>ULVN01041194.1_pt1 | contig 91309 bp, 117 predicted proteins | sample 1959491 | NCBI WGS metagenome assembly ULVN01 (sample SAMEA4835787, study PRJEB28245) | human gut metagenome | biome: gut microbiome; material: fecal sample | place: Denmark | collected 2008 | reverse complement strand
ATCCTTTTCTTATGAAATTTAGCATCCTTTTCTTATGAAATCCATTGGTATCTGGTATTGATATAACTTCATAAAAAAAGGATGCTAAATCAAACGTTATATCCAAGAAAAACATACATGTATTAATAAATGTACGTAAATAAATTGCGTATATCAAATATTATATATACATTTACGCCATTAACATTAAACAGGTATATACGATGAATAAGTTCAAATCAGAAATTAAGGGAATAAGTGGAGATTTTATTAACAAGAGTTTGTATCAATCGTTTATAACATCGTTTGCAAGATATGACTATAGTATCAATGAAGAAAAAATATTGATAGCCATAGTGGATTCGCTCCAAGATATAATAAAAGAGTGTATAGATAGAGACAGCGATGAACTTGTAAGCAAAATGATATGTAGCTTTGAATCTATAGATGTCGACATAAATGTGTATGGTTTATTTTCAAATGGCAGCCAAATACAATATTCGCTTATTGACAAGGCTATGCTAAGCCTATCTAAGAAAGACATAGTAATAGAATATATAGACAAAATCAATGGAAATTATATAACAAAAACAGTAAACCTTATAAACGGTACTATAAAGATAAAGAATGAACACACTATTCAAGTAAATGTTGATAAGGAAGTCGCATTATGTCTTATTGATATATCGAATGGATATAAGAGATTTAATCTTAAATACATAATGAGAATGAAATCCGCTTATTCAATGAGAATATTCAAACTCATAAGTTCAAATATAGGAAGCGATGTATTTCATTGTTCTGTTGATACCTTTAAATATAAACTATGCATTGATGATAAATATAGCGATAATAGAAACCTTCGCAGATTGATAAATAGAATAATCGATGACATAAACTCTGATTATGTAGATTGGGATAATGAAGTCAGATGCAGAATAAAGAAAAACATAATATACTTTGATGTAAAGAAGAAGAAAGACGACTGGGATAGTATTACCAATAAAAAATATAAGTCAATACAATCTATGGAAAGAATCTATGGCAAAAATATAGTAGACACATTTAGAGATGTATTCTGTATGACAGATGAATTCATAAATAAAAATGAAAGTAATATAAGACTGTTTATCAGAATATATATATTAGGAACATCGCAACCCGAAAAAGCAATTAACAGTATTGCAGCCATAATATCACATGAAGAGTCAAGAATATCAAAAATGAGAAAAGCAATGTCTATCATAAAGACATATAACGAAATGTTCAAAAACAATAAGATATAAAAACAAAGTCTATACCATACAGGATAATATAGGCCAGAAATTAAATGAATGAAGATAAAAAGTAACATAAATATGGCAATATGATTAATAAATTGTACAAAGTGGACTACGAAAAAGTAGTAAAAGCGAAAGAAATCCTTGAAAAGAATGATATTGTATCGGGTATATTGAATTACTTGATATTCTATTTGAAAAAACATTGTGCATTTCCTGTAAGTGTTGTTATAATGGCTGATGAAATGGTACATGGTAACAGGGCTTTGTATCTTATCGAAGAAAATATAGGATATAGTACAGAAGATATATACAACGCAGTAATTGAATATAGTGATGATTATTTTACCTTACTCAATATTGAGCATAGAGGACTCTTTAACATAATGAAGCATTCAAGATGCAGTATTGTTGTATCGATTAAGCCGGAGATTGCAAGTCTGGCAGTCAACTACATAATGAATGAAGTAGATAGTGATTGTGATGGAATTGTAAACATGTTTGATGTTGAAAATGTGTCAAAAAAGTTTCAAGATAGGATGGATGTCGGTGACGATTATTCAAAGTTGTTGAAATACGTAGTTGATATTTTAGTCAGCAAAGGATTGGGCTATATGTATGATAACGATAAAGCTGTCATAATTTGTGTAAGCGTGCTTGATTTAGGAATGAACAGAGCAGCAATATCAAAATGCATAGATGACGAGAATAAAAGAAGTGACAATAAATGTCCATTATCAATAGTAAGAGATACCGAAGAAGGCTTTGTCTGGATAAAGGCTGATGAAAGGCTCATAAATTCAGTAGTACAATATATATGTGATAAAAAATAAGGTCTGGTATTATCCAAGCTTATCTGATAATTCAGATTGTTCGATTTCAAGTCTGTCAAGAAACGTATCGCAGCATCTATATGCTTCTTCAAACGGTTCTGCCGGCGACCAGCTTTCATAACCATCTTTGTACTTTACATGATAACCTTTTTTACTCTTTTCTTCCTCTGATGGAATTTTGTCTCTCTGTAAAAAAACCTTCGATGAAAGCTGCGCCCATTGTCATAGGCTCTGCTTCTACTTGTTTTGTTCCAATGTACTTTCTCATTTTTCTGTAATTTTAATTGTTATTTTTTCTCCGCTATTTTGAGCTTTTTCTATAATCTTGTTTAAGGCATCAGATGTAACACGTGATTCAGTAAGCATTCCTTTTTGCGTGTTTCTACCTACAAGTATACAGCCAAGACTATCCTTTGCTGTATTACCCGGATGTATCAATATCCCTTCAAAGTGAGGAACGTTTAATAATCGCGGAAGGTTTCTCTTGAACTTTGGAGAATAATTAAATACTACCTCATATTCACCGTATGGTATCGCCGTTTCTCCATAGACCTTACCTTCTCTTTCTATGTCGCGGACCTTGTCTTCCAATGTATTGCAAAACAATTCGCCATTAACATATAGTCGTCCAACAGTGTAACTATCTTTAGGCCATAATCTTTTTAATTCTATAAGCATGATAGTGATTTATTTTTGTCCGACGTAAAGATAAGTATTGTTTAAATAAAAACAAAGGCCGAACTCGCGTTTAACGATATTCAGCCTTAATTTTAGAAATAAAAGGGATTATTTTAAATCATTGTTTCATTTCCGGAATAGGGATATATATTATAATCGTTTTCAAAGAACTTAATTCCACCAACGGCTAAATAGAATCCATCTCTTTTGCAGTGATATTGAATAATGAATTTCTCACCATCAACCTTACGCTCAATTATTGCATAATCAAACATTTTTATGTCATTCTTATGCTCATTCAAAAGCGTACTAGTCGCTTCTTTATTATTAGTGAAATCGTATAGATTGAATTTAGAGTATATCGTTTTAATTGTTTTTAATACATTCTCCTTTTCACTCCCTTCGCATATATCATATCCACAACACAACGATTTTGAACCATCAATTACGCTATTTATTCCTTTGTCAGAAATATATATATTAATATATGATGTTACATCACACACAAAAGATTCGTTATTATATGGGAATCTTTTTATAATATATTTAACTATGGAGTACCATCTGCGGTCATCCCTGTGCATCTTAATCAATGTTCCAGGTTTAATTCTTTCAAAGGATGAATTATTCCCTAATATCTTTCCGATTATATTATAATCGTTTGATTTTAATGCGTAATCAAATATTGAATCGTATTCATCTTCTGATATCTGCGTATTCTCTTCATTTACCAGAGCCTCAAAGAATATAGGACATTTTGATGATTCGTCGTACCTTATTAGTAGATGTTTGTTTCTTTCTCCATACATGTATCCGACAAAAATATACCTTGCCTTATTGTATACAATTGATGTAAACGCTCCCTTAATCTTGCCTTCAAACAACTTTTTGAATTCAATATCGTATTTACTATTAGCCGGACATTTCAGATTGGATGAATTGACCATAAATGCAACATTGTCATCTGTTTCAAAAAGAAAGTATTTATCACCGACCTTCTCTTTGAAAAACGCTGTTTTCCCATTAGATTTAAAGAGATATTCATTTTTTGATTCATCATTACATTTAAAGAACTTATCCATTTCATCTTTAATGTTTTCATCACTGATTGTCTCATAGCTTGGGGCATTATATACTATGTACATCAGCTGAATTGGCAAGCCTTGCTCATCTAATAATTCATAGGAATCAGAATAGTCAAATTTATAGGTTTTGCCTTCTATGATAATATCAGCGTAATCTTCGTGAAATTTAATCTCCCCAATGAGTAACTGGCTTATCTCAAAATCGTTGTTTCCAATAGTATAATACGCTATAACTCTTGCTGAAATATTACGAGGTATTTTATAAAAATAAAAGTCCTCAAATTTTACACACGTAACCATATCTTTTAATAGTATTTATTCTTCGGTTCCATTGATAAATTTACTTAGCTTGCATCTTATTGTAATATTATCTATATCATGCCATTCGTCATCTTTGATTGAATTTGAATCAAATGGTTTACAATCTCCGAATGTAGCTATTGTTATATGTGGGGTTCTACCGAGTAATTCATAAAAAGGTTTTTTAGAATTAAAGCTGCATCTAAACGCAAAAACTCTTCCATTCTTGAATAAGTGAACTCCTATTGCGTTTATATTCAAATCAACATAAACATTTCCAAAAGTAGACATCATCAGTTCAAGAGATTGTTCAATTGATTTGTTGGAGTCATTTACGTGTAAAATCGTACAATGGTCAATGTATATTTTACCATCTCCGAACTCTTCATTTTTATAGGAAATTTTATCCTTTAAGATGTTATATATGCTTTTCAGGATTTCCTTGTCCTTAGAATCTACTACTTTCAATTGATAATACCAGTAATCTCTTTTTAGCTTAATTAAAAGCTCAGGGTTCTTCTCATACATCTCTAAAATTGTAGATACCAAGCTAAACAGTAATGATGAATCCTCATTGTCAAAAATAAATCCCTCTTTAGAATTCAAATACCCGGTTTCAATCATCGAGCCGTTCCTTTGTATATAGAATTTATACTCAATATTATCAACACAGATAGTCTGAGGAAGAACACCCAACAACTTATCTACAGTGATATTTTTACAATCCAAACCAATAGATTTAAGAATTTCTTTATGTTCATTTACGTATTCCATTATTTCACCATATTAGATTTACATACTACTACATCACCATATATACATTGATTTACATTAAACGCTTTTGAGTAAATCATTGAAGCCTTAAGGTTTACCGGCATACCATTTATTGCGCCTTCTTCATTTACAATCATGATATTATTTTCGCTTCTAAGATTCACTAATTCTATGTATCCATCAACATAATCATGCAACTCTTCCAAAGAAAAATCAGTTCCGTTCTTAGGAGAGATTTCAATTTCTTCTCCATTCGTTTTAATAAGTTTTGCCATAATTGTTTATTTATTTATTCTACCTTCATCGGAATAGCTATAAAATGAGTTTTTGCAGACTATTATATGGTCAACTATTCTTATATTTAACAATTTAGATGCTTTTACTGCGTTATTTGTAAATGTATCATCTATATTACTTGGACGATTGTTCCCACTTGGATGATTATGACATATTATAATCGCTGAAGCATTACATAGTATGGCTTCTTTGAATATAATTCTTACATCTATAACACAATCTGTATATCCTCCTACAAAGAATCTTCTTTTCTTTATTACCCTTGCACCTCTGCTTAAAAATATGACCCAACACTCTTCTACATCAGAATCAATCATTGAGCTTTTTATAAACTCATAAGCATCAACGCTGTTTATCAGCCTGGGCTTATCATCTTGAGATAGATTATATCTGTTATAAAGCTCTATTCCGGCTATTATTAAACGCCTTCTTGATTCAGTTGTATTCAGCAATACTTCTTTAAAGCTATGTTCTTCAAAAGATAATGGATTGTTATCTATTTTATTTACTGGATTTTCCTTATTAGTAATTATGCTTATAAGCTCATCATTGCTTTTGAACCTATAATCATAATCACTAATAAGGTCATTTATTACATTATGTTTCTTCTGCATATTTCAGAATCAACTCTTAAGGTCATTTATTTTATCTTCTTGTTCTTTTGATTTAAACTTATAAAACAACGTGTATGCGGCTATGTCTATCAATGCATCGCTGATAATAGAACTGATATGTTCATCAACGTCTTCATTTTTATACATTTCGTTTTTACACATACCATATTTGACTCTCATTATTTTCGTTAACATGATATCCGTAAATGTTATCGGATTCATTCTCAGCCATGAGCTTCCATATTGACCTTCTTTTTCAACTATAGTGGCATATATTAAAGAGCATTTTAATTGATAATACTTTATGATATTATCTATATTCAATGACGTAGAATCTTCTACACGCCTAAGTTCAAGCTGAATAAGCCCGGTTATCGAGTAGTTGAATATAGCCGTCAATATCTCACTAAGACTGTCAAGGGTTTTCTTTCCGCTCTCTATGGATATTAATGAATTGATTTTATACTGTATCTGTTCAATACATGAATACACTCTCATAACTCTAAATGATGCACCATACGTTTTTATCTTGTCAATAAAAACTGCGCTATTTTCTTGAATTAAACATTCGAGGTCTTTCGGTGATTTGTAGTCATTTTTTGTCATACCCTTTTTCCTTTAATATTTTTATTATCTTATCTTTACCTATCTTTGAAATAGCATATTTAACAGCTTCTTCGGTCTCGAAATAAACGATTCCGAATTGCATTATCTTGCTATGCTTGTTGATAGCTATATCTCCATTTTCATCCAATCCACCAATAAAGAATCCAAGATTGTTGTTCGTTTTCTTGTATCTTCCATTTATGTAATTGGCTAAAATTTGAAGGTCACAAATTAACTGTATGAAATCGGTATTTCCACATCTTTCATCAAGACGAATATTCTTACTTCTTATGTTTGGGTTTTCTGAAAATATTTCATACAGATTTTTGCTGTCTTCATCAAGTTCGAATCTATTAAAAGCCATAAGAGCTAGGCCCTTTAACACTTCATTATCTGAATTGTAAAATTTGATAGCATCTTCCTTCGTTAGTGAAATGCTTCTACGTTCTTCATTCATGATGTTCTACGATTTTAATTTCATCAAAGCCATATTTTCCGATTATAGATATGAAACCATTCTTTTTATTTTTAATTCTGACTTTTACATGAGCATTGATATCCATACACATATCAATAATAGTATATATTTGGCCATTATACTCAATTTCATCACCAGGACCTATATCGGATTTAATCTGACTTTTAAACACGTCATTTACAAGAGATTTCAAAACAATAGAATCACGTATTTCGTTAAATCTATTATCAAGCCTATATATTGTTTTGATAATATCAGACTCATCCATTTTGAAATCTTTAAATTTAGACCATATTTCAGTTCTTATTTTATATTCTGATTCATTGCTCGAAAACGTTTTTACATTTCCAAAATAATCTGACATTATAAGACCCGAATAGTTGTACCATATAATAAAATCCTTAGTATAAGAAAGATGTCGAATCTGCTCTCCGTCCTTATCTAAGAATCTTATTACACCATTGTCGTTCATTCGCATTACCAAATGCTTAACATGGAACGGTACTATTATTTTTGTTTCTTTCTCTTGATTTTTTTCTGTATTCATCTATCTGTTCGTTTATGTAATCATCTGTTGCATTATCTATGAAATCGAGCCATTCATCCTCATCTTCCCAGAACCAGAAAAAGCCATAAGCATATCTGTTCTTTCGTCTTCTCTGACATTTATTTGCTATTGTTCCATTGGGTTTTTCAAGAACTTTTTGAGCATATCTGCAAGACTGAAAAACAACAAATGTCTTATCTGGTCTAACACCTACGCATTTACGGCCATTGTATTTTATCGGATTTACCTTTCTTGATAATAATGCTTTTTCAAGATTATTCATCATTGCATTTTTCATCTTTTTGGTAACTTTCCTTTTAATACCATTGTTTAGTTTGTGTCCTTTCCTGAACTTGCCATTTGGTAATCTATTTTCTTCCATAATAAAAAACAAAGCCCATGAATATTCACGGGCTTATAAAGTATATTCATTAGCAAAAAAAGCAAGGCATCACATAATAAATGCAATATTACAAATTAAAGATAATATAAGCAATACCGAAACAATGAAAATGCTCTTCTTTATTTTTCTGTTTTTGCTCTTGCATTCTTCTATTTTAAGATTTGATTCGCGAAGGCTTTTTTCGAGTTCAAGGAACTTATTATTGTACTCAGATGATATTTGCGCGGCATAATCATTGATTTTCTTGCAGGCGGAACCTATGACTTCCTTATAGGCATTTCCGGAACCATCTGAATCAACAATCATTGAACCTGACACATCAAGAATTTTACCCTTCTCATCTATCTTCTTTACGGATATATCAATAGTTATTCTACTTGTTTTTTTCTCTCTCTTCATCTTCATTATTACGGCATTGTTTACTGAAGATTCAGAAATAAGCTTATCATATCTTTCTTTGCTTATAGTTACGGTCTTGCCGTCATTTGAGAAAACTACACTACTTCCCATATTCTTTATTTGTTATTTTAGTTATATAATCAGCTATTGATGCCAAGGTACGCATATTATTTATTTGTACCAAACTTGAAACCTCAATTATTCCGTCAGGAGAATTTACGAATATAAGAATATCATCATTCGACAATTCTAATTTCACAACTCTTGATTCATTCCATTCATCTGAGAAGTACAATACATACTCATCAATATCATCTGGAATTTCAATAATATTGTTGTTGTTTTTCAGGTAGTCTTTTATATAGTCGACTATCTCCTTATACAGGGATAAGTATTTACAAAAGAAATCCATATCATGAATTATTATATAAGATTTAACAATATGTTCCTGGCTCTTTTCCCAAACTCTTGTTCGATAAATTCATTCATACTCATATCCTGTTTATAATGTGGATATCTCTCATGAAGATAATCATCAAGCTTGATTATGTCTATTGTTGTGCATATTGGTAATAAATCTTTATCTATAAATTTGAAAAGATTTATGCCGGTCAAATCGCTGAAGTTCTTGATTTTTATTATTATATTTTTATCCATAACTATTGCTTATCATAATCTTCAAGTTCTTCTCCTGTATATGGATTGAATATGTTTGTAGATTCAACGGCAGCTGGCTCAACGGCAAACAAGCCGCTGTTTTCGTCATAATACAATTCAAGCTCTATTGGCTGAATCATATAAGCAACAGCCTCAGCCTTCGTCATTCCTCTATTCATTAATGACTTTATCATTGCATTGTAAACCAATGGATACTCATCAGGTATTACTACAACACTTATAGGCTCATATTTTTTTGGAAGATTCTTTTTCATCGTGTAACAAATTTAATATCATCAAGTAAGTTTGAACCTTCATGTTTCTGCATATCCCATATATCTTCAAATACTTTTGTATGAAGTATTTCGAGATTATCATCAATAGGGTCACCAATTATATTATATAAATCAAGGAATGTGGCTTTGCCGTTCTTTTTCAATAAATAAAAGAAAATAGCAGCCATCATAACTGAAATTCCGGGTCTATCTGAATACAGCGTCAGAAAAGGTATATCTTTCTCGTTATACTCATATTTCTTTTCTCTGTTATATGCATTCAATCTTGATTTAGTTATTTCGAGAAAAAAGAATGTTATATCAGGAAGCCCTATTCTATAGACTTCAAGCATTCTGTCTTTCATTTTGAAGACCGCATCTTTTTTAAGTTCGCTTATTGCGTATTCGGCCCATTCGTCAAATGTTATTCCTTCCATGTTCTTTGTTATATTTTATTATTGCAATTTCAATCCCCATCACAATCATGTACCTGTCTTCAAGTCTAACCCTGATTCCTCTTATGAAGCAACTGCATCTATATTTCTCTATTTTAGATTTCAATGCTTTACAATCTTGCACGGTTTTTAATTCGTCTATTTCTTTATCCACATCATTCAAAATCTTTTCAAATTTTGTTATGTATGAATAAAGTTTCCTTGATGCATATAAAATAAACAGTACAAATACAGTCGCTATTATGATTGATATAAGAATATTATTGTTTAGCATTAGTCCACTCATTATATGTTTTTATAATATCGTCGTATGCTCCAACTTTACATCCAAAAGTATTCATTAAAAGCATTACAGTTTCTACCGGAGGGAAAAATCTCTTACCATCGACTACTATATATCCTTCATTGCTTATTGCATTTTGAATAAAAGACATATCTACCGGCATGACCTCATTTGGAAATAGCGTTATGGTTCCCTTCGTTGTGCTGTATTCAACTTTTGGAACTCCATAATAGAAGTCATCAAGCTTTAAGGTACATTCTCCTATTTCGCCAGGAATAAGCCTTATTTCCGTTATTGGAGAATTTATCACCATGAAGTATGAGACATCCTTTTCCTTGAATGCATTTACAAGCCTTTCAATTCTTTCTCTTGTCATTTCCTGAATCCTCATATCAAGCCTTCCAGAGAATTCTTCTATGTTATATTTTATGAAATCCCATGTCCTGACTGAAATAAATTTAAGCTCATTTACATACATCACGTTTTCATATCCATCGTCATATACCACGCTTAGTTCGTATGTCTTTTTTCTTCCTGCACGTTCTATTCTTTTAATATCAAATGTTTCATCGAATAACATCTTTTTGACAATATCCGAGTCTTCAGATAAAAAGTCACACGATTTTTCTATTATATTAAATATGTTTTCAAATTCATCCGAGTATTTTACTTCAAGATTAAATCCGTCAAGATTCGGCTGTAATCCTATTCTTGCAGAAACATCTATTTTATAATCTCTTTTATCAAAATTTGAACACATATTTTCTATTATACTGCAATTATCTTTAATGCCGATATTCTGTATAAAGAAATCAATCGTTCTATTTACATCTGATACACTTAGAATAGTTGGTTGGGTAACAAAAAATAAATAACTTATCCTGAAGCTATTTATCATCTCCATGTGCACTTGTGAAAGACTTGGTGGCGTATCTATAACGATATAATCAGGCTTTATTTTTCTTATAGTCTTTTTTACATGTATTATATACTCTTTTATCATTGAGCCATCCATATAAATAAGATTATCAAACATAAAACCAGTTGAACATACCCATATATTATCAGATGGATGCTCACTATCAAAAAGCACGTTCATTGAAGGAGTATTGATATCCATATCAATGACAAGAACCTTTTTGTCTTTGTTTTTATTTGATATAAACTTAGATATTGCGGATGAGCATGAACTTTTACCAACTCCACCTTTAGCGGAATATACAAGTATAGTTCTCATTTTATTATGACCTTTTCCTTAAACCTACTTAATTCACATTCGCGTTCAATCTTATTATCATTAAGATTATATTTAACGATAACATCTCCGTTGTCATTCTTTACGATATCGGTGACAGTCAAAATATCATTGCTGATTTTGGATTTGAAACTATAGTGCTTTACATCCAAGCCAAACGCTAATTTCATTTTCATTATCATTACAGCCTCTATTTCTTTAGCTGTTTTATCCTGCCTAAGCTTAAGAAAATTATGGATGCTATCAAGAATGTTCATATTTTCTAAAGCTATATGAAGCTTGTCTTCTGGCATACCTATACCAAGGTCATTATTTATTATCCTCAGTATATATGCATTTATTTCTTTTTCTGATAGACTCTTTTCTTCCATTGTAAAAATATTATTGGCGCATCCTGTCAAGACGCGCCAGGTTTGTTATAATTTAGAAATCATTCTCATTTTACCTTCGCATTCGATTATATTCTGCGACAAAACAAACATCTGTTCAGAAGTCAAATATGATAAGTAAAACTTAAATATATCTCTATTGCATGAATAAACAAAACATCTCCAAAGCTTGATTCCTTCATCATCTCCAAACAGTCTTTTTGACAGTTTTTCATTGAAATAATTACCGAATCTTTGTAATGAAGATATATGAGAGTAAAATTCTCTGCAATTTTCTACATGAGATTTGTTGCCAGTTATATCATCTATATCAAAAAGCTTATCATCCATCGAATCAGTATTTAATTCCGAGTATCATCTTCGCTTTAATCATATCCGGCTCACACCTGTTTATAAATCTTTCTTTATAATCAGCACATTTGCCACATGGTTTGAATGAAATCATCTTTGAAAATATAGTGTCATTATCGTCTTCATTTATATTAGAGACGGTTTTGCACAATATAGATTCACCAATCTTCAAGTCTCCATTAAACGCGATAAATGGCAAACATGAAGACAATGAAGATAATTGGATATTACTGTATTCCTCGACGTTTGAAGACTGTACGCATACAAGTGCATGTTTCGCGCATGACATAGTATATTTGTCATTCACGAATTTCTTTATGATTTTACTACTCCTACTGAATTCAGCTCTTCCCATGATTTTCATGTCGGCAATTTCCTTGTCTTCAATAATAACTCTTTTCTTGAATTTCTTCTCTATTGCCTTTTTATACTTCTGAATGAAATCATAGTTTGAATAAAGACCTCTCACCGATGTTATTTGTACATAAGTTCTTCTAACTGTTCCAGATATCATCCTACTTACCATTTCTATCTTCTTACGGTCTCTTATGAATTCGCCATTAGTAACCAGTGTAAGAACACAGCCCTTATCAAGATGCTCATCTGCATACTTCCAAAAGCGTTCAACATCTACGAAAGCGGTTGGTTCGCCTCCACTGATTGACACGAATCTATCTTTAAGATAATTGGCCAAATCAATCGCTCTCTTAAATGTTTCAAAATCCATATCCTTTCCAAATTCATCTGAATTCTGAAAGCAATGAGGACATCGAAGGTTGCAATAATTCGTTACTTGTATTACCATATTAATCTTTAATTATATGCGGAACAAACATGCTCATATTGTCTGTTACCAAAGTTTTTGATTCTCTAATTCCAATACCTGAAGGAACTCCACCTATAATCCATGAGCCTATTACAGGATAGTGTCCGTCGAAATCGGGTAATGTAAACAGTTCCTGAATAATGCATAACTGTTCTCCATAATCTCCATTAGTCTCTTGTATGATATTATTGTTGTTACCATACAGTCTTATGTTTGCACCCTCTCTTCCGAAATAAGGTTTTGTGCATACATTATTCATTCCTTCTATATACTTGCGTGAAGAAGCAAATGCATCAAGTAAGTATTCACTGTTATTATACTTAGACATATAACACATGAATAATTTACTTGACATTATCACCTTCCACGCAGGTTCAATCATTCTTTGAAGACATAATTTATTGAACATCTGAGAATTTTCCTGTATAAGCCATTCTGAAGGGTATAACTTAAACAGAGATTCTATTTTGGTATCATCCGGATTGTACGCATTACCAAATTCATCGAATCTCAAATCAGCAATATCAAACTGATGAACATCGAGACCTGCCTGTACAGCACACCCGGCTATATATCCAGAAGTAGATAAATCCTCATCTGAATTCTGAACACTTGCTACTCCTACTGACTTTATCCTATAGAAATCCGCAATGTCTCTCCATGATTGTACGAGATTTTCATGTATTGAGTTGTATTGGTCATTATCCGGAAATTTCTCTTCTTTCCAATACCATTGTATGAGAGATGATTCAAGCAATGATGTAGGCGTATCTGCATTGAATTCATACAATTTGATTTTACCATATTTCATGCAAAAGTCAAATCTTCCATACAATGAAAGGTCGTCGTTCTCCCATGAATTTACAATGGCTTCAATTACGTCATCGGGGAATCCAAATAACCCAAATACGTTTTTGTTTCCATGTTTATATTCTTTTACCATTTTATCCATGGTTGCACAAGCCATATCATAACACTCTTTTGAGGCTTTCTCAATTAAATCAACCTCTTCAGAAGTAATCTCATAATATGCTTTTTCATTCCAGTATTCATCGCTGAATGTGAATCCAAGCTCTTCTATCTTTTCCTTATAGTCTTCTCTGGCGTTTGTGATTTGTCTTTTCATAACCGTTTAATTATCAGTTCATTACTTTTTATACACTCTTCTTCTGTCTTATACACATTAGAGTCTAAATTGAATTTTATATTAAACGATTCAGCATAACTATAAGTCATTCTGAATCCGTTCTTCAAGCTATAAATAACTTTTACAGGCTTCTGGCCATTCCACTTGTACAGGTTCACATATATGTCTCCATTGCTTTTATAGACTTTATATCCAAGCTTGGCAATTTCAACCGCAAGATTTACTTTTGAATTGCTTATCTTATTATCTCTTCTTATATCGGAAACTGTCTTAAACAATTTAGCTGAACAGCTACCGTTTTTAGCTATTTCGATTTTACTGGTTCCAGCTTCAGCCATATCACCTTCAATCTCAATATTAATAAGAGAAGAGCATGAGATATAGATGTATTTCAACTCAAACTCAAGAAATGAATTGTCTTTTTTGATAAAGAATCTCTTATTGTATTCAAAAAGACCTTCGGGAATCGTTATGTCAAATCTTGAATGGGCTATATCCTGAAGATTGCAGGTATTGGATTTATGTTTGCTCCATTTCTCATAATAATCCTTTCCTGCTTTATTCATTTTAACCTCACTCGAAAACATATTCTCTTGGCAGGATGGACAAAGAAAGGGATATTCTTTAACATCCCTTTCAATTACAATCTTATGACCGCATCTTTTACATGTGCCTGCTACTTCACTTGTAAGAATAATTGCTTCATTAGTCTCATTTTCATAATCAATATCGAATAAATCTCCGGAAGTCCTGTCAAGTATTACCCTTGCGTTTTTGTTTAACTTTTTAAGCCTGTTTATTAACTGATATGCTTTCATGAGTGTACTGATATTGAATGTCCTTTACTCCCAAATACACCGGAACGTGTAGGCGTTGAGGCTTTCCCGTTTGTAAACGAACCTGGATGTGCACCTCTATATGCCTGTTCGTTATTAACTATTACTCCGGATGAATTCTTGTAACATCCTGATGATGGATAATAATAATAATTACCACCTCCATTTGAGCCGTTCATTACCCATCTCATCATGGTGTAATCATAAAACCAGGAATGACCATTGTTGTAATATCTCTGGCCATTTACAGGATTATGAGGAAATGAATCACGTCTGATGTAATTATTACGGTCATTTGATGCGCTCGGACTGCCACACGAGCTGATAATTGCTGCTATCACAATTATCATTCCTACTTCTTTTCTTCGCATTTCTTTAAATTCATATATTCTAAAAAGTCCTCATTATTGAATTCGTTAAATGAAGCTACATCAGATATACTGTACATATACTCATAGACGTTTTCTATCTTTTCGAGACTGTGCTTTATACCGTATTCTTCGCACTGTTGCAGAAATGAGTTATATACATCTATTACATATTCGGCATCTACCATAAAATTGCCGATAGATTTTATAACATCATCAATACAATCTTTACAGAATACTTCATTAAGACTTGGTATATAATACATGTCTTCATTGATACATTCGTTGCATGAACCGCAAATGAATGTTCGATAAAGAACGGTATTATTATACATCACGCGTATACTTTTCTCATCTTCGGGTTTATCGGTTGTAACCCCGAAGTTCAATATTCTAACAGCTTCTTCTGGAGATATCTTAACAATAAGAATCTTTTTGTCGTTTTCGTAAATTTTCATAGTACAAACAAAAATAAGGGCAACAGTATTTCATATTGCCCTAATCAATAATCTATGGAAGAACTAAAAATCACTCTCCGGTCGAACCAAATCCACCTCTACCGCTATCTTTGATAGAATCGACTTCAATCAAATTGACTTTTTTATATTCGACCATAACGAGTTGTGCAATTTTGTTACCGGCTCCATAAGGAGCGTAATTCATCGGATTTAATTTAGGCATATTTTCAATATCCTTTCTTATATCAGACAAGCCTTTACGATTTATTATTCCAGATACAATGATATCATTTTTAGCCATAGCCTCCCTTACCTTCATTGGTGTTCTATTTTTCATGCATATCAGGACTTCTTTATTATATATCCAGTCTATAGTACATACATGATTGCAGATATATGCATCTGTCTTTCGATTGCTACTTCTTGGGTAGATAAGCATTGCCGTCATTTTAGGCATATTAAATCTAAGGCCTGTATGATATATGTAACAATCCATTTCTTTATTGTATTCGCAGCTTGTCGCCTTTATATCAAGACAATAATCTCCCGGAATACCATCTTCTGTAATGTGACCATACTCAGGTTTTTCCGCGCCTTCTTCAAGGAAGACTTCTACGTTGATTCCATTCAGTTTAAAATTCTCTTTTTCCATTGTTATATAAATTATGTTGGTTGTTTACAAAGATATAGTTTCTATATGAATTTGCATACATCTTCCACTATAAAAGTGCCTCTATCCTCATTTTTGCACAATTCGACAAATGAAGCAACCGGACAACAGTCTTCTTCATTTTCTGTCAAATCCATTATAACCGTATTAAGATTTTCATCTCCATTATTTCTTGCTTTAAACACTACCTTTTCCGGCATTTTGTCATTGAACCTTATGTATGATTCAAGTTTCTTTTCCGCTATATTGGCTATGGGGTAAGTGGAGTACTTTTTCTTCTTTGTTATATACAAATAATTTCTTACGCTAACAGGATTTGTTTCTTTATTCAATAGGACTACAGGTCTGTCTACGTTTTTAGGATTAGAGCAAATAACAACACCGTCAAATGACTTTACGCCGATACTCTTTGTTATCGGATTATATGACGGTATATATACTGTTACCTTTTCGTGAATCTTGTATTCAGAAAATGCATTTGAATATGTATTTTCTATCTTTTTGAGTATAGATTGAAGTGTTGCGACTTCAGTTTTTTCGTATTCAATGAGTCTTCTTATGACCGAAGTTGTTGCCTTATATGACTTTATATCTTTGATTTCGATGCTTTGCAGTATTTTATATATATATGATACGTTCATATATTTCTCAATCTGCTTTACTGACAACTTTGCCAATACAACAAAATCCTTTTTAGGGTCACTGAAATCAATTGAACGGTACAATTTTATCATCTCATTGCCTGCAAAATACTCCTTTATAGCAAGCTCAGGATTGTCCTTCAATTTGTCATATATGGATTCGTGACAAGTAATTACTGAATATATTTTCATCTATCAAGAATTAAGGTCATCCCACATCTTTTTACAAGTCTCATAATCATCCATACTGTCATCTATTCCAAACTTTTTAATGATTGAATTTATGACTTTCTCCGATTCAACATGCAATGTTCTTGCGCATATTTTCATGTGCTCATTTTCCGGCATAGGATATCCAAGTTCTCTGCAAGCTTTTATGAATCCATTATGGCATTTAATAATATATGAAGAATAATCTATTCCTCCTTTTACAAGTCCGTCCGATATGACTTTCTTATTAAATACCATATTGTATTTCTGGTCCTTGCTTATGTACTTGTTATATAAATCAACTAACGTTTTTTCGTATTCCTTTTCAAGATTAAATATGTATTTTACTATGTATAATGACATATACATGTAAATCACCATATCTTTTATGTCGTTATCTTTAATCTCGTATTTCATTTTCAACAAGTTGCTTGACATTGTGAAATAGAATACGTTCATAAAGAAGCTGTTTTCTTCCAACATATTATCAATATACGAATTAAGCTGGTCTACAACTTTGCTGTTGCATTTGCTTATGGTAAAATCTATATATCCCTTTTTGCCTACTTCATACATTTTCGTAAACTCTCTCAGTTTATATATCTTTCTTCTTTTGGCTATCTCTATGGCTTTATCTCCATATCTAAACGCTATATTAGAAAGAATTGTAGGAGTATATGATATTTTCATTGCAAGCTTTACTGGAACTATTTTAAATAGCTCTTCTTGCGGAACATATTTGTAAGAGTCTCCAATTGCACAATTAAGTTTTAATATATCATGCTGGATACTCAATGATTTATGTATCGGATTGACGTTTTCTATATCATTAATAACGCCATCAAATAACTTTTCACTTATTGTTTTATTATTCTCTTCCATGGCAAAATAAAAAAAGGCTGAACTGCTTCAGCCTTAATAAAAAATACCCATAAAATTAACTAATTCTCAAAACAGTATCATCACTTTTCTTTGCAAACGACATCTTGTTTCCCTCCTTGATGAATTCCTTGACATCGGATGAACCGGTACAGTTTGCCAAATCTCCGATAGTCGACAAAGCAGATGCAAGTATGGTATTATTCATGAATTCATACATTGAGCATTCTACCTTATACTCCACTTTCATGATACCAAGCTCATCTTCTGTTATTTCAATCACTTCTTCTCCTTCAGGAGTATTTTCACGTATGATGTTGTTTACATAATCTACAAATTCAACAATAACTCTGTCTTTGTTTGCATCATACTCATCCACGCTTCTGTCTCCGAAGTATTCAACCAAAAATTGCGACGCACATCTTGATATAAAATCAAGCATATCCTTGTCTACTACTATTGCAGAAGACCTTGAAACAGACAATTGATTTAATCCCGCTTTTAATTTATAGCTTCCACTTTTCTGTTGCTGGCCAAACATTGTCACAGCATCTTTCAAGCTTTGTTTCATATAAGATATGCGGTTTTCATCTCGTTTCTTCAATTGGTCAATACGCAGCTTTTCTTCTTTGCACGCATTAATCTCCTGTTCAATGTATTTAATCGCAGAAACGTATGATGCACATTTTGCTTCGAGTTCTTCCTGTCTGATGGAGAGTTCCTCTTCGATTTCCGGAGTTATCTCTCCACCAGCATCTTCTATCTTATCAAAAATTTCACCTAAAGACTGAGTTATAGTAAACAAAGAATTTGTACTTTGAGCTTTTTCCATTATAGTATGTTTTAAAATAATATACGTCTGGGTATTGCTCAAAAGCATTCTAAGTATTTGGATTATACCAAGTCTGAAATGGAAACTTAAATATTTTCCTTGATTCTTTCTATTGATTTCTCTATCATCGATTTAAAGAAATCTTTTGACTTGAGTCTTTCGTCCGATATTGAAATACCCTTAATTGCATCAAGTTCAGTTGTTACTGGAACATACTTGATTTTATCGGTATCTTCAAGTTCGACATCGTTTTCGAACACTCCAACAAAAACAATATCATCTCCATACGTAAGAGTTACGACAGGAAGAGAATAGTTAGGTCTCATGAATACGTCATTTGCACGTAAGGCGCCTTCGCTTACTCTGAAATACGCGATGACTTTACCAGTAAATTCAAGATTTTCATTTATGACAAAGATTTTTGGGTTAGTTGCAAACTTAATAGGACAACTCTCCTGCGTTCTATCAATAACGCCGTCCTTGAACGCTTCTTTTCTGAAGAATTCAACTCCAATGTGGTCTATGATATGTCCTGACTTCTTGAACTTTATGCAATTCGTATTTCTCATATTTACAAGAACTCCGTCTTTCTCGATAAACTCACTGTCCTTGAATGTGAGTTCAGAAATATTCTTCATCTCAAATGATGATGCCAGTCTCGAAATGTACTCTTTAACAAGAGACAGGCTTGCTCCACTTTCGATAAGAGTATCTATAAGACCTATTGCATGGTCAGCTATTTCTGTGTCTATCTCTTTGTCATTTGACATCAAAGCAAATTTAATTTCAGCTTTTACATGTGCCAAGATAATGTTATCATCCATATTGTTGTTGTTTTTATTTTCCGAATTGTACAATGTCCATTGGAACAAGGTCCTTCATTGATATTTCCATTTTGCCGCAATCTTTACATTTTCTCACTTCGTACACCTTTAAGTACCCTCTTTCAGGAACTTCGATGTTTTTCACAAAAGTCATATTATGCGCTCCGATTCTACATCTAAATTTCATAATGTTCCTAATTTAAGTTACACAATTCGGGTGTTATAATTAGGTTGTTATGTTCTCTTTTTCGCTTTATTTTTCATATATTGCGCCGAACTTGACGATGTGCATTTCTTACAACGATAGTTATATACGATATATACCTTTGATACGCCAAATCTGTTCGTCTCGACTCTTTTATTCATATAGAATCTTGATATTGGCTTTATTTTGCCACATATAATACACTTGGCATACTTCTTACCGTTTATTATGAAATACTTTGTTTTTCTTCCACAGCCTACGACCAGATTGCATCCTTTGCATCTCTCATCTATATGCCTGTAATTATAGCAATGGGCCTGTGTAAATCTCCCACATTTAGCGATTCTTTTATTATCAGAACGCATAATGGGCTTACTGTATTCTATCGTTTTCTTGCGCATCGTTAAGTGTTTTATTTAGAAAAAGACATTCTTCTCACCGATGATTCATCAATGAAATCAACTCTACCGTCATTTGATGCAACTTTGCATTTGAACCTGTTTGAAGAGTCGTATACGCAGACACACTGACCCCTATGAAACACTTTGGTATCTTCTTTCAATATTCCACAATATGACATTTTATCATTATATGAAATATCGGTCGGATGCTTCTCGTATTTCTCCTGATACAATTTTGCGTATTTATCGGCTGTTTCTTTTTTCTTTTTCCTCATCTCATAGAACCTGGTGTTGTTTTTTGCAGCAGACTTGTCTTCAGTTACTTCTGAAACGGTTTTCTTTAAATACTGTTTTTTGTCAGATTTTTTATCACCAAGATTTTGCTGAGATTTTTTGTTGAAATTTTTAGCTTCCTTTTTCATACGATTAAAATTTAGTTATCAGACATTCTTCTTTCTACAATATCCAAAATATCATTATATGACATATTCTCACCTCTTCTTAAATACGGAACTGTATCAACGAAAGACATCATGTTTACGAATGGTTTTACTTTCAAGATACATGAAGGATGAGGCATAGTCAATATTTTGTAACACAAGACCAATGCATGATATATACACGTTCTTGAATAATACTTCTTACTGAGACCGGCAGAAACAAGTGTTGGATGCCTTGATGTTTTCACTGTAAGAGTGTAATTATACATATCAACTATATCCTTCACATCTTTGGTATAATTAATGATTTTGCTTGCTACTGACGCTATCATTACGTTATACGTAGATAAATTGGAATTCAAGTTGTAAAAGTTATGAATATTAAACATCCATACTTTTATGTCAAGTGGCACATCTTTATCCATCAATATCGACCTCATCTTTCTTGAAGCGTATCCAAAACTTAACGGATTCAGATTTCCGCTACAGTTGAATTCATATTTATTAAACATGAAGTCAGCATATACGCCAAGCTTTTTATTGAAATAAGCTCTCAATCCAATTATGAATTTAGAATCCTTATCATATATAAGATTGAACTTAAACTCTTCTGAATTTATGTTATGATTCTGCATATCATAAATCATATCAAGAGCGAAAAATGTGACGTTAACTTTGTACTTCTTGCTTCCTCTTTTCAGAATTATGGAACTACTCGAAGAATTTGCATAGTCTAAATCTATAGTGTATTGTTCCCTTGAAATTTTACCTTCCATCACTTATCACTATTAACTATTCTTTCTACAATCATTCCGAATCCTGCTGAATCATGTATGTTTTCAATGCCGGATATATCTACACAATTGTTCTTGCAAATCTCAATAAGGTCAGAGAGACAATATACCGGCATCATTTGAGTTCTGTTAAAATCACATAATGTCTCTATCATCTCTCTGTTTCTGTCGTTAATAATCTCTATTCTCATAAGTTTTGTCGAATTATCGACTATACCTATAAAAGAATTGAGACCCTTTGTAAACGGCAGTCTTCTTAATTTTCGACTTTGGTCATAATTTGTAAAAATAACCTTCATCTATATCGGTCTGCATACTATATCTCAGTACCGCAGTCTTCATTTGATTCACCTTCAACTTCATTTATATCCATCACAACTTCAACTATTGAAGTTCTTTTCAGCTCAGTGATAACAATATCTGCCATAGTATTATTTCTAAGGAATGGAATGACATTGTTTATATCTGAAGCCCTGATGATATAATGGAACTTATCGGCAATTTTCTCTTTGTCGGAATCATCGGTATAGACTGTTATGTATTTTGCTGAGAATATCTTTTCTCCTTCATGGTCTTCAACCATATAATCATTTACGTCCGTCTTTACGATTTTTTCTATAGAGAATTCATTTATTCCGTTTGATTGCATCAACCTATAACAATTTGCTTCGGCTTCTGAATAGGTCATAGCCCTAAGCATATACTTGTTATTAGTCGGCTTAGATGAATTTTCATTAATTTTGTGACTGATTGTACATTCAAAAAATAGCATAATTGTTAAACATTTTGTTACTTATCCTCTTCAGGATTCTTTTCCCCTGTATTATTAACCATTTGCCTGTAAAGGCTTTCTGGTATATAGGAGAATAATGAGTCTGGGACATAAGACATTGATTCCTTCTTCACAAATAGTATATGGCCCTCTCTTTTGGCATCTTCCATACTTACCAAGCCATTCTTCACCATCCTTTCCGGAATGTCCTTTATTACGACCAAAGGGTAAAAACCTTCTTCTATTTTGCTCTTGCATTCGTCGCATATATTAGATGGAACACGCATAGGAGCCTCAGCATCACCGGGAAGCTTACCCAATAATAAAATCTCCTGATTATCTTTCAGGCAAATAGGACAAACGCCAATGGAAGGGTTTAATCCATGTTTTTTAGATAAACGTAAAGCCATTATTCTTGCATTATTACAAATTCATCAATACACACATCATCAAAATTTTCTGTATTCTCGATATTTGAAACGAATTCAATTATCTTTTCTTTTAATTCCTCCTGATTACCATTAAATGTTCCGCTTATTGACAAGCTGAATTCCTGGTTACAAGAGGAATTTTGACTCTTGCTCATGTATTCCTATTTTTACTTTTGGACATATATTGTTGTTTGCTTTGGTCATTGCTTTTTTCATTTTGTCCATCATATATTCTTTTATATTTTCAGGACATTCAATTACTATTGAATCATGAACAAGCAATACCATTTTTACAATACCGAAATAGTTGTTCTTTATTATGTGATTATATAGAAGTATTGCAGCGCTTTTGAGCATGACAGATTCAACGTTCTGTATCTTTGAGTTTACGTATGACCTGTATAGCTCTTCTTTTCTCTTCATGAAGTATTTCACGTCTTTCACGATTATGTCATTCGGGTTGTTCTTTATCTTTTGATAAGACTTCCAGAATCTCGGTGAGAACATTGACTTAATCATATTGAGCTTATCGTAATCCGGTATCTCCTGCTTATATCCATAAAGCGAATACATAGGAATATATCTGCTGGTAAGAATAGATTCAAGGCATCCTCTTACATATCTTGCGGTCAACGGGAATTCTTTTGCATACTTCTTAATCATGTTTCCGGCAGCTTCTACGCTTATGCCAAGCTTCTTGGATAGTCCATAATCTGAACCGCCATAGACAATCATAAAGTTCACATTTTTCCCTTCATCACGACTTATGTTATACATGTTTCCTACATACTCATGAATATCGTCTCCACCATTTATGATTGACAACATTCTTGTATCGTATGCGAGGTCTGCAAGTATACTTATCTGACATGCCTTCCAGTCTGATATAACAAAACAATTCTCATCCTCTGGTATTACAGCCGTTTTATACTCTTTAGGCAAATTCATTGCTGAGGCTGTGAATATATCACCGCCATACTTATTTTTTGCCTTTATAGGAGAGCTTATCCTGCCTTCATCGGACATTTGTCTGTATATCGGATGTATTCTTCCGGAAGACCTGTTTATTGACGATATATAATTCTTTCCATACATTTTGCAGGATGATTCAGTTTTAAGAAAATCTTCATACGATTTGGAAAAATTATCTTCAACTGATTTATTTCCTGTTATATACTTAGACATAAACAAGCCAACCTTTTCTGAATTCCTCCAGTTTATATGACACTTCTTCTTGTCAACAAAACCTTCAAACAAATCTCCCTGCCTGTCTATTGTACATAATTCTTTTACATTTGGAAAGTTCTTGAATATTATATTGTCAAGAGTCTCTTTTGCCTTGATGTTTAATTCCGAATTTTTAGTTATTATCTCATTCCACTTATCTTCATCAAGTTTAAATCCGCACCATGATATATATGCAAGAACGGGAGCAAACATATTCTCAAACATAACGGCTTTTTCACATTCATTTTCCTTTGCCTTTTTCATTTGAGAATCGAATATGTCATTATAAAATCTGAGATATCCATGCTCATCAGTATCACTGCCTTTTATTGCATTATATCTAGATGCTATGCTATCCATGGACAACATTTCTGATTCAGAACCGAGTGTCATAACTCTTTCAGATATATATATGTCATGTATGTTCCTTATCTGTATATTATAAGAGAACAAAAATGGAAGTATATTAAATGACCGATACATTGTCAGACAGTGAGATATCAATATATCTGATATGGATTCAATCATCATTCCATCAATAATAGCTACGACGTCTTTATAGGATAAGTAAATGCTGGAGATATTTTTTGATTTAAAATCATCATTGAATTTATCAATATATAGTCCAACGTATGTACCCCACGATTCGGTTAATTTCAGGAAATCTTCCAAACTGACTTCCTCAACATTGTTCGGACTGCTTATCTTTATCGGAAAACTCGTCATCTTTTTCTTTATTTTTATCATCGGTTGAACCTATTCCACCCCTGTTAGGACCTTCAAGCTTATCTACATTTTCAAGCTTTATTCCACTGGACAAAAGCCATTTCAGCTTTTGCATTGGGGTGGAGAATTGAGACGGTATTATAGAGAATTGACAAATCGGCGTGCCTTTTTTGATAAACACATCCTTATGGGCTATAGCTATAAAATGCCATTCATCGTCATTTCCTCTGTAACTTCCATCTATCACAAAAGATGATACCGGCATAATTTTGAATTTACCGTATGTAGAGCTTCTTGATTCTATCTTTGCATACATGCCTTTCGGCAATTCAATTGCAACGCCTAATCGTAGATTATACTTCCTGCCTCGTTTAAGATATACATCATTTGCTACTAAAAGGTCAAAATAATCTCCCTGCTCATGTCTTATGGGGAAACAGCCTTTAACTATTTCTCTTACCTTGATTTTTAATTTCATATTACATAAGTTTTATTTCTTCGGCTTCTCCGAAATCAGAATCTTTTGATATTTCGTCGATAAACTTCTTCAGTGAACCTTTGTTTTTTATGAATGCGTATCTTAATTCTATATCCGGATTAATTTCCATTTGGTCATGCATCCACGTATAGAACATCTTTCTTTTTGTAGGGAATACATCGTTTTGCTTTCCCTTTATTTCTATGTATATCTTTTTCTTCCCATCATGAGAGTATATAACAAAATCTGGCGTATATGTGCTATCTTGCGGTTTTATAGCCCTATACAAATCAAATATATTACGCCTTGATTCGTATACATAAACGTTATCTACGCGCTTAGATTTCCATATAGTAATCTTTTCCGGAGTATATGAAAATTTAAGACATGATGATTTTAATAGCTTGTAACACTCAGACTCAAATACAGATAAAAATTCTATATTGTCTATATACACAATTCTCGCATTCTTTACCTTTTTGTTTTCACTTTTCGGTTTATCTGCGCTATCTTTTTTCTTAAATCTTTTAAAGCCAAATGATGTCATATTGCCCTTAGAGTTTGTTGCAACGGCAAATATAGCTAATCTGATTCATCTTTCAATGGAATAAGCACATTATATGGAGTAAAATATTTACATAATTCATTCCCGGTCTCTTTTTCAATCATCTTGCATATCATCAGATTTTCCTCAGTCATGAGATTTATTCTATCGAAAGATAGTTCATGCTTTTTCTCCTTGCTCAGAAAAACTTTGAATACGTTAAGGATTGTATCAGGGACACCGCCTTTACTGTTCCTCAGAATCTTTACATTTGGCAATGCTGTAGAACCTATAAATATTACATTATATCCAATATCCTCATGTTTCAGTATAGAGTTTATCACATCCCTTGCAATCTTACACGTATTAATAGCAAGTCTTGCAATTAGTATGTATTGAGAATTATTCGATATATATCTACCTGCAATTATGCTATTAAATCTAGCCACCTTAGTAAATTTATCTACCGTGAACAGCAATACAAATCCACTTGTTACAACACACATATATCCATCATCCTTGTCATTATTTATGATTACGGAATTATTTAATGAATATTCCGTATTATAGAAGGTTCTTTCGGATACATTGAGCCTTCCAAAATATATATTGGCCTTCACAATGTCTGCATATATCGGAAACTTTATTCCATCTTCACATTTTGCAGATTCAGAAAAGAAGGTCGCTTCATTGCATATTCCGGGAACATATATATTCCCTGAGAATTTAAACGATGTGGCATATCCGATTATATCGCCGGTGTTACATCGTTTATTAGTCATTAAACTCAATGGCACACTTACTTTCATAATTCCAACTTATAATCCATTAATCTTGAATTGTATTCAATAAAGAACGGAACCGGCACATAGAATTGAGATATTCTGTTTATCATGATATTTACAATCATGTTGGATATAAGATTTCCCATCATTGATGCCATGTAAAACGTCTGCTTGAAACTACACATTGTAGGCATTGCGTCTTTCTTGTCGAAAAACGAATCTTTATATCTTTTAATGCTATCGTCAACCCTGACATTACAATGGAATATCTGAATAAGCTCTGCACTCAACCTGCCATCTATAATATCAACCGGAGAATCATCGTGAAGTCTTTTGAGATTAATCATATCACGCATTCTTTTTCTTGTATCTATGCTATCGAGAGCAAGAACATATATATCGGCTATGGGTATGTTTTCATAGTTGTCGATATTTCTTTCTATGCAGGTAATTCTTTCTTCGGGAATTCCATAATCCATCAATCTGTTTTTTGTTGCAGCCACCTTTGTCATTCCGATATCTGATGCATGATAATTTTGGCCAGACATATTAACGATTTCAACATTATCAAAATCATTAAGTACTACATTGCATCCAAGTTTTGCCACACTCAAAGCTGCGTGAGAACCTATTCCGCCAAGCCCGATTATTGCGACAGTGATATTTTCTGTTTCATTAAACCAGTCGGCTCCAGAAAATCTTGCCATATAATCATTTGATGAAATCATAGATTCAGAACTGATTGGAACTACAGGAGTTTCGGCTTCAGTTCCATTTTCTTCGAATATATTATCCATAGTTTAAACTGCAAAATTGTTAATAACATAAGATACAGACATGCTAATGTCTTTCAAACCCTCTTTGTAGATTTTATAAGCTTTATATAACTGTTTCTGGTCAAACGAATATCCATCATTATAAAATCCAATCTTGATTATACCACAGATGGAATTCCAGGCAAGCTCTTCTTCATCGCATTCAGTAATATCCAATTTCTCATTGTAGTGAATGCTGTCAATGCTTATCAGCCCATTATTCAAATAACTGCAAATGTCATATAAAGCAGAAAGGAACGTTTCCTGTTCGCTGTCTATTCCGTAATCATTGATGTTGTAATTGGATTCATTGTTAATGAATGCTTGGCTTAATTCCAGTGATTTTTCATACAGAAATTTATCGTCCTTAGTCTTATCCTTGTTGTACAGTACCGCGAATGCTCTTACAGCAACCACAAATGCATAAGAAGAACGGTCGTTGCTGCACTTTATGATTTTGTCAATAAGGCTCTTGTCGTCTACTTTTGATACACCGAAATTAAATCCGGCTTCACTCAATACTGTATCGGACGATTTATAGATTTCATTATCTTCCATTAATGCAAACTCAATAATTTGATATTGCATCTGTTCAGACAAAAAGAATCTTTTAAATGAATTGTATTCCACGTCATTCATCCCGTTCACGATTCCTGTAACTATATTGTATGCTTCTTCATCTTCAAAATCTGAAAGATAAACAATACATGAATACAAGTAGGAATATCCGCTTACTGTGTTCTTTTCTTTAAAGAAATCAATCATCAACCTCGTGAAATCACTCATGCTCCTTATCTTGCTTTTACGAGCCTTCATGAATTCTATGACGGTCTTCACCTTTATTGATTTGAGAAGATTCTTTTCCATGAATGATATGTATTCGGAATCATAGAATCCGATAAGCTTTTCTATTTTCTTATATCTATTTTCATGAGAAGATGTATCATCCTTGAACTTATCTTTGAATGGAAGCATTGGATTAAACAAATCTGCATTACGATAGTAAACGTCTTCAGGCTTACTGTACTTAGCTATTTTGGCTGTTCTTTCCTTCTCACTTTCTTCATATATGCCTTTTGCATATTTTACGAATTCAAGCATCTCTTCTCTTTCTACAATAGAGACATCAAAGCACTCTATTACGGTAAGGTCTTCTTTCGTTGATACTTTTTGACTAGTGATATTGCCGTCGAAGTCATAGGAGGACTTATCGCACTTCATGTCAACTTTCTTAATGACCTTTCTTGACATATAACAACTATATTTGCCATAATTGTTTACTATCAAGCTCATAAATGTACCACGTTCATTACATTCGTTGAGAATAGTCTTTTCATCTGTTGATGAAGCGTTTGTCCCCATTGTATTATGAGAATGGATGAGGCCCATATATATTCCGTCTTCATCATATCCATTTCTCACGATAAACTCCGGCAATCTGATGTCATCGCTACAGAAATTGGTATATGACGAGCTTCCAAAATTAAGAGGCAAAGCATCTATTGCTTCGTATGTTCTGCTTTCAAATGAACCATTCTTCTTTATTCTATAAAATAAAGGTCCGCTCCATTCAAGTGCAGGATAGAGATTTGCAAGAATCCTGATTTTTCTTTCAAGATAATCCGTAATTTCTATTTTGATATCGGACTTGTTGATTCTGTTTAATTTTACGTTGTTTACTTCCATAATTACCTGATATTAAATATTGTTTTTAATATGAACATCATGACATCATCATTAATCATATATCTCATATCGGTCTTTTCCTTTTCTGTTATTTTGTTGCAGCTAAAGAATATTCTTTCTCCGTTAAATACGAGAAGTGGAGATTCGGAAAGACTATCAATTAAGTTATTAATCTTTTCCATTTCTTTTTTATTGTTGCCTGTTTCCTTTTTAACATATATATCTCCATTGGAATCAATTATGTAATTATCAAGGAAGCCGAATTTTGTAAGACTCTCAACAATGTCATCAATGTTGTTATCGGTTTTCATGCAATACTCCATTATTGTCTTATAAAGTATATCAGACAATTTTATAATCATCTCCTTTTCATTTATAGTAGGATTTAAAGAGCTTACATGAAACGATATGTTCGTTAGTTCATTCTTTTTGAATTCCGATTTAGGCTTTAAGACATCCTCCATATAGATTCTTTTAATAAAGTAATCTATCAGCAACGTCATATTATTGTAAGTCAAAGAGAATATTGATGATACATGGCTTTTATTCGGGAGTTCATACATAATCCCTCTTTGCCTATATATTTTCACAATCTTACCACCATGAGTTATGCTGTCAATGCTTCTCGCTAAAGACATTCTGATATATGGGCCACCCTTCAAGGATTCAACAGTAACATATCTGTCTATATTGAATATCATCATTCTCATGAAATCCTCAATATATTCATCCTTTTCGCCCTGGTCTTTAATGTTATTATAGGTTACATTAAAGTTCATAATCATTGCTGATATGGGGCCATTCCCAAGGCATAACTTATGGATGCTTTTTACATTTTGAGAATTTAGCTTTTCAGCATGAGAATGCATATATCCATTTGCAAAATGCTCTATTGAATATTTGCTTCTTGTCATTTTTGGCGCGCAAATTTCATGATTGTTATTGGAGAGATATGTACGCATTGGGAGTACGAAAAACGCTTCCGCTATATCTGTTGTTTCTCCTTCCTCATTTTCAACAACTATGTCATTGAATCTTATGGTAAAGAATATTATAGCTTTCATCTTCTTGATTATATCCCATACGCAATCTATCGTAGGCCTACCGAATTCACCCATACGGTTGTAAACTGTATGTGACAAAGTCGAATATCCTATAAGTGTATGTAAATATGGTCCTCCATCCGAATTATCATCACCTATCGTAACCGGTATTTGCCTGTCCTTATCAAGCGTGAATGATGTAGATACCATTAACCTGTCGCCATACGCCTCTTTGAGTATACTGATTTCCTTTTCAAATGACTCGATAATTCTTTTATCTATCCTTGAAAATATAGGTCTAAGTATATCAATGTCGTAATTTTTAAAAAATTCTAAGTTGTTCATTTTGCCAAAAAACAAAGGGAAATGCGCATAGCACACTCCCCCTATAAAGTGAAATTATGGACAAATCAAATTCTATTCATCATATCCTGCATGTCACTGTCGGTTATTGAAGCCGGTAATGCTTTATCAATAAATCTATTGATGAAGTTATTCGCGTCGTCAGCTCGTCCAGTGAATCTAAGTATGAGTTCATCTTCAAGCTCCTTATCAGAGAATTCTTTGAGTACATCTGATGAGGCCTTTTCTTTCGGCTCATTATTTCCGATACCTGCATCATGTTCATCTTCTTTATACGCGTCTTCAGTCTTTTCCTCTGATTCTGACTGGCTATTACAGGAACCAGACTGATATCTTGCATCATTCTCATTCTGTTCAGGTTTTTCATCTGACGATTTCTTGTAGATGCTTTTCTTTGCCGGAATCTCTTTGTTGAAGCATGGCCATGTTGATTTGGCTTCATTAACCATTCTTCTAAGAAGAGTCTCATCCTTAATTTTATAATTGAAGCTCAAATCACCTTTGATATAAAGATACACAAACAGTTCATCAGTTGATACCTGAGTGTAGTTTCTTCCGAATGAGCGAAGGATATCGTTATTATATCCCATGGCATTCATTCTATGTACTACATCTGCTCTATCCACTTCAACAAGCTGAGATTTTTTTCTTGAACCTGATTCAGTATTCTTCTTGGTTCTAACCATAAAGATTGAAAGGTCAGTTGTTTCTGCACCGGTTCTCGGATGAATTGATTTTTCCGGTAAGATTGAGTTGGTTGCATATCTTGTTCTATGAATTCCATCAATAAATTCATATTTTGATACTTCCGCATCTGTCATGTTGAATTCTTTCTTGATAACTTCAAGAATATCACTGAATTGAGTTGCAGATGTTTTGAACTTCAATTTACCATCACCATTGTCCTTATATACAAGGACGTTTCTTTCTTTCTGTTCCATGATTGTTTTGTTTTAAATTGTTATTAAAATACTTGATTAGCAAGATTGTTCCACGTATTCAGTTTCGTATTCACTAAATAAATTTCCAATTTCCAATTTGATGTCAACATCTTCTCCGGTTCTTATGATATCCGAGATTATTGATTGGATTTTCGTTATTACCTTATTGGTAAAGCAAACGTCATATCCTCCAGCTTGAAACATAATATTAATTGCTGTTTCAATTGTTTTATCAATTTCATAGGAGTTATAGAACATGTTGTTGTATCCGTCAACTACATTATTTACGTATTCCTTAGCAAATTCGATGAAGTTCTTTTTAATATATTCAGAAAACATAATTCAAAGTTTTAAACAAGTATATGACAATCTTTCTTTGTTCTTGACAGAGCTACATATTCAAGTTGCCGAAGCTCCATGTCATCTTTATTGACCATTAAATCACTTATGTCAACAAATGCATTTTGATAGGTTGAACCCTGTGATTTATGCGTACTTATTGTGTACCCGTAGTCAAATGTCTTTTTCTTTACTATGCGATTTTGATAGTATAAATCAGTATTTATCGCTGCACAGTTTATGCACTCGAAATACTTAATCCATCCACTTTTATCGCCATCTTCTTTCTGCATTTCTATAGCCTCTTTTCTCAATGTCTCAATCTTTTCAGCCCAAGAATCCTTAAAAGATTGAGGCATGGATTTGAGGTCTATTACACTTATAGAATTCGTATCCTTATCAACGACATCTATTAAGTATAAATTCCATGCTTCCACAGTAATTTCAAGATGAGGTATAAACAGATTTATCTTCTCAGGTTTTTCACATATAACATAATCTGATGAATTAAAATACTGTTTATCGTTGAACTCAAAATTATCATATCCCATCAAGAATTCACCGTTACAAAACGGTTCATTATTTCCTTTGAATAAACACTTTCTGATTATCTCGTTAAACTGAACGACTCTCGCATTTCTGTAAACCATCAGCTTACAGAAATCAGGGTCTACCATCTTGATGGCTTCACTATATTTACGTACCATCTCTTTTATGAACGAGACTGCATCATTATGCACAATCAAAGAACCTTTCTCTCCCATAGCTGTAGTAAATCTGTCAATAGGTTTATCTCTCAGCTTTCTAAGTATTGGCATCAAAGCGGAGTCCTGAGACTGTCTGAACTCCCTGGTCAATCCGAATTTTCGTTTAACTTTGAATGCAGGACTTACATCCTCTTCATTTACCGGTCTTAGCTGACCTGTATCTCCGCAATAAATAACCTTAGCTTCATATCTAATGGCTGTTTTTTCTATGAGTTTAATCATATTGTTTCCAACCATTGAACACTCGTCTACAAGTATTACTCCATCTATGGGAACATCTTTAAGCTTATCAATATTCAGCTTGAATTCGAGTTTCTTCATGTCGAGAGCCTCAATGTCAAGATTCGGTGAGAGGTTAAGAAACGAATGCAATGTCTTTGCTCCTTCTCCCGATAAATTCGATAATACTGCCTTTGCCTTATGCGTAGGGGCACATAGTACGAATTTTATACCGTTTCTTTTCAGGTAATCGACGATAAGCTTTGTACATGTAGTATTATGAGATATAATGAAATCCTGTACTATATAAAGCTTGTCTCTATCGTCAATAGAAAGACATACGGTTTTTTGCTTTTCTTCAAGTTTTTCAATGTTGACAATAGCAGCATGGTCATTATAGCAACGTTGTTTATTATTACTTATGTATTCTTTGAATTTAGATAAATGTTTATTACTACTTACGATTATATCGTTAGTATGTATGTGAATATTATATTCAATAAAACATTTATCTTTTCTTTCATTGATTTCGCATGTAACCTTATATCCAAGACTTCTGCATAAATACATGAAATCATCGCATAATTTAGATGATGTTGTAGAAAATCTGAATCTGCCTTTCACATCAACACAACCATCAGTATCCATTAATCCTTTAAGTAATTCAATTCTTTGCTCTATACTTGAATTTAAATACTCTTTAGGAATAAATCTGTTATGTGAATACTCATCAAGTTTCATTAACTTAATAGCATTATTTAATACTTTAACAGGTTCGCCTCTGAATATATTGCTGTAATTCTTGTCTCCATGAAATTCTACAGTTGTATCTCCACCTAACTTCTTTGCTACTTTATTTATTATATCAATTTCATCATTAGATATAATAAATAAGTTAGATTCACATACACTTTTTAGTCTTATATTATATCCATCTCCTATGATAACGCCAAGTATATAAGGGTCTATTGGTAATTCGGCTTCATCAAATTGTATGGCATCATTAATTGGAACCTTGTATCTATAGTTATGTTTTTTATTTCTTGTATGAGATATCATGTCATTATATAAATCTTCTGCTGACATAATTTTTGAATAGTCAGTTTTATATTTACCTACTGCATGATATTTCTGTACATATTTTGTAGTTCTTACAAGCCATAAATGCTCTGAATCGCAAACAATGCTTCTTCCATCATCAAAATGAAATTTATAACATTGTTGAAATCCTCTTTTAAATACACCATTTACCGTTGTTAAACCATTGAACGGAGTCATTATTTTATCCCCAACAGATAGGTCTTCTATATTTCTCCATGCTCCATTTTCGCATAATACCTTGGTTTTTTCGGGATGTCCTTTTCCAGTTCCTGCATACCCATACATACAACATTCGAAATCATTTTTGTTGAATGGGCTTTTAATGAATTTTCTTATACCATCAACTGCCGCCTGTTGTTCATCGGAAAGTTCAAAGCCGTTTACGATTTCATTATGTTTTTTCTTTGGCTCGTCTTCCTTTGCTGCGCCTGATGATATCTTCAGGTTTGACACACGTTCTCTTCTTGTGTTTATAAGCTTTTTAAAGTCAACCATATTACACGATTTTACTTATAAGAAGTATTTTAAACATAAACCAATTCAGGTCTTTTCCTCTATCTCTCTTATCCATGATACTTCTACAAATGAAAGAATAAACAATATATTTATTCAGTTTATTCCATCTGAGCATATCACAAAATCCTTTCATGATGTCATTATATGATATGTTTATCTTCATGTTGTCGATTATCACATGATTAGAGATGTTTTTCATTACAAGAGAACCAATGTACCTTTTTATATCGTTTATCTCACACTTTGACAGTCTTTCTATATAGTCAAGTATGATTCCTGAATCAAATTCAGGTATGATACATTCTTGGTTTTTACTTTCAGGGTTATCGCATAATAATATAGGTTTTCTTATAATCTGCCTATCATCAAAGAAGAACATTGAATTATTCATCTTATTGATAACGGTCCTGTACGATGTATAGCATGGGAAATTGGAGTTAAAACAGAACGTAATTCCGTCGACTTCATACATATCAAAACCTATTTGTCTCGATGCTTCTATACAAAGTTTTGAAGCTACATTCATGTCATTGCCAAAATCGGATATTCTGTTGTTTACCTTCTTTATGGCAATACTCCATTTCTTGTCATGCTTATTTTTAAATGAATTAATTATAGCGTCTATTTCATAATCCTTACCTTTAATGTTTACATTGTTGGTCATATTCGATATAAAACTTACTGCATAATAGATGCAACACCAAAGATGATGTATGTTCCTAATTTGACATCCTCTTTCGGGCTTTCTCTATTAATCTCGAATATCTTATTTCCTTCTGGAAACAGATACTCCAAATGGCATGTAAGCCTGTCTCCTTTATATTCAAGCGAACTGACTAATCTTCTTCCTTCTTTCTTCAGTTCGCCGATTCTGGTAGAGCCGTCAACTATTTTTACTACAGCCTTTTCATTGTCCCTAAACACAAAGAACTTTTTTGAATCTCTCATTCTTCGCCTTGACGCGCCGGTTCTTTTATATGTACATCTCTTATAGATTTCCTTATGCCTATCATTTGCTGGTTCCACAGCTATAATAAATCCGAAATTCTCTTCGAATTCAGTATATTTTTCAAGATAGTCCGTGCAGAATTTTTCAAGAGATTTTTGTTCCATTGGTCTTCCGGCTCTGGTCCATGCTGAAGTAGCATTCTTCATTATAAAGAATGGAGCTTTCTCTACGGCTTCTGATGTCCTTCTTACTTTCAGCGTTCTTATTACTATGTTCGGCTTGAACGCATGAGAAGGTTTTTTACGTTTTCCCATAATTATTAAAACGGCAAATCATCATTCCACTCACTTCCTACAAACGGTAATTCCTTGTCAAGGATATAATTTATCCTGTCTGAAATCTCCCTTCCGCTTTTAAGCCCATAAGTGGAATATGTGTCTTTTGGAGAATAGAATGAATCCATTAATACACTTAATGACTGTACTACGGATTCTGATGTAGAATCGAACTTGTCTTTTCTTACCCTTTCAAGAAGTTTTCTTGTAGTTATGCTTTCTCCTTTCTTGTCGAACGCCTGTTTTAACACGCACAACAACGTAAGAAGTTCAATCTTTTCGTTATATGTGCAGGCTATGGCACGCATCGCGTTTCTTTCAAATATGTTTATGTCATTTGAGTCTCTTTTTGCCATTTTTACTGTAGCTATAAGAACAAGTAACCTTGTGAACTCTTCCTTTCCATATTGCATTTCGTTTTCAGTCGCTCTTCTAATGCATGTTGTAAAATCGTATGTTGATACACACATGAAATTGAATCCTGAAAATTTCTTTTCCGGAAATGCACAAGCGCAAAGAAATCTGTAAAATGCCGCCTGACGATAATAATGGTATCTTTTGTATGATTCATTAAAATCTTTGGCCGAATGAAAGCTTGTTTTCAAGTCATTTATTGTGTATGAATAGTCATTCATCACAAGGTTGTCTAATTTTCCTTTTAGCCGAAGGATTATCTCTTTGTCGTCTACAGATACTTTTACATCAACAGTTATTGCATATTCGTTCAATGACTGATAAGACACCAAATCATCTTCTTCAGGATACATGAGCTGATTAATTCTTTTATTATCTATCAAAGCCTTACAACATGCCTTTACTGTATCAAGGCTGTTTTTAGGAAGATAAATCATAAAATCCTTATATCCGTTCTGGTAATCCCTCCATCTCTCATTAATATATCCTATGCTTTTTTCATACATGGATAATATTGTCTTATCTGTTACATGTCCGTTGTTATATCCTACATCCATTGCAGACGTTCTTAATGCTTCCATGACGCTTATCTTGTCATTCACATCAAAGCTACAGAAATCAAACATGTAATCAATGACTTCAAGCAATCTTCTGCTTGATGGTATTTCGTATTCTGATAGAACGTAACAATTCTCTAACATCATTGCGTGAACCGCTGAACCGACTTCAAGGTAAGACTTTTTTACGTTGTCAAAACCTTTCAAGTATCTTTCAACGCTACCGCCCTGAGAATAGTTTATTAGCCCAAGGCTTGAATTATCAATCATTTCGGAATACTCTTCTCCACTGAAGTATTCGTAATCACTGACCTTCTCAACCTTTACGCTATTCTTCACTACTGATAAGACGACATTCATTGCCTCTTTTAAATATAGATTTAGCTATTTCATATTGCCGGGATTTAATTTTATTTTTTGAAATTTTGCTTAAAATCATTATTTTGGCTGCTTCTACGATATCGCTCATCTCTTTCCCATACATCTCATACAAATCAGAAAAGTCCTTGCATCCATATCTTTTAGGAATCCATACAAATGTAAGGTCAGGATGTTCTTTCTTGATTTTTATCATGGAGGACAATCCGGCTCTGTCATTATCATACATGACTACTATGCTTTTAAACCGTTCTTTTATTTTTGTCAGCATTTCGTCGGATATAAACATGGATTCAGAACATGGAGCAATAGCATTTATTCCGAATTTGGACATACATATAACATCCTTCAATGATTTTGTAACAACTAAGATGTTCCCGGTATCAGGAAGCTGTTTCCAGCCTTGTATCATATCCTTTCTCCAATTAGAAACGAATCGCATTTTCTTTTGACCTGGGAAATATATTCTCCAGAACTCTATCCTTTTCCCTTTTTCGTTGATAAGATATGAATAGAAATATCCGAAACAAAGCTTATTCCCAAACATTATTTCCTTTCCGTTTATGAACAGTCTTTCTATCGGATAAACTCTGAATTTCTTCAGTTCATCTTTTCCTATCCCATATCTACCCCAATATTCAAGATGTCTTTCTTCGAAATCATCGAATACCTTAACCCTTATGTCCGTTAATCCGTTCTTCTTAAAAACCTTATCAGATATCTCTATCTCAAATGTTTTCACCTCTCTTTTTACGGGCATCTTTATTATTCCAAAATCTTCAGCTATCATTCTTAGAGCTTCATGATAGTCTGTAAGCCCGTATCTTATCATTGCGGCTTTTACGAAATCACAAGTGTATTCGTTTCTTGAAAAATCTTTAAGGTATATTTTCCCATTATTCGCTTTATAAAAAGAACAAGAGGGATGATTATCTTGTCTGAATGGAGACTTGAACATCCCTCTTGCAGGAACGATACCAGTATATCGAGCGATATATGTTTCTTCCGAATTATATTCAAGTAGTGACTCTCTCGTTATTTTTTTATGGGATAGTTCTATCATGATTAATTCGGAATAATCTTATCTTAAATATCGTCTGTGTTAATACCGTCTATCGGTTTGGCTCCGATTGTAGAGCCTTCAAGGTCATCGTTGCTCCCTACATTTGAAGCACCGGCAGCTGCACCTTGCTCATATTTGGCTTTTGATGCAAGTTCCTTTGCTGTATATGCATGTTTGATTTTGCTGTCCTCTCTAAGGATATAATTGTTTCTGATGTAACAGTTACCATCCTTCTTAATGCTAAGAATAGACTGAACTCTTGCATAACCGGTCTTTCCACCAATAAGCTTCAGAGAAAGCTCAACTTCCGGAGCAATAATCGTCTTCTTTGCCAGCAATTCTACTTTCTCGCAGAACGACTTGAACGATTCTTCATTCTTTGTCGGGTCGATTCTCGGATAGATTGTTTCAAAACGTTTGATTGGAGAACCTTTTTCAGGGTCCTCATTACCAACAGAAAGATTATGAACAACGCCATAGATAAAGTCTTCTTCCTTTGAGGGAGTTTCGAAGTTGTTGGTTGAATCCATCTTTCGTTTGCATCCATCAGCATCACCAACAGGACAGAAAAGTCTTACGCGAAAATCTCCGGATTCATTTCCGTAAATGAAATCAAGTGCATAATACTTTTTCTTTTCGCCATTTTCATCCTTTTCTCCTATCTCATGTTCGCATGACAGAAGTTTTACTTTATGAATAGACCATGGTTCAAGACCTGTAGAAGTTGCTGTACCTGTAGTATTACCTAATGTAATCATGATTTTTTAGTTTTTTGTTGTTATTAAATATCGTTATCGTCACCTGTCAGTTCTGTATCAGACAATGCATTACCGATGATTTCATCAAGCTCTCTGTCCTTTCTTTCCTGTTCGTCTTCTTCATGATTTGATGGAGCCTTTAATGCATCCACATTCTCTTCTTCATCAACTTTTACTGCTTCATCGTCATCCTTTGGTTCTTCGTTGATTTCTACCTTTTCCTCATCTTCGTTTTTGCCTGAAGAATATACACTGTCTTTTGGAAGAACAAATCCTTCGGGTATTTCAACGTTATATGATTTGGCAAGTTCATCGATTGAATCAAATGAATCAAGAACAATGATATCTGGATTCTCTACGGCAGGACGCATTACAAAGAAAATTCCAAATCCGGACAAATACTCCTTGTCTCTTCCGTTGAACGAAATAGTAAGAGAGTCATTTACCTGCGGAAGCCTGTCAGGTTCATCTGAATCAACAACTTCCATGATAGGATACATAATCTTTGTAGTGGAATCTTTCACGTATCTTGTTCTGATTCGAACATTCTTTCCGTTCGGAGTTTTATATACTTCTCCTTCATCGTTAATTACTCCAAGAACCTTTGCTGCTGCCTTAGTCAGTTTTACGCTGTTCTGTCGCATATAAGCGATTGCTACGCCACTCTTTTCAGACAAAGTTTCAATTGTAATCTTGTCAGTTTTTGGTGCTGAAGAAGAACGTTTTTGCCTTTTACTCTCAAATTCAATGTCATCCGTTTTAAGTACGGTGTTCTTCACATTGAGAATCTCTTTTGTTTCAGCGTCTATGTCATACTCTGTTTTGATGACGCTTACAACATGAATCAATTTTCTTTCCTGTTCCATGATTTTGATTTTAAATAGTTAAAAAAGCACAGACGCATTTTGCATCTGTGCTACACGACAAAGATATGATTAAATATCGTTATCGTCAATTATTTCTTTCTTATTTTCTTCAGTTTTTTCCGATTTCTTGGATTCCTCAGTAGTCCCCACCTTGTTTCCTTCAGGATATTCAGGCTCTTCATCTCCATTCTCAAACGCATTGATTCTGTCAATACATTTCTTGATATTCGGCTCTATATACAAGTCCTTAAAGCAACCTGAAGTTGAACGGCATGTATCGTTTCCAAGAGTTCTTGTACGATACACATATTTGACTGTTCCTTCAATTTCATCGACGAGTTTCTCGCAATAAATGATATAGTTGAACATTCCATCTAGTACGAGTTGCTTGTCCAGGAACTTACTGTTGCTTATCAGTCTTATAGCACCGGTATCTTCATCCTTCTGAAGATGAGAGATGATGATAACCTGCAAGTCATCACGCATTGACATCAGCCTGTGCAACATATTATTGTAGTTATAGGCGAATGTGGAATACTTGTCACGACTCGCTGTTGTTGCCATGCTCATTGTATCCTGACCCATCAGGTAATTTATATCGTCAACAACAAGATATTTGATATGAGAAAGAAACGGTGAACCGTCTACTATGTTAAGCACAGTGTGAAGCTTGCCATAGTTGTCACTCTGATAATAATTCCCAATCCATTTGAAGTCAGGCTTTTTCGTTGTCTTATTCATCACTTGATTACCCTTTTCATCGAGAATGAACTCCTTATGGAGTTTTGAATAATTCTTTCTGAAACCAGGTATTGCAAGCTGCTTGTTGTTCACGTTTATAATGAAGGTTTCACTCGGATTTAAATAACGTAATGATGTTGATTTTCCACTATTACTAAATCCTGCAATTACTAATACAGACATCAGATATCATCTAATTTTAGTTTATTGTCGTCTATTCCCCTATAATACATAGGAGAATCATAGATGGAGTAGTCGGTTGTGATTTCTTTTGGCAGCTCTTTCATAACACATGGATGGCCATAAAATGCCATCCCTATATTTATATCTGCTGCACCCCATCTGTTCTTTAGAATCTGAATTCCTCTTAGAATCTGCTTCATTCGAAGGACATCATAAGGACCCCATGCTTTCAGCTTGTCTCTGTAAGGATAATACAATCCTATCACATTATCAGCCTTTTCTGCGGCTCCACCAGTGCCCTTCAAATCTTGCATTTCAATGCCGGGAAATTTTGTTCTTCTGTCTACAGTTGATGCACCTCTGTTTATTTGCTGAATGATAACTGAAGATAATCCACATGTATTTCTGAATTCCTTCGCTTCATTCGCAAGTGCATCTTGTGCCTGTCTTTCTGTTTCTCTTGGACCGACGTATGTTTCACCTATATGGTCTATTATACATTGAACTACCAATGTTTCATCATTTGGTATATATGTATTGTTACCAGTGTCTTTAAAGGTTCCTCTTTTCATATAGAATTTTATCATATAATCGCTGAAGGTATCTGCGTTAAGCTTACCTTCCACAAATATGATGTACTCTTCCATCTTATTCAGGATATCCTTGCATTCCTGCAACTTGTCATATACGTCTTTATTGATTTTCTCCGATACGGATTGCATTTCCTTATAACCTATCTCTATACCGTATTTTTCATACATAAGTATAGATAGAAGCTTTGAAATTGTTGCTTCTTTGGTCATTTCAAGACAGAAAATGATTATCTTCAAATTTCTTCTTCCGGTTTTCATTGCATCCATAATCGGATGGTATATGTAATTGAAAATTACAAATGTACTTTTTCCACTACCTGAAGAGGCTCCTATAACGGTCATTACACCGCTCCGTACTGGGTCTGTCCAATATTCAAGCTTTTCCAGACCGGTAGAGAACTTTTCGATTCCGTCGAGACCTCTTTCTATTTGCGTAAATAAACCTTCTGTTGCTTTTCCCATATTATACCCACTGAGCGTATTCATTCAACTTATCACTATAACTCATATCACCGGAGTTGTTAAACTCTTCTATGGCCTCCCATACCTTGCCTTTCACAAACGACTCGATGTTCATATTTATGAAAGACATTTTTGTTTCCTTGGCCCATTCGATTAGTTTAAGTATCTTCCTATGCTTTTCTTCGTCATAGTTTATCATTTTAGCATAACATGAATAAAGCTCATCTTCAGAATTGAAGGTTTTAAGCGATGTCAATGGAATCTCCTTTTCATTTACATAACCAAGCTTTGGATACGCGTCCCATAGTTCCTGACCCATATCCAAAGAAAATCTCCGGAACTTCTTCAAAAATACTTTATTAAATGAAAGCTTTTCAGCATCAACAAATTTGATGCTGTCAGGTATTTCTACCGTTTTCAAAACGCCACGCTCCATTAAAGACTTCAGTATAGCTTTCTGGCTTGCAACGTTCATATTTTCATGAAAGAATTTAGAATAGTTCTCACGACTTTCATTGAGATAGTTTCCGTCATTCCCTTCAATGGAATCATGTATCTCAAATATAAGTTTAAGGACAAATAGCATCTCAGCGTTAAGATTGTAATCTTCCATTATAGCTATGTCCTTTTTTATTTCTGTCATTGATTAACTGTTGTTGTCCTTTAAGACATTTACAGGTTTTCCTGTTTTTAAGGTCTCTCAATAACGGGTGGCTTTTCTTTTCTTTCTTGAAGGAACGAACATGACTTCCTTGCCACTCAGAAAGTCATCAAGGTCGCTCTCCAATATTGAGACAGTATCAGAATCTTCCAGGCTCAGTTCAGCCCAGTCTTCATCCTTTGTACCCCTAAGTATAAGATAGAATATTTCGACATTCTTATTGCTCGTATACTTATCTATTCTTATGACTCGACCACAACTTTGCTTACGCCTTGTTTTTGACGAGTCAAAACCGCCAACTATACCGTATGATATATCAGGACAGTTGAAGCCTGTGTTAAGAGCCTTTACGGTATTTATAACTCCGCATTTGGAGTGTATGTACGTATCAAGGTCTCTTTGCAACTGCTTTTTAGTAATGCCGATTGAATCGTTTTTTGAAACATAAACGAACCCTCTTTCAACTCTCATTGCATCATCTATAGTATACCAGAAAGTTATTCCTTTTTTATCCTTTCTGGAATCTATGATTTTCCTTGCAATTTCGATTTTCTTTGGATGATGATAGATGAATTCTTTCCTTTCACCCATTACCTTCATGAATTCTTTCGCATTCTTCATCACCTCTCCCATAATCTCCTTGAATGCAGCTTTCTTTTCTTCATAGCTTATAAAAACACCATATCTTTCATCTATCATGTCAGATATGAATCTGTTTCTATATTCACCATTGGACAATATGTTCATCGGTGCTTCGAAATTGTAATCGAAATACATCATGAGGTTCTTGAACTTTCTCGTGAGTTCGTTGTATTCTTCAAGATTGACATCTATCAATACTTTTATTATCTGATGCGATGATGTCCACTTATTCCTTACCCCTTCCTCAATCGTAACGACATCACAGACTGGAGCGACTTTGTTTATGAAACTATCGCGTCCGTCAACTCTTTCGAGTGTTGCCGTAAGACAAAGTATAAGTTTATATGAGATACTGAATATGGATATCTTTGACGGTGTAAACAACTCATGCACTTCATCAATGACAAGAAAATCACATGATAATGATTTACTGTGTTTTGATGCATAGTCTTTCGTGTATATGTAGACATTACCGGATAATCCACAGGTTATAATCTCCCTTTTCCATTGTTTCATTACAGTAACAGATGGAACAATCAGGATACATTTACAACCCGGATTCGCATTTACAACTCTTCTCATTGCTATTATGCCGATAAGAGTTTTGCCAAATCCTGTAAAACATACACAACAACCTCTGCAACCAGCCTTTTTCCAACTGTCAACGCACTTCAGTTGCCTTAAAGTTCTACTATCTCCCCAGTCGGCGTAGTTAGACGGTATCCCTTTAATTGGGCTACTATTTTGATATTTGTCATTCTTTTCTTCCACTCTTCAACTTTTTTTGAGAGATTAGATTCAAGTATAGGTAAAAGCCTGTTCCTGAGCAATTCAAGCTGAATGTCACTCATCTCGGAATATTTCACTATGCTTCCAAGCTTTATTGCTGCTTCAAATTGCTTATAAGACATGCCGTTTAAGCTAAACTTGATATTCTCGTTTATCTTTAATCCGAGTCTTACCTTCATTATATCACTTTTGGATACTATCGCAATCCCTTTCTTTGTGACTTTATAAGGTATCTGCATCGAATCATAATACCGGGAAATCAATTTTCTCTCTTCGTTTGTAGGTACAAGTTCCTTTTTGTCTTCTTCAGTAAGATATACTCCAAGGTTGTATAGCATTTTTCTCGAAATACGTCTTTTATTGAACGCACCGAGAGCATCTACGCAACCTTTCATAATCTGCGATACTGTAATTTGCGAAAATTCATCAGGACAGTAATCCATCAAACGTTTTATCTTGTAGTTCTCAATATTCGGTCTAGTCGATATATTTTCACTGACAAGCTTCTGTAAAGATGAACGCAAAGTATATTCGCTTTTGCCATATTTCTTTCTCATCCATCTTATAAACATCACGATATTACATGCTTCCTTTTGTTCCTGAATCTCCTTTAATATGATAGCCTTACCTGTCATCAGCTTATCATTGTTGTACAGTATGTTCCAACACAGATTATAGAACAAGTTGAGGCTCTTTTCATCATAATCGACAAGTTTCTTCTCTACGACGACACCGCCATCAACTTTTTTCTCTCTCCAGACAGCATTCATTGCTACTGCCTCACGAGAGGATTCTTTGGACTTCTTTATTTTTTCTACCGAAAATTCCTGAAGTCCCTTTTCGCATTCCATCTATTTCCATTCCCTTACCCAGTCAAGGATATAGGTATTATCATTTTTGTACGGTACATATTCATCTTTTTCGGAATCATACCAAGAATCAATTCCGGCAAGTGCTTCCTGATATTTCATGAAACCCCTGTCTCCAACCTTAATAAAAGGCAAGTTCCAGTTAGGAAGCCTTACTACCATAATGAACTCACAATTTATAAGGTTTTTGAATACGTATCTTGTATACTCCATCCCCTCTCTGTATGCAACGAGTTCACAATAGATGGTTTCCGTAAATGGAGGAACTCTTTTGTACATTCCATTTATTTTACAAGCAGGAGTACCACAGATGTAAAGATTGTGACAAATAACGCAATCTTCAAACGCCTGTTCTTTTTCTCGGATTTTTCTGCAATAAAATCCACTCTTATCTCCTGAATGGAATCAATCCTCGCGTATCTTGAAACATTGTTACGCAATTGTTGATTCTCATATTCAATAAGCGGTACAATCTTTTTTAAATACTCATGCTCAACAAATATTCTGTTAGCTGCGCGAAGTTCTTTTACAGATATAACAACCGAATCACTCTTGATATGGTTTGACGTATTCTCTGAAAAACAACAAAGAGCTGTCATCAGAAAGATTATAAACGGAATCAGCCTTTTCATAATAATCATGTTCGGTTTTAATTATCTCATCATGAACGGAATCTATTTTTATTTCGGAATCCTTTATGCTGTCACGTAAAGATTCCATAACTTCATTTTCCGGTTCCTGAGTATTGCTGTCTTTGTTGCAGCTTTTAACAGAATTACCAATCAGGATACCTAACGAAAATGGAATTACAAAATGCTTCACGAAATCACTAAGAATACCAATTATAGATTCGCGGTCTGTTTTCATGGCCTTGTGCTCTTATAGTATTTCAAGACACTCTCTCCCTTTGCTATCCAGTCTGCATCGTTTCTGTTGGCGATTCGCATAACCTCATTGCTTATGGCCATTTCTTCAGTCTGTTCAGGTATAAGCTTACCTTCAACCATACTGGTACCATTAAGCCATGCAAATGTTCCGTAATCACCTTCTTCAAGAGCGACTTTTGCAATTTCGTTAATTGACAAAGTAGTCTCAATCTCCTTATCAACAGTAAGCTTGAACGGAGTAAGCTCATTGTCTACATCAACATTTGTTGCCGGAATTTCAGGATATTGCAATGGAATACCACAAGTTTTAAGGTATTTGTAAATCCATTCATGATGTTCAAGCTCTTCCTTTGCTCTAAGCTCGAAATATTCACATAACGTTTCAATTCCCCTGCTTCTGAAATACAAAGAGAAAGAACGATAAAGATTGTGATTAATCATTTCGTCCTGTAACTGATTGTTGAGCAGGGAAACCATTTTGTCGGATATGAGATATCGTCTCATTCCCTTATTGATAGAGGATTCCAGTCCTGTCGTGGAGCTTTCACCTCTCTTATCTCTCGCTCCATCACCATTGAAATTTCTTTCACTTGAAGGAGCTGCGGAGTTTGAACCACCTCCGGTATCAACTTTTCCGCCTCGTGCGTTATCAATTTCCATTATTCTTCCTTTCTTATTTTTACTTTTTCAACGCTCCATTTATTGTATCTTCCATGTATGGTTTCACGGTCTATCTCCTTGAATTTCTCCAGTGATATTCCTGTTCCCCTTAACTTTTCTTCATTGACGGATGACGGATTCATGCATCCTGATTTTTTCATACAAAAAGAATAGTTTTCAATGGCTCTTGTGTTTTTCGCAAACCATTTTTCTTTCTTCTTTACATAATCATTTGCAAATCCTTCATCGTAAGTCGCAAAGTCAATATTGGAGAACGTACCGTTAGTCATAGTCACCACATATATATACCTTCCGGAGCGCCTTGTTTTAATTTCCTCTCGTCTTCTTATCTCCTTTTCAATGGATTCCTTGTCACTTTTTATCTTTATACGCCTCATCATTTCATTGAAACTCAATGTCGGATATCGTCTTATAATATCAACGAGTTTTAATCCGTCATTTACGTTTTCAAGTGAAAATCTTGCTACTTTGTTCGCAATCTTGAACCATTCCTTGTGACCGGAATCCTTATTGTCAGTCATCACTATTGTACAGGAAGATATTCTTTCGTAATTCTTCTTGAATAAACTTCTTATATCATCATCATCACCTTTACCAACGGAGCGCAGGATATTGTCTATTCCTATCTTTCTTATTTTTCCTGCCGGAAATATAATACAAGTGTTTTCAAGGTCATTATCATCCATCTCTTCAATGGTATCAACTAGTGCCCTGAGTTCGGCGTTCAGTTCAGATATATTGAAATATCTGCTCTGGAATACCTTTTCCTCCTTGCCGTTGTTGACAAGAATAGACGCTATACCTGCATTCCGATAAATGTAATTATATGACTTTGATATGTATAGAATTTTCATGACGCTTCCGATTCATTTCTTAATTTACCAAAGTAGACACCAAGCAGCCATGCGATATAGATAACATCACTTTCCACTTTCAGCTTTATCCTGTTAAGAACATAACACGCTGCTTCAGCATCAGTAGGAGTACCAACGGATACAGCTTTAATCAAAAGCTTATCAATTGATGAAGAATATTCTTTCTGTATATCCTTCATCTTCTTTGCGTATGATTCTCTGTAGCTTCTTGATTTAGTGGATATAATATCCTCTATCTGCTTTCCTCTGGTAAGAACATAAGCCGTAAAGAACGCTGTAGACAATGCTTCATTGCTTCCGTCGTTAAATATAAGACTGAAGTTATCTTCATCATCCTTGATAAAGATTTCTATCATCTTGTCTACATGTTCCCTGATAGGATAAAGTTTGTATTTCTCTTTCATAATCAATTATGTTTGGTTCACAGCAAAGATACTCATTTTTTATCATGAGGCATTTTAATTGCTTTCAAAACGCTTTGTTTTATCAGTTTTTTGAAAAGAATATCGGAATCAAGCATGAAATCTATATTCACGAACTTTATCTTCATTTTCCCATAATCCCTTTTTATCTTCCTGTAAAACAGATTCTGAGTGAAATTTTCGCTGCTCGGCATTTCCTTTCGTATCATCTTTCCGACGATGTTCTTCATCTTCTTGTGCTGCGTGGTGCATACCGTGTTTCTTCTTATTGTCGGTAATGCTGCTGCTGCCAAATTTGAATTGCTTGCTATATCGTTTAACAGCATTCTTGTTATCAGCCCATAATTTATTGTGGAACCTTCTACGCCAAGAGCCATCAGGTCCATAACCCAGATGTCTATTATATCTTTCCATGTGCCAAATTTAAGATAACTTCTTATGTTCAGATAAAATACGTTCGGATGATTCTTCATCAACCAATACATTCTCATTACCCCTTCTTTTCTCTGGTTGAGGCCATATACTTTACCACTTCCTACATATCTGCATATTCCACGAATCACAAAGGTGACCTTAAGACACAAAACAGGGTCTTCATCGTATAAGGCCTTCATGTCTTTTGCCACTTCTTCGTAATCCCTCTTCACGTAAGATTTTCCGTTCTTACGCTTGCAGAACATTGATAGTTGTCTGTATGCTTCTTCCATAACTGTTTCGAGTTTTTGTTTTAGAAAAAGGCTGCAAAACACCATGCAGCCTTATTTTTACCAAATAAAGAATAAATCATTTGGATTCAGCTATTTGAACCTTCCAAGGCATTAATTTATCTGATATGACAATCTTATCGTAATCGTCAACAGGAGTTCCATCCTTTTTCGTAATCTCCACAACACCGATACCATCCTTGTATTTCGTTTCACAATGATACCTGTCAGGAAGAGACATGAGCATCGAATTTATTGATTTGATGCTCGAATTTACTGTAACTTTTATGATTTTCATAGATTTGATTTTTCCATTTTGTCCATCAATGATTTTAACCTTGTTGAGTAGTGTAACAAATCTTCAGGTCTCGGATTGTCCCTTATGATTTTTATGTTTAAGGAACAAAGATGTATTGCTTCCATAAATCTGATATATCCGTTACCGGTTTTGCGGATTGCTTTGGCTACTTCCGAAATCCTGTCAATGTTGTTCCTGTCAACCCACGACATCACTGCCTGAAATTCAGGTGAACTTGATGATATATACACAAATGGATTACCTTCATGTGTATCTCCGTATCTTCCTCCAAGAGGTTTGAACTCATGCACGAGACACTTGCCGTCATCTGTAAGAAGATTGCATCTTACACCGTAGATATCGTCTTCTACACGATGAGTTTCACCTTTCAAGCCAATGATAGGAACAGGTAAGTTTACAATGCTGCATTCATAATACATCATATTCAGTGTAGCAGAAAACAAATCTCTGCTTATTCCATGGTTCACAACAATGTCGTATACATCATCAGGAGTACAAGCACATGGACAAAACTTACATGCCTGAACGCATTTACTGCATGAACATTCTGAAGGTTTGAGTCCGAATTTGTCAATTATTCTTTTGTTGATTGGTCTTCTGTCTGTTTCCGTTTCAATCATACGTACAAAGTTGTTTTAAATTGGAATAATCATTGGATATTCGCTTATTCTGTTCTTGATTCTCTCCATGTATTCATCATCATTAAACTTCATCTTTATTGAAACTGCACATGATTTCGTACTGTCAGGTATTGAAATCATGTTGTATTCAACATCATAAAGGTCCATGACGCATTCGACGAACAGTGAAAACAATTCAGGAAGAATGACATTGCTGAATGCGATTGTACATTCACCTTCATGTCCTACTCTGGTCCATGTATTGCTTTTCTTCATGTTGATGTCATCGCGAACCTGCATGATTGCACATCCGAGCTTGTTTTTACCTTTGATGGACAGACAGTATGTTCTTTTTGATACAGACTCTCTGTTTTCAAAGCATCCAAGCTCCTTGTCATTCGGATTGCAATATGCTATGAACGAATTCCCGGTATTTACTATCTTGCCTTCATATTTCACATACCCGAACTTTATGTAGTTTACAACCCATAATGTAATCTTATTCATGAGGCAAGACAGTGATTCAGCCATTCTGTTACCTGATATGGCATTGCGCACGTGCGTTTTTGCTCCAAGAATGCGCTCGTTCTCCATCACCTGAGATGTAATATCAACACCGGTAATATGTTTGATTATCAAGGCATCTATATATGATACGAATCTCGAAGCGCTGTCAAAGATGATTCCCATCCTTTTTATCGGACATGGAAATTCAAGGCACATGTATGAATTCTTATCTGACTGGCTTACTCTGAAAAACGTAATCACGTTTCCTTTATATTGTATATCCCTGGATTTCATCCTGGAATCATACGATTCATTGGTTATCATATTCTCTGTTCTTTTCTTTTATGTATTTCTTAATTTTACTTCTCCCCTTCAGGAAACTGAAAAACTTCGTGTATGCATTAATATCAGCGTATATGGTACATATCACAAGTATCAGGTAAAGGACAAGCCTGAATGTTTCATCTGAAGAGGATATGCAGAAGCCTGCTATTCTCCTTATGAAAAACATCGGGACAATAACTATCATCAATGATATGAGATTCATTATCACCTTTATCCTGTCACCTCTCCTTATGCCGCTCTTGAAGTCGTCAAGGAATTTCATGTGACGTATGGTCACCTCATTTTTCACGGTTATCTTCACCATATACATGTCATCATAGTCAATTCTCATATCATCAAATATTATTGAATTGCCATCTAACTTGCATTCGTATTTCTTCAATACAAGAAGGCTGTATACGTATTTCATGTCAAACGGATATACGTATACAACCGTGTTTATGTTATCGCAATCTTCCCGCATTGTAGAATATTTTTATTACAAGAAAAAAACTGAACAACACGACAAATGACGCAAACGCGTATTTCCCGGCAAATAGCAGGGAAAATACCGATGCAATACCAAAAGCAATCATGCCCTTATTAATAAACGAATTGATGACTCTTCGTCTTTTGTTATATTCGAGTACGCGGTCACGTTCCTTTCTAATAAGACTCATTATAAGCGTTGCGCTTTCCCTTTCATCAATCGAAATATTTGTTGTCACATGAATCCTGCCGTCAAATCGAACTTCATACAATACATGGTCACAACCCAGAACATCATAAGATGAATAACATCTTTCATTCATTGACGTACACATCTTTACTTTACCGTATTTATCGATAAGCATTTTGTGCAAGTCATCGTCTATTGTACCTATCGATACATCCGACGGCATTGTATAGTTTATTGTTTTCATCGTTTTAATTTTAACAGGGGCTTACGCACGAAACGAAAGCCCCAATTTATCAATCATGGATATTGAACTCACCATTATCTTCAGCGGAACCGTTTCCCTCACTACCGTTTTCTTCAGTCTCCTTTCCTGACGGTTGAGGCCCATCGGTTACTTCTTTAGTCACAGGTTTTTCTTCCTTTGCCGATGAAGAACGTGATTTCATTATGTATTCTATAAGCTCTTCCTTGGACATTGAGTTAAAATCAGGAGTTTCATTGCTTCTGATATTCTCAATCTCCTTTCTGATTGTATCAAGAGATTCACGAATCAGCTTTCTGTGAGAACAGAAACGCTTGCTTTCAAACGTGCGTACTTCCTTATGAAGCTCGTTATTCATTTCCTCAGCGGAATTCAACATGCTTTCATAGTTTTCAAGACTTTCCGCGTCAAATTTCACACCCTTTTTGATGTCGTCACACACGTGTTTCAAGAGGCTTATGATTGCCTCATAGTTGTCGTTTGAAATAATCTTAATCATTTCCTTTTAAGTTTAAGTTTGTTGGTTATACTTTTTACTTCCTTCAAGGCAATGCCTATAAAGGAACTTATCTCTTCTTCCGACATTTCGGGCATATCTATCCCGAAATAAGCTCTGACGATAAATCTCTTCCTTGCCGGCATTGAAGACAGTTCCTTTTCTATTATGGAACGCACAGACAACTTGTCGTCTATCATCCCATATATATCGCTGTCATCTTTAATCATATCGGATACATCCTTGTCAGAACCTTCCTCCACAGGCATATTAATGCTTGAAAGGTCTTCACTTGCGAGCATTATATCCCTTACGAGATGCTCTTCAAGTCCTACATGCTCTGCAATCTCACATATATCGGGTTCACGCTGGTTCTTGGTATAGAACTCGTCAATGAACCTGTTTATGCGATACATGACGCTTACCCTGTTTCCGGGAAGTTTTATACCATTTGCCTTGAATCCGACTTCGGCCATAATCTGCTGCCTAATCCACCAGACAGCATAAGAAATAAACCTAAAGCCCTTTGTATGGTCGAAGTTGCATGCAGCCTTTATTATGCCTATATTCCCTATGGCGATAAGGTCCCCAAGTCTGTATCCGAGTGACTGATATCTTTTAGCGACTGAAATTACGAATTTGAGATTATGAAGAATCAGTTCATCACGTGCCTTTATATCTCCTTCCTTAATACGTTCACAAAGCCCAACTTCCTGTTCTGAAGTAAGAGGTTCATATTTCTGTATCTCAGAGAAATATATATCCACGCCGTGAGAATCACGTATGGTAAGCTCGTTTTGAATCTTCAATGGTTTCATGTCGCTAATGTTTTACGTTATTCGGCAAAGTTACCAAATAGAGAATGAATCGTCAAGATTTACGCCTTAAAATCAGGAAGTTTCATGGTAGGCATTTCAAGTAGAATATCCGTCAGTTTCCTGATGCTTCTGCCGTCAATGTCTATCGTGAAATATATGATTACTATCTCATCGTAATAATCAGCCCTGATGCCTCGCGTAAAACACTTCATACGCAACAATCCAATCGTCAGAATATGCGCACAGACAGTCAGTAATGATTCAAAGCGTTTTTCGCATTGTAATACTATCTTCTTTGCCGGCCATATCCTCCTGATATTTTCAATCTTCACGAATCTGTAATTGATGAAATCAAATGCCTTCATCATCGCAAAGCCGAACATATTCTTGCCTTCCACGTGAATTGTTTTATCGCTCCTAACAATACAACCTCTTGACATAAGGGTTTTTGAATCACCCTTAACTATGTCTATGCTGTATGTATTGTTGGCTAGTTCAAACATCACGTCTTCATGTTGCAGGATTTTATACATACATACGGCCCCCATGACTTCGAATTCAATATCATCGCCCAACCATGTCTTTTCAATGAATTCAATGCATTCAGAATATAGCATGACGTATGATTTTTCAAGTATGTTGCGCATTGCCTCATCCTTGCTTACACTGTACTTTCTTCCGCCATACATAATCTCCACGCTTTCTTCAGTGATTGCTAGCATTCTTAAGTATGCATACATCCTGAACATGCAGTCAAAAACCTTTTCCCTGTATACAATCCCATGACGGTTATTCATGGGATGAAGAATAGAGTTTGAATCAATGAATCTCACTTCTATCCTGTTATCAGAGAAACAGTTTATGTTATTCAACGTTATATTTGTTCATGGCAAATCAGTTTGCAGGTCCTTTACTGGCATCATATCCCTTGAACAGATTGCGTATCATCTTCTCTCCAATACGGTTCTTGATGTCGTCGGTATATGTACGACCTGATACAATCACGTCTACTTCGTAGTTAAATGCCATTTCAAATGACATGAAACGTACTGTCTTTAATGCAAGACCAGACATATCACCATTTGAAAGATTCATTGCCGGCATATATATCATAAGACCTCTGTTATCTCTTGCAGGAATCACACAAGGTGATACATTCTTGCCAAGCAACAGGCTAATCATATCAACAGCCTGACCGATTGAGAACATAGGAAATTCATCTGTCATTTCTTTCACGCCACGAACCGAATGTTTGATTTCAGGCTCTCCAATCGAATTGGAAATAGCATATTTGGACGCAAACGCACTACCGAACTTATTGAAGATTCTAAGGTATATGTTCGGATTGATGTATTCATTTTGATAGGATGTGCTGGTATACATGATTTCAGTGATTGACATCTTCCTGTAACCATGGAACTTGATATGACATCTCTCTTTTCCGATTGTTATCATCTCAGGCTCTCCAAACTCTTTCACCATTTCTTGTTCAATAATTTCACAAAGCTCATCTTTCACAACTGTAAACGCAACGGCTGAAAACGAGTTCTTTGCCTCATCCATATTAAAGTCACTTGATACGTCTTTAATGAACAGCCATATAATGTTGGTGTAATACATACGCGGTGCCATGATGTCCGGAACAATCACGTCACGTGCTTCTTCTTCCACACCTGATTCACAACCAAGTGAATACTCTTCATCGGTAAAGAAGTCGCGTATACCTCCGTCACTTGTGAGCCAGTCCTTGAATAACTCAACGACAATTCCTTCTTTTGACATGGACTTAATCTTGTCTATGTCAACGTTTTCAAAATCTTTTTTCATGATTGATAAAGTTAAAAATGTTTTGTATAATAAAGTTTCATAAAACGAACATGCAATACATGAACGTATGAAACAATGTTTCGTGTATATCAATGCAGTATAATGTAAAGATGAATGTAAGAATTACAATATAATACATTAATCTTTTAATACATACTAATGAATCAGAAAAACACTGGATAATACGAGCCTTTCGTCTTCTTATCTACAAGAAAGTCAACTACCTGTAAATCACCATGCTCTGTTCTTCGTATTGTGATGTATACTGTGTCTCCTAAGCTGGCTAAACCTTCAAGGTCCAGTCTAATGTTCTGATAATGAAACAAGTATGAATTAACTTCGTACTTGATTGTTTGAAATGAACGTTCTCTTGAATATTTCATGATACAAAAAGAGAGGTCAGGACATGATGATGGTATGCCCTGACCGGTAATTGCTGCAAACACCCGAACAGCAGCCATTACTTAACCAACAACCTTCAAGCTATGGGCTAATACACCATGGATTCAAGGTTGAAAGGAAAGGGGAAAGCTTATTAATTAGCCTTCCCCAAATCCATTGTTAAGCTTCAGGCATTATTTGGTTTTTGAAGCCTTTTCTTCAGTTTCAGTCTTCTCTGCATCGTTCACGACTTCAGCTTCTGAATCAAATGGCTGTTTACCAAATGAGATACGAGCTTCATTGTCAAGGTTGCGATACAGTTCAGTGAGTTCTTCGTCAGTGTAAGACTTGGCAAATTCAAAGCACAGAAGCTTCTGCATACGAGTTCTAACCTCTTCACCGAATCGAAGCGTTTCAACTCTTACAGAGTCAACTACTTCAATCTTCACGTTGTACTTGGCAAATGCTTCATAAGCTGCCTTGATACCTGCGAAAGAAGTAAGACATTTGTAGAACTGTGTCTTCGGTGCATCAACTTTGAAGTCTTTGTGATTAGCTGCATAAGTGATTCCGGTAGGCTTAGCCTTTTCACCGATGATTTCAGAATGTTTGTATTCCGGAACAACTCTACCCATTGAGCCGTGATAGAGCAGTTTGGTAACACCATTCACTTCAACGATGCAGCATGCAGCCTTGTTACCGTTTACAATCTTGTTATACAGCTTTGACTTCGATGTGAACTGAATCAGGTCTCCTTCATTAAAGGTATTGATTTCAGTGTTTACACCCGGTGCTTTGTCGTCACCAATCTTGAACTCAACTAGTTTTTCAGAACTAACGATGTCTTCAATGCTGAAACTGTTTGTAGATACAAAATCCTTCATAATGATAAATGTTTAAAGAGTTAATAAATAATGTTGTTTAAAATGCATTGGGCGTATACTCCATACGTCTTATGCTGGTCAGAGTATCTGTATGAAAATGTAAAGCTTATTTCAGTTTGACGGTATTCTTCTGAATTAAGATGTTGTTCTGTTTCTCGTAGTTAAGCAGAGTATCCATGAGGTATTCATCCTTGCCTACGATTATCTCATGTTTGGAACCTTTCATGTCGATACATGTTATCACTCTTCGTCCTGGTTCGGACTTAAGAAGTTCAATCATGTGTTTGAATGATTTCGTTCTCTTATCAGATGATGTATTGTGTGCCCGAAGCATTCGTAGCATTCTGTATTCATCATCTGACAATACCTGACCGATAGCTTTATCAGTCAGGTATATGTTGCCGTTGATGATTACTTTCATATCTGATTGAAATAAACAGGTTCATAATCAATACCGCTTGTCCACTTATCACCATTAATCTCAATTTCAATATTATCTACGATATCATATCTTATCGGGATGTTTCTGTCTCTTTCAGGATTGCGTGAAGTGTAGTATGATGACAATTGTCTGCTTCCTTTGCTGATGACTTCCTTGAAACCATCTGGATTTACAAACACTATCGTTTCACGCTTGAATCGTAAGCTGGCAGTAATATCTCCACATGAATCAATATGACATTTGAGAATAACATTATTATCATTCATTCCGTCAACGTCGATTCTGTTGATATCGTCAATGAAGTAATACGCCCAGTTGTCATCTTTGCAGTTGCGTTTGATAACGTCAAAGCACTGTTGCTTGCTCATTCTTATTGCGACAACGTCATTGGTCAGCAAGTTCTCTACCATCTTTGAGTTAAGCATGTTAATGTTTGCTTTCAGTCGCTGTTTGGCATCATGATTCTTTACTGCGAATTCAAATGCCATTGAAATGATTTCATTGTTCATGATTGTTTCCTCCTTGGTTAAGTTAATAGCTGTTCGCGGAATACATCAATACACTTATAGGTAAATGCTCGCATCCCGCTGGTAATACACTAGTTGTCTGAAATGACTTATTAAACATATATATAGTGCACATATTATGCGCGGTGGTTAGTGCAATTATGTGAGATATGTTGCACTAATTGCACTAACTGATTTACCCGTTTTGGGTCTACATTATATAATGGTAATTGCACTAAATTGCTAAAGTATTGATTATCAAGCACAACGAAGTGCAAAGGGTTTAATATTTGAGTCACTCTGAGTGTCTCAAAGTTAGTGCAATTTGCACTAAATATTACCATATTTGAGTCACTCTAAGTGTCTCAAAGTTGGTATGTTTTGCACTAACTAGAATTATTGATTGCACTAAATATATAAAACGTTGATTATCAAGTATAAATAAGCATAAACTGTTTAATATTAGATAAACATGAAGCAGTCTTAAGTCATTATGAATTGTATTGAATCATTTGCACGTCTTACACTAATATCATATCTTTGCACTGGAGGGGTCCCAATCCTCTTCTTATTGGTTATTATCCGATAATAAACGGCGGTTTGTTATCGGATATTGTTTATAATATAGCTATATTTGCGCTAACCAATAAGAACGAATATATGTTATGAGAAGATTAAAAGACCCCAATTCGCTAGATTATTCAGATATAACAAAGCCGGATGGATTTGATAATATAACAGACAATATATATTTCAATAAATATTTCTTTAAGGAGATGGCTAATAAGTATAACCCCATATCCATTGACGGGTATGAGGATTATGGCATGGTAGGTAAGCAGACTATATCGGGCGATAAAATAAGTAAGACTGTCCACACGATAGTAAGCAAACGGGTTAAAGAACCTTGTTCTTATATCCGTATTGACAGCTTTGCGTGTATTGATATGAAGTTCAGCATTTCAATTATAAACTTCCTTCTTGGTATGTCTGTGAAGCAGGGCAGGATTGACGGACTGTGTTATGTGAAATCGTCTGATTATATATTCAAGGTATTTATTGATGTTTTAAGAGATAAAGATAAAAATAACATTGTCGGTAGATATGTGTTGACATCGTTTTCACAAAGACAGATTGAAGGATTATTCAAAGCTTGTATGGATGAGTTGATAGCAAGAGATTATATTAGCCTGATGTATGACGAAAAAGGGAATAGGAAATATGGATATTATTATGTAAACTTCATGAAGTTTAGATGCACTACGCTTGACAAAATATTTCAGTGGTATGTAAGTGAGATGAAGAAGAGATTTACTTCAAAGGATATATATAATATAACAAGATGCTTCGACGGTTTCAATGAAGAGCTATTTAATTCAATATTTGGCTCTGTAAAGGTTGAGGGTGTTATAAATGACAAGTCGCCTGCTTCTGTTGTCATAGAACTTGCAAGGCAGATGGATAGCCAAAGTAAAGACAGGGTTTTCCCTATGAGATATAAAGATACCATGAATATAAGCAGACGCACGTTTTATAATCTTATTGAACTACTTATAAATGATGGAAGCCTTATAAAGGTCAAAAGAGGAAAGTATATGCTTGGCAATGTATATAAGGATGTTTAAAACATAAGGTCTACCAAAGAGGTTTAATTCTCAATGATAGACCTTGTATCTTATTTAAGAGCCTGCGCGTATGTCTCTACGGAAATCATCACTATTCGACTTCCCTCTTTTATTGAGATTTCGTACCCGTTGATTGTATCCTTTGCAAACTCAATGGATTCATCACTGAATCCTTGGTCGGCTACGTATCTGCCCATGATGTCTTTCATGTCTGCAAGAGATAAGACGATGTTTTCCTTGTGATAGTATCTTTCAACTATCGACAATATTCTTGCTGCAAAGACGTTGTCGTCACCTGCATCCTTGAACAGAATGTCTGATGCACTATATATCTGTGCTTCATCCTCATTGTTGTTTTCAATGAAGTATAAAAGCGCGATTCTATCCTGCTTTGCTTGTTTTGGTTCTGTGTATTTGGAACCCTCGATGTCTTTAAATAAACCGCTGTTGTTTGAGTTTTTAGTAATCATAGTTATTTGTATTTAGTTGTGCCATCAATAAATTATCCGCGTCACATATTGGCACTTATATGCAACGCGGATTTATGTTAAGTTAAAAAGCTGAATCTACCTCGTCGTCGGGTATGATAACCCTATAAACAAGAATGTTATTCCTGAATAGCTTCAATTCATCAAATCCGCTCCCGTCTTCAATGATATCTATTCTGTGTATTGCAGCACTGTTTGCAATGTCTAGGAATCGCTTGTTGATGATGCTGCAAAGTGCTGCAAATATGCGAGCATCATCTTTCATTGTTATTGTAATCATTGTTTTATTGTTTTTGGTTAGTAATTAAGTTGGCGGTTAGTTACAGTCCAACCGCCAAAAGACCTAAAGGGCGTTACTCACCGCTTGCTTCGGCTTTCACCTCTTCAACCTCACCAGTCATTATCTGCTCGGTGAGTATGAAGTTGACCAAACGCTTAATCCGCGTGCGTCCATTGTATCCTTCAATCTTGAATGGTGCGGAACGGCGAATCTTAACGCGGATTGCATCACAACCGAATTCCCGTTTTGCATCCTCAGCGCATGTAGATGCTCTAAGGTTAAGGAATCGGTTGTTAATTGCGTCCTCATCGAACTTCATTTCGGTGTTGTTGTCGATGTCAAACCGACTCTTTTCAGACGGTAAAATCATCGACATGAATGCCACGGTCGGCTCGTTCGAGATGTTACCGTCCGCACCTACCTTATAGAATGCAAGACAGTAATGGATTCTGGGAACCCACTTCTGTACCTTGCCGTCTTTTAGGATAGGCTCCGACGGTTTGGGCACCCAAGAAGCAAGGAGCATGGATTCGTCAAACCGAATCACAAACTCAGCACCGTCGATAAACGGTGAAGAAGAAGCGATAGGCTCGTCACCTCCGTTGCCACCTGCGGCATCCCGTACTTCTTTTGGGATGTCCACTATCCTCTCCATGTCATTGTACTTGACAATGTTGAGGCCGAGACCATTAGAGAAGTTGGAAGTTGCGAGAGTCATGCTCTCAGTTGAAACTACAGTACCTGCCATAGTTGTTGGTGTGGGGTTACGTTCAGCCCCACGAAGTTAGGTTTGAAAATAAATAGGAAGTCCTGTCAGTTCGGGTTAAGACGGGAAATCCTATAACAACATACCCGTATATGGTGATACGGTTATATATTGTCGAATAAATATCTATGATGTATACTATTGACTTATTAATCATATATATGATATGATTATATCCTTATTTGAAAGAGCAAAACGATTTCAAAATGGTTTTGAAATCTGAATTCGAAAATCGAAAAAATTTAAAACGAAATGGGTGGGGGGGATTCGGGTACTATGCTACACTCGTTCTCGTCATCAATAACATTCTCAATTCCCCGTTCCTGGCCCTCATCCAATCCCAACCCAATCCTATCAATCCTTACCAACCTCAGTCCAACCTTATCTCAGTCATAACTCTCACCATAACCTCAACCTTAATCCCAATGCCTATCCACATTCTTCATCTTAATTCCAACCATTAGTTCAGTCATCTTATCTCTAACCATCATAATCCTACTACCCACATCTATATCTATCTCTATCTACCTCTTCTATCTCATATTCATCTCACTCTCTTAATCCGACCATCCTGTCATTATACTACTCCTGCATCACTCTTTAACTTGCCGGTAACTTGCTTATACCCTATCATTTCCCCGATACAACACACTGTAGCCATAAACATACATCGCGTTTTATTTGCTATTAATCAAAATAAATCAATATATTTGCCGTTGTTTAAGAACCAATTAAAATCAAGTAACATTATGATTCCGGAATACATTATAAGGAAAGCCGTAGAGCCTGAAGTTATAACAAAGAAAGGTTCATTCAGCAAATTCATCAAGGTAACTTGCAGATGTTATATAGGATGTGATTTCTATATCATGATTTGTGGGAAATACGGAAGTGTAATATCAAAGTATCACATTGTTGTAAAGAATCGCATCATATATATATCCGATGAGTATTCTGATAACGGAGTTTCTGTGTACTACATGGATACGATTTCAATTGTATTTAACAATGACGGTATTGATATATGTGATGGTAATGATAAGTTTGTATGTGAATTAAATACATGTGCCGACATATACAATCCGAACATACTTATTCCTGGAATCAGTTGTCCATTTCTTAATGTCATTGTAATGTATAATGGAGCTGAATTGAGTATTGATGATATTAAAATTGGAACTGTATGATTGGATATAAAAAGTTGTTGTCTATAGGAAAGAATGAAGCAGTAGATAAGCCTATAGAAATAAACATAGATACTCGCAGACTTCCGGATGATGAAGTAATTGATGTAATTGTAGAGAGTGAAGATGAGAAGCCCGTATCGAAATATCGTGTATATAATTTTTGTTACGACACTTATATGTATAACGCATGCAATGGATATACTTGTTTAATTAAAGGAAGAGGATTAATATCGCTGAAGATATTAGATAATCATGTGGATATATATAAGGATTCAGTGTTGATGAATTCTCAGGAAGAGAACAATGATTTGTTAACACTGAATAAGATGTCCCTGATAAATGTGTTCGTGTCTTCCAATATGGATAAGATGCTGGTTTTGTAGTAGTTGGTTATTTTTATTTGGTGATGAAGATTGTCATTTTCTTCATCACCATTTCTTTTATACAATTATCAATACTAATGATAATACGATTGGTATGATACATCCTGCAAGTATATCAAGATAATCAAATTTACCTCCAATACTCTTTTGGATATATTCAACTGAAGCCATTGCTATCGCTACTGATATTGTAGCTACAACTGAATACGGCCATACATTGCCATACGAAACGCCTACGAATAACTGAGACAGAATCATCACTATATAAATAGCTATTCCGGCTTTCACATGTTTACTCCTGTTTGATTCCTTGAACAGGATGTTGAACCACTCTTTTACTTTCTCTACAATCTTTTTCATGTTAAATACAATTGGTTATACCGTAATATATCAATTGTTTATATTACAACGTAACATAAAACTGTTTTAATATGGAGAAGATAACTATTAATAAGGCGGAATCAGATATACGTCCGATGCTTAATCTTGAATCAGAAACTGGCATTATAACTATATCCACAGCTCAATCAGAATAATATGAATGATATAATAGACAAAATCATAAGTATAATATCCGGGAATGATGAGCCTGAAATCTATCCTGCAAAACAAATAAACAAGCCGGATAGATTAACAAATGGAGAAGATTATTCATTTGAAAGAAGTTCTGATTTTCCTGATATTCCGGAATCAAGGAGAAGATTTCTCTCCGGAGATTATAGAATTGAGGATAACAAAAAGAAGAGATTTTCTGGTAATACAGGTCCTATCAAAATAGGGAAGAATAAGAGTCTCAACAGGGAGATAGCATTAAAGGCTATATGGAACCTTGAAAATCCTCAGATGAAGGGAAGAGAAATCGTAAATGGCGAGGAAAGGTTTTATCCGGTTCATGAGTACAATAGAGAAAAAAAGATTGATACATGGAGCATAGGGCCTGGACTTGATTTGATATATGGTGTATTGAAAGGTCAGCTTGATAAGTATAGGAAAAGAGGAATGTCAAGAAAGGAGGTTGAAGACCTTGCTTATAAGGAACTCAACAGACATGCCAAGGCTGTATATGACGCCTTTATAGACAGAGGGATATCGACAAGACCTGATACCATATCTCATGGAGTTATATTGAATGCTGCACAGACAAGATATCATCTTGGCAACATAATAGACAGGATGCAAAGATTTGGGAATGCAGCCGTTCTTGGAGATACGAATAAGATGTATAATGCATTGACAAATGATGAGAATCTTATAGGCAATGACAGGATGAATAAAATGAAAACGTATGACCCATATTACGGGTACGGTGGCTGGAGAAGCGAAAAAGATAGGAAAGGTATAATCAAAAAAAGAAGATAACCCTTGGAAGTAATGCAATAAATCATCATATTTGCACATGTAATTAAAATATATGGAATTATGAATGAAATTGAACAATTGAAGACAGAGATTGACAACCAATACAAATTGTTTGTTGAAAATCATGAAAAATCTATTAAGGGAAACAAGTCTGCCGGTATAAGGGTGAGGAAAGCTGCACTTTCAATCATGAATCTCATGAAACAGTACAGAAAGGAATCTATCAAGATTTGATTTTATTCTATTGGTTCTTGTTACGCCTGAGCATCGAAAGTGTTCAGGCGTTGTTATTTTACGATATACTAATTGCACTTATTATGAAGTTTGTATCATTTTTAAGAGCTATACTGACGGCGCAATCAGGTATATCATCAAAGAGACTTTGCGGTGTACTTGGTTGGTTATGTACTATTGGTTGGATAACATATTATGTTGTCGTTAAAAAGGATATGCCGGGAATTCTTGAAACCTTCATGATATGTACTGTTACATTGCTGGGTATAGATACGATACCTAAATCTATAAACGCATTTACTAAAAAGGATAAATCATGCAAACAGTCAGATAAAGAACAAAATACGAAAAATGGTCCTACAAATTAATACAGCGATAATAAAAATATTACGTAATATTTTTGTTTATATAAAAAATATGACCATGTTTGCAACATAAAACCTGGTTTTGATGCGTAGTGTAAATGGTAGCACGTATCCCTAGTTCCTGATTAGGCTTGGGTTATAGTATGAGTTCGAATCTCTTCGCATCTTTTGAAAGGGTTGTTCGCATAATTGGCATCTGCAATTAATTTGCATTTCGCTTGTTGCCGCTTGCGATAATACCCTTTTTAAATTGGACTATGGTGTAATGGTAGCACAACAGATTTTGGTTCTGTTTGTTTAAGTTCGAATCTTGATAGTCCAACAATGCATTGCTTAGCAAAGGAAAGGCAAACGGCGTGCGATTTAGTAGCATAACGTGAAGAGCGACATAAGAATAGCTTTCTAAAACGTAGCGAAGTACAAGCTATCGGAGATAATGGAACCCAAAAAATCTATTATCTAATTAAGTGACAAACGTTCCTGGTAGTGCCAGTAAAAGAGTTTTCGAAAGTTAAGCTCAAACGAAATTCTGGATAGTTGCAAATATTCATTATTGAGTTCTCAGGGTGCGAATCCCGAATACAATGCAGAAAATTGAGCGATACCAAAGTGGTCAAATGGGCTTGACTGTAAATCAAGTGACTTAATGTCTTCGGTGTGTTCGAATCACCCTCGCTCAACAATAATAAATAATCACGGTCAGGTGCAATCGCCGGTAACAGTATGTGAGGTAAGTGAGGTTGCGACAAATGTATACTGTATGAAATAAAGCAGAAGTCCTACGCATTTAAAGTAATACTGAAAAATGTATTCGCTGTTACAAGATTATTTATTAAATATCGCTGGGTAGTGTAATGGTAACATGTTGGTCTCATAAGCCAAAGAAGCGGTAGCACCGTGTTGTGGGTTCGAATCCCACCCTTCAGCAACAATAAAATCAAATGATTACAGCACATCACTTTAAGTAATCAAATGATTAAAACATATTATCCGTCATTGAATTTGCAGAGGTGATGTGCTGCATTTTCTTTGGCGGTTTTTTATTTTATGAAAAATGGATATGTAGAATTATATATGCCTGAGCATCATAGAGCGCAAAAAGATAGTGGATGCGTATATGCGCTATTGTTGTCGCAGAAAAGAAACTTGAGAGAAAATTGAAGGATGATGAAGTGGTTCATCATTTAGATAAAAATAGGTCAAATAATAATCCGGATAATCTAATTGTATTTATAAATACATCAGAGCACACAGCATTTCATCGAGGATGTAATATAATTGGATATAAAGATGGTTCTGCTTATTGTGATAGAAAAATAAATAAATGTCCTATATGCGGAAAAAAGATAGATAATAAATCAAAATTATGTATCGAATGCCATAATAACGAAAGAAGAAAATTAAAGATTGATAAAGATGCATTATATAATCTATTATTAAATAATTCATTTTCAAAAGTTGGGAAAATGTTTGGCATAACTGATAACGCAATTAGGAGATACTGTAAAAAGTTCAACATACCATATAAATCGTCAGACTATAAAAAAATAAAAAAAAGAAATGTTGCAAATGAATATATAATATAATATATTTGCAGCAAATTGCTTAGATAGCCAAGCGGACGAAGGCAGCAGACTGTTAATCTGCCTGATTTTATCACATCGTAGGTTCGAATCCTACTCTAAGCGCTAATATCAAATGGTGGTTGTAGCTTAGTTGGTGAGAGCGTCAGCGCGGTGCTGAAGGTCGTAGGTTCAAGTCCTGCCAATCACCCTAAATAGTGTGTTAGTTCAGTTGGTTAGAATACCGCACTGTCGATGCGAAGGCCACGGGTTCGAGTCCCGTACACACTGCAAGTATATTTTTACTTATGCCCAGTTGACGGAATTGGTATACGTGCATGATTAAGGGTCATGATTTTGTAGGTTCGACCCCTACACTGGGTACAAATAAACCCTTATAGTTCAGTGGATAGAACGAGAGTTTCCTAAACTCTAAACAGAGGTTCAAGTCCTCTTAAGGGTACTTATAGCTGAATAGTTCAAAGACGGAAATATCGAAAGAAAACGTCAAAAATAACAGTTATATTGAGGACCGTTAGCTCAGTTGGTTAGCAGCATCCGGCTCATACCCGGCAGGTCGTGGGTTCAAGCCCCTCACGGTCCACTTAATTTTTATGGGGAGGTAGCATAAATGGATAATGCGCTAGATTTGCAATCTGGAAGATTGGGTTCGAGTCCCACCTGCTCCACAAACGACAAGTCAAAGTCGAAATCCGTTATATATTATTCTAGAGAGTATATAACAGAATCTGAGGACTGGGGCCACGTGCGCATTAGTAAGATTCATTTAGAGTTTAGCTCAGCGGTAAGAGCGTCTGGCTTATGTTCAGAAGGTCATTGGTTCGAATCCAATAACTCTTACTAAGGTTTTAATACGCATAATTTCAATCATTGTACCAAACATTTTCAATCCTGTCTGTTGAGAAACGTGCAGGATTTCTTGTTTATATGAAATCTTATCGCCATATTTGCACTGTTATCATGAATCGAAAACCAATCATGTAAGGTTTAGCAATATAAGACAAGACTCGTGAAATGATAACAACGCGGTTATTGACAAAAATTTAATATCAGTTCGTTCGCTACATTCATTCTTGTCGGAGTGTGTATGTGAATATTGGTCTTCAATATTAACCACACTGTGTTAATGAATTGATATGATAAATCTTGTACAGACCAAGGTTAAAAGTAAAGTCGTGTATCGAATAGTTGAGAAAATGTGGTTATACTTTCTCCACCGAATTACTCAACCTATAATCGCGTTTTTGATTGATTGTTTTTTATTCTTCTATCATATATCGTCACTCGTCTGGGTGACGTTTTTTAATTTATACATTATGAAATACGAAAAGATACCGAATCCAGTAAGAGCGATAATGTGGGATGGTAATATCAAAAAGCTTGAATCTGAGAATGTAAAGTTTTCAAGTGTTGAAGATATGAAAAAGATAAAGAATGGTACACTGTATTATTCTTATCAGGAAAGGAATTTGTATTGCGCTAAAAACGGCGTACTTGAATCCGTACTTATTACAGATATAATACTTGAAGATGAAAACATGTCGTATGATTTTGTTGACATGAAAAGCTTCGACAATGATTATACAATATCACCTGAAGACTGGAAAGAGAGCCTCATCTTGAACTATAATAAAATAGTTGATATGAAAAGCTTGCTGAAGGTCGCGTTGAGAGACGAGAAATTCAGGGATTCAAAAGATATGGTAAATGAAGCATTATCGAAAACTAGTGAGTATTTGAAAATAATCGAGAAAATAATAATTAAAGTATCAGAAAAGAAAAGGAGGTAATATCATGTTTAAGTATAAGAATAGATACAAAGACCTTTACGTAAATGCATCTGCAATAAACGAGCATACGTTTGATGAAATAAATGAATCAATACCGTCTGGATATGCTATAATTAAAAACGAAGATGATTATACATTATTCAAAGATGGAGCTAAAGAAAGAAATTTCAATGAAGGCGATTATGTTGTCATTCATGATGACATGGTTACTATAATGCCTGAATATGTATTCAACAATTTATTCATTTAATCATTATGGAAAAAACAGACATCATCTTTGGATTTGAAGCGAAAGAAAAAATGCTTTCTGGGATAAACATTCTGGCCGATGCGGTTGAAACTACAATCGGACCTGCCGGAAGAAATGTTCTTATTAATGAAATAATGCAGGAACCTCATATAACAAAAGATGGGGTAACTGTTGCCAAGAGCGTAAAATTCTCGGACGCATTCATGGAAGCCGGTGCAAAAATAATAAGACAGGCAGCTAAAAAAACATGTGATGACACCGGTGATGGAACAACCTCGGTAACTGTTCTTGCAAGGAAAATGATAAATGACGGAATGAGCTTTATCAAGGAGAATAAGTATGCAAGACTTAACAAAATGAGGGATGGAATGATTAAGGCTTCAGAAATAGCTGAATCATACATAAACTTGGTAAGTAGTCCATGCGAAAGCGAAAAGATGATTAAGAGGGTCGCTACGATATCGGGAAACAATGATGAAACTATTGGAGATATAGTATGCGAAGCAATGCTGAGAGCCACAAAGGATGGAGCTGTTTCTATTGAGGATTCTCCATCAAGCGAAACATACGTTGAAACAATAAATGGTATGAGGTTTGACAAGGGATTCAAATCACCATTATTTGCTACGAGCGAAGATGGCCAGAGATGTGAATATACAAGCTGCAATATCATTCTATGGAAGGGAGTAATAGACAACATGAATGATTTTACTCTTGTGATTCAGCCTGCTCTTGAAAAGAAAAGACCGATACTTATTATAGCTGATGGATATTCATACGATATAATCAATGCCATAGCCGTTAATAAGATGAATAACGGATTCAGTATTGTTGCTGTTGAGGCTCCATCCTTCAGAGAAAACAGAGAAGCTATGATGAAGGATATAGAGGTATTGACAAACGGTATGATTATCAATACCATGGGAATAACTCCGGAGAACTTCAAGGCGGAATATATGGGTTCTTGCGAAAGAGTAACGGTCACTAAGGACTATACCATTATAGTAGGTGGAGATGGAAGCGAAGAGTTGATAAATGAAAGAGTTGAAGAAATAAAATCCCAGCTTGAAGTTGAAAACAATACCGTAGAAAGAATAAATCTTCGCGAAAGGCTTGCAAAACTTGCCGGTGGCATATCTATAATATACGCAGGTGGAAATAGTGAAGCTGAAGTAAAAGAGCTGAAAGACAGACTTGATGATGCTGTCTGCGCTGTTCGTTCGGCAATGAAAACGGGAGTTGTTGCAGGTGGAGGTTCTACATACATACGACTGAAGAAGCATCTTGATAAAGAAATCGAAAAATACAGTGGAGAAAACGAATACTATATTGAAGGTATGAAACTTGTATCCAATTCTTTATATGAATGTTTCAAGTCTATAATGAAAAACATATACTTCAATGAAAATGAAGTAGATGAATTAATTAAATCAATATCAGACAATAAGAATACAAATTGCGGATTCGATGCAAATAATTTGAAATTTATTGATGATATGGTTGATTCAGGAATCGTAGACCCGACAAAGACATCTGTAATGGTGATTAAGAATTCGGTATCGGTAGCTGCTATATTTTTAACCACAGATTGTGCTATAGCAAGATATATAACAGAATGATAAACAAATCTCTGGCTGACTTATTTACAGCCAGAGATTTACCAATTATATCGTTTAATTTGTTCTTTCATATCAACACCTCCCTTATTACCTTTATACCAGGAAGAATCGCTTACATTTATTCCTTTGTGTATAAACTTCCTTAAACCGCCAAGCCCTCCAAGCCAGGCCATTCCATAAGCTCCTTCATTTGATATTCCGAGCTTCTTCATTTTTTCTCTATCGTCTTTTGTAAGATTTTTATCTATATCTTTTATCATATTTACAGCTCCGGCTATTTGTACGATAGGATTATTTATAAATTCGTTTATGGTTTTCCCTGTATATGCTGATATATTGTTATACTTCTTTCCATCCTGCATAAACTGAAAATATCCGTATGCCGGAGCATTTTTATTCTTTGCAGACTTATTGAATCTTGATTCATGATATGCTACTCTTGTAAGGAATTTCCTATACTTCTTACTTTCCGGATTTATCTTTTCGTATTCGTCGTAAGCTCTTTCAAATTCATCCGAACCTTTTATCGGGGTTCTATATACCTTACTACCATCGAATCTTTTCTTTGAATTTATCCTTCTTACCGTATTATTGAACTCGTCAAATATCCTGCTTATTGAACTTGTAGGTTCTTTGAATTCCCTGTTTTTCTCATCAATTATAGCCGTAGATACCTTATGCGGTATCTCTTCATTGGAATCTACCAAATCATAATCCGGAATCATATTTGGTTCAAATTCAAATGTAAGCGGATTGAAATTATCGTCTACGGCAAATTCAGACGGTATATATCTTGCTAATATGAAGTTCTTTAATGGTTCCATTTTGATGCGTTTAAAGCGAACTGACCTTTCTTCCTTATCGCTGGGTTGCTTGATTTACTTGCTTTTCTCTTACATTCTTCGGTGCATGAATTGAATCCATTTCTTTTACACCAACTGGTAAGGCTACCTATTCTGCTTTTCTTTATTTTAATGGTGCCTCCATTTTTAAATTTCAGAAGTTCCTTCATTTTGAAATAAAATTTGTATACTACAAAGATACTTAACTTTGTATAGAAATAAATATTACAACAAGATGAAAGAATTTGTAGATGCAATAAAATTAATGGGAGACCTTGGATTTGATATCACAAGTGTCATATTCGGGTTTATTATATATACAGCTTTTTTAAAGCATAAGACAATACTGAAAATAGTATTCCAGAAGCTCGATAAGAATCAGCTTATAAAGCGTTCGAAGGCTGAAGAATACACAATAACATCGTCGAAAAACATAAACAAACTACTTGATGACATAGTTTGTAAAGACCCTGAAATATCTAATGCTATATTATGCAATTACCATAATAACGTTGTAAGTAACGTTAATTTATCGTATTATTATTTTACTTCAATCACAGAATGCCTTGGGAACAGGATGCATCAATGTTTTGATATTTGGCATGAGAAAAGCTATATGAATTACCAGCCTGAGCTTGAAAGAATGCATCGTTCAAACGTCTTTTATATAAATATAAACAATCCCGACCACGTTGAATGCTTTCCGAAATTATCAAAATTAATAGAGGACAGTAATGCAAAATTTGCTGTATTCATAGCAATAACTGGTATAAATAAAGAAATAGGATTCCTTCTTCTTTTATATAAAGATGAGATAAAAATAGAAAGCAAGGCAGAATATCTATATACGTTTAATAAAGAGCTTGATGAAATAGCCATATTGATGAATTATCAGGAGAAGAAATAAATACCGTCACACGTCACTCATATATATAAGCGATGTTTCTTTTTAGGAAATGTCGCTTTGTTTTTTACTTAAAATTGCCTTTCTTTGTATCCGTATAACCAATTAGAATAAAAACATGAAAGAGCTTACAATCGACAAAAAGAATGGAACCGTTGCCTATAATGATAAATATCATATATATTGGGATACGGAAGATTTGAAGACTTATATATCAGCTACAACATTAATAGGATTATTTGAGCAGGAATTTGATACTGAGTTCTTTTTGAAATACAAGGCATTTGAAAGACTATGCAATCCCACAAAAGACTTTCTGTCTAATCTAAGAGCTTCAAAAGTATTTGATTTTGATGTGATTAAAAGATATTATCCGTCTTTGAAAGCATCTGAATTAAACAAAACCGTAGAAGAAATAAGAAGTGAATGGAAAAAGACTAATTCAGACGCATGCACAATGGGAACTGCCATACATGAAGGATATGAAAACATGTTCTTTAAAACCGGTAAATATCAGTTATCAGATTATGGATTTAAAAGACAGGACGATATATTCATGTATGAAAAAGGTTGCTATGATATAAAATATGAAAAGCAAGCTCTTCCGGAATGTCTGATAGCTATGAAAACACAGAGCGGAGTAAGAGTTGCCGGACAAATAGACCTTCTTGTCGCGTACAATAAATGGATTAATATATTTGACTATAAAGGGCTTGACATAAATACTCCTATACTTACTACCAGCGGATTCAAATTAATGAAAGATATTACTGAAGATGATATCGTATATGATATAGAAGGTAATCAGACGAAGGTCATACATAAATCAGAATTGCATAAAAGAAAAAGAATTGAAATAACATTCGATAACAATGAAAGTATTGTGTGCGATGATGAGCATAGATGGCTTGTTAGAATAGATGATAAGAATGATGAAGTTGTAAATGCAAATGATTTATATGATAAATTCATTGGCGGTCATTCTATATCAATAAGGAATCCAAAGCATATAAAAACCAATAATACAAAATGCAATATAGACCCGTATATGTATGGAGCTTATACGGCAATTAAATTCGAAAAAAGATACAATCATATAGATGAATATAATTGCATAAAGAACCTGAATAAGGTTCTGTTTGATTGCAAGCTTGGTATGGTATATAGCATAAGAAATGCAAAACTATTGCTTGAAAAAATAGTAAAGGATGATGATGTTAATGTATGCTCTAACTATATGACAACATCATTTGGTGATAGGGTAAAAGTATTCAACGGAATGATTGATTTCTTGAATACAACCATGAATAACGATGGCTCTATTCTGGTTTACATGGATGAAAAAATATACGACTGTTTTATAGCGATAGCCTCATCTATAGGATTCATTATCAAGAATTATATCAGAACGCCTAAATACTGCAAGGTAAATATAGTATCAACGAATAAGTCGGTCAAGATACACGGCAATAATGTTAAGACCGGAAATATATGCAGGAAGATAAAGTCAATGACATACATCGAAGAAGGGCATACACAATGTATAGAAGTAGATAGTCCTACTCATATATATCTTGCAGGAACGTCATTGATACCAACGCATAATACAAATAAAAAGTTGAAGTTTGAATCATATAAAGACAACAATGGATATGTAATGATGAAGGAACCTCTCAATCATTTGATGGATTGTAATATGATTCATTATACTCTTCAGTTATCATTGTATTCATATATGGTATGGAGATTATATCAGCAATTATCAGTTGCTATGCCGAGAATAATATACGCAAGAGACAGCAATGCAATAAAATTTCATGATGTAGCATATTTAAGAAAAGAAGTCGTAGACATGCTTAAATACTTCAGGGATTTTATTATTGGTAAATCGTATGACTATTCTAAAATAATATATAAAGATGGAAGATATTATATCGAAGATTGAATCTTCAATGCCTTCTAAAAAGCTTGCAGAAAAAAGGCTTGAAATATGTAAAAGCTGCGGTCTTTTCAAAAAAGACATATTTTCGTTTAAAATGAAATGTTCATCATCTCTTTATCTTAATCCGAAAACAAATGAAACATCGAAAGTTCAAAAAGCCGGATTTGTAAGAGGTTGCGGATGTTATCTTGACTATAAGGTGAATAATATTAATGCAAAATGTCCTGCTGGAAAATGGTAAAGTTTATAAAGAAGATTATCCATATTATAGAGGGTAATTATAAAAGGATAATGACGCATGGTAGCGATATTGATAATCTCACGAAAAGAAGAAGATGTACATGCCAGTCATGCAACAATAAATTAAAGATATTCTTTATCGGAGATATATGTAAAAGATGCGGATGTCCAATTAAAAGTAAGACGCTCGTTGAAGATGAACAATGTCCCGATGGTAAATGGTAATAATCAATTAAATTTATTTTATTATGAGAGATGAAAGAAGTAAATCTAAAAGTGCTACAAGAAAAGTATCTGATGTAAAATCTGAACTTGGTGTATCATCAAAGCTTTCGCAAAAAGGCAATGGTGGAATTCCGGTAATATCAGACGGAACAGTATCAACTGATGCATTTGATTCATTTGAAGACAAGTTGATGGCATCTCATAATGATATGGTTGATGCTCAGACTGAAGAATGGAACAGAAAGCAGAAGGAAATTGATGAGGCGATAGGCAACGTTATGAAATCTATGAAGAATATAGACATAAGACCTCTTAATGGATATATCATAGTGAAGCCATATTCAGCAAATCCATTTTCAAGAATAAGAACTCTTAGCAATGGTTTTGTTGTTCCGGAATTTGACCCGTCATATAAAGATGATGGAACTGGCGAAATAAAAGAAATGGTCAAAATGGCAGAATATGCACAGGTTGTAGAAGTGTCTGAGGAAACTTCAGAACGTATCTTTGTAAACAAGGGAGATATAGTATTCTATCAATCTCCTGAAGCTATACCACTACCATACTATAGTCAGGGGTTTAAACTGGTCTCTTTCAGGAGTATTAAGGCGGTAATAAATGACAAAGATGTTCTTGATAAAAGACTCAAAGAACTGCTGAAAGACGAATGAAACAGGCCTTAAAATAAAGGTTTTATGAAAAAGACAAATGAAAATCATATTGTCTATTTCAGGCCGGGGGATGTGGTAGAATTGAAACAAAAAGAAATTCTTCCTCATTCCCCGATAATGTATGTTATAGGCAATGAAAACAAAAGATTTATGAGTAACGAAAAAGATGATTTAAAGGGAATACGTTGCAGATGGTTTTCGAAAAATCTCGAATTATGTGAAGGCGTATTTTCTACAAAGGATTTAGTATTAATAAAATCATTTAATCAATAGCGTTATGGGAGATTTTATTGACAGAATAAGAGCGAAAAGAGAAATGAAGAGGAATCCATATTCTGTAAAAATAAATGCGCAGGATATAGAGGCTCCTATGTTTACATCCAATTACAGATTTACCAAACCAGTTGAAAGAACTCCTGTAGTTCCAGCACCAATACAGGACTGGCAAAAATACGGGTTCAAATCACAGGATGATATGAACTTTTGGACAAACAGAGCAAGGAGTTGGACGGGTGGAATATTGGATTCAATCGATAAAGTAAAGCAATTCCAAAGAGAAAACAATCTCGTAGATGATGGAAAAGTTGGATGGAGAACAATAGAAGTATTCAACAAATTGAGGCAATCAAATAAAGGAAGAAGAGATGAGTCTCAAAATGGATATTCAAATCCACCTGATAATACTGTGGAAATATTTGGTCGTTCAGTATATATGCCTCCATCATCTGTAGAAAAAACATCCGTAGACAATAATCAAACAAGCGCAAATAATGAATCTAATAACGCGGAATATCCAATATTATCTAACGGATGGTTCGCGAATACATTTAGTTCATTTTCCGACCAGAATCTTATGAAGGTTGGAAGAGATATTTGGAATTTCCTGACGCAAAAAAAAGAATACAAATACAATAGTCCGTATAATAAAGAACAGTCTTCCAATAATGCGACTGGATGGGCTAACGCATATAGGAGTGCAGGTAGATTAAGAAATGGCGGAATTATAAGAAGGTTCCAAGATGGCGGACAAATGGATGATTTTATTATGTTTGTTGCGGAATGTATTGGAGCGAAAGATGAAAAGTCATTAAACGAAGCAATAAATCAATTAGGAGAGAAAGGAATTAACATGTTGAAACAAGCTTATAAAAAAGGAATGTCACCTGAGCAAGTAAGAGAAATGCTTAAAGGTGGAATGCAATCATCATACATGAAAAAGGGTGGATGCATAGCGTGCGAAATGAATAAGGGTGGAAGATTAAGGTTTACAAAGCCTGAGCTACAAAAAGCAAACGCGAAAGCCAACGTAAATCAACTACCGGTAATGGTAAACTCGTTAAAATGTGGAGGTAAAGCAAAGAAAAAACTTATAAGAAAGAAATAACATGGATGGAATAAGGTTGTTTACATATAATCCTTATAATGGCGAATTCTATATAAACATAGAAACAATACGTCTTACTAAGGAATTCAATGAACTATGGCTTTATGCTAAAAAGCAATGTAAATGTGATGATGTAAATGATAATGTCGAAGTAGACAACCAGGATATGATACAGAAATATCAATATGTTATACAAAAATATACTGATTATTGCAAGTATATATATCTGACTGAATCATGGTCATCTCCATATAGCGACTACGATAATCGCTCAAAGTATATAAGTTCATTACAAGATGCAGGTCTCGAAGAAGATGAAGTGAATTTCCCTGAACTTCAAAATGCAATACTGAAATTCAGGGAAGTTCAATTATCCGACAGAAACTATAGATTGCTCGATGCTGCAAGAAAGCAAGTTGATAGTTTGATAGCTTATTTTCTTGATGACGATAAATTAAAGAAAACAATAGATGGCAAGCCTTTATATAAACCTAAAGATATCACTGACGAATTAAAGAAAGTTGATGAACTGTCCGATTATCTTGATAAAACTGAAGAAAGAATAAAGAAAGGAGAGATGTCAAAAAACAGAATTAAAGGTGATGCTGTTGAAGGTTTTATCGTTGATTTCGTAAAAGAAAGAGAAAGAAGAGAAAAAGAGGTAATTGCGAGAGAGGAGAAAAAGAAAAAAGAATGCGAAGAGAAAAGGCTTAAAGCTAAAAGAGAATTCGAATCGGTTCTAAATCCTAAAAACAAGAAACATGATAAATCAAAGTAACTTATATGATAATTCATTTGTAGACTGGGATGTAAAAAAGGATGAGAAAATAACTTATTTTGACCCCAGTTTATCTTATGAAGCCACAGGCTACAGGCCTATAGATGGAGAGCATGGACTTGACTTTAATCCTGAATGGTTCAACAAAACAGGAAGAAATAAAAAATTTACAAAAAGGTATTGTCAATATAAGTCTGGAACAAAGGAATACAGAGATTTCTGGACTGAAGAAGGATGGAGATGTAGGGAAGGTTATACAGTAAACGGATATACCATAACAGGAGACAACTATTATTTCATAAACTTCTATCAGTTGAAATCCATTGATGTAAAAAAGGCCGGAGAAGGAAGACAATTCGTAACTCCCGATTTCTATGTAGAACAATATAAATACTTCCATTATGTAGAATTATGCAGATACTATGGATATAATGGCTGCACATTGAAATGTCGTGGTATTGGATGGTCTGAAATTAATGCATGCATGTGTGCTAACTGCTATACATGGAGAATGAATACAAGATGTGTTATTGTATCATTTGCTGACTATTATACGCAAACTACAGTAAAAAAGATATTTGACCAGCTTGACTGGAACAACGGTAATGGCGAAGATGGAATGAGACGATTAAGGCAGAAGAAAGATACTGAGCTTTATCGAAGAGCTTCGCGTGTTGAAATTATCGATGGACAGGAAGTTGAAGTAGGTCAGAAATCTGAAATAGTAGGACTTGTAGCCGATAAATCAAGAAAGGTCCGTGGAGACCGTACGGATATATTGTTAATGGAAGAAAGCGGTTCATGGCCACAATTTGAAAAAGCATACGAACAGGCGAAATCACTTGTAAGCGTACAAGGTAGACGAGTTGGGAATATATTCTGTTTTGGAACGGGAGGTGATGAAGGAGCTAATTTATCCGGTCTTGCTTCTGTATTTAATTCTCCAACAGAATCAGATGTTTTAGGATACAGGCATAATCATACAAAATCAGGAGAATATGTCATAACAGGCTTCTTTGTTCCGGCTTATAGTATCGTAAAGGACCTGATGGATAATAGGGGTTGGACTGACCCGGAAAAAGGAAAAGAATATTATTTAAAAGAAAGAAACAAGCTTCTTGCCAAGCCGAATAAATACCTGATATATTGCGCTGAAAACTGCTGGACACCTGATGAGGCTCTTGCTCTTGAAGGTGATGGAAGATTTAACAATAATCTCCTAATCGAACAGAAATCAAGAATTGTCATGCTGAAACAAACACCACAAGAATATATCCCAAAATACGGTGAACTTGATGTCATGTTCAGAGACGGTAATGTTGAAGGAGATATGGTTGGAATTAAATTTGAAGAAAAAATAAATGGTAAAATATGCGTTGTTGAACCTCCATTGAAAACACAGGATGGTCGACCGTTTAGTAATTTATACGTTGCAGGAATAGACGGTATCGATATAGGTGGAAATGAAACCTCTGAAAACACAAAACATCCGTCTGATTTCTGTATCGTAATAAAGAAAAGAATAATGGGGACAAACGAGCCTATGTATGTAGCATATTACAGGGACAGGCCTGACAATATATATGAAGCTTTCAGGAACGCCATGAAATTGATAATGTGGTACAATGCTAAGGCTATGATAGAAAAAACACGTGTCTCATTTATTAAATTCATGGAGCAGAAGAAGCTCAAATATAAATACATGATGAGAAAGCCATCTTCTGCCTCAACAAATGATACCAGAAAATCAAATGAATTTGGTGCGCCATCTACTGAGTCAATAATACAGCATGGTCTTGACCTCGTAGCTGAATTTGTGGAAGAATATTATCATACAATATGGATTCCAGAGATGATTGATGAACTGGCTACATATTCGTATGAACAGAAGCGAAAGTTCGATATGGTTGCAGCTATGCAAATGGCTGAACTTGCAGATGAAGATTTACTTGGAAATATAACGATTGAATCTAATCCAGTATTTAAAGACAAGCCAACTCAGAAGTATATATACGGATATTACACAGATGAGAGAGGATATAAAAGGAGAGGAAAAATACCATTGACAAAAAGTAAACCTGTATATAGATTTGTAGAAGAAGAGCCGGATAGACTTTACTCTCCTAATGGACAAGATTATCAAATACAAAACGATTATGGGCCAGACTATTAATTATAAAAAAATAGAAGCCGAAATAAGGCTTATGTTTGTTACGGAACTCGGCGTATTGTATACCGGAGAATTAAAAGTCATGCGAATAAAAGACCCATGGACAAACAAGGAATCCGGATGGAGAGTAATGATATACTTGAATAATCATGACAAGCCAATGAGCATAGATTATGCAGGAGATGAACTTGATGTGTTTTTAGATATAGTGAGAGAACAAATACATGAAGACGCTATATGTAATCACGTAAGATTCTATTCTTCATCTCTTGTTGAAACAAATGAAGCTTTAACCGATAAAAAGAAAGAGCAATGTTAAGTAGAGATGAAATAATAGACAGGGTTGACCAGAATATAGCCGAATTGGTTGTGAACAAGGTAACAACCAAAAAAATGTATGACTACTATAATTGCATAATAGATACTGAACAGTTCAGATATCTTGAAGAAAATTATGGTATAGGTAATCCTTCATCTGTAAAATTCGTTCCACTTGTCAAGAAGCATATTGACGCAATGGTTGGAGAGCACCTTGAAGTTCCTTTAATGCCAACAACATCATGCAAAGACAGCAGAACGATTAACAACGTAATGAGAGATAAGCAATTGAAGATAAAGAGTGAAATAAAATATGAATGTGCTTCAATGCTTAAAAGCTGGTTATTCTTTGGCATAACCGGTAAAATGGAAGATGGATTTATAAAAAACAGAATAAACAGAATAAAGGATGAAGTAAACAATTCATTTATAAGTGAATATGAAATAGCTACTCAAAATATCTTGAACTGGTGCGTCCAATCAAAGCAGATAGATATATACGAAAAAAGAAGACAGCTTGATACCGATTTACTCACAACCGGAGAGTGTTATTATAGAGTAGAAACAACAAAAGGAAATGGAATATCATTAAGAATATTTTCGCCATTAAATGTATTTCCACAAAGAAATCCTGATAGCAATTACGTAAAGGACTGTTCAAGAATAGTCGTAAGAGAATGGCTTACAAAAGATGAGGTTATAAACAGATTCAATCAATATCTTAATAAAGAAACAATAAGTCAGATTGAGTTTGAATATAAATCAGGACTGTCATCATACAATGAAACAATTGTGAGGGTAAATGCCCCGGATGGAAAACCAACTGTGCCTCAACATATAGCTGATGATTCTACTGTAACACCGGGATTTCCTGAAGATGGAATGAGATGGTATTCAAGATTTATGCCGGTATATTATTGCGAATGGATTGAGACCGAAAAGGTAAATGGCAAATACATGATGAACAGATATCATGCATACAGAATAGGAGAATCAATACATATACCACTTGGAATAGATAATGAGGTAGTAAGAAGCATAGATGACCCCACAATAGCGAAATTGTCAATAAACGGAATATTCTTAAGAAACAGAAATAATAAACCGTTTTCTATTGTGGAAAAATGTATGGACATGCAGGACCAGTATAACATAGCCAATTATATTAAGAATAATATGATTGCAAATGGAGGTGTAGTTGGTGATTATGTAGACTTGTCAAAACTGCCTGTATGTCTTGGAGATGAATGGTCAGAGAGACTTGAAAAGGTATTGGCGTATAAGAAACAAGGAGTTGTTCCGTTTGATTCTTCTCAGGATGGAACTCCGATGGTAAACACGATGTTCAACGGTTATGATGATACTGTTAAGGTCCAAGCCATACAAGCCATTATCATGGCGATGCAGGATATAGAAAACAACGTATCAGGAGTTACCGGAATATCGAGAGAAAGGCTTGCAAATGGAATACAGCAATATGACTCTGTAAAGAATGTTCAAGTAGGAATAAGAAATTCATATACAATCACAAAGCATTATTATCAGCAAATGGATTCGCTTGATAATGATATATTACTTGATATATTAAATCAGGCGAAAATAGCATACCCGAATGGAGTACAAGGAGAAATAATACTTGGAGGATTGAAAAAGACATTTATAGCTCTTCCAAAATATTATACATTATCAGATTTCGATGTACATATTCCTTCTTCTACGAAAATACTTGAAGACATGGAACTTATGAGAAGCACTGTAGCTGAATTTATAAAATCAGGAAAATATGAACCTGATATTATAATGGAAGCAATGACTGCAAAGTCTGCTACAGAAATGAAAACGAATATGATGCTTGCATATAAAAAGAAGGAAGAGAAAGAAAACATGATAGGTCAATTACAACAAAAGTTACAAGAATATGAACAACAGTTACAACAGTTATCTTCGGAAAATAAGAAGCTGAATAATAAAGTAGAACAACTCAATGAACAAAAGATGAATCTCGAAAGTCAGAGAATGAATCTTGAATTCCAGGTTAAATCCATGATGGCCGAAACTGACAGAGAATACAGAAGAGGCATGATTGATGTTCAAACAAGGAAAGTAGAACTTGAAGAAAAACAAACGAGTGACGGAAACCCATATAATGATAAAATAAATTAATAGCCATGGCAACAAGAGGAGAAAGATTTAGAAAAGCATTCGCTGAAGCAAGAAGAAGAGGAGACAAAAAATTCTATTTCGAAGGCGGATGGTATGGAACTAAATTAGCTACAGAAACAAAAGCTAAATCATCTACGTATAAAGTAGGAAACCACAAAACAAGATTTAAACAAGGAAAAGATGGAACAATAAATGCAACGATAACAGGTGCTAAAAAAGGAGAAGACCCGGTAACCGTTACAGCAGGATATACGAAAATCATAAGGAATAACAAGAATTTCCTTAATTTCGTTCCTATTGATGAAAGAACCGACCTTGTAGATAACAACGGAAATACAAGAGTCTATTACAACAGAAATAATGGAATGTATTATGTAACAGATAACTATGGATACATAATTGGAACGTCAAACGACGAAAGAGCCAAGAATAATGGGTTCATGGAATTTGTTCAATACGGAGATAATAAAGAATCGCTCAAACGTTCAGGTGCTTCAAGAATTAATATGAGAGCAAATATGAACGAAGCAAATCAGTTGTCGAGACAAAAAGAAGAAAGAGCCGGTCGCGAATTACAGGATAATATGAATAGGGGTAGGGCTTATTTCGCAAATACGGTAAGCGGAGCAATGAATACACCAAACCATGCAATAATGGGCGCAGCAAGAGTTCTGAATCCATTATCACCATATTCATTTACTGATTATTTGAAAGGATTTAATCCGAATGAATATTATGAAGGAAATTCAACGCAAACTGCTGGATTAGGAGATGTGTTTGAAATTCAGTCAGAACCGGCAAGAATGGCCTTAAATTTGGTTGGAAACGCATATACAGCTAAAGGATTGGCCGGTAGATATTCTCCAAGATTAACTGAAGGTACAACACAAGCATATAGCTACACAAGGTTCAGAACTCCGCAAAATGGAAGATTTACACAAGCAAAAGCGACATATAGAGTACCAAATGGTCCAAATAAGCATTTAAGCGATTCTTATCCGATGGTGTATAAGGATGGAAAACTTGTTTCAAGAAAGACGGTTGTTCCTGAAGAAGTATATAGAGAAGCAATTGCTCCAAAGACCATATACGTGAAAGATGGAAGAGTGTTTGTTCCTCATCATCCGATAAATGAAAATGTCAATGTAGAACAAGTTCAGCAGGAAAATGTTCCGACATATAGCATAGAATATACAGGAGCAGGAAGCAATCCAACAATCGAAGGAAGATTGCTTACCGGTGATTTTGTTCCGGGAACAACAGCTCCGGAATGGGGAAGTGGAAATCCTGAAAACGGAGTAATGGTAATCAGTTCATACGGAAGTAATATGAATGACCTTGGTGGAAGACAAATGTCAGGAAGAAGATACGTATCAGAACAATCTACTGAACAAAAAGGAAGTCATTCAAGGGTTTCAAGGAAAAGATTCGGAGGAAAATTATTAATAAAAAAATAATATGATTAATCCTGTATTTGAAATATCAAATCATTTAAATGGGGATACAATAACAAAGGATTGCACAGTCTATAAAGACGAAACGGATTCATCGATATCGCTTGGTGATTTCAAAATGAGCGAAACAGCCGTGCTGTATTCCCCGATTAAAAGGAAAAGAGATGTTGATAATTCAAACCAATACGTATACTTTCCGAGATATGGAAATAAAAGTCTTGGCAAAGAATTACAACCTCAATATAGTTTTAATATAAATATAAATGAAGACGGCTCATACAGAGTTTTCTTTGTGATAATGCCTACTAAAGACTGGTATGAAAAAACAATGTCTGACAATAAAAGCCTTATAGATTCATATATAGAAAGAGATAAAAGGCTGTATATAACAGATGGAGTAGGTATTATATCCGTAAAGAAATCGGATAGTGAGTATGTTCAGGAGACGGTAAGCTTCAATGAAATCGTTGAAGATATATCAGAAAACGGAATAACTTCTTCATTTATAAAATTCAATGATTTGGTATCCGTCAGCAACCTCATGTCTTGTTATTTATCTTTGTGTAAGAAGATATTGGATTGCGATGTGTTTTCTTGCTGCAAAAAAGGTATGTCAAATAATGGCGAACTGATATTTAAAAGAGATATGGTTTGGCTTGCATTAAATACAATTGAGATACTTGCATCAAGATGTAACGATAATGATGAATGTCCTGAGCTTGATGAGATAGAGATGATAATCGAAAGAATAGGTGGATGCAATGGATTTTGCTCTGAAGACAGCCCAGGAATACATGGTTCAAGATTAAGTTGTGGATGTATAAAATGATTTTATATGAATGGTAAGATTGATATATCCGGACTTGAAAATTATATAGTCAATGGATTCATTGATATATTAAATAAGCTTGAATGTGGAGAAGAAGTTAAGTATGAAAAAATAATGAATGCTTTAAGTCTATACAACATAATAAATACGAATGACTTAGATTTTGAAGATTGCAAGGTTAAATCCATATTTTCAAATATTCATTATTATTTAAGTTATTATAAATGAAATATATATCGAGATGAAAAGGACTATTGTATTAGGCTCAGACAAGGATGACGCTATAAACAAGAATAGCGAAGTTCAAAAGAGCGAAACTCCACTTATACATGAGAAGCTGTTAAGTGAATTTTCTGGAGATGAAAAACCTCTTGTTCTTGAAAACCTTGGAGTATATCCAAAGGATAAGGTTATGACTATAGATGAAACTAAAGCTTATGTTTCAGAACAGATAAGGAATGGAATAGATGGCCATGTAGGTGAAGATGACCCACATGGATTTCTTGATGACGTAGCTGACATGTTATCCAACTATGTAAAAACAGATGGTTCAAATGGATTCACAAACAGGGTTAAAGGAATAACCCCGATTGAAGAGAATGATTTGGCTACCAAGAAATATGTAGATGATTCCATTGTTCTTCACGAGAAAAAAGACGACCCACATGGAACATTGAAAGAGGTAAAAGAGCTGCTCAAATCTTACGCTACGGTAGAAGATGCCGCAATGAAGAGTTTGACTTATACCAAGGACCAGGTTGCTATGTTGATAAAGGACTTTATCGACGTAAATGCAAGCAAAGGATTCTTGAAGCCTGTGCTTGGTAAATATCCATTACTTAATGACCATCTATCTACAAAGAGATATGTGGATGATGTATTTTCTTCGCATATACAGAATGACGACCATAACATAGCTGAAAAGATACAAAACTCGCTTGTTAATTATGTAAAGGCTGATTCTGTATATAAGAAGGAAGAAACATATAGCAGACCGCAAATTAACGCGAAGATAGAAGAAATAGCAAGGCCGGTAGTTGATTCCATGATGAGAGAACATTTGCTTGCAGATGACCCACATGGAATACTGAAGACAGTAAGGGAAATGAATCCTGTTCGTTCGGATGGCTCCGTTGCATTCACTTCGCCCCAAAAAGGAGTAGCAGGAAAGTCAAGTAATGATTTTGTAATTAAAAAGCAGCTTGATTATGAAATATCAAAAGTATTAAGTGCTATAACCGACGGTGGAGCAACCGATAGGACATGGACTCCTTCAGGACCTGTTCAAGCAACCGTAGGTCTTGTCAATAAAGGAACTCAATTTAACGAGCCGATGTCTCTTCAACAGATAATAGATGCTTTCTTTTATGGAAAGAGCTTGTCAATAGAGGTTCCTGATTATTGTCAGTATGGTGATTCCGTAGATATAAATATAACAGTAAGGCCAACATCCATGATTGACGATGTCAAAGTTTATCAGGGAGAAAGATTGATAGGCCAATACGGAATGGAAGATTTTTCAGAAGATGGATGCATAGTTGAAAAATCATTGCCAATGACAAACGGATGCGAAGAGTTCAAGCTTGAAGTTACATTTACGAATGGCTCGAAATGCGTTGATTATGATACCTGTTGTGTTGCTTATGCTGTATATGTAGGAGCAATGCCGAAATGGCTTGCAGGTTCATCGACATCAATAGACTATCTTAATTCTCTTTGCGATTCAGACCCGATAAATAATAAAAAGTTCTTTAATGGAAATTCTACATGTGAATATAACATTTCATATAAATTTAATTCTCCTGAAGAACCGAAAAGTATATTTATCGGTATGCCTATTGATTATCCTTCTCTGGATTACATATTGACAAGAACTCAGCAGATATCAGCAGATGAATTCGTGACAATAGACAATATACCGTATACAATGCCTGATGGAGAAATTGTAATGTACAAATTGTTTATATTCCCTGAAGGAATAACAAAGATGAATATGGATGTATTATATAAATTAGATTGCGATGAGTAATAATATTGAACATAAACCGTATAGTGAGGTTATAGCTCCATTTTTAAGGACTACAAACTCTCCTTTGGAGCTTGATTTTATATTTGATTCAGAAGAAAAACTTGATTCATGGTCTTCTGAAAATAAAAATATAATACATGAAGGTCTTTGCAAAGTTGTATGCAATAACGAAGAAGTTACATATTGGACCTTTATAAAGAATGGGGAATCGTTTGAAAAGAAAAGGTTGATATCTACAAAGGATATAGACGATTTAAAAACGAAGATAACTGAGTCTGGGGAGTTCGAGAACAATGTAAATGAAAGTCTTGATAATTTGAATAAGAGGATACAGGTTATATGGGGCGTTCCGGATGAATCTGTATTAAACGAAAATCTTAATTCAATTAAAAAGATTATTGATGCGATTACATGCATATCAAATTTAAAGATAAAAGATACCGATAAAGCTCTTGCCGGAACAACGGAAAATGACGTTATAGCATATTTAAGAACTGTAAAATACAACTCAATAACTGCATTGAGCAATATTATAAATACATTCTTAAATGAAAAAGATAACGCAGACAACAGTATAACTACATGGCTTGAACTGAAAGAATTCTTATCCGGGTTTAAAGATACAGACGTATTAAAAGACTATATAGAAAAGTCTCTTGGCGGTTCTTTGAATTTCGTGAATTCAGATAGCATATTGATGTCTAAAAGTAATATAGACGGAAAGCAAATTGTAAAATCTGAATTGAGACTCGATGATTCTGACAACAACCAAATCATAATAAGGAAGAACGGCATATACATGAACGTTTCTATAAAGATTAATGACAATCTTATAGAGTTCTATGTAAACGACAATCTTAAGACAGTAATAGACATGAATAAACTTACTCCTAAGTTTAAAGATGTTTATTATGAACCAGCTACAGAATCATTGGTTATAGTCGTAACCACAATGTCCGGAGACAGCATAGTAAGAATTCCTATGTCTGTAGCTCTGAGAGAATGGACGATATCAAACGATAACGAATCTCCGGTAGTATTATCGCTTGTTCCATCAGTAGGAGATGGAAAGGACTTATTGTCAGCTCAACTGAAAATTTCCACAGAACTGGATAACATAATTGAAATAAAAAATGGATATCTGTTCGTAAATGGAATAGCTGAAAACATAAAATATAAAGATAATACTGTATATCACGCTCTTGAAATCTTATCAGAAAAAATTAAAGGTAATGAAGATTCTATATCAAAATTATCCGAATCAATAGATAAGCTTCAAAACTCAATACTTGAAATGAGCGAAAGGATTGAACAGCTTGAAAATAAACATAAATGGATTAACGCATAAAACATAAGATTGTGAACGAAGAATGCAATAGCCAAGCAGGACAGCTTGATTTATTATGGGAACAATTCGGAGGAAGAGTCGTAGAAAACAATCCGAACGACGCAAGAGACTCCGATATGTTGAATAAACAAGGAACAGAGAGGTTTATAAAACAATTAACCGGTGGTGCCATTGTCGGAATATCAAAAATCGATGACCCGAATGACAAAAGAAAGAATATAGTAATAGCCAAAACCTTAAATGGAGAAAGCGTAACACTGTATTCATTTGAAAAGGAAGACTATCTTAAAAAAGTAACAATAAGAAAGACTACTCAGCAAGATGTCGATGACGGGAACGTTGACAAATCAGGGTTGTACGCATTTGAGTACATCATGAACTCTGGAAGAAAAATCCTTGTTCCGGCTTATCAATTTATGTATCATGGAGTTCGTACAGATAGCATAGAAACCTACATAAATGAAAATGGAGGTATAGAATCAATACTCAGGATTGCAGAAAATAAAGATACTGCATTGACTATAGAAATGACAAGAAACGGGTTATTGGTTCAGTCTGTTGTATCTCCGTGCCAGGGACAAGCCAAAATAGTTAAACAGGACTGTGGACTTGCTGTACAAAACAACTGGGCTAATGGAGACCCGATAAAGCTTGTCGAATTAACATACGAAGAATATGTTGAATTGCAGAATTCTTCATTAGTATGCGATTGCAAAACTGGCGGTGAATGCGTATGCGAAGATAATTCAGACAGGATTGAAAACGGATGCATCTATTTCATTAAAAACAAGAATATAATGTATTTGAATGGAGTAAAATATGGATTTGCCATATCTGATTCAAATACAGTATATATGACAAAGAGTGAAACAGGTGAGTTCATGCTTAATGTGAAAATATCAAAGAACAGTACAAACATGTTGAAAGCATTGAGCGATGGATTATATTCAGCAATGAGCTGGTCCGGTTCAAAAAGTAATGAAATACTTGAAGTCCAATGCGATAACGAAGATGTATATAAGTCACTCGATGAACTACAGAAATCAAGAACTATATTTATATGTGCTGATTCAAAGAAGATTTATATAGCCGGAAACGATTATAGCTATATTGATATAATCGGAAATTCAGATGATGCCGAGGACAAGAATACAGTATATGGATATATAAATTCAAATCTTAAAAACGTCGTAAAGTACGAGGAATTCGAGTCTAATGGAGACAAGAGGAAGGCTATAACACTTGAAAATTACGATGTGTTATTGGGTAAAATGACAAATGGAAGCGCTGTAAATCTTGCCATGGTGTCTAAATTGGACAAAGCAGATTACGGCTCAACGACATTGCCGTTTAATATGAACGGCTCAAAAGAAAGACCGACATATAATGATACGGAAGAAGTTGCTTTGCTGAAAGATGTAACAGATGTAACAGGTAAGCTTGAAGAAATAAGCGATAAAGTATCTGCTATAGAAAGTAAGAATATAGATGAGGCAATACAATCTATAAAGCAAGAAATAGCTTCTATCAAAGAAAAACTTGCTGCTTTAGAAGACAGCTCAAATTAAATACTAAATAAATTCGGCGGATATTTGTATTGAGATTATCCGCCGATTAAAATTGTAATGATATGAATGAAAAATCCAATTCAACAAATGGAGAATTCAGCCTTATAAAGGGGAAGTATGCATCATACGATGAATTAAAATACGTTGATGGAATATATTTCGCTGAAGACGAAGGAATAATCATCGTAAATGGCGTAAGATACGGACTTGGAAAAGGTGTCGGTGGTGTTATTGGCGTTCAGAAATTTTTAAAAACAAAAGATGAACTTAATTCGCTTGAACCACCTGCAACTGAAGGTCAGGTATATTATGTAGAAGAAGATAAGCTTCTTTATACTAAAACCGCCGATGGATGGAATAAAGGCGAAACTCCAAAACCAAACATGATATATAATCATCGTTTGCAGGATGAACAAGGTCGTTCCAATGTTATATACAGATGGGATGGTGAAACAATGGTCGAAGTATCAGAATCACTTGTAATAGGTGAAACTGAAGGTACCGCATACGATGGAGCATCCGGTAAAAAGAATAGCGATGATATAGAAGAATTAAAAAGAAATTATTCAGAATTGAATGAAAGACTTTTGAAATTCGAAGAATGGTACGAAGGAAATAGATAACATATTGTTTTTATAAAACATATTTATTATGAGTAAAATAGATAAAAGATTTTGTAAGCTCACCAATGAGCAATTTATCGCGCAAAGAAATGGCGATGGGTTTGAGAAATATACCATTGTATTTATCTCAGATAGAAAGGTTATTTGGCATGACGGTATTGAATATGGTATTTCAGATGAACAAGCTGAAGCTATATTGAAATATCAAAGTACATTGCCTGATGAATTGACGACTCCTTCAAAACATGGTGGTCTTGCTGCCGGAGTTAAAGTTTCTGATTTGAAAAAGAAGACATTATCACAGTTGTTTGATGATATCCTTTTCGAAGAAATACAGCCGACAGTAAAAAATCCTTCATGTTCTATCTCACCGAAAGGTTCATGGGCAGCAAATAATGGAATATATGAAGTTGGAGCCGCTGCACCTTCTGATGCAGGTATAGATTTCAATATCTCATTTGACCGTGGAGCATGTACAGTTGTTGGTCAACCTACAAAATACCGTGCTGGTACAGAAACAAGTCGTGATGTGAAACTTGGCACAAATGCTTTACAAGCAGGCTCTAAGATTACTCTTGGAACCATGGCTTATAATCTTACCATAAATCATGGCGCAGGTGATACATTACTTACATCAAAAGGTAATAAAGCAACAAATGTAAGGCCAAACCCGTTGGCTGCCGGTTCTGTAAAAGCTTCATGTAATATCTACGGTACATATCCGTTCTTCTGTAACGGTCAAACCGCATCTTCAAGCAATCAGGATTCAAACTTGCCGTCAGCTGTTACACCTAATACAAAACTTCCATTAATCAAATGGACAGATGCTTTAATTGGTGCAAAATTCGCATCTGAAGCAACAACCGGAACTCGTCTTGAATTCATATTCCCGAAAGCAAAGAATGTAACAAAGGTAGAATTCTTCAATACTGTATCAGGTAAATGGGAGGTATTCGGAAGTGATAAATATTCTGTTGCTCCTACCACACAGCAAATAGTTAAAGGTACGCCGGTTGACTACAACAAACTTACTACAACCGGTTCTATGTCTGGTGCATTGCAGCTTCGCTTCACACTTGCAAATGCAGCCGCAGAAATATCGGATGAACCCTCAACATACGAAGGAGAAGAAATTACTGATGAAGTATTCCGCGCACTTGCAATGAAGAGTACGACAGTGCCATTCATGCCTATGAATGATGTTCCTGTTCTAATGGCTGCTTCTACCGGAAATCGTCCTTCAGGTGTTGCTGCATTTGCCGTAAACTTTGAACCGGGTGGTCAATCTCCGCTTGATGCACGTTCACTTGTTCCTGCAAAAGCTGATTTGATTGCTGCTGCAACATATTCCGGAAAGAATATATATAAAGGTATGCTTGTTGTTGTTGCTGACGACGGCGGTAAACCTGCATTGTATATCTTGAAAGATGTTGCAAAAATTACTTCAGCTGATTATTCAGGTTGGCAGCGTGTTGACGTTGGTGGTCAAACAGTTGTTCAAATTGTTAATAACCTTACAACTGGTGGAGCCGATAAAGCTCTTTCTGCTGAACAAGGTAAAGCATTGAAAGGCTTTATTGATGCTATCAATGGAAAACTTACTGGAGTTGATACAAACGTAGGCGCTCTTATTGATAAAAAAGTAAATGCAGCAAAAACTGCTATTGATGCTTACACAGTAAACGGAAAGAAAATCAATACAAATCCGGTTCTTGCAAAAGGAGATGTAGGATTAGGTAATGTAACAAATGACGCTCAGGTTAAGCGTTCCGAGATGGGTGTTGCAAATGGTGTTGCTACACTTGGTGGAGACGGAAAAGTTCCTTCAGCTCAACTTCCATCATACGTTGATGATGTAATTGAAATACAGAAAGTTGTTGCAGCAAAAGCAAACATACCTACTTCCGGATTAACCGTAGGTCAGATTTTCTACGCTACAGCTGAAAAGAAACTGTTTACTGCGACAAGTGCAACAGCCGTAGATGCAGGTGCTGCTCCTGAATCCGGTAAAATTTATATTGCTGTTGCAGATGGTAATAAACAATATCGTTGGGGTGGAGATGACGCTGGTCTTGTTCCGATTACATCAGGAAACATTGTAATTGGAGAAGCTACCGGAACTGCATACGACGGTCTTAAAGGCAAACAAAATCGTGATGCGATTACATCATTGCCGGCAACTATTGCTTCAGAAGTAAAAGACGTAACACAAGCTGCTGACAAAGTAACTATCGGTATAAAAGTAGCTACAAAATCAGGATTGAACTATGGTTCTCCTGCTGCTGCAAATATTGATATACCTGCTGCTGCAACGGGAAAAGCCGGTGTTATGACAGGCGCACAAGTTAACGCTCTCACGAAAGCAACAAACGATATAACTAATCTCGGTAATAAGACAGTAAACGGTCATAAGATTTCAGAAAATCCTGTACTTAATGGTGCTGATGTAGCGTTAACTGGATTCACTGAACTTAGTGAAGAAGTTGTTAATGAAGCTTTGAAGCCTGTAGCAACTGATACTGTTAATCAAGCTGTTGCAAAACTTCTTAAGGCAATTCTTGATAACGAAGAAGTTGTATCAGCTTCATTTGCTAAACTTATTGAGAGCTTAGGCCTTGATGAACATCTTGGATATATCAATAAACCGGATGGATATACAGCAAATGATATTGCCGGCGTTCTTGTTGAAGCTGCTGCAAAAATCAAAACGCTTGAACAAACTAAATCAGACTATGAAGCATTCAAGGCTCAGTTTGATTGGTATGAAGGTGAATAATAATTCCCTGCCTGCAATTTATATATAAACCCAAGGTCTGTATAGTATTTTATACTATATGGGCCTTTTATCTAAAATCAAACAATATGAAAAAGTTAGCAAATATCAAACGACGCAACTGTTTAACAGTGACAGTGAAAGATTGAATGGTTATGAAAACTTTGTAGCGTTAACGAAAGATGATAATCTTGTGCATACAAAGGGAAAACTTATTCCTGGTGTCATTTATATCAATCAACTTGAATCAGACCCTGCGAGAATGATTACAGGTGATGTAAATGGCGAAATAATTCAATGGATTAGACAAAATTCTCATCGTGTGTTAGCAAAGAAAACAGGTGAAGGTACAGTTACTTATATGGAACTTGATGATAATAATTCAAACTTGTATGCTGCTGATAGAAGTGAAGCTAAAACAGATGGAACTGAGGGTGATGTATTTGTTAAGTTGCCTACTTTCTATTATCGTGGTAATGATGACGGTCCTAATGGTTCAAGTGGTGATAATGTAGAAATAAGATTTAGTAAAACTCCATTTGAAGATAGCGTTGAATGGGATACTAATATATTGATTGGTACATACGAAGCATATAATGATAATGGTAAATTATATTCAAAAAGTGAAGTAGAAAGTAGTACAGATATATCACAAGCTGATTTTAAATCTTATGCGGCAGCGCGTGGTAGTGGTTATCAGTTAGTAGATTGGCAAATGCATTGTGTATTAGGTTGTTTATTTTATGCTATGTATGGCAATACTAATTCACAAGCAATATGCGGTAGTGGAACAAACTCATGTACTAAGATATGCGGTGAGACTAATAGCTTAGGCATGAATGATACCAAGGCAAATACCAATGGTAACACAATGTCCATTAATTTTTGGGGATTAGAAAATTGGTGGGGAAATAAATTTGAATATATGGAAGGTATAGAAGGTAGGAGTAGAAATACTGTTCTGATATTATCTCCTGACCCATCAAGTGGCAGAAGCTTTACT
>ULVN01119828.1_pt1 | contig 92153 bp, 163 predicted proteins | sample 1959491 | NCBI WGS metagenome assembly ULVN01 (sample SAMEA4835787, study PRJEB28245) | human gut metagenome | biome: gut microbiome; material: fecal sample | place: Denmark | collected 2008 | reverse complement strand
TCCAGAGCCTGACCAATCATTGCATATACAACAGTCTTCTGCTCTTCGGTAAGTGTATTAAATACATCTGCAACAGTTTTTTCACCGTCGTCTTTACCTGACGGCTGTTTTGTTTCTTCTGCCATTTCTGGTTCTCCTTTCTTTTCTTCGTCCGCTTTCTCAGCATGGAACAGAGTATCAACGTTCTCGATGTATTCTCCAGATCTGATATATCCTTCTTCTTCGGAATCTTCTCCATGCATCAGTACAGTATCGATTACGGCACCTGGATTGGCACCAGCTAATACCAGACTGACTTCTCGGATGATTCCGTGAATGACATCTCCACCACGCTGTTTCAGTTTATTTGCATAAATTGATAAGCGGTCTACATCTTTATGCTGCACCAGTAACTTCGCGTTCTGACCAGCATCTGTATCGTTGAACGTAATGTATGTGTATACACCATCGTCACGATTTTCCAATAATGCATGTCCGAGTACGGCATTCACATTATTGTGTTCATGGTTCCATACAACAGGTACTGTTAACCCGTCACATTCTGCGAAGGCATTTTTACGAATGGTTCTGCCGTCTGAGCAGAGCATATCCGCACGAGTTGCCCAACCAGAACAGTCGCACTTTTTACCCATTTTGATTTTTACCTCCTATGTTTATATGAATACTTGGTTTTCTAGTTACATGTATCATTCTAAATCTCGATTTCTTTGTGCTTAGCAATCCTAACAAATTCGTAATATGGTTTCTCTCTTATTACAATTCTATTAAGTTATACTTTTCACAAATGCATCGATCTACTAGAATACGGTTTACTCATCAATTGGTGGTAGACTGGAAATTGGTGTATTACCGTCGATTGATGGTTCCTCTACAGACTCTTCTTCTGGATAAGATTCATCCTGTGGTGCTTCCTCTTGATAAGATTCATCTGTTGGCATTTCAGTCATGCCTTCTTCTGGCTGATTTAGGTTACTGTTAATCAGTTTGTCAGCCTTCGGATCGTCGGATGGTTTCATGCCAATAATCTGTCGAATCTCATTACTTGTGAGAATTTCGTTTCGTGTAAACTTATCCGCAATTTCTGCAATATCGTTTACTGGTACCAAACGGAATGGATCTCTGAAGAACTGAATTGTCTGTAACTGTGATCTAGCGGTCTTTGTTAAGAACTTCCGCTTCATCTCGTCCACAATCGCTGAGATAATCGGCTCAACTGTACGATTGTTATAGTTCAGCATTGTTTTCTCGTCAGCTGTCCCATTCAGAACCTCTGCTGTAACGCCAAGCTGACTATATAACAAGTTTGTCAGATACTCAATCTGTTTCATCAAGTTATTCTCAATTGGTCGATTAAGCTGAATAATCTTTTCGGTACCGTCGACATAAGCGATCCCGTACGGTCCTTTGAGCTGTTCCTCAATGTCCTTACGCCTTTTCTCTGCCTGCGATTTACGAGCATCTGATTTAATAACATAAGGTAGCTGAATAATCATGTCCAGTTTTCCAGACCGAGTATTTTCGTCAACTGCGTCCAATAATACAAGTTTCTTCATCAATCGTTGCATTGTTGAATTCGGCTCATTGATCACTGCATAGAGTGGATTCTCAACAATTGCCACCATACTCTTCGGAAGTTTGATATCTTCCTGTTTACCGGTCTTCTCGTTATAGACTCGTACTCGAATATAGTTTGGATACCAGTCGAGAATTTTACCAGTTCGCATGGTCTGAATATCGTAAGATGTTGTGACGGTTGGATCAAGTGTGGTATCTGTTGGTATAATTGCGACACAACCTTCATCCAACATGCTCATAACCACGTCCTGCATGAACGCTCGACCTGTCTGATCGACATTCGCCTCAAGATTCAAACAGTTGTCTAATCCAGAATTGATCTGCTCTTTGAATCTACCGTTCTCATCGATTCGGCAATGTTTAACGTTAATAGCAGCTACATCCAGCGCAATTCGATTGAATATCGAGGTTACGATTGAACGTTCGTTTCCGCCAGTCAATCTTATACGGTCTGGACGATACGAAGTCGATGGACCGGTGTCCTGATAATCATATGTAGGTTCCCGGTTCCTGAATACGTCCCAAGCATGTTTGAGACGGGAACTAAACGATAATTCCATTTTGATTTACCTCCGTTTGACTTTAACTTTACGATAATTCTGGACGCTTTTTGTGATCTTCATCCCATTAATGTTTTGTGTGGTAGTCTTAGCTGTCGTCGGAACATAGCCATACTGTGGATTGACAACATCCAGAACATTGTTTTTAACTTTCCTAGCAGTTGATCCAACAGCATCACCAGCTTTTCTAGTAGCATCACCAACTTTATTCCCTGCTCCAACAACTTTAGCCAAACCTCGATCAAGTTTTGTGTTCGTAGCATCTTTATACATCTGTCGACCAGTCGCAACAACCCTAGCGTTTTGCTGGCCTAATGTTTTACTTCCTCTCGCGTTGAGAGTCATACTGTTAGTCCCAGGTCCATGTAATCCATTGGAATAATGGGTTTGAATAGTACCGTCACGCAATGTAGATGTTCCGATCTTCTCCATAAAATTCTCGTTGATATAATCTTGGGCTTTCTTCATAGCAGCCTGATTACGTTTATTCGATACATGCTGGGCCAACTTATAAGTTCCATAAGCGGCAAGAGCTGTACCAGCTACAGCAGCTCCTACTTTAAGAGCTTTCTTCCTCCTAGCTGCTTTCTGTTCCGGAGTTAATTGTTTCTTAGTTGTTTTAGTACTGCTACTAGTACTAGAACCTTTTGTTGCCCTAGCACTCCTGTTAGTACCAACGCTTGTTCCACCACTTGTTCTCTGTCCATTACCGGTTGTTTCATAATAACGTGCTTTTCTATGACCCCATTTCATTCCTGGCACACCGTAATGCATGAGTTCATTCACGTTGTCACATCTTGTTATTATATAGTCCATTTTTGTTTCTAACCTCCTTCGCCCTCTGGGGGGGGGGTAACTTAGTAAACATAACCCATGAAGTTCTTCACTTTCTTAGCAGTGTTCATAAGATCACTGACATTCTGAGAACTAAATCGAACGGAGTTACCGTTCAACGTCACTTGATGATTGCCGAGATACTTATTAACCGCATATGTTCCTCCTGCTATAGCTGCACTTGTCGCTGCTGCTTTCACAGTCATAGTCATACCACGCTTAATGGCTGCTTTCTTTTGTGAACGTTTTGCAGCTACTTCTGGAGCACGTCTTGCGTTGGCTCTTTCGATGTCATGTTTACTCATTAACTTATTGTACTGTTTCTGAAGTTGTTTATTTGTCGGATCGACGTCCAACTGTTTCTTTACTTTCTTTGCATCACTAAGGTATTTACGAGAAAGATCTGATCCAACTTCTTTCTTAATCTGACCTTTACGATATGTCGTGTTACCTTTGAGAGCTTTCTTGTAAGCTTTAGAATCCTGCTTATACTGAGTCTTTAGAGCCTTGTCAGACTTATTACTCTCATAAGCTCGCTTTGACAGATTTGCTTTCTTCCCGAGTTCGATAGCATTAGTTTTCTTCTTGGTATTCTCATCCCAATTCTTGAAACCAGCATCAACTTTCTCATTTGATCTACGAGCAAGTGCTGATCTGATACCTGTTGAACTGTAGCTAGCTTTCCTATGTCCCCACTTCATTCCAAGAACACCGTAGTGATAAAGCTCATCCTGGCTTGAAGCTCGTGTTATCACATAATCATTTTTTGCATACACATTTTCACCTCCGTTCTTATCTGTACTTTTTGTCGTATTTGTTAATTTCGTCCTGGATTTTAGTCAGTTCGTTTTCGAGTTTTGCATTTTTCTTCTTATCTCCATGACGACTGTAGTCAATCCGATCTTCTATATCACCATACTTCTTATATAAATCCTTCACTTTCTGTTTAGCCATTTTGGCATAAGCTTTTTTAATTTTCCGTTGGGTTACTATAGATCTCACACTACCAGGTAATTTTGTTTTGTTATAACCATCTTTAGAGACAGTTGTACCTATCGGATTCTTAATTTTTTGATAGCCATCTTTTTTAATATAACTATTTGGATTAGACAACCGTTTAATGGCATTAATTCCGGCTGACGAACCTTTCCTATGACCCCACTTCATACCTTTGACTCCATAATGATAAAGCTCATCTTCGTCTGTGGTTCTTGTTATTAAGTATTCCATTTTTAATCCTCCTCTCACCCCCTACGTAAATGGGGGGGGGGGTAATTGTTATTTAGTATTTATCATCTACTTAAGAAACTCTCGTATTCGATCGTTCCTGTCCTCTTTCTTCATTCTGGTATCCCAATCGTCATTAAAGAAACTACGGCTTTCGCTGTCATCGAGTGAGTCTTCGATAAATTTCTTTCCAATAGATTTAAGTTGTTTACCTCTATTGGAACCGGTCAATGTTTTATAGTCTAAACTATTTATTGCATCTCTGGCACGATCAATCCGACTTTGTGTTTTCATCGATTTTTCTGAAAAAATACTATCAGAATTAAAGAAATTATCTCTATCCGCTTTATCCAGTGCAGCATTAGCCCCTTTCTTTAATTTATTAAAAGTAGATTCACTTATCGCCGGTTTTCTACTTTTGTCATTCTTACTAACGCTATACTTGCCGGTAGCAACATCATAAGTCATCCGACCGCCTGTTTTGGAAGCTTTCTTTTTAGCCTTGTTATATGCTTTCTCATCTGCAAGAGCAGAATATTCATTTAAGGCTTTATGTTTTCCAGAAGCGTTCAGGTTCTTATTTTTGAGAATCGCATTTTTTGCGAATTTTGTTCCGCCAATAGATCTAGCTACTTTTTGATATGCGTTTTTAGGCTTTTGACCCTTGGCATATGTATATTCGGACTTTCTGTGCCCCCATCGCATACCAGGCACACCGTAATGCATAAGTTCATCTGATGTTGAAGATCTTGTTATGATATAATTGTTAATTGTCCTCACCTACCTTATTCAAAAGCATCCTTATTCAATTTCCACGCAACATAGGCATCCATCATAGCCGCCACACAATCGATTTTGTGCTCACGTTTGCGCTTATAAAGTTTCCTGTTACCATTACTGTCCTCTAAGGTAATGCAGTTACCCATCGCAAATGTCATGATCTCCTCATCGAAAATCAGCATTCGCTCTTCAGACAGTTTCTTTAATTCACCTAACGGAATGGATTCTGTTTTCGCACCCTGTGGCACTTTCTCAATCCCATAAGGTCCATTTTCTGTTTCCCACCGAGCCATGAACTCCTTCGCTCCATATGGGTCAAATCCGAAGCATCGAACATCATAGTCACTATCAATGATATGTTTATCCAAATCATCGTAAACTTCCATCATATCCAGGACAGTACCTTCCAGAATAATCAGACTTCCTTCTTTCATGAACTCGTCATATTTGGTTCGCATCGCTGCTGGTAATTTCTTTAGAGTTAATGAAGAAATATAGTTTCGAGTCTTGATACCGAAAGATCCGTCTCGTAATGGGAATAAGAACGTGAAGGAACAGAAGTCATCACCTTGCGATAAGTCCGCTCCCAAAGCACAAGGCATCTGCCAGAAGTCTCTCCTTCGGTGAGGCAATGTCTCCTCGTATGTAAAGTAGTAAGTATAACCTTCAAGAGGAATACCAAATCTTTTAGCCAGAATATCGTTCTTCGCTGCTGGAGCTTGTTCTGCTCTATCCACATCCTGTTGATAAGTTTCGTAAGTGACTGTCTTATCCAGGTTCGGATTCGCCTTCAGCCACAGCTCCGGTCTTCCTACCTCATCGATAGAGTCCAGCTTATACCACCAGATTGATACATGTGGATTTCGATACTCGTTCTTGAGAATCTTCGCCAACTCCATTTTGATTGTGTCACCACTGCCATTTCGAACGGTACCTTCCGAGCTGATCGCTACGATCAGATAGTCATCGTTCTTCGATGCACCTTGCTCCAACGCACCGATAACATCTTCACGGACATCCCCGGAAAGCCACTCATCCACTGTATTGATTCGACTGTTCAGACCCTGAAGTTTATCGATACTCATCGGTCGGATCTCAAGTAATGAACCAGTTAAAAAGTTCTCGATACCCTTCTTAGTACTTGCCAGCTTTTGTCGATTGGCTCTGGAACCTGTTGTGTTCTGTAAGGAGCCTTCTGTTAAGAACTGAAATAATGGCCCTCTTGCTCTCGTGATAGCAGTTCGGATTGGTGAAAGTACCTCTTCCGACTGTTTCATCGTAGGGGCTGTGGTAACCTGATGGGTAGTTGTTGTATCTACATTCAAGAAGTAGCTCTGAATACAAGCAGCATACATGGACTTCGCAGCACCTCGGGCTACGATCAGATACTGTTTATTGATCAGTCGCTTCTTGATTGTCTTCTTGACATAGTGGCCTTCTTCCGGATCGTAAATGCTTCGTTCCACAAAGTAGTACCATCCGAAGATTTCTTCCGCCCATAGTTTGAAAGAATCTAACAAATGAAGATCTTCACCATCCGTAAGAGTTAACTCATTCTCACAATAATGAATAAAACCCTCGACAGCTTGGTCGTCATACCAAATGCCGGGGTTTGCGATTAAATCATCTATTCGATTCATTTCAAGGGATACTTCTTCACAGACCGGAATCTCGCCTCTAATCACGGCATCTCTGAATTTGCCATAATAGCGCGGTACGGCTGTGTTTGATAATGCCATAATTTATCACCTACCTACCTCAAATAATCTTTCATTTTACGTTCCACATAGGAATTACACTCAGATACGGTTTTATGGCCCATTTTACCAACAAGTCCTAATGTGCTCGCAATCGACTCTTTTGCAATTCGCTCCGTATTGTATTTACGATACATTTTGTCAACAATTTTCGGATTCGTCTCCGCTACTGATTGAAGCTTAACGGAATCCGTATCGAATACAATCATCGGACGTTTTGCATGATAACTTGAATATTCCTTATCGTTATAATCAAGTAATGCGTTATAACCCTTCTTCTTCAACTCCGAGTAGAATCGATTTTGTGTAGCCACTTCGTAATCGTTATGATTCGTAAGCGAAAGATTTAAAGCTTTGTAAACCGCTATTTTCTCAGACTTCGTCATCCTGGTTGGATCTTTATTCAAAGCGTTTTGAGCCTGTTTAAATAAGAGCTGTTGCTGCCCACGTCTCATTTTCTCTTTTGAATCGGCTATGGAAGCTTCTACGTTCTTCTTAAATTCTTTATCTTTTAACAAATTTGCAGTGATATGACCTGCATTCTCGTCCGAAGGAACTCTGAGTTTATTAGTAGCACTTATCTTCAACTGATAAACTTTCATATTGTCACTAATGGTACGTAACTGTTTTGCTCTAGCTGCATCAGCCTCGCTACCAGAAGCATTGGCTTGTTTCTCTGCCTGTTTTGCCGCCGCATTTGCTCGACTCGTTAAGTTCTTACCAAATAGACCCATATACTTGTCGGAATCCGCTTTCTTATAAGTAGCGTAGAATGCAAAGTTCTCAAATTCTTTACTGGTCTGAATTCGCGAGAAAGTAGTCCCTTTCTTAAGATATGTGTCGACGTACTGTTTTCCAGTGATCTGAGTCCTTGCTGTATTGGTAAGCTCTTTCACTTTCATGCTTGCTAAAGAAGTGGTTCGCTTTATGGTACAATTACTTTGTTTGGCATAATACCGTTTTGCTCCAGCCGGTGTCACAGATCCGTCAGCGAATTGATAGCGCCTAACACCCCACTTCTGACCTTTGATTCCATGGTGATAAAGTTCTGTCATTTCATCACCCCTTAAGCTCTTTAATAGCCAAAGCAATACCTAATGCGGAGCTGGTTACAGCAAGTACGTTTCCGGCTGTTTCAAGTGTATGACTAGCGTATTCACGACCTTTCGATTCTTTCTGCGGATTAAACATGTCATTGTACTGTCGCTCCAGCATTGCTCGATTGATTTGTTCTCGCATTTGTTGATCTGTCATGTTACTGAGATCCATTTTCGGAACTTTTCGATTCTTGGAAGACGTGTCGACGCTTCGTTTTAAATCATTCGAAAGATTACGCCCAGAATCTACTAACCGTTTTGTTCTCTCTGTATCTTCTTTTGCATAACGTTTCGCATCAAAGTCTAAATCGGTCCGTCCGTTCTTTTTAGACTGCTTATAATATTTTCCGCTAGACTCGTCGTATTTGTTGAATTCTTTTTCTCTGGCATCTCTGGCATACCGTGATTTACCGGCATTAGTTAAACTCCCGTCAGTGTTCTGATATCTCCTGACACCCCATTTCATCCCTTTGGTACCATGATGATAAAGTTCATTACTATACATCCTTATCCACCTCCTTTCTAAATCATTTTGATTCTTCTGCTTCGAAATTCAGTCTCCACTCAAACTCACTCACGAGCTGCTTAATACAATCCATATGAGTTGAGCTAGACGGAGGATCGAAGAGAAGCCGTACTTTCATGCATACGTAGGATTTTATAGATTCATAGTTTTCATCGTCATTCGAAAGGAAATCACTCCATTTATCAGTATCGTCCTCAATTCGGAACCCTTTTGAAGGTCCTACTCCCATCTGAGCCAGAATCATGAAGACGGAATTAATGTGCATGATCAGACTATCATCAAACACGTCATACTCTGGCATAATACCAATAGACTTCTTCACGCCGTTAAGAATACTATCTTCCATTTTTTACTCCTTTCCGCCCTAAGCTCGTTTCCAAGGACAAGTGTCGTTTGGTGTTCGGACAAGTGGTTCTGTAATTAACAGACTCTCATCGCCATAGTGAATTGCATTGTGAGTATTGAGAGTTACTGAAACTACATTCTCCGGATCAAAGATTTTCTGATCCCTCAGTTTGATATCTCTAACCGTAATCGGATCGATATGATGTATCAGAACTTTTCCAATAATATCATACCCGTCACAAGCTAAATCACAGCCGTTATCTCGTATAATTATGTCTCTACGAAAACGCTTCCATTCCGGTGAACGATAAAGAATCTGATTCAAATATCGATCGTATCCGAAAGTCTCATATCCGACCTGTCCGCCAATTTTCAGATATCGATAGCGTTCCAGGAATGTCGGCAATCGCACCATTTCGGAATAGGTTTTAATATTCGTCGTATTCATCTGGATCACCCTGTCCCGTATAATCTCGCATTGCCTTTATTGCATTCTCGCAAAGTTCCTTCATCTCTTCGCCTGACTGATAAGCCTTCGCTTTCGCTGACAATACTTCGTTCTCTCGTCTTAGTTTCTCTTTCTCAAGTTCAGCCTTCGTAGTACCGAGCTTAAGAAAATGTGTAATAACCTGAGAAGAAGCTGTACCTTCTATCAACTGCTGCTCGGCAAGATCGACCGCTAGAGCTATCATTTGATTCTCTCTGGCTTCTGGATCTATTGCGGGTCGTGACTTTCGTCTAGTATTTGACGACTTTGTTACACCTTTCGCCATAGTTACTGCCTCCTCTCTATTAGTTTCACAGCACTTAACAGAGACTATAAGACGTGATCATTATCGTACACCCTTATAAGAAAGGAGATAAAAGTATAAGAAGACGGGACCATTGCGGAATACGCCTTATAGCCTCAGTTAAATGTTGCTTTAGTTTTACATTAATAAAGACTCACCCCTCCATAGCTTAGGAAGAGTGAGCCTCTATTTGTCTTTTATATGGTCGCGTTGTATCTCTTTGGATACTTAACGGACATTGTTACATTTTGGTTTGTGCTAATCTTCGTTACGACATTATCATAACTAGCAAGATCTTTGTACTCTGCAATTTCTTCAGTCGTCAGATCTCGTTCAATTGGCTCATCCAAATAAGTCATGAGAATCATCGGATGTTCTGCGAGATTAGCTTTAAAGTTAGCTATTCCTTTATCGTCGAGTGAACTGTCATAGAAGCTAGAGCTTTTACAATATAACGTTGTATTGGAACCAGATGGTGAACCTAACCAAAGCCCTTCGACTCCTTTATACCAATCGGTGTGTATTGGAAATTTATTACAAAGTCCAACTCTTGATTTCATTGGCTCCGGTAAAGCTATTATAACAAACCCTTCGTAGCCTTCATCAGAATCATATCGAGTCCACTTCTCGTCATCACTACCATCAAATGTCTTTTGCCATACTCTCTGAACATACTTCCCTCTAGTAAGATCGATATAATCTGCGATCCACTGCTGTCCAGCTGAGTCAGTATAGTTTCCACCAGACGATACTGGAATTCCTGGAAGACCGTTTGGAGTCTGTAAAGTTAGCAACTGACATCCCTGATATACTTCATAAGGAAGCGCTGTATTCCCAACGTTCAGCATAAGCTTGTTGTATGAAACTTCATTAGCCGTATTGTTGTAAATGAAAAAATACAATTGTATATACTTTACGTCGTTCTTAAGATCGAGATGATTACTATTCTCGCCGGCATAAGACCCATCAAATACTTGCTCAAATCTTGTAGGTGTTTTACCGCACTTGTCTGAACACCCATTGGTACCAAGATACTTCTGTTCAGCGTCCAAATAATCAACAAATACGTGGTATTCTCCTTCATCGTTGTTCGTGAAAACCGTACCGCTTAATGTCATACTTGTATCACCTGACCACGGAATGATGTCGGTCGTGTAAGCTTCGCGATAATACATCAAATCTCCTCTTGGCAGAATATTATTCCCTCGTTCGATTATATTAATTGTACCGCCCATACCAGATGACATAATCTCTTGAGGACTATTTACTGAAGGAGCAGATGCTTGTTTACTCCAGCCATAGAATTTAAACTCATCAAATAAGTTTTCAAGTTTCTTACTGGTGCTTGTGAGTAATTTCACATTTGTTCCAGTTGAAATAATGCGCTCGATGTAATCCGCTATTAGATTACTTCCTCGACACACTTTGTCGATCTTTGTTTCGCCACGATAGATCTCCTTCATCTTCTTTCCATTACGATAAATAGCCATGGCTTAATCCTCCGTAATGTAATAAGTTGTTAGTGGATCTTTTGTCGTGAGTGCATCGTATTCGGACTTGGTGAGCGTAACTTCGTGAGTTAACGGATTCGGAATTTCCGACGTCACTGTCAATGTGGCTATGGTGTGTTTTGACAACCTGAAGTATTTAGCATTTTCTGGTACTGTTATAGCTCCCGTAGCATTTGAAAAACTTGATACGAATGTTTTGCTAGAATCATAAAATGCATTCCACTCATTATCTGTTGTCATTGTATTCGAGATGATAAGTTTTGTCCCAGGAATGACTTCGATGAAATCACTGCATGATGATCCAGCTTCATCGTTAACTGAGCCATCATCTTTGGATATATATTTATCATCGGTCCAGCTCAGGTCAAAAGTTCCAACAATAGAATCAATATAAGATTTTATACTCGACACTTTATTGTTGACGGTATCCTCGCCTACGAGTTTTAGGTCAGATGTACATTTATTACCGGTAAGATCCACACCGTTAATCTTTGGTTTGTTCGTCAGATCAGTGTAATCAGTTGTTCCACCGCCGGATGAACTACTTCTAACCTTAGACCACTTATAGTAGACGACATCTTTACCATTATTGTCTTTTGATATATAGGCCAAGTCGCATTTATACCTGTAGCTTGTATCTGTATCGGTGTAATAATCACCTACAGCAGCTGCTGTTTTTGTTGTGGGTATTCCTTTCCCACTTATTTCTGCCATAGCAACACCTCCTTAGTCTGATAAATATCAATAATGTTTTCTCAAAAATTCCCTCTGGAGAAAATATCAAGACGGCCGCGATGCAGGGAGGGGGGTGTAATTTTGAAGAGACCCCCTACCCTCCAAAAATATTTTTGATCCCCCATAGTAGGTCTATATTTTATATTTTTATTATTTTTCATCGATTTTCGGCCAAAAATTAAATAAATTTTCGCTGTTTCTCACTCATTCAAAGTTCAATCAATCATGTTTTGCTTTATGATTCAAACAGTTAACAACAAACTAAAGCTTAACTTCAACTTTGCGTTCAACTTTCTTGTAGATGTTTAAAGGATTAAGCTCAATGATTTCATCAATTGCTCGTTCGATCTCTTTGCTTGCTTCTTTCTGTGACATGTCATCAGTAACATGCGCAATTCGATCTAAGTAACCACAAGTATTGTATCCTTTCTCAACATCATACATGAACCAAGAAGTGAAGTCGTCGAACGGATCAAACGGATTGTCAAACGTTGTCAGTCTGTAGTCTGTTTCAATAATAGTTTCATTCGTCATACTAATTCACTCCTTTCCCTTTCAGATACTTGGACACAGTTGTTGTTGAAAATCCTGTCTTCTTTGCAATGTCAGCTAATGTATAGTTCGACGCAGACAATGCTTTGATTCTAGCAATCTGTGCTGAGCTAGGGGTAGTTGTAGCTCGTGGTGTGGCACGTTCTCTAAGCTTATCAATGTTGGTATTATTTAATATTTGTTTGAGTTTGGTTTCAGATATAGCGCCTGCCTGAATAGCTTCCCACTCTCTATCAGTAATATCGATGTTACGTTCACTACGCTTCACTGATCCTACCTCACTACGATATTTAGATACGGCTCGCTGCTTCAGCTTCTTCTGGTCGTCCTTCTTCATATTAGGATTCTCCTTCAGCTTAGCAGATATCTCAGCATTCGCACGACGTAAAGCTTCCCTTTCTCTAGGTCTATTTTTCTGAGCCTCTAATAATTTATCGTCCAGGGATTTCACCTCTGCCTGGTATTTTTGTTTAGCTTCTTTAGAATATGCAATCTTGCCAGTATTAGATATCTCAACACGTGCTTTATTTGCCAAAGCTTTCATATCATTAGCATAGTCAGCATATACCAACTCCATAGGGTGCCGGGAGGAGGATACTAAAGAATATGCATCGTCAGTCTCAGCCATTCGTGTACTCTTCTGGGTACGCTTCTTAGTAAGATATGAAATATTACCAGTACTGTCCGTATATGTTACTTCCCCTGTCTCCTTATTTACTTTCTTGACTGGGGCGTACTTTTTATAAGCAGCCTTATCTTTAGAATCAAAGATTACCTTACTACCATCCGTAGTCTTGATCTCTACCATACCAGTCTTCTTATTAAATTTACGAGCCGGATAATATAGATCATCCGCTGGTTTCCAAAGCTTTGCTCCTACTGGTTTGGTTGGATCATAATATTCTTTATCTGGTAAATTTGTTTTATAACTACCCTGACGTTTGTCAACTGTAGATTCTCCTTTGGCTCTGGATAATATTGTACTTGCTCCACCTGATTTCGGATTGCCATTCTTGTCTACATTTTTCTGAAACTCTGCTTTCAGTGCAGCAATATTATTATCGACTTCACTTGCCTTGTAATCCAGCTTATGTTTCTCCGCATCAATGACAACCATACTGTGTTTAACTGCACGTGCTAATTTAGCATCAGAAGCTCCAGCCAAAGTCATGTCTGTAATAAGATTAGAAATAACACCCATCTGTTTCTGAGTATCTTTCATGATTGGATACTCATGCCCATTACGGGTATAATGTTCTACGCCATCTTTATCGACTGTCTTTGTTCCACCATAATTAACTTTAGGATCGAAGCCTTCCAAATCTTTAAGTGGCGGTTTGTTTTTAATCTTAACCTTTCCACCTGCATCATGTGTTGGAATACACATAACAGTATCGCCGTCAAAGTCCGCACCGGATAACTGGTCTGCAATCTTATGGTTAATACCAACAGCATCAATACTCTTCTTACCAATGATCTCATTTCCTAATTTGTTTTTATTATTAACAGTAAGGATCGGAATCTCAAAGGTTCCTCCATGAGGATATCGAATAAGAGCGAGCTTGGTTCCTGGTTCATATCCTGGTGCATAGATCTCATTATCTTTCAGTGTGTTGACTGGAATAATAACGTGATACTTCTGTCCTGGCAATGCAGCTGCTTTCAAATGTACGGCTGCCGAATCACAATTATCCGCAAACTTCTCAAGCAAATGTTTCTTGATAGTTGGGTTAGACAAATTAGATATCTCGTCAAATTCTGCAAGCTTGTCTGCTTTCGCTAAGCCTAATTGTTTCTTTGCCATTGTGATGGACTGTTTACCTAAAAACTGAGACGGTAAAGCATTGGCCCATTCTGTCCAGTCACCTTCATCAGCACGCTTATTAATTAAGCCAAGCTTCTGTTTACCAGTCTTCTCGTCTGTATACCAATATTGTCCGCCCTGATCTGCATCTTTAATTAAAGAACCGAACGGATTGTCAGGGTCAGCTTTTACCTTCTTAAGAACATCTCCTTGAGGAGTTCCCTTCTTTTTATTGGTATTAAATATGACGTCCACTCCATCAGGAAATGATTTCGGATCTCCGTATACTGCCATCCCTTTCAGATAATGAGTTCCGTCTACCATAATACGAACCTGAGAATATCGAGACTCACCCAAAGATAAATCTTTCACACCAGGTCTTAACTCAATAATGCCGTCCTTCTCAATACCTGTAATTCCATCAGGACCTTTATCGCTATCATAACGAATTTGTAAACGTTTAGAATCTAAGCTTTCCGGATATGTAAACTTCTTATGATAAGTTTCTCCGTCATCATTAGAAACGTAATCGTTGATTGTTTTTACACGATCATACTCATAGATTTCATTTTTCTTTGTTCCAGGTAAACATAACACTTTCTGATTAGACTGCTGATTTGTATTTGTTGGCTGCGGAACACCACCACCATATACTGGACAGCCTTCTGCTTTCTCTAAATAATCAAGGGCCGTGTCGAGTCGTGTTCTGGAAATACCAAGATCCTGCTCCACACCTGCACCGACGTCGATCATTCCTTTTTCAGTTACCTGTTCACGTAAAAAATCAACGGTCTCCATAACCTGATTCATACGATCTTCTGATTTTGGATTTAACAAAGAACGAACGGTAGATTCCGGAATGCCCATTTTTCTACCGATCTCTGTTGCACCAAGACCGTCTTCTTTCAAGCTCTTGGCTGTCGCTACATCCTGTAATCGTTTCTCATAGTTCGCCCAACTTACCTGCCGACGATATTCGGATGAAGTCAGACCCATCGATTTATAAATGGCTTTCTCACCGGAATACGTCTCTCCCGTTTTCGGATCAGTCCAAGTAAATCCTTCCTTCTTCATATCAGATATACGGCCAAGGAAATCACGTCCATGCTGGTAAGGATTTTCTCCTGATCCATAAGGATATCGACCACTTCGTCTTGGCATTCCGTAGTGTTCCAAATATGCTTCTTCCGCTACAGTCTCTGCCATTCCGTAATAGGAAGCGATCTCTTCTGCTACTGAATTTGAGGAGGAGTGTAACATAGATTCTGAAATATCAATAGACCCCTCCGTTGACTCAAGTCTGTCAGCATACCCTAAGTAAGATAGGATCTCTTCTGCTATTGGATTCATGTTTATCCCTCCTCATTCATTCGTTCTAAGAATCTACTGTGATGAACAATGCAATCCATCGCATATAAAATATCATCTGCCGTTGGTTCGTCATGTAGGATTTCATCATTCTGATAAATGCGAAGTTCTACATCAATCTCTCCTGGCTTTACTTTATATTCCAAACAAAATAAAGCAGCATACGTTAACAACTGCTCCATCTTTGCCGGCGCTGTTCCGGTTTTCAAATCGTGAATTCTTAAGAAATTGTTTCTAAAAGAAATCGCGTCTGCTGTACCGAAACAGTACGGTGAATAATATAAAATTTGTTCTGGTGTTAATTTGAAACCGATGGCATCATTTACGTAGTTTCGAAGATTTCCATAAATACGATCCATGTCGATCACGCTACGTGGAATCCCATCGTTTAATAAATGAGACAATACTGTCAGTTCGTCATTTTTCTTCAGTTTCAAATTATTTCGTATGAGTGTTTCCGCTAACTCATGTAAAGATGTTCCCATACTCTGCGCATAACTACTTACATATTTCTGAAACAGCTGCTCCTCAGAATATCGCAACCAATGCGGTTGACTTGGAGCGAGAGTTGCATGTTTGCCTCTCAGCTCTAAATGTTTTTCAAAAATCATTGAACTTTCCTCCTTATTCGTTAAATCGTTTTCTTAATTCATTAAAGACAGAGTCTTTATTTTCCGGATATATAAAAGATGCGTAAGACATCTCGTTCAATTTATCAACATAATATTCTTGATTTGGCTGTCGTTTTGCATTCTTACTTTTCTTTACTTCTAGCATCGCCCAATGGTTTTTGTGAAAGACCGTTAAGTCAGGCACACCCTGAATATAGGAACTGTCATTCTTCAGCACCATACAACCTGGGAATTCTTTCTTCAGTTCCTTAATCAAATTCGATTGAAACTTATTTTCTAACATAGCTACACTCCTTTACTTTATGAACCCTGTAGGAATCGAACCTACGACATCTTGCTTAACAAGAAAGGGTTCTACCACTGAACTAAAGGTCCAAATATAGAAGAGTAAGTTGAATGTTCGCTGCGGTCTTTGACAGAACGAAAATTTTTTATCTAAGGGCGCGACACCGATATCAAATTATCTTAAGGAGTGTATAATTAGTCAAAGAAAACAGGAGACATTCAACCTTCTCTCTATAACATAGTGTGATTTAATAGCGAATGATTGTAGGGTATGTTTTTTATGTTTTTAACTAAAAGAAAACAGGAGACATTCAACCTTCTCTCTATAACATAGTGTGATTTAATAGCGAATGATTGTAGGGTATGTTTTTTATTAAAGCGACAAAAAAAAAGAGCGTGTTGATCTAACGCTCTCTTAAAAATATTAGTCTATGTATTCAAAGTGTAGTCCTTTCGGCGGATAGTTGTTTTTCCTAGTAAATATTTGCTTATTTCAGAACGATCAATATTAACTTGTCTACTACATTCGTTTAGTGATTCGTATATTTCTCCAGTTTCAACACATAATACCCGGCGGCTTCTATTTCCGAAATTATTAAATTTAAAGATTTCTCTTTCGATGGATCGTTGAATATTTTCTTTTCTCGTACATATTTCAAGATTGCCAACACTATTATTCAACTTATTGCCATCTTTATAACATACATCAAATTTATCGTCTGTATGATCATAGAATGTTTCACCGATCAAACGATTTACTCTGACTGTATACTGCTCACCATTGTGTCGTAATGTTAGTACTTCGTAACCTCTTGAATTTATAAAGGTTTTTAATATTCGTCCGGTTCTGTGATTTCTTATTTGTCCGTTAATACTTGCATCGTACCTTGAGAATTCCTCTATCTGTTTCCATTTTCCATAACTTTTTCCTTTCTTCTTTATTAATCAAAATATCAATCTATACGTTCAAAATGCAGTCCCTTACGATTGTTATAACAGTCCGGATAGTTCGAGCATTTACTAATTGTAGTGGGATTAATTTCAACATCTTTGCTGCATTCTTCAATTGAATCGTAGGTTTTACCAGTTTCATTACAACGAATTCGTTTATTACGGTTCGTCTTAATATTTCCATTCTTATACGCGTTCCTCACAGCATCCGCTCTTGTCCCAATCACTAAATTATCGAGTCGATTGTTTTCATGGTTACCGTCTCGATAGTAAATATCTTTCCCGTTGCATTCGTCACCGTAAAAGGTTTCCGCTACTAGACGATTTAATTTCTTTGTGTACTGCTTTCCGTCAATATGTAACGAAACCTTCACGCGCCCTCTGTCATCTGGTACAGCTTTCAGAATTCGTCCGGTTTTCGTGTTGCGGACATGACCTTCATTGCTTACTTCGTATAGGTCTGTTTCTTTCAGTGGTTTCCATTCTTCCATATAGTGACTCCTTTCATTGTTTGATAAAGAAAAGAGTCTCAGCCAAATATAGCCGAGGCCCTTCGTCTTTAGAATTTAAAACCTATTATGTATCCGTCTCTATCTAATTTCTCGCGAATATCAATCTAATCTCCGCACATCAATTCTGACGGAGAGCAGTTTAATGCTTTTGCTAGTTTACTAATATTATGACCGCTTGGTGATGCTTTACCGTTCATATATTTGCTGAGAGTAACTTTTGATATGCCCGTAACTTCAGAAAGCTGATCTTGATACATGCATACTCGTCGCATTTTTCGGTTCAAAGTCCTTCCGAATCTGCGTCGCCATTCTTCCTCTGTTTCCTCGCATTCGTCGTCATAAGTTTTTATTGGCCAAGCCATCTTCGAATACCAGTCATAAATATACTTTCTACCGTTTCGTATTTTTACCGTGATCTCCATCTGTCCGCTTGGGTACCAATCGACAGTTTCTTCCGCCATGCCAGTATATAACCGTGTGAACTCCTCAAACACCGGAGCCCAGTAATTTTTTGATTTATCCATAGTTTTAACTCCTTTCTTAGATAAAATGAATTATTGTGTTACATAAATCGTAAAAAATAACAGCAAAATAGTTACTATATAAAAACATTAACTATCCTTTAACAAATATAAACTATTGTTAATGTTTCCTTATGGGGTATTAGAAACCTAAAATTTTTACGAATTATTGTGTTACATAAATTAAAAATGGCCATTTTTCACGTTTTTTACCCAAAAAACAGCTATTTTCCCCTATTTATTGTGTTACATAAAATCAAAATTGAATTATCGTGTTACATAAATACCTCATTTATTGTGTTACATAAAATCAAAATTGAATTATCGTGTTACATAAATAAGGGGTAAATTGAATTAATGTGTTACATAAATCGCAATGTATCAAAACCATTTTTCATCTGATTGTATTGATTTTGGATTAATTTCTCGAACACTTCAGACTTGGATACACCGTATTTTTCACACATTTCAATGATCATTTTATGAGTTTCGTCCGTTGTACGAAAATTCTCATAATTACTTTTTGCACTGCCAGTAACAGGCCTCCCACGTTTTTTCTTCTCGGTATCCAACACGTACCATCACCCTTTCTCAAAAATCGGTTTCTACTATTTTATAGTCACTAAATAAACAAACCCCATCGTATTCTTTGAGTAAAATGAGATGGTCGTCTGTCAGCGACGCGGCGGCAAAACCATTACGATTATCATCCCTACCTACTTTACACATGTAGTTATAAGCTTCTTCTTTTGATGAAAATATTGTAGGTAATAATGTTCTGCTTTCTATGTGTTTGTTTACTCGACGTTCATGCATGATACAATAGTTTGCACTCATCATTCCTCACCTCCTCTACTTTACTGACAAATTTCTCAAAATATCAGTTATACCTATAACACAAAAACATAGAAATAGATTTTCATTAGTGATTATCGCTAGCACCAAAGCAGTAATCCAAATCATGACTAGACGAAATATAAACCCTTTCATAATTAACTTCTTTCCTTTCCCTTCAATACTATAATAGAAAACAAAAGGACCTTAGATTTCTCTAAAGCCCTTTCCTTCTCATAAAAGAGTATGTTCCTCAATCATCTCATCACCCTCACGATGATACATATAAGCTTCGCACACAAATTTAAATTCTCCTGTAAAATTACTCATAATATTTTCTCCTTTACATATAATTTGTAGTTAAACAGCCTCGTCTAAAATACTGGTTCACCGTATGAGTCAACAAATGATTTGATCCATACGGCTTTCTTAATACCGAAAATATCTTCTTTTTCTATCCATGCGACAATCATAACTGGATAGCTATTACGATAAGCATTTATGTACGATATCGCATCATTAATGCTACTGAATCTCAGGTCACTACTTAATACAGAAGATCTAACTGTTCCATCAGCATCTTTACGAATAATGTTGATTAAGTACGGTTTGTTCATACTATCCATACCAATATCCTCTCTTTCTCTTTTAAGTTCAGTCTCTTCATATTTACCAAGTCTCTGTATAGCATTGTCCAAAATATCATAACTACTAAAACAAGACCACTCTGCATCAGCGCCATATTTGAGATAATACTTTGCACCACTTTTATATGTAAGGTATATTAAATTTTTAATATCCATGTAATGATGCCGATATTTACCCCACTCACGATTGCAATATCCAATATATTTTAATGCTAAATTATAAAGCCAACGCCATCTCATTCCCCAATCACCTCATACTTTTTCTTAAATACATCAGGTTTACACGGGTAGAATTCCCCACGTAAACCTTTAATAATATAGTCTCCAACAGAAGCATACATGTCACCTTCAAGAGTATGGATCTTCATATAAATATGTGGTCTACCTTTACCAACTTCCCAAGCAGTATCCAAAATATTGTATTCCAGTGACTCTCCTACAAACTGCTTAATTTCCTCAAGATTCAATCCAGTCCACCGAATAGCTTCAATTTCTACAGGTTTTGTTTTATATCTCATAATATTGGCGCTCCTTTCAATACAAAAGAAAAAGAGTCCGAGCATAATACCCGAACTCTTAAGTTTTTGCAATTACTTTTCAGTTATTTTTGTTAGTGCTTTTCTATAATATAGTAAGATATTATCGCGAATGTCTGTAACCTTGATACTTCTTCTTTGTCAGGCATTTATCATCAGTATCGTCTTCCGGCTCAGAAACTTCTTTCTTACATTGCTCAAAATATGGACAGGTATAGCATTCGCGAATTCTCATCAAATCATAACTGTTTAACCCCAACAACTTAATTCTCCTTTCTACAGCTCATTACGTTGTTTATTTGAAAATATCAATCCATGAACGGTACGCTGAATTCGATCTTTATCAAAAGTACTACCAGCTGCTTTAGGATGACCTCCGCCGCCGCAAGCATGTGCAATCTCACCGCCCACATCAATATCATCCCGAATAGTACGATAACTAACAGCGCCACTAGAAATATCAATCATCGCTATATAAGCCAGATCTGGATTTAACTCACAAAGCCTGTTTCCTAATTCACTGAAATAACGCTCGGCAAAGACTACACCGTATGTATGACCGACTTCATCTACTCTATTAAACAATTGTTTATTCTTCTCTTCTATGTAAATATCGATGCCTTTTTGTTTCTGGTCGAGAAGAGCCATATCTTTTTCAGAATATATAGGAAAGGCACTTATACCTTTATGAAGTTTAAGAGTAAATATTTGATCTAAAGCCCAATCAATGAATTCCTCACGTCCATAAATATAAAAGAGATCATTCAGCTGCTTGCAAACAATCCCTTCTTTTCCAAGCTCTTTCCATCTCCAAGTATCATAATCTCGGACGATGTCAACGAACTCATCAATATTACCAATTACGTTAACACTCAAATGATCAAACTGTTCAGGTCGTATTAGATAAGTATAAAACAATTCAGTACCAGATGTTTTTATACCGAGTGTATCATTCATAACACTTACTTCACACCAGTCATATTTATTTAGTCCAAGAGCAGTTGCATGATGATCAAACAGATGCCAAATATCGTCACCGGCGTACAAATCGATAGTTCTAGCTAAATCTTTACCAATAGAAATATCAGTAATAAAGACCTTATCGTATTCTTCTACTGGACCATTCTCCCAGAACTCCTCCACTTTCTCATTAATATCTCTATAATCACAATACTCCACATCTACACTTTCTCTGCCAAAAGCCAAATATGCCAGAATAGCACATCCAATACCATCGAGATCTGTGTGTGTAAAAAGCTTAATTTTACTCATACTCTTATTCCTCCATTCCCGCTATTAACTCATCCAACCTATCTCTCAACTCACAAGCTTCATCAACAGATAAATGATTAATAACCCACCTATCACATTTCGTAAAACCACGGTCTTTGGAAGCAACCACGATTCTCTCGTGATCATCCATAAACTCATCAAATCCAACACGAATATTTTCAGATTCAAATACTCTTTTAAGTTTTTTCATGATTTATTCTGTCCTTTCTATTTCTTCAAGTTTTTCAGTAATCGGATCCCACTTATACGGTAGTCCATTAGGCGCATAATACGGGGAAGGCATGGATGCAGCATTAGAATAGTTATAACCGTTCCAGAAATATACGATACCGGTTCTAGTGTCATAATATATTGTATCTTTTATCATCTGTAAACATATATTCTGATTATTAGATAGTGAAACATTAAGTGTCTCATGATAAGATACATCAGTATCACAATCAATAACAGTAAGACAACATATCATGAATACACAAACAATTAACATGACTATTTTCTTCATAAGTCTACGCCTCCTTTGAATCATCAATATATTTTTTGACAGTCAATTCAGTTTTACGTACAATAGTTACTGCTTGTAAATTAGAATAATCTGCATATGGACTGAGACAAGCAGTAACACTCCCACCATTAACAAGACTTTCAAGCTCGTCATCAGTAAGCTTTACTATAATTCTACTCATAAAATTGTTCCTTTCTTCCTACGCAAATCGGCAATTCACCTGTTTTTCCATAGACCGCATACATAAAATGAAGTAAATATTCGTAGGTCCACCGGTTCATATAAATAGCTCCGTCCATAATATATGTCTTACCGTTTTCAAGTGGACTATAGTATTTATATCCGTATATCTTAGCCCACTTTTTATTTATTCTTTTCTTTTTATGTTTTCTTACCTGCCGCTTACCGCCAACAATTTTGACTGGAAATCCATTTATAATCTTGTCCAACATGAAAATATCAATCCTCCATTATTACTTATACTTTTTCTTAATTACTTTTATTGGTAATCCCCTTAATTCTCTATCATCCACGCAATTACCTGTTATATGTTTAGACTCGTCAGGATGCCTAATCCAACCATAATATGCATCACCACCGAAACGAGCCACATCAAGTAATGCCCTCTCGTATCCATGGGACTCAAAGAACTTTTTAATTCTAGTTTCACGGATAGTTTCTTTAATACCACGAATCAAAATCACGATAACGGATAGTATGAATATGCTAACCGGTATAATATATTCTGTCACCAGTTTAAATTTAAAATATGTATTCATAAAATATCAATCCTTTCTGACCCATGCTGCATAGTCTCTTTCTTTTTTAAGATCCAGGATCGCCTCGTATAGTACTTCTTTCGCTTCTTCAGGTAATTCAAAGAATATGGGATGAGCAATTTGATCTTTTTCATCATATTTTTTATTCTTCCACTTTCTTAAAAGTATCTGAACAAAGTCATCTCCATTCATAGCTCTATCAATAAGACTTTGAATATACTTACGCTGCTCTTCCGGTAAAGCGTACACACCTGTAACTCTATGTGCTGCTTCTACTATTTCTTCTATTTTTTCTTCTGTAATACAATCTGATAATGAAGACTCTTTTCCTTTCAGTAACGATTCTTCCATTCCCGGAATTGATTTTAAACGCATAGTCTCACAAATAGAATTCCAGTCACCCTCAGAAATAAGTACGGCATTGCATTCTTTACCCGTAATCAGTACAGGCTCAGAATTCTCATTTACTTTTTGAATCAGATTATATAAATCTTTTCGAGCATTAGTTATGTTAATCACTTTCAAAATATCAATCCTCCTTACGTTCAAATTTGCTAAATGCTGTACAAGTATCACATCTATAAGTTTGAATTCCATATAGATGAACACAATCTTTGCATGTATATTGCCCAACCGATTCTTTTGATTTATAACTAGGAAATATACGTTTTATCAGTTTAGGATCTATATGATCTCCTGCGAATGGACTGCATCCATATTTTTCTTTATATGTTTCTCTTATATATAGAAACTCAAAACTCGGAGAATGCCTAAGTTTCAACAGTACCAATAATTTATACAATATATTGCGCTGCCTATGCTTACACCAATATCTCCAAATTTCTAACCGTGATTTCATACTCTTATTCCTCCTTTGCTAATTTAATAACATTAATTACTCGTACATCGCAACGATCTGGATAGCTACATAATGATTCTTCTATTTTTTTTAATTTCTCCCAATGTCGGTCGTTTTCTAGCTATGTCTACCACTGTATTATTAATGTCGAGTCTGGCATTACCTTCTCCACATACGGATTCAGAATAGTCTGTATAACTATACACCATTATAACTTTCATACTCTTATTCCTCCTCTTTATGCATAATCTCGCCATCACGTGTAAATACCGGAATAGTGAAATCAGTGATACACTCACCACAATTAGGACAACAACGCGGAAGAAAGCAATTATCACATCGTCTGAGTCCAATAAACAACTCTCGCTCAGCATCCATGATTTCTTCTCGCTGCGGCGGAGTATATGTGAAGTTCTTAAAAACATACCCACAGTTACTACATACCGGTTTAAAGTTTACATAAGCCATAAAATATCAACCTCTTTATCTTTCTACATCCACACCAAACGTAATAATTCTCTGGTTCTTACTTCCTCTAAACTGCAGAGTAATATCCTTCTCTTCCTCAATAAACGGACCGTCTACCAGAGTATCGATATAACTCAGTATCTCATCAGTCACTTCAGTCCAAACCTTTCCGCCTGGAACCAAATCCACATCATATAAATAACCGGTGTAAACCCAAATATCCATGTACGGATACACATCACGAACCTTACTTAAAATATCAACTACTACAAACTGATTCTCTGGTTCAAATGGATCACCACCGAGTATCGTAAAGCCATCCACAAAATTCTTACCCAGAGCCTCTAAAATATAATTCATCGTATCTATACCAAAAGACTGCCCATAATCGAAGTTCCAAGTCTCCGGATTAAAGCAGCCCTTACAATGATTTCGACAACCAGACACAAATAAGCTCACTCGAACACCTGGTCCATTTGCAATATCACACCGATTTATTTTTCCGTAATTCATACCTACTCCTTCCCTTTTTCTTCCAAATAGATGTTAATTGAATTCCGTTCAGTGCCCATGATTTCTTTCACAGCAGTACTTAGCACATTTTCACTCAAATACTCCAAAGCCTTATCTGGTTTGAACTCGGTAATATATCTCCCTCCCCCATCGAAAATATAAACAAGATTGTCTTTTCTAATAACACTTAATACATCTTTTAAAGTAAACACTGTTTTCTCCACTGTCATCTCTATTCCTCCTTTCCAATCACTCGCTCATACTCTTGTTCTATCAAACCTACAAATAATTCCGTCCGGCTCTTCCCAGTCTTCTCACTCAAATCACGTAACATCTTCACCTGGTCTGCTCTTAAACGAAACCGAATTCCATCACGTTTCGCATTTGGGTCGATAGGTCGCCCTCTCTTAGCCATAAATATCAATCCTCCTTCTCTTCAATAACGCAATGCACGGTTCCGCCTTTAAAATATGACTCTACGTGCTCATCTGCAAAGTAGCCAACACATCTTGATCCTAGTAGAAGTTCTACGTCTTCGGGTTTCACAGTATAACCTGGTAATTCACTTGCTACCTTTTCAGCGATAATCTTCCTAATCTCTTCTTCAGTTAACTTAACTTCTATTGTTTTAAGAACTTTCATATCTAATCCTCCTTTCCTTAATACAATAAAGTAACAGCCCCAATAGCAACCCAAACAAGGTATTCTATTCTTTTAAGCTGATCTTTCTCCGTTAACCAAGCACAAAGATTAAATATACACCACGCACCTTTTATAATTGTAAGCCACATTTCTTACTCCTTTCTCGTATTCCATATATCTGCTATTTCTTCATCTTTACAATACATTCCATAATATCCGCCATCGATTCTTTCTTCGGTCTTAGCGTGGCAGTAGGTACACTGAACAAGCTTCACAGTATAATGACAATATCCATCAGGCTTCTCACGTTCCTCAATTCGAGCTCTACTACCGCAAAACGGACAAGGCTTTAAAGTGGCGTTAAGTTTTTCTCTATGTTTCTTTTTACGTTTTTCTTCGGCTCGCTCTTCTATACGTCTATTTCTTCGATCTACTCTGTCTGGAACCATCTGATCTGACATTTCTTCACGCGCTAAATCGTTGATTATATTAAACATACTTACTCCTTTCTCGTATACACAATTTCAGTTTCACCCCGTTCAACATTTATGTAGTTACAATAAATAGAAAAGAGAAGCCCTTGTATTAGGACCTCTCCTCTGGTTTAGATTCTGTCAATAATAACTCCATCAACATTGAAATTTAATAAAGCATCTGTTGTTTTACCGTTGATGAACTCCGCGTTTCTTGGATCATTCAAACCGAAATCTACATAAGAGTTCTCATCCTCAAAAACCCAACCAACCATCTGTCCAGCTTTTGTTCTCGGAATCCCAAGTGCGTCATAGACCTCATTCAAATATAAATGCCCTCTAGTTCTCAGCATATCATTAAAATAATTCTGTTGATATACTAGATACATTTTATTATACTGTGGATCTTTACTCCACGCTGTACATTCCTCGTTATACCAAGCTGCAAACTCGGTAAGCATCATTTCTACGAAACAACCTCACAGAATGCCTCTGTAAGCTCGTATTTGGCGATTTAAGCCATTTTATGAATATGAGCCCACAACAAAATCAAGGTCTCTTCGTTATTCGCTCAGAACGTAAAAGAAAAGAAGCCCTTAATTTGAGCTTCTAATCCTCTTTTTGTTTCTCTTATCATCTAATCTATTTTCGATAATTTCACATACGATCCACATAGCAATCACCGCAACCGGCAGTAAGAACCATACGGTAGAAATATCAATGAATACACTCATCAATAATCCCACTACGATTCCAATCACTCCCATAGTTCCAAATATTAATCCTAAATTTCTCATATCTAAAATCCTCCTTATGTTTTTTTATTCTCATAAGATGATATGTATTTTTCGCGTATACTAAAAAGATAAAATTAAGAGACCCAACCAATTGGCTAGGCCTCCTCTTCTTTAACGTATTTCAAATAATCTTGAATTTGTCTGTATAATCCATCACTTAAAATATACTCGTTATAATCCGTTCCAAATACAGAACCTAATCTGCAAATTACTGAATTTGGTTTTACGCCCACCTTTTTCAATAATTCCATAAAATATTGTTCTCCTTCAGAATTCGGTACTATTTTCATACTGTGAATTGACATTATACATTACCTCCTTTTATTTGTCTCATAAAGGAGTGTGTTTTTGTCGCGTAGAACTAGTTTTCAGAATACTCAGTATGCAATCGGGTAATTTTTAATGCTAAGTAATCCACCGTATCTGAGTCACTCAAATATCCAGACAGTATGCTCTTTATCTCTTCTTCAAACTGTTTTTCTAATACTTCTTTATTCATTTGGGTTATCCTCCTTTAACTCATCCAGCTTATAATGAATCTGCATCAAAATATCCTCAACGGTAACACGAGTTTTCTTGCTGAGTTTGATGTATTCTTTTCGCTCATCGTACCATTTGAAGATTTCATATAAATCTCCTTTATTCCAAGAGAATGACCACCAGTCTGCGATCATCTCAATAATGTACTGATAAGGCATATCTAGAATAATCTCCCCTTCATCTGGATCGTCCTGTATCAAAATCCACGATTGCCAATGATGAGGATTCCGATGAATATGCAAAAGCCATGCATAGTTGAACCCCTGAACGACATCGTACGATCTGTTTCCACCATAAAAATACTTATCATACGGCTCGTACTCATCCTGTTGTGTTTTACTAGCGTCGTGCGCGAAACAACACTGATGCTCCAAGTTCAAACGAATATCATCCGGAATGAGATCAGGTAAATTCTCTTTAATCCATCGATAGCCTTTTGCTACATTAGTCTTATGCTGCTGTAAATAATTATCATACTCTCTACTCATTCTCTTTCTCCTGTCTGTTACTAATCTCGATATATTCTTCCAGCCACTCTTTCGGAATCTTTTTATCAACTGCTATATATCGACACATAGCTTCCGATAATTCCTCCTGACGTTTTCTATCCCACACATCTCTCGGCATAACTCCTAAGGGTGGTTTCTTTACATTACCAACCGAGTCTTCGATATTGCATAACCCCATTATGTATCTAGCATCATTAGCAGTTAATATATGTTTCTCAAGGTATTCGCCCACAAGATCGGTAAGCTTATGATCATTATAATTACACATACTCCGAATAACTGTACGGTAGTTGCTACATCTCTGTTCTAAAATATCTTCTTTATCGTTAGATTCTAAATCACACGCAAAATGGCAATCAACACAGGCACAGCAACCTCTTTTAAGTTCTCTACTCATTACTATTCCCTCTCTTTCTCCACCAACCATAACATCTAGGGATCTTCTTCCAAGCTAAAATATCAATACGCTCACAGTCGCTATCCGTAAACACACGGTTATCCTCAATTGGAGCACGGCAAGCTTCATAAACCTTATAGCCGTCAAATACCGTCTGTCTTCTCGGATCAATCCATTTGGAATCCCAATCCCGAAAATATAAATCCATGACTCTCGGTGTATCTAGTCCTCCGCCATGAGCAGCTGTACAAGTATACCAACCAGACTTTTTCGGCTTGAACCATTTCGCTGGTCTCCAAAAGTTAAATATCATTCTACCTCACTCCTCTCTGTTGTCTTATCATATTAGCTTCCTTTCTTGTCACCTGTATCCGTGGTTTCTTCCGTACGAGATTAAATGCCTCAATAAATAACGCAATAAATTCGAATACGACAAGTAACCCCAACAACGGTAACGTCAGGGATGTCTTGATTAGCTGAAACAAATATCCGGAAGTCGTTGTGTGATTATTCAGTAATCGTTTCGTAACGGCAACGTACGAATTCAAATGTGTCATGGAATGTGCTGCAGAATATGCTAATACCACAATCAGACTCCATACATTCACCGCCACGAGTAAACCTGTAAATATCAATGTTACGATTCTCATAATCTTCTCCTTTCGATCCGTCTTTTCAGGGCATCTAAAATTGCATCCATCTGCTCGGAATCTAACGGAACAATCGGACAGTTACACGGTATCGGCTGATCCACATGAATAAGGTCTTTCGTCAGATTGCAAACCAAATCGTAACCAAACGGATTGTTCGAGCAACAAGGACAATCTACACATTTACTTGGTTTATCAAATATCATCATTCCTTTATTCATCAACCACTGCCTCCTGCTTTGATTTATCCTCTTTTGGAACTGTCACCACAATTTCGATTGCCTGTCCGTTTCGACCATCATTCAAAATATCAATTTCGCCTTTATACTCACCGTGTACTTCTCCGTCTGGTTCTTGTACAGTCACAGACCCACGATTCGTAGCTTTCGGAATTTGCAGAATGAATGTTTTCTTTTCTACGGTAACAGGTTTGCTAGTGTTAGACTCTGTAACGATCTCCTGATTTTTCTGTATTGTTCTCCTCTGACAACTTGTGCCAATAATTACAAAAAGAGAACCAATTATAATAGATAAAAATGCTAGTTTTTTCATTTTTACTCCTTCTAGTTCTAAATAAAAGAGAAAAGACCCAGTATAAAACCAGGTCTATAACTCCTAAGTAGTTTCGATAAATGCGACATTATCAACATTAAGTTCTAATAATTGCGAAATTGTATATCTAGTCACGATGCTACATTGTAATAATGTTTTGGCATCCTTTTTCACGCTTGTTTGTTTTTCGTAAGGAACCAAAACATGAATATTTTCAATGCGTTCTAAATCACCAGATTTTAAAACCTCCATTAATTCTTCAAAACTTAATTGATTAATTGACATAAAATATCACTCCTTTCTTCATAATAGAATTTGTATTTTTCGCTAACACACAATAATAAAAACAATAGGACACCATTTCGGTTTTCATGGGATTCGTTTCATAAAACCCAGCTACGTATCAATAGTAGCCCTACTCCCCCGCCCAGAAGGCATAGGGGATAGCCTCTACAGGTTCATTTCAAAAATATAAAAGAGAAACAAAATAAAAAAAGAAGAAGCACTTAGGCTTCCTCAATTTTAATCCTAACTTTTTTCAAAGCTCTATTAGTTCTATTAATAACCTCTCCTTCGTTAATAATTTCATTTTTTTCCCAACGTACATAAGTTCCTTTTACAAGCCTGATATCGAAAATCATTATCGGCTGTCTGTCGCGTACATATTCACTTGTACCAACAACAACCCAAATACATCTATCATTATCTGTCTTTTTATCTTTATGTGTATTGATTATTTTAACAAAATCACCAACTTTAATATTTTTAGCTTCTTTAATAGTCATAATAAATACCTCCTAAAATAGTTTTTTCTCATAATAGGAGTTGTATTTTTAGCGAATATATTTTTGAAATGTTTCTCACGCTGAAATATAAAAGAGAAAAGAGCCTGAAATTAATCAAGCTCTTGTGTTCTTTATGGTAAATAATAATCAGTAAGATTTCCGTCTTTATCTTTTTCCCAATAATAACCGGAATATCGGTTTTGTATTAAACTATCGTATCCCAACATCTCGTATACTTTTGAAAGATATAATCTATAGCGCCATTCGTATTTGATCGTTTCCGTTAACTCATCGATAAATTCGTGTTTTATAGGAACCTTAACCAAGACCCATTCGCTAAGATCATCATTCAATGTATTTGTAATGTTTTTAATAGATTCTTCACCGCTTATAATCATCGGTCCATTTGGAAAAATTTCAACGTCTTTATAACCATTCATTTTATTCACCCTCCTTTCATAATAGGAGTTGTATTTTTAGCGAATTTAGTTTGTCGCTTCCCCATTTCCGGTAATCAGCTCAGAATATGGAAGACTTTCGATCCACTTACAAACCTCTCGCCATTCGTCCAGCTTATGTCCATGCCGCTGTCTGTAAATGTTCGCCAGCACCTCATAATTCAGCATAACATTACGAGTCTGGTTATAACTGCTCGGAAGAAGTTGAATCATCTGCCACCAGTCGTCTTTATCCTTTTCTTGTCTGAAATATAAAATTGCTTTATTAATTTCTGTTATATAGTTGTCCAGCAGCTGTAATGAATGCACTGATAAATGCTCACAACTAAAATCTTCAAGAGTAAGAATATGCTCCTGAATCTTATGCATAGTACTACAACTGTTCGCGACGGTTCCAACCTTATATGTATCAAACTCTTTCCACCAATACAACGGCGCTGTAATCCTCACATATACCGGCATCATTCTCATATACTTTCGATGCTCTGTACCCGCGTTTGAGAGGCGCTGCATAAGAGAGTGGTCATTTTCACCTAAACAATATTCAGGATTAGAATTACAACCCTCGTATTTAGGTACACTACAACAATAACAACTATGCGGATCTTCATCGTGACCGCTCATATAGCAACCAATTACACTATCACTCTTCTCCCATGAGTTCATCGGATTTCTCATACCTTCTATAACAAATTCCATCTGTTCCGGACTTGCTAATACCACATTTTCTAATTTAATCATTCTTCTTTTCCTCCTTAATTCTCTCAGCCAGTTCTAAAGCATTTTTACAGATTGGTTTATGTGAACAACCAACACCGATACAGATATTTCCTGAACGGTCATAATATTTGTCACAAATCGGTGATAGTTTCCCACACTTTTCACATGCATCACCAAGCAGATACTTTTCCAATTTAATCATCTTTTTCCTCCAATTCTTCATGCATGATAAGCGCTCGATCATTAACTAACCCGCCAGCAGGTACTCCTCCCATACCGTATGTAGTTGTGATATGCATAGACTGATACTTAATATCAATTACCTTTTTATCGGCAATAAACGCATTAACCATGTTTTCTAACAGGTTTGCGTCACTAGTAGATATGATTTTTTACTTTCATTTCTCTTCCTCCTTTTCGCTTTTTCTTTTGTTAAACCAACCCACCTTTTCATTGGTTTACCATGTAATTTTTTGTAGTTGTTATCGTGAAAATGTTCATCCACAATGTATAAACATTTCTGATACCATCTCTGTGTGCGGATTCCCCATCCCATGAATATCTAATCCTCCAATTCTATATATTTTAAAGAATCTGTGTATTTCTTACTAAATAGCCAATTGGTCCATTTGCTATCCGCCCAATATTTCGCATCGTAAACATCTTGATTCCACTCATATACTCTCTGAATAACTTTACTTTTTGATACGTCCTCGTAATCGCTGTTTACTGCTTCTAACTGCTTTATAATAGATTCTCGTGCTAATTCAGACTCATGAATATGCTTATCAGCCAAACAACGTGCACTTATACTTAATCCCACAATGAATATCAATCCAATCACACCAAGAACAATAATAATTGCACCGATACCGCATAGAATATCGTTACAATAGTTAGCATCTAGAAGCAGAAAGATAACTCCCAAAATAATTAACCCGATTATTATTAAAGTCCAATACATCGCTGACTCTCACCTCCTTTTCGCACCATTATTTTTCAACAGCAGCTCTAACTGACCAATCACTTCCTGCTGATGATTTATGATTCCAATCAACTCGTTAACTTTAATAACAAGCATCTTGTCGGTATGCCCGTATTCATCCGTCACATACCATTCTTTGTTAAGTCTCTTAATTTTCTTCTTTGCCATTCTTCTGCTCCTTTAATTTCTTTAATAAATGATCGTGAATATGTTCGCAAATATCTTTATGTTCGCAATAAACGAATATATTTATCGAGAGATTACCAGCATACAATTTATCAGTACAAGCTTCGAATTCTGGACATTCTTGGCAATAATCTTCAATATTTAGTTCAATCATCTACTATTCTCCTTTAAATCCTGTGACATAAACTGTATGCATTCTTCTCTTGCCCTGTTATATCCGGCGTCATAACCTTTTCGATAACCATCACGCAAATACTGCATCTGTGCCGTAGCTGTAGTCAAATCGTTACTAAGAACATGATAACCGTATTTTTTAATAGCTTCTTTCTTTAGTCGATTCAACAGAATTGCTTCGACTAATTCTTCTTTTGAAATCTCAATCTCGGATATAGAATCGACGAATGGTTTGATGTATGAAAATATAAATGCTTCTTCTGTTTCATTACACTGCATTAGTATTTGATTAATCATCGTGCCACTGCTATCATCCTGATCGAACATTTTTATATCCCTGTCATAATCAGCTATCTTTTTCTCAGGCATATTAATATGTAACGGTGTCTTTAAATCTGCCATATAATTCTCCTTTCTTTTTCGCTTGCACTCAGCCATTCTCACAAAGTTCAAATAGAAAAGAGCCTCGACCACAATCGATCAAGACTCTCCAAAATATCAATCTACTTTAATATCGGATACCGAGTCTCTTCCACCTTACCGTTATCTCGACAAAGCAACTCAATTTTCTGACCTAACTCTGGAATATCAAACAGCCAACAATTCTCCGCTGGGTCATTCCAGAATTCGGCAATATCTTCGTATGGCTCAAAATTCTCAGTAAAATATTTAGCTAGTCTTCGTTGATACCACTTTTCGGATTTCATTTAGAATCAGTCTCCTTTCTCCTTCACTTCTTTTAGTGGACACATATCATGTCTAACTAAAAAATAAATCACCCACCCATTGCTTATGAAATGCACATGCATAAGTTCCAAAACAAGCGCCGACTACGTGAAGTCTTAACGGACAATCCGCACATGATTCTGGCATTTTAAACCCTTCGATTACTACCATATTCGATCTCCTTTCTCTTCGTTATTACTCAAGTGCTCTCAGTTTCTTCAAACACAAATATAAAAGAAAGAGCCCAAGCATTACGCCTGAGCCTCTTCTTTCTTAGAAGTTTCTTCATTTTTGTTTTTAGCTAACTCATTCAGAACTCTAACGACTAAATTTGCCGCATAGAATCCCATCATAAGTCCAAAGCTTTTCTTAAACATCTCTTTCATTTTAAATACCTCCTTTCTCATAACAGCACGTGTTTTTCTCGCGTACTATTCATAGGATGGATCTTCAAAACTCTTACACGCATCATTGTCCGCAAGAACTGATTTACGTAAAAGAGTACAGTATGGATAAGCCATATATTGAAATCGCTTGAAATATCTACATCGTTCGCACTTATGGAAATCTTTTTCTAAACGTGTAGCTATACCGCTAAAAATATAATCATCGCATGCGATATGATCTATAGCTATTCTATCGTCTAAGTCAATAGGTATAGCCAGTTCAGTCGATAATAAATATTTAGCGAACAACTGATTAATCTCTCGTTGCGTATAATTTGGTGTTTCGTTACTCATACAATTCTCCTTTTTACAACTCTACATCGATGATTCTCTCAGCATCTACATCACTATCACTTTCTATATAAACCGGCATAATCACACAGATACCAATACTTGTTTGAATGGTCAGCGGTTGCCGTTTACCGTCTGGGTGATACACCATAGCCGGCTCTCCATCATCGATTAAAGCAAAAGTGGATTCCAGTAAACCGATCTTGTAATACGTGCCGTCATAGCGCATTACATAACGGAATCCTGGGACCCACCTCTTTCTTTGTTAATTTGTAACCTCTGCATTTCGCTTCTGCAAACACAGCATTCAAATCTACTTTTCTCTTAATTCCATCAAAGTTTACGAGTCTTCCAACTTCCGGGTATTTCCCATTTTCATTATCAAATATCTCTATTTCCCCAGTATCTTCGGTCGTTAATACCAGAGACCATGCATTCGTAAATGAAGTGTAAGGTTTTCCCTCAAATAGAATCTTACAAGGTTTCTTTAAACATTCACGCTCAGACATATGATAATAGAAATACTTCTTCATCGCAGCATAACGCTTTTTCGCATCTGGTTTAAATTTAATAGAATCTTTATAAATCTCGTCGCGTAATTCAACCTTCAATTCATCAATCTTACCAGCTTCTAACATCTGTAAAACCGTTACGTTTCTCATGGAAGTCACGTCCTTATTGGTTTAGTTTTTATGAATAATCTCCTCGGGCAATTTTAATCCTTCCATCCACCATTTCGGAGGATAGTATTTCGGATCTTTTGGACCGATGTTAAACGGATAAGTCTGCCACGAAATATAATAGAAGACATGTAGATTTCCTTTCTCATCGCAAGTCAGATAAACACCTGGTTCTTCTGGTAGACGCTTGCTTACTTTTACCCAACCCATCCACATCACCTCTTTCTAATAATCTGTCACAAGAATTGCGTTCGGAACCAAATATAAACGGCCGTCTTCATCTTCTTCCAGAATTGGCTCCACACCATTCTCGAAATGAGCTAATTTACATCCTTCTGGTATTGTCCATTTACCGTTCGACTCATACAAGATCACTCGACCCGTTTCTTTGTCGTAAACCACATTAGTATACTTCAAGAATTGCCTCCTTATATTCGTCTGTTACTTTATGTGTATCAATCCGCCCAAGATCAATCGAAGAACCGTAATTATAGAATCCGAGTTTCTTCCACTTTCTCAGATAGCTCCAGCAATCATCTCTCGGAATCGTATCCACCAGCAACTCTACTACTTCCCTAACGGTCCACATACTAATACACGTTAACCGGTAACATGCTTTGAAAAATGTCTTTTCCTGATTTATCATTTGTTTTTACCTCCTTTGTAAATATCAATCCCAATTTGCAAACTTCCTTTCATTAAATTTTTTCTTCTGCGACAATACCCGTGAGATTGCTAGGTCAATGTTACTCCTGCTCTTTAGATGATAATAGAACAGGTCAGTATACGGAGAATTCAACCGGTCAATTCGCCCGCAAGCCTGCAATAATGTTTTATAGCTATAGGTCTGTGAATAAAACACGATGCAATTTGTCTTGATGCAATTAAAACCTTCCGCTCCACTTAAATAGTTCACTAAATATACCCAACGATCACTTTCTGGAATTGCTTCATGAGCATGACCAGAATATTCGGCAACTGCAACATCGTCTCCGTATGCCAAACTCTTCAGAATATCCCGCTCGTAATCAAACGAGTAAAATATAATCATCCTTGGATGTTGCTCAAACAATTCCAACACTTTTACCTGTCTCGATTCATCCATGTTGACTACTTTTCTGAGAACATAGCAAAGACCAGAAGCTTGGGATATAGGCTCCTGTTTAAATGGATCAAATCGAGTTTTCATTACTTCTCTGTAAAATGGTTTATTATAGTCAACCCAAATATCTTCGTGATGTTGAACCGTATGCCTATCGAAATCCATATCTATCAATATACGATCTCTCAAACGAATCAGGCGGGTTTCACCACGGTAACCGGTAACCTGCGGAAACTTGGACCATCTCGAATAGATAAGATGCTCATTTCGAAACTCGGTACGATTACAAAAGAAACCATTTGCTACAAATACAGTTTCGTAATCCTGCCAGACATCTCCTGGACTGGCTGATAATATAACCCAATCGTTATACTTCGCAATCTTAAGAAATGCTTTGCACCAAGCACCTTTACCAGTTAATTTGTCCTCATCAAATATAAAGAACGCATTTTTAACATCCGCATACTTTTTGATACATTGCCAACTATCAATCACAACTTTATTCCCGTAGTACTCTGTTCGACTAGTCTCTGGATCAGGATATAAATGAAACGGTATTAACTCTTCTTCCCATTCTAAGTCGTGTTTTTTCTTTGCAGTCGTTATGATGTATAAGTCTGGTGGATTTTTTCGCATTGGGACGTACTTCTTATAACCAAGATATCCACCATTTTGTGAGAAATAGTAATAGAGCGATGTTCTACTTTTTCCACTACCAGTTCCTCCGTTTAAAATGCAACCCGTAAACATACGATCCACTGCTTGCGCCTGATGTGGGTAAAGGAAGTCAGTCTCCGTTTTCCCCTGTATCATACGGACTCAACACTCCACTTGCAAATATCATTCTTATTCATCGTCATCCCTCCTGTAGTCATTCGTATACGGTTTATGTCGATAGGATTTCATGCTATCTTTCGTTACTGGTGAGTGCTCGATTCGATGATACTCCGCAGCTCTCGATACATGAAAAGCCTTTTCCTTAAACCGTCCTTCATGTGTGTATTTATTTGATCTTGCCATTTTATCCCTCTGATTCCTCTAGTCGAAATCCTGCATATTCCCACAGATCTTCCTTCATCTTATCCATGTCCAGTTCTCCGTCCTGCCATTTCTGATAATATTCCAGAACATAGGCAGTAAATTCCGGAATAAGCTGCTCGTAATTTTCAGTCCAGTAATGATCCATTAGCACTTCCAACGGCAAGGTCAGCATCAAGACCATCGCTGTATTTACCGCATCGTATGTTGCTCGTGTTTTCATTTTTACAAGCCGCTCACCAATCTGTTCATTTACCAAAGCATCCAACTGTGCTTTCGTTAAATTATATGTCGCGGTATTTGCTTTCTTTTCTTCCCGCTGCTCCCTTCGAATTTCTGCCCTGCCCATAAATATCAATCTCCTTTCTACTTCCAAACACGTCCAGTTTTCTTGGAACGGATCGTAATTCTTCCTTCAATATGAAACCCTGATAACTCACAAATATTAAAGATGGTATCAAGCAGTTTCTGGAAGCGTACGGATTCGTCTTCTACATGTTTCATAGCAATGTATGCGGTTGGGTCTATATATCCCTCCCCATTACGTTTCAACTCTTTATCACTCACTCTCTGTTAATTCCTCAGCTTTCTTTTTCTCTTGTGTTGTCTTCTCCAGCGTCATTCTTCCGCATTTCGCATAGGTACAATTTTCGACGCATTTACAAATGCGATCAATTACGGAATGCACACATAAATATGAAATGATGATTAAAATGATTAAACCTATTAAGTCGTGTGTTGACATTGTTATTCCTCCTAGTTCTATCTCCAAATATGTTTTATAACCCACTTACAAAAATAATAGATACCGTAAACCGCAGCAGCCAGCACGAGTGGTACGGTCCATAATAAAACCAAAATCACTCCACATATAAGATACATGATTCCGGTCAAAATACTAACGCATATACAAGTAATCATTTCCTCCTCCCAACTCGATCAAAATCTACCAAATAATCCACACTCACACGAAGTATATTCGCGAGCTGCAAAATACGAGTTGCCGATGGAATATACTTACGATACAGATAATTACTAATTGTTACACTATGTACATCTAACGCATCTGCCAAATCCCGTTGTGTCATTCCACGGAGTTTCATCAGGTCATGTAACCGAATTGCGAATTCTTTTGACCATTCTTTATTTGTCATTTTGTTGCCTCCTCATATTTTACTGGTTTGTGAGAATGCTCATTCACTGGGTTGGTTAAACATTCATTACACGGTTCTTCTGATTCTTTGAGATCTTTGTATTTGCAAGTCTCACAATACTCATTGAAATATACTTCTTTATAATCGTATAGCATTTAGTTAGCCTCCTTTCCCAAATAGAAAAGAGAAGCCTAAGTTTTCACTCAAACCTCTCTTGCTTTTACTTTATGTACTTATGTAATATTTTTTTTGTTATGAATTTCTTATATTCTTTAACAATCTCATCCGCTACATAGTCCGTAGAATATCCATTAAGAAATCGTTCTGAAAAGTTATGCACAGATACGTCATACGTAAGACCTTCAAATGTCTCAATCTTTACATATAAGGTATCATTGAGCTTAACCGTTACGAATATCTTCCCAATAATTTTCTCCTTTAATTTTGCGTGTAAGTTCATAGAAAATAAATACTCATAATCTACCATAAATAACACTCCTTTCTTTTCTCATAAAAGGAAGTGTTAGAATCGCGTGAACACAAAATAAATAGCGTCGATTCCCAGTAACAGATACATCAGAATTCTCAGAAGACCAATAATAGCAAATGCCCATTGCTCTGATTGTCTGTAATGGTTCCAGCCAAAACTAAGTCTTATTTTGCCTCCATCACTAAGCCCATTCACATAAGTTTTCATAGCTCCACGAAGCAACAGATAAACAACAGCTACTACTACCGTTATTTTAAATATCATTTGGTCATTACCTCCTCAGTCCACGGAATCATCCACTTGTTACCTACTTTCTTAGCTCCAGGATACTTACCTTCTCGGCACCGTTTCTGAATGGTTTCTTTTGTTAGATGCTTTATTTCAGCGAGTTCTTTGGAAGTTAACATGGTTGGCTCGGTAATTGCGTCCTTACTTCCCACAATGACCGGCGTTAACCCAAGCTGCTTTTTAAGATTCTTAGATATATCCTGTAAGCCATTGATGAATTTATTTCTAGTATTAATAGCCAAATTACAAAATGTAGGTTTCTCTTCTTCCGGCAGCCATTTTTTAAATACATCATAGTAATAACCCTGATTATTGAAGAAATATTTCGAAATCGCCATTGCCAGACCTTTCTCCGGATCGTATGCTTCATCCTCTGCCTTCACAATAGTCTTTGTTCCATTGGACCAGAGTACAATCGTATAAGGATCGTTAAATATAACTTTCTTGATCTTCTCCAGTGCTTTCTGTTTGTTTGTTTTTGGTTTGTACATTTTGTTATACTCCTTTCTATTCTTAGTCGCTTCTAATGGATTAACGAAACTATAACCGGTTGAAATATCACCGACTAGTTTCTGATGAGGACGTATTGCTCGTTCCATTCTTTGTGCATCCGTCATTGATTTCCAACAGGAAAAGTCATGCGGTCTACTTAACAAAGTACACATTCCTTCCCAACCATACCTACATTCATCGCATTTAGGCATTCGTGCCATAACCTTACCTCCTTTACACGTACGTTCCATCATAAGTATCTAAGTTACTCCACTTCGACGGTTTGCTTCTATGAATATCAATAGCATCGTCCGTGGAAACAGCTTTCGTGATCTCTTCACCCGTACTCAAAGTTACCGTCTCTCCAACTTTCGCGTGTCGTAGTTTCATATAGTCTTCCCACAACATCGCTTCACTTCTAGTCATCCTGATCACCTCCCGTCACGATAATTGAAATCCACGTATACCGCTAGCGTCCAGATCTCATCCGCAGTCGCTTGAATGGAATCCAGATTCGGATCTTTCGCTTTCCACTCCTCAAATCCAGTTCCGGCTTTCACCGCCATAATTGCATTCTCTAAAGCATGTTCAACACAAGTCATTTGATATCTCCTTTCTTTTTATGAGCTTCATAAACCGCACATAAAAATGCCTTCTGAAACTCGTTTAACTGAATATCGCCAACCTCTAAAATATCCATGTTTTTAGTCTCTTCCCCTTCGAAACCTCTAGGTTGAATTTTTGCAGCGAGTGTCCATTCACTTGTTGGTGCATGATATCGTCTTCCATCATCTGTCAATACCATAGTCTGTTCCGCACAAGCAGTCGGTACGTAGAACTTTAAGCATTTACCAACTACCCCTGTAGACGTACAAACAATACGATCACCAATATTAAAATCTCGATCCATAAGTTTACTCCAATTCTCTGCCGCACATCGGACAGTATTTGATTTTCACAGATAATCCATTACTACCAGATCCGTGAACGTCATAGCCATATGCCATCAATTTGTTCGGATATTGAATGACAATTCCTTTGTCGTTTGTATCACCAAGAACGAACGGTTTTGCTCCCATACAATAGTCACAGTAGGTTCCTTTATAAAGAAACAATTTCTGTGTATCTGGACCGCATGCTTTCATAGGACACTCTGGTTTAGCCATTCCATCGTCAATTAGAAAATGGCAGTCACCGCAAGTCCGTAACATAGGAACTGGATAGTGGATAAAATCCCAAAATGTTATTTCTCCACATTTACTACACCGGTACTTTACGATGCCGTCTTGATCTTCTACAAAACTATTACTAGATACAAGTTCGTTGTTGCATCTCGGACAGTAACAGTGTGTCATTTGCTTTGATTTTCTTTTAAATATCTTGTGAAACACGTTATTCTCCTTTCTTTACCGTAATTAACTGCTTGTATAAATCCATAGCGTCTTTTCCTTGGAATGCATTCACGATTTCTACGGATTCATTCAGTCTTTTTCGTCCAACCAGTAAGACTGTTTCATCACCGTTAGTAGATGCATTAATACTTACCAATAAAGTGTCTGCTAATGATTTCATAAGTCATTCTCCTTTCTTAATAAACAATAAGAGCCCATCCGCAGACAGGCCCTTAACAATATCTGAAATATAATGCATAGATTTTCTGCTGATAATCGCAACTGTCAAGTAATCTGGCAAAGTCAGTATCAGACATTAATTTTATTCCTAATCTAAGCTTAAATATAAATCTGTAGATTTCTTCGAACATACTATTCTCCTTAACTTTGTCTCAAATAACGAATCAACAGCCAGATCAACCATAATCCACCAGTAACAAACACCATAATTAGATCAAATATCAATCCTAAGAAACTACGATGTTTCATAAGTCATTCTCCTTTCTCTTCATCCCATGCCCATGCATATTTGCTCATAGGATTGTCAGCAAAAATGATTCTTATCGGATCTACTTCAACAATTTTACCATCTTCAAGCTCCACAATCCCGATCGGATAAGATACAGTACCTCCTGGATGTCCTCCGTTCATTGGTGAAGCTCCAACAACGTCACTGACATTAAACCAACCATGAAACAAACCTTTCTTCTTTTCGTTTTTATTAAGAATATAGCAAGGTCTTAATTTACTTTCTACTTCAACACTCCAAGCCATTTTAGTCTCCTTTCTTCATATAGATAAGCTGACCTCCGTCTTTAAGCCATACGAGAATAGCCATCGGAATCCTTACACCGAAATATGGCTGCTCACAAGGTCTGTAGTCAGATATGAACTCTCGATCAATCCCTGTAGAAGATAAGAATTCTTCATAAATATCATTCCAGGTTACAATTGAATTTTTCATATTATTCTCCTTTATATTTACTTCCACCTTGAAATACGGCTTTCCTTCGTCCGTTTTACACCGCCCCAGATATTCAGCCTGCATCTCATCCGTGAATAACTCCACCTGACCAAATAGAACCAACGGTAAAATATCAGGATGATTTATAAATAATCAATATCGCAAACTTCGAGTCATTTTAATCATTGCATACCTCCTACAAAGTCTTACGATAAAAGGTATCCAGAGGTACTTTTAAAACTGAAGCTAAAAGACCTAAACGTTCAGCGTTCGGCATACATTTACCTACTTCCCAATCTTTTACTGAACTCGATTTAACACCAACCCGAACCGCCAATTCAGTTTGTGTAAACCCAGCATCTTCTCTCGTTTTCTTTAATAACGCACGATCATATTTAAGCATCGTTTTCTCCTTTCTACCCTTCGAATGGTCTTTGTTCAACGTCGCCGCCCGCAACTGTATAACTCTCCATTAACATACCCGTTTCCTCATCGTAGAAAATATCATCTAACATATGATCAATATCTTCCTGAATTTCTGGTTCCGTCATACGCATAACTTCATACTGTTCCAGACCGATACGTTTACGCAGTTTCTTTAATACGTCACTTGTCCACATTCTGAACTTGCGAGCTTCGAGTCGTCTACTAGCGAATAAAGCTTCATAGATACCGTTTTCATTAACGGCAAGCATCCAATAAGTATTTCTACTTTTTACGATGTCGTTTAAACCGTCCTCGTAATATTTATATACTGCAGGTCTGTTGCGTTCGCCTTCTACCTGTACTCTTAGCATCATACTTGGGTCTAATCTCTGAGATACGTCTTTTGTTCTTAAATGTAAAGCATCGCAAATATCTTTCAGAATAGCCCACCATTCATCATTGACCTGTACGAATCTAATATCGTAGCCCATCCAATTCTCTGTTCGCATTTCGTTCATAGTTACTCTCCTTTCATTGTCACACCCATCATTCGGGCGTAATCCTTAATCTGTTCCATCGTCAGCCATTCCGGTTTGTCTTCATTCGGAAAGCTGTTCCAAATATCAATCATCGCTTGAATCTGTTTCTTCTCATCTCCTGCCCAGAGACAATCTGCACCACCCTTGATTCGTATATAGTAGCCACATTCTTGTGTTAGTCGGTCTAATAACATATAACGGAACTTCGGTTCTCGTGTTAAGATCCAATCTTGCATGACGAAACAGCTCCTTTATAATCCCCACTTTCCGATCGCTTCTCCAACGGTACCTGCAGATTCATTACTATCCGTTGCTTTGAAATATACTCCTTTCCGCTGCGGATACATGAACTCAAACATTAAGTAATTCGCAGCATCGAGCAAATATTCCGTGTTTCCTGTTTCCTTGTATTTCTCGACACATAAATCATGAGATTTCAACGCATCCACTAACTTATCTCCGAAGTTTGTTTTCGCAGGGCCGTATTTGTGATAGCTTACCTCTACTCTATTTTTTCGTAAGGTGTCGAATCGGTCCGAATATTCTTTTTTCATATCTGGTGTCATTGGTCTTTACCTTTCTTTTCTTGTAGTTACAATAAATATAAAAGAAAGAGGACCTAATAATTTAGATCCCCTAACTTCAAACTACTTATGGTTTGCAATTCTTACTTTACAAATGTCAGTTACGATTCCACCGACTGTTACCAGCGCCGTTGTTAAGGTTGTTACTAACACCCAACCAGGCACATTCCAAGTCTTTTCTCCATTCTTAACTTCCATTTTGTTACTCCTTTCTTACTTACCCACCTTATAGTTTCCATAACAGCATGTGTTAATCTCGCGAAATATCACACGCCCAATGCTACCTTAAACGTAACAATATCGTCGATGGTTAACCAGTCCGGTTTTTCTTTTACCGGTAGACGATTCCAAATGGTTTCCATCGCCTTGATCTGTTCTTCTTTCGTATCTGCCCAGAAATGACTGGAATCTCTTTTCTTCGTCGTGAGATATTCCATACAGTCGTGCTTTAACCGTCGTAGCAATGCCAGATGATAACACGGTTTGGATTTTTCTAACCAGGTTTCCAACGGCATATCAATTACCCCACGTACATAGAGATTGTTTGTCATCGAGCATGGAACGAAGTCTTCGCAAATATCACTATCTTCATCGATGTCGGGATGCTCTAATTCACACTCGTATGACTTTACTTCATTATTGTCTTCGTCATAATAAGCGAACGCTACATCCAGATGATTACAATGATAACAAGTTAAATCAATCGCCATAGGTTCCTCCTTTCACTGTATATAAGTTTCTATCGCCAATTGATCCACAAGACTCTAAAATATGGTTTTCTCGTAACATATCAAATCCTTCTTGACCGATTAAATATAAAACGTAATCTTCGTATACTGCATCCATACCTCTACTACAACCAGCTACAATTTCGTGAAACAAGTCTACTAGATCTTTTGTTAATAGTTGAGTTTCTTCTGTAATTTGTCCGTCGTCATCACAAGTAAATGTAATGAGTTTTCTCAATTCCGGAAAATATCCTTTGAATTGATTAGGCGCAGGATTCACGAACCATTCAGATTTGTCGGCATGTTCTGGATACTTCTCGTAAATATAATCTGTCAACTTACATTTATACCAATCGTTTTGTCTCATGGTGGATCAGTCTCCTTTTTATTCACTAATATCAAACCATTTATAAGACGAAACGACCCAACCTTTCGGATAAGCCGATTCTATTTTGACCTGGTATCCTCGCATTTTCTTGTCTTTCGCGTACCAGTTCACGATGTCTTTCTTTTCAGTGTAAAAATGCGCTTTTTCTTCGATTCGAACTTGTTCGTTCATCGAGATCACCTCTATCTAATCTTCTCAGCCTTGCGCTCCTCATATTCTTCTTTAGAAATTTCAGTCCAACATCCAGGCTCGTCTCCATCTTTCCTCTCTGAATTTTCTCTCTTACAAGCGATTTCCACCTCTCGCTTTGCCCATTCTAATAAACTCATAAATTATCTCCCTTCTTTCAGATCACACCCAATTCACGCATATAATCCATATGACCTTTACGTGCGATCAGGTATTCATCTTCAAGACCCATGTTAATCAGGTCTTCCATTTCCATTCCGAAGCAGCCTAATACGTCTCCGTCACCATCATAGTTAATCGCATACTCGTGATTATCCATCTCATAACGGAATGCTGCTACCGCGAAATCTTTGTCTTTCAATGCTTCTAATGTTTCTTTATGCTGATCTTTCAACATTTGAATATATCTTGGAGCGTCTTTCTTCAACACAATATCGCCAATACCAGAAATAGTTACACATTCAGAAACGTCTTTTGCTCCTAATTTTTCCAATGCTTCTTTCAATTGTTTTTCGTCAAACGCATAAGCAATAGGAAATGCTTCAATTTCTTTACGATGTTTCTCTACTAGATTTACGTAATCTTGTGTTCTTTTCATGATAGAACAACTCCTTAAAATATAAATTCGTGAAGAGCAACCAACCCTCCACACGACAACTCCCCTGCACTATTTGGTGGTTTAGCCACGTCGCAACGCCCAGTTCTCTTGTGTTGTCTTCCCAGGCAAACCTTCATTACTCGCTCAGGTATTCCCAGTTACACTAGAAAACAAAAGAGCCTCAGCTAAATATAGCCAAGACTCTCCTGTCTATTATGCATGAAATCCAATTGGTGTTTTGTTTTGGACTTCATTTTCATCTTTCGTGTGACCTTTATCATACTTAACGCCAACCTTATCACAAATATCTTGTGCCGTTGAATTTCCGTGTTTGGCTAAAAGTCGTGTTGTGCCTGTGATTGCGCCGTCTATAAATACCCCAGCATATCCAGCCACTTTCTTTCCCATAGCGAACCCAAATCCCACAGCAAAAGCTACCTTTCTAAGATTCTTTGTGTTCAGAATAATGTCATACTTTTCGTTCATGATTAAATCCTCCTTTTTAAATATCAATAGTTTTCATGCTATCCATAAAGGAGTGTGTTTTATTCGCGAATTATTTATTGCTCGGTTTGCTGTAATTTGTGTAGTTCTTACGACTTGAAGTATTAGATGGTTTTGCCGGCTGTTCAGGTTCCTGTTCTTTTGCTTCCTGCGGTTCTTCCTTAACTTCAGTCCCTACAGTTTTTACCGGTTCCTCAGCTTTTGCTTCTTCCTTAACCGGCTCCATTTTAATCTCAACTTTCTTATCGTTCTTTAATCCACTCCACTGACAATCATAATTCTTACTCTCGTCATCACGATAAGCAAAAACACATTTGTAGCGGTTACCGGTTGTCTCATCTGTATAAATATCTCCAATTGCTGCCTGCATTGTTCTAGCAGGTGCTCCTGTTCCTTTTAAATTTGCCATTGCTTATTTCCTCCTAAATATCATTCTTACTCTTCCGGACTCTCTTCTTCTGCAAACCGAGCAGCGAAACGATCCACTTCCTGTGTTACCCAGATAGACTGTAAATATGCAGAACGGAATGCTCTTCCCTGCATTTCATCGTCATATGGCCGGATATCCAGATCCACACTCACGATATCAATGTCATCCAGCATTCCTACTGTCTCTTCAGTTAATGGAAGTGTATTACGTCCAGATTTCAGATACACTTTTGGTCCACGCTCATTGAATTTCACTTTGACTGGAAGATAGATAAACGGCTCATCTCCTTCTTCCCGTGGTGCTTTGATTTTGACATTCCAGCCTACTCCGAGACGGTTGATGTCATTCATCAGAGCATCTGCCATTTCTTCTGCTGTGACTTCTCTCTTTTCACGACCATCGTCCAGCATACCGCCTGTAATGATTAATGCAAAGTTACGATCCCCTTCACGATTGTATTTATCTCCAAGTCCTTTGAAGTTTCTGAAGATGATTCTAGCGTCGTTGATTTCTAATACTGATCTTGGTGCAAATGTGATTTCCATAATATTAATCTCCTTTGGATAAACGTGTGCAAAATTTTTATGTAGTTTGTTTAGTTTAGTTACGTCGGTTGACTGGGGTAAATACAATCAAGGACACCGCCTCCTTTCCTGAGTGAACTGGACGAAACAAAGAGAGCCTAAGTCGTTTTGACATAAGCCCTCTCCGTTGGAATTACTTTTTACGAGTTTTCCAATTTGCATAGCATAATGCTGCTAATACGAATGGATACATAATTACCGCTCCGTCGATAGCTCCACAAGTGAAAGCTGCTAAATTCGCTTTTGCTTTCTTAAGTTTGCTATCTGAGTCAAAGTTCTCCCAATATACCTCATTCAATTTGTCCTGCATTTTTGTTGCTAAATTCATAAATCATTACCTCCTAAATAGTATTTTCTATAAAGGAGTATGTTTATTTCGCGAGACTAGTTTAAGACCGTAAAACAGCTAAAGAAATACGACGGATCTTCTCCTGCTCTGATTTTGGTAAATCGTAGAACAGAGTAAAACCCGTCGCACCGTTATAGTCATCTTTAAATTGTTCGTAATACATACTTGATTTCCATTTGTCCGGATATTGATTCTTTAGTTGCACTAATTCTTTTGACTTTTCATCGTAGTATTTATCACTGATGATATTATTGTTTAACTCGTAATAAATATAAGAATGCACGAGAATGAATCGCTGTAAGAAATCTATGTACTCTTGGGTTGTGAGGTTTGACATTTCGGGTCGCCTTTCTTAATAGAATGGTAAATCTTCAGGATCTTCGTCAAATGGAACTTCTTCGTCCACATCTACTGGAATATTCATGAAGTCTTCCATATTGTCTTTCGGTTTCTCTGCTGGAATATAAGGGTCATCGGATACAAACCATTCTGGATCACCATATTTCGCTATTTCATCCAGCATCTTATCCACTAAACTACGATAGAAAGATGTATCAATGTTTTCTTCGTTACCTGGGGCACTCATCATTTCTGACTCAAGCCAACGATAACCAGTTGATCCAGCAGCAGCGTAGTATTTCTCACCCTGTTTTCTTACAAGTATTCCTCCACCTTTACCAGGTTTAACTGGTGTAAACTGTCCGACTTTTCCAATGAATCGATACTCATGGCCTTCTGCGATTTTATCATTCAGTTCTTTGCAAGTAGCCTCAAAGGTTGTGTCAGATATTTTGCCCTTCTTGTATTTATTCTCAGTTTTCTCAAATTCTTTTTCATATTCAGATACGTCTGGTAATTTCTCATTCATATCCAAATATAAAGCCGTTTTTACCTGGAATGTCTCACACATATCCTTAAACTCGATTGGCTCTTTACTGAACAGAGTTTTAAATACATATGGGATGGCGAACTGTTTACCCGTAGCTGTCCACTGGCCCTCGTGCTTCTTATTATCTTTAGGTACGAAATCAAACGTTTCTTCACAATACTTCGCATCTTTATACCTAGCGATATAATCAGCATCGTTAATCTGACAGATACGATCGTAAAAGCTTTCAAACTCGAATGTGTAGGAATATTTTTTAGCGAATTCCATACAGAAATCAATAATCTCTTTCGTTGCATCCGCTATCTTGATAGAGTCTGTCTTAATTGCCACGATCTTGAATCCTCTGCTCTCAACCTCATCCTGAAGTGTTCTCATAAATAAGCTTCCACGCAGGGCTACGATGTTATTCTTATTACGAATATCTCGGAATGGGTTATCGAACTTCGCTGAAGTCAAACCGTATACACTGTTAATTGCGATTTTAAGCGCCTGAGCCAAATCTCCAGCCTGACTCTCATCATCCAGGAACGGAGCTAATTTGCCACCCAACATCGTTCTAGCAGTTTCATAATCTCCGTGTTTGATCGCAATACGTGCATCTAACAGATCCTTGAAATGCTGTGTATATTCTCCGAAACATTTCATCGCAATAGCAGAATGAGGATGTAACGAAGCGATATCCAGTAACGCTACATTTCCATAAACCCCTGGATTTGAGATGATATATCCACCAAATCCAAGATCAGTTCCGCGGTACATATTATGAGATTTTTTATCATCCCCGAATTCAATGAAGCGATACCCTGGAAATGCATTGATTACATTATTAGTAGGTCTTTCGTCAATAGCCAGCCCTTCCTGTTCACCTGTAGCCAAGTTAGTGTAAACAAGTCTAGGGTTACGTTCCTTACCAAAAATAATCTTTGTGGTTAACGAGTTTGTTGTATCATTTACTGTCCCACCAGCTAATGACGCGAGAATCTTTCTAGCTGTGAAATCACCTTGTAAATGGTTAAATACCTTTTCTGTAGCGATTACATCCCACTTACAGTATTTAATTACTTCATCCCATAACTCTTCTGGAGCTGGCTCATCCCATGGTAGACCTAACTCTTTATGTCCAATACCGAGCTCAATTTCCCATTTTTTCAAACTCTGCTTCTTCGCTGCGAAATCATAAACGTCTGTATAACCAAGATTATACGCTTCACCGAAAAGACCATTATTTCTCTGTCCTTTCTGCGCATTGATAATCCTCTGCGATAAGTTATAAAGCTCTTCAGTCGTATAACCCATCATGCATGCGTACAACAAATGACGATCATATTTCCGTCCATTAAAGTCTACTAACTTAAACCGGACCAGATTCTCGATCTCATGCGGTTTCGGATTTACCAATGCCACAACTGGCTTGTCTTCCCCAGCGAATTTATAGCATACGAGGAACAAATTGCTGAATACTTCACAATCATAAAATACCAATGATTCCTCTTCCTCATCTGCAACCGTTTCACTCGCTTCTTCAGACTTGAACTTCATTTGAGCCACCATCTTCAAACAAGTCTCTGCCTGATTACTACTACTAGCTGCCAATGTATAAACTGCATTCCGCATATCACTGACATCATAGCCGAGTCCACTTTCATAAGCTTCCTCTAAGGTTTTATAGATCATGTCAATACTCGGTTTCGTATTACCCATGATCTCTTTGTTAATATGGCGTTTAAGAATGGACCTCAGCATCTTCTCATTCTTAATACCATCAAAATTCATCACTGTGGATTTGCCTCCTTTCAACGGTAACCCGGAACTAATCGTTGCGATCGGAAGATTATTACACTTCGATAATCGTCTCCGTAACGAACTGTTTCCGGTAAATACCTTGACCTCAATGTCCTCATCATAAATCCGACTTAACTGTGACGGATCTTCGCCGGTATAAATATAATGCAGATGAATGCCGTTACCACCTTTACTTACTTCTGCATATGTTGCCGGCCATCTACTTGCTTCCATTAAGTTTTTCTCGAAGCATTTGTTTCCCTCTGAATCTTTAATATCGAAATCAATTACAATATGGTTCTCTGGAACTCGAACATAATGGACTTTCGACGTGTCAATCTCTGATAATTTTGTCTTCACGTTTTCCCATTTACTCAATGGTTTCTCAGAATCTTCCATTGTTGCATACTGCGCTGGACAATCTGCACATTCCTGATCAAATATAGATTCCTGTTCCTGAAAGTCAATCAGCTGCACGTCTGGTTCTTCTTTTTTCTCAGAACTACGACCACCCATTTCTTCCTCGAAAATATCCGTACGGAATCCACTATAATAGCTCAGTAACTTCGAACCGTCTTCCTGATCTACACGGTCCTCATAATTCCAGAAATAGTTCTTTAACTCTTCCTTAAATACACGTTTCGAGAATGGACTAAATACTTTCGCTTCTTCCACGTACTGCTTATACATTTCCCAAGCTGCTTTCAGAGTTGTTCCATCCTGCTTCCGAAAGATCGTATAACTGTCACATACGAAGTTATAGAAATCATTCGAAGCAGACATCATATTCTTCGGAATATAATCATCATAGTATTCTGGATCTTCTCGATAGACTTCCAAACAATGATATGCAATCGCTCCGAGCTCGAATTTCACTTGTTTCGTCAGACGGTGATATTCTTTCGCGCTCAGCTTTCTACCAGACGGAGTCACATCAATCAATCGTCTTAATAAACCTGATTTCCCGTCTGTAATTTTAACCGGTCTGTTTGTACCCATAAATAAGAAACATTTGAATCGTGTCTCATATAATCCTTTGAATTTCTCATTTACGCTCATGGTCTCGTGAGAAACCAATGAATTCAGACGAGTATTATCTTCGATCCTGGATAAGTCGCCGTCATGCTGAATCGCTACTAACGGATTCGTCTTAAAGGATTCCAAAGCAAATACATTGTTCGCCTGACCCAGTGCTTTTGCATCAAACGTACAATAATATCCTTTGAACAATTCCTGGATAATATTGAGAATGGTTGATTTACCCGTACCAGCAGCACCATACAACACCATGAACTTCTGAATCCATTTCGAATCGCCAGACACAATCGAACCAATCGCCCATTCAATCTTGTGTCGCTCCTCTTCGTCATACAAGGTACCAATGATCTTGTCGAAAGCTTCAATACTTCCTTTTTCCAGAGGATATGATAGCCGTTTACTCGCATAACTCTCACGTGTTAATTCCGTGTTTGCAAATATCAATTCCTCATCCAACTCATGGTAGTTATCTCGCATCTGCTTCTGACAATACTTGTGGAATTTATCCATCGACATACTATCTGAATCCCACATATATCGAACTGTAACTTTCCCTTCCATCCGATCGTCATTTTCGTTTACAAATTTCTGTAACTCACGATCCACCAAACGAGTCACATCATCTTCGTCGGTACTCCATAGCTTTTGCTCTTCATCCCAGATCGCATAGAAATCCCGACCTCGAACCATCAGATCTTTTGATTTCTTTAAAATCCATTTTGGCAGTATTTCTGTTCCGCTCTTAGTTTGTTTTGTGGAGATTGTCATGAAGTCCAACATTCATCGTACGACCTCCTTTCATAAAAAAGCCCACAGCTCTTAAATATCCCGTATCGAGAATACTTAAAAACTGTGGAGCCATTCCTTTATTCTGTTTTCTTTTTCTTTGTAACATCTTTAACTCCTGTGATTATGTGATACTATCCAAGTACCATAACATACACGTCCATGTTTCTACGTCTCGCAAATCATATCTACAGTTCCGAATCACAAATAAACTGCCATGTCCATCCGGCTCATATTCTCGATTCAAGAACCGCTGCACCGTATCTTCCACATATAATAAATCAAACCGACGATCTGTCATACCGCTCAGTCCTAGATTGTTAATCATTTTCCAGAACCATTGAACCGTACGATCTCCAACAGCAGCATCGTCCATAATCTCCTCACATTTATATGCTAATGCAAGAATCATTTCTAGCACACTGCATGGGCCGTCAAGTTCGTGTCTGATTTGAATATGGTTTTCATACGCGAATCTCCATCGTAATCCTTCTTCCCCATCTTCCGCACGATTCACGTCATCCGATAAGATCCACGTGTATTCCACACTATGAAGATAGGTCAGAAGTTCACGATAACTATTTTCTTTTGCGAAACGACCTCTACAAACGGTATCATAAATCCATTCGAAATAGTCTTCTCTCAAGTCGTTTCTCATGTATTAACTTTCCAGATATGCTCTATACTCCTTGAGAATTTCGTAATCAATCTTCTGATCGTCATTTCTCACGTATACGGCATCTGGGTCCTCCTCAAATTCTCCGAAATGATCAGCGAAATCTTTACCGATCAGCTCTTCGGTGTTTGTTACAATCTTACCTGCATCGTTACATACAACACCGTCTGTATAGTACCATAACGTAATGGATGTATAATCACTTTCCCCGAATTCATCCGGACTAATCACATAGGGTTTGTCCATATCCTCTTCTTCCTCCTCCTCTACTTCCTTTTCTGTTGATTCTGTTACATAACCATTTTGATTAATGACGTTCTGAGCTGTTTCGAGATCTTCTTCCTCTGGCTCCTCTTCAGTCTCGTGCTCTGTCACTTTTTCTTCATCAGTATCACGTCTTGAGAATGCCTCTTTTACAGAATCAATCTCTTCCTGAATCAACTGATCGTATTTTGTTTTTACTACTTTATATGTTACCGCAGAACCAACGCCTGCTCCAACTGCAAATGCCAATAAGTTACTCAATAAATCTCGTTTCATCTTTGTTCTCCTTCTCTTCACCGTCGTGTTTCAATGTCATGACCGTGAAAGCTAATCCCCCAAATAACATAGATACCGACAATAGAATCCCTCCCGCAATATGACGTTTCTTTCGATTCCCTAAAGCCTGGTCTAACATTGTCAAGATTCGTTCCAGTCTCTCCATAAGTAGCTCCCCTTCGATAAGATAGTTAGTTACACGCGTAGAACAACAAGTCCGCCAATAAAACATACACTCGCTAAAGTTGCGAACACCACCGACAGTTTGCTATTCATAACGCATCACTCCTTCTTATAATAATTAGTTATATATTGATTCAGAGCGCTCAATGGTAAATCAATTTGTTTGGATTTTGAGATATTCGGTGTCGCATTCGCTGCAATAAAGATCTCTCCTCCAATTGCAAATCCGTCCAGTGCTCCGAATTGATACCATACTGTTACGGTTGCAACACCTACGTTAAATTTCTGTGCTGCTTCCTCTCTTGTAAGAAAACCGATAAATTTTCCATTTTGAAACACCTGCTCTTGTTCCAGGTCGTGATCAATGATATATCGGATTAGTTCTTTCCCAGTCATAACTTCTCCTTTCTATAAAAGAGGATAGTCAAACATATCCCGGTATGGATTACCAGAATACGGACTATCCAATCCTGCCATTCAGATTAAATCAAGAATGTTTCCATCCACATTGAAGTCAAGAAGAATCGTACGTTCATAACCATTTACGAAATCACGTGCTTTTTCATTGTATAAATCGTAAATACCGAAGTCTACAAAGTTATCACCGTTTGGATGCTTCTCGTCATAGATCCAACCAACACATGCTCCTGCTTTTGTACGAGGAATACCTAACATATCGTATACTTCATTTAAGAACAAGCTGCCTTTTGTTTTCAGACGGTCATTTGCATAACGCTGCTGATCTTTCAGGAACATTAAATTATACTCTGGATCTTTTGTCCAACCAGTACATCCATCATCGAAGAAACGTGCATAATCACTGTAAACATTCGGATCTGCTATATTCACAGACTTCTTCACGATTTCTTCTTTCCCAGTTTCCTCGTTAACTTTTACTTCTTCGACTTCTTTAGATTTGATGTTGTATTTCAACTCTTTATCCAGCTCTTTACCGAAACGTTCAATCACACGTCCACGATATTCTTTAAAGCCTTTATCCACAGTTGCATAAGCTGCTGCAAGTGCTACATTACGTTTACGAAGAATATTATGTCCTGCTAAAATTGCTGTGATTGATATAGTACCCAGAATAACAGACGGTGCGTACAATTTTGCAAGCTGTAATCCTCTCTGTGTATACATGATCGTTAAGTCTTTCTTATAATCCTGCTCGGTATACTTTTCAGAGAAACCAGTTTCCTTTACATACTTTTTCGTTACGTCGATATGATCTTTAGATTCCTTAAGAACCGTATCGATTTTCGTAGTAGCCTTACAAGCCATGACGGTACTTGTGACTGTGCCCACAATACCTGCTGCTACTAAGATTTCTGGGCTGTGTTTTCTTAATTTAAGTGCTGCTTTATTTAACGCTCTTGTAGCGCTTGCTGGAAGTTTCATAGTTTTCATGTTTTCCTCTATCCTTTCTTATGAAATATAATCCTTTACTTTCTTACCAGTGACATATTGTTCTCGTTCGATTGTTAAACCATAAGGTAATGTGACTTCTTGTAATTCAGACAGCATCACATAACCCCATTCCCATTCGAAGAGATAACAATAGCCGTAAAATAGCCAATCACCATCTTCTTGTTTCTCACCTTCCGTGATCAACCAAGTTCCGGCACCGCATGGATTGAAATATTTTACGACCACGTCAGATTCAAAACCTTTCTCTTCTTGTGAATAAAGTGGGTATTGCTCAAATGCTTGTTCTAATCCTTTCGTCATGAGTAACATCGTAACGACAACTCCTGTCTATTTTGAATTTAGTCAATTGGCATTGCTTTCGGTAACTTCAACACATATCCATTGCGTACTCTTACAACCTCTGCCGTACGAATATTAAACCATCCGTATCGATTTGCTGTATGTGGAACTGTCAAATCTGCCATATCATACATATCCGCAACTGTTACCATTCCGTAACGATCAATAGTATCCATCATTTCCTCTTTAACACGTTCTGCATCTCCACGGGTATCGAATACAATATCGTCATAATCGAATCGTCCAGAGCCGCCACGTCCATCACGATTCCTGTCTCTTCGATCTCTGTCACGATCATCGTAATAAGAACGATACGACACGTTGCTGCTAGATCGAGATCTCCGTCCACCCTTGGATTCTCCGTATAAGATCATGTCAATTCCGTCCGTTACGATATCGGAAATTGCTTTCTTAATTGCTGGAACCAACACATCCATTAATACGTAAGATTTCACATTTGCAGCATCTTCAGATACAAACAACCCTGTGAATCTGCGAGCTTCATTTTTCTTTGTGGTCGCTTTTCCACTAACTACTTTTTTTACTCTCTTTTCTTCGGTAGTCGCAACTTCCTGTGCTTCTGTTTTACTTTTGTGAGAGTTTGACTTGTATTCTGCCATTCCATTTCTCCTTTTTAATTCACCATTTTGATTTTGCCTGGTAATGTAATCTTCACTCCTGGCATTCTGTTATTTTGTTTCTTAAACTGATAAGAGAGATTACTTTTCGCTTTTCTAGCTGTTGGAGCCATCGTCTCTCCATTCCAATGATCCGCTACTAATCTATCGAATTCTAATGCCGGACCATCGTACACATATTTATGATAAGGTTCGTAATTGCTGTATTCCTGCATAGAATTAATCCTTTCTTACATACTCTTCGTAAAATTAATCAACCAAGAAATATAATCGAACGTGAGAATGCCTACTGGGACTAACGGAATTAAACCAACTACGAATACACTGACTTTGCCGAAACCCATTGATTTCAATTCATCAGTAAAAGCCTTTCGCGAATCGATATTGGTTCGTTCCGTTTCCTTAATTTCGGAAATCTTTGTTGCAAGGTTTGACTTCTTTTCAAATACAGCTTTATCTTTTGCTGAGCGTTTATTGATGATCTCTTTCTTAATATCCTTCACATGATAGAGATCTTCTTTGCAACGCTCTAACTGTTTGAAAAGTTCTTTCTCATCATCTGTTCGATTTGCTACGATCGCTGCCATTCGACCGTCAGAATCATACATCTGTTTCTTAATTGAATCCGCTTCCTCGAATAATTTCTTGGCTTTATCTGTACGTCCACTGATGACACTATTCATGATCGCTTCTTTACGATTCGCCATTTTCGCATCAATTTTATCTGTGGACTTTTCTTCTTTCTTTAAGACTTTCCGAGCACTCTTTAATGCCTGATACGCGTCATCATTTTTGAGAACATCTTTTACCGTAGATTCCTCAATGGCTTTGATGGTTGACATTTCAGCATCCAGTGCTTCGTAAGTTTCTGATAAGGTTCGATATTCTGCCTGAGACTTTGCTTTCTCTTTTTCCAGAATATTGCGAGTAATATTATTTGCCCGATTATATGCGGACCGGATTGTACTCTCCATTAACTCTCTCGTATCTTCCTCTCGTCTCAGAATATCGTTTGTTGCTTTTGATACAGTTTCGTATTCGTCAAAGATCAATTTCTCTTCTTCGCTACGATTCTTTGCTGCTTTCTCAATTGCTGAGTTAAATCCTCTGTTTGAAATATATTTAGCGATACAAATAACGGATGCTCCCGCTGCTACACTAAATAATCGAATGACACCTCGTTTCGTCATAGTTTCTCCTTTCATACACACGTTAAAACAATTCGTCAAAACAAAAAGAGAAACCCGAGTTTTTCACTCAGGTCTCCCTTCTAGGTAACAAATCTTACTTCTTTTCTTCAGTTTCGTTTGGTTCCTCAACTTCTCTTCAGCTTCGGTTTCTGCAACAACGTCATCGTCAACCTCTTCATCAGGTTCCTCGACTTTTACGAGTTTCCAATGTGCTCTTTTCTTTTTAGGTTTCCCATTTTTCTTATCTTTGATTTTCTTTACTACCACAGTACCTACTGTAGCAGCACCAGCTAATCCAGCTAAGACTAACGCTAATACCTTTCCAGAACCACCACATTCTTCATCCGTATATTCGCATACTTCTGTTTCCATAGGTTCTTCAGTTACCATTGTTTCTTCCATTACTTCGTTTGTTGTTTCACTCATTTTGAATACCTCCATAATTTTGAATTTAATTTGTATCTCATAACACGACATGTATTTTTCGCGAATGCCTAATAAACACGATCGTAGTTGTATTGCGGAGTCACTAAGAAATCCATAACAATACACGGTCTTCCATCATCGGACATCTGCGTACTGAATTCTGGTTCAATTAATCCGTCAGAAATATTCCAACCGATATCATCACTTACACCCGTATGTTTCAATCCTAATTCATCGTATAACTGACTTAACGATACATACATTTCTGTTCCGTAACCCATTGCGTAATTCAAGTCATTTACGATCTTACGAATGGATTCCATATCAGACATGAAATATCGATCAGACAACGGATCATAGAATAAAGACTCTCCTTTGCCTGTCATAAAGATTTCGGTTTTACTTGCTGGATTCTTCTCGACTTTATCTTTTGCGATTTCGTCACGAACCTTCTTTTCTTTCTTTTCACCGATTGTCTCTACTACTTTATCTTTATACTCGGCATATGCAGTTTCGGATAACTTGTATGCAGAATATAACGCAGCGTGCCTACGAGCATGTACAGAATTCGCTCCGATCAAACAAGCAACGGATGCAGTACCAATAAGAGCTGCTGGAATGTAAGGTTTCCATGCTACTTTTACGACTTCAACTGGTGTCAAATTTTTAACCAATTCGTCAGGACCTTTTCCTTCTTTAACCTGCTTGTCTACTTTCTCAATCTCAGCGTCCTGAATAAGTGTCAAAGCTTTCGGTGTTGCCTTTACAGCCAATACTGTAGTGGTAATCATGCCTGCAATACCGAGCCCTGTCAGAATCTCTGGACTACGTTTTTTGACCATTCTTGTTGCCATTTTGAAATACTTGTTTACATTTGGTTTGTTCATGTTTGTTCTCCTTTCCTATGAACGTGTTACTTATTAAAAATCTATAAATAAAAGAGACCCGACGTTTTGTCAGATCTCTCCTATCTCGTTATTCATCAGCAGACTTTTTCTCTTCTAAAATCTCCGCTGCTCTCTGTGCAATCTCCTCTGTGTCATCTTTGTGTGACAAGATATCTACTATAAATCCTCCCACTCCAAATACTGCTGACAGTGCTGTTAAGACTGCTCGTTTGTTTACTTTGATTTTGTTCATTTTGTTTAAGTCTCCTTTCTTAATTCTCATAAAAGCCGTTGTTTCATTCGCGATATAAATTTAACATGTCTTTTTGTTACCTGCGTACGGAACCCTGTTTTACCAAATCCGTTCTCACTAAGTTCAAACAGAAAAAGAGAGAACGTACTCAGAATTTCACTGCATACATGATCGTTCTGTTTCCAGTTGTCGATCTTATTCTCTCATAATAGGCCTTGTAAATTTCGCGAATCATCAAGCTCTTGAATTTTGAGAAGGAACTCATAATTTACTCCTTTACTTATTTCAGCTCTTACGTCGCTCCATTTCTTTGGCGATAACCTTTTCGAAATCGCCTTTCGCCGTCAAAACACGATGGTATAGGATCTGATATGGTATATTGAATATTTCTGACCATTCCTTTAATGTACGAGTTTCTCCATTGTAGTCAAAGTACAACGTATTACGCCTATTTAAATTTTGTTCTTTAATTGTCGCCCATCTAACATTACTTGGTTTATAATCCCATCGTTATCTATACGATCTAATGAATAACCTTCTTCTTCAAAATGGGGCAACACTGAAACATCGTCATAAAAGTTATGAATATCTTCTCTCCATCTGTCACATACTTTTATTCCCCTGGCTCCGTAGTTAGTATAATTTTTACATTTTTTGTCATGGCATCGTTTTATCATATTGTAATGTTCGTAATATAATTTTTTATGAGCGATACTCATGTTATGAGTTGTATTGCATTCAACAAGTCTTTCTTTCCAATAGCATCCGCAACTTACAACTTTGCCGCTTTTAAGATCATAAGTAGACACCGCTTTTATATTTCCACAATCACATTCACATAAGCATAGACGTTTACCACCTCTACTCTTTCCATAAAATTCCTTAACAGTTAGACGTCCAAATTTCTGTCCTGTTAAATCTTCTGCTTTTGGCATTTTAACCTCCTAATTCAATAATAATATTCTAGAAAATCAGAACTTGGCCCCCACGGTGTTTCGATAATATAACATTCTAATCCGTCATCCAAAATTACCTTATGATTGTCGAAATCAATCCAGTAAAACTCATCTTCTACAGCCCAGCCTAGTGTATTACCGTAATTTGTAGGATCTAAACCTAAGAAATCATATAGTTCATTTACTGTTATATATCCTCTCAATACAAAATTACGGTTGGCGTGGTATTGGGCTGCAATCACTTGCTCGATAGTAGATTCGAAATATCGGTGTGACCACTCGTCATAGAATAACACCGGATCGCCACATGCTTCGTCTGATGTCAAACAAGTCATAGTGCATAAACTTTCTGCAGTGATTCCAACCTCTCTAGCTTCTTCAATTACAATAGACTTCACCACTTCGTTATGCGTTTCCTCACCATACAGCTCTACCAGTTTGCGTCTGTATTTCTTGTATGATTGATCCAGGAATACATAAGCACTGGCTAGAGATGCTTGTTGACGTTTGTTTAAAATATTCGCTCCAAAAATACAAACCACCGTACAAGTTCCAATAAATATTGCCGGCACATATTTCGGTGCTGTTACTTTAACTTTCTCCCATTTTGATAGTTTCTCTCCTTTCTCACGTTCAGCTTCTTCAATTAATTTCAAAGCTTTCGGTGTTGCTTTTGCTGCCATAATAGATGTCGCTACTACTCCAATTCCTCCTAAGCAAGTTAAAATTGTCGATGCATTACGTTTGGCGAATAGCCGCGCATTCATTTTAGGACACATCCTTATTGGTTATTTGGGTACAAAAAGAAAAAGAGAGAAAGTAACAGTTCCTCAATACTGTTCGTCAGACCTCCTTGCTTTTACACAAGTCCTTTCTCTCATAACAGCACTTGTAAATTTCGCGCCTTTATTGTTCGAAAAATAAAACCACATCCACCGGATCTTTGAAATGTTGTTCTTCCACAACTCGTTTAAATTCATCAAAAGTATCAGGTTCGTACTCTTGGAAATACAGAATCTGTTCCAGCAAACGACTATAAGATCCTTGAGATTGAGCTAGACTTCTTACCACGTCAATAACTTCCTCCACGCCATAACCATCTGTCCGTCTTTCTGTAGTGTTTGCCATGTTTAAACACTCCTTTAAATGAATTAGTGAAACCTTCGCCTAAGCTCGGGCATTCCCAGATTCTCTGGAAAACAAAAAGAAACAGTGCGGGATTCGAACCCGTGTCTCTCGATTACACCATCGGCTTCCGTCGAGTGCTCTAACCAATTGAGCTATTTGTTTCTCATAACAGCACGTGTAAATTTCGCGAATAAGAAAAGAAAGAGCCCGTTAAGACTCCTCCTTCACTACTTTCATAAGTTCTAATACGTCTCTCAAAGTAGATTCCTGTGCATGATAAATTTCTGAAAAACGCTTCTCGTGTGCATTGCCTCCATTCTCAGCAATTTTAGCATCAAGCCCTTCAGCTAGATTCTGATAATAGTTCACTGCCCATTTTACGTTCCCCATTACTTTCTCATACTTCTTTTGCCATTTACTTTTGAACATATAATCACTCCTTTCATTAAAGACCATGATTCTATCGCGAATAAAAAGAGAGCCCAAGTTAAATTAACTCAGACTCCATTTTGAATCATTGTTCCTTAGACATATTACGAATCGCATCTACTTTATAGCTACTCATCATATCACTATTAACTGTGCTAATAACTGCTCTGTAATAGTCTGGAGTTCCGTCATGTTTCAGTACGGTAATAGCCTCTGTCTTGTACGACGCTAACATATTACTGTTCATGATCACTTTCACAGCATCGTCATATCCGACGTTACCGCTATATCTAACCGCGTTCAGTAAATCTGAAATCGTGATACTAGACAAGACTACTCCTAGTACTGGAATGATGACTCCTTTCAGACTCTTCGCAACATTTATCACAGTCTTCATAGCGTCTTTCCCTACAAGTTTATTGTCTTTCATCGTAAATTCCTCCTTTTCGATTCATCATAAGAGAACCAGTTTTAATCGCGAATCTTTATAAGTCAAGAAAAAGAGACCCATAATTAGGTCTCCTTCCTCTTGAAACTAGGAACTTCAATCCTTCGCGTTTCCTCTTTCTTTACATCTTCGCTATACATATTTGTAATGAGCTGTACCTCGTCCATATAAACGCTGTGTATCAGGTTAATGAGTTTATCGTAATCGATATCTCCTCCATTTTTCGCTTGATACGCCAGATCCATAAGACTGGTATACTTCTCACTCGCTGTCTGCATTGCTGCTGTAAAATTAATATTCATTTTGTTTCCTCCTTAGATTTCTGTTTTTCGTTTCTATAAAGGAGCGTGTTTTTCGTGCGAATATAAAAGAAAAAGAAAAAGAATAGGGTGGGAGTCGAACCCATAAACTCTACCGCTAGAGCCACTATTCAGAAACAACGACTTCAGGGTCGGCCCAACGAAAACCGTTGCCCGGTGGGGTGCATCTTTTATTAAGTTATTACTTGGCGCACCGCCTTCGTGTCTCACCGCTGGATTTCCACCAGCATCTATCCATTGTTTCCATAACAGCACGTGTAAATTTCGCGAATGATACTTCATTAAGCTCAACTGTTCTCAGTGTCTTCAAACAGAAAAGAAAGAGACCTTAATTAGGCCTCCTCCTCGATTTGTTCCATAAGTCTACCAAATTCTGTCTTGTTCATTTTACCGTCTACATCGATATGGAATTTCACGTCGCCATCAATTACATCGAGCTGAACATCATTCAATTGGATATCAACTTTGTATCCTAATTGTTTATATATTTTCTTAGATATAACTTTGGCTACGATGCCTTTCATAAATTTTGTAGATAATTTTAATTTTAAAAAGTCTAACATTTTAGTTACCTCCTTATGATTTTTCTCATAACATGGTATGTATTTATCGCGAAAATACTTCACTTACGTTCCGACATTCCTAATTTCTTTATAAAAATAAAAGAGTCCCTAAGGACCCTCTTACTGATTGTGCTTAGATAACACTTCTGTCACCTTCTTAGCAATTTTCTCATCTAACAATTTCTCCGTATTGTTTCTGGATACGAGTGTTAATCCCGCTCCAATAACAGATACAACGAATTTTGCGATTCTTATTGTTTTCGGTGTTAACATAATTATACCTCCTTCACTTCTCATAAGAGAACATGTAATTTTAGCGAATTAGATAACTCGTCGATCAAAGCATGTTTCCCATCGTTCACGCGGTATTGGTTTCATCTTCAGCGCCCACATGATTTGTCGAATTGTAACAGTGGGGTATAATCCATCTATTAATTCTCCAGATCGCTCATCAAAGAAGGATTTGAATTTCGTATGTAAATACAATTCATCTGTAAGCCATGGATCAATCTCACCCCACCATGTTCGTTTAGTAGCTGGATCGTACTGCTGTTGAATGACTCCTAATCCACGATTTCCTATTTTGAATAAGGTGCATTTACTATAAACCGGATGTTCGCATTCATAGGTTGATCCGTACATGGATCGATAGATTTGTGGCTTTTCATAAAAATAGCGCATATATTACTCCTTATATACATTAACTATGGTTTATATAATATTAACTATTGTTTATGTTGCTCTCATATTAATAAATAGGTTAAAAAGAAAAGAACCTGAGTATCTCACCCAAGCCCTAATCGTAAACTAAGCCTCTTTCATATAGAAATCGATTTTAATATTATGATCTACTTTTAACAGTCCTTTGAATACAACTTCTTCAGGATCTACGTAGAAGTCCAGTATCTGACTCACATTTGATTTATTAAGTTCATCAACTACTAATCGCTGATATCCGTCTGCCATAAACCGATTGTATTCAGCTAATTCATACCATTCTCTATTCGAATTCTTTTCAAAGTAATTCGGATGAAGCCTATTAAACTCACTGTTCAACTGTTCAGTTATGCCAGAATTCGTTTTATCAGCATATATGTTGTAAACTCTAATAAGCTCACTTTGCATTGCCTCTTTTAATCCTGGAATTGCTCCGTATGCTCCTAAATCAGTTACATTAAAATAAACTTTAACTGTCATATCCTTCATAATTTTATTCTCCTTTTTTTTATTGAATTGATTTAGTTTCTATAATAGGAGCTGAAATCATCGCGTCTATGAGAAAAAAGAAAAGAGCCCTATTTAAGGACTCCCTTCTGTATTAACTTTCTAAACTGTATTGGTGCTAATATATTCATACTGATTCTATTTTTGATCTGTTTTGTAAAGCTTATCTTGTAATGTGATCTAATTCCCGTAATAATAGCATCAACTAATAGACAATCCATTCCCAATTCCTTACCTACTTTATCTATCGAATACGCTTGTACTATATGTAGATCGTAGATTTTCTTTGCGATTGGATCTATTGCCCATAATCTCTTATTACAAACATCGTCTGTTCTTGTTACATAACCTAAACTACTAATCAATTTCATATAAATTTCCTCCTTTTTTTAGCCCGTCGTTTTTAGTTTCATAACATAGTATGTTTTATACGCGTCTATGAGAAAAAGAAAAGAGCCTGAAATAATCACTATATCAAGCCCTTTTAAAAATTTGTCAATGATCTTGCTCCATTTTAGTTTCTTTCTTCGCAGATTTAATTATCGAAACTACAAATCCTGTAGCAACACCTAATCCTCCAATAATTGCTCCTTTGATCAAACCCTGTCTATACAGGTCTGCTCCCATAGCAATTAATGCATCTGAATGCTCCACCGCAAGTGCTTCAATTTCCGTTTTCTGCTTTTCGTTTATTACAGGTTTCATAAATCATCGCCTCCTTTTCTATAATAGAAGCTGAATTATTCGCGAGAAAAAGAAAAGGTCTCATTACGAGACCCTCTCGTGTTTTATTCCAATGCACTATTCAACATCAAATTCACACAAACCAGGATAAAGCTTTTCAATAGTCTTCTTGAATAACTCATACTGTTCTTCAGTGCACTCAGCTATCATAATTTTCGCATTGTCTTTCAGTGTCATAGTTGTGTATTCTTTACCGTCATTTGGTAAATCACACAATCCCAACTTAACGCCGTCGACTCTAGCTACATCACGATCATTTCGCATAAGTTTTCTACCGTTCTCATCAGTATAAGTTACTTTAATCTTCGTTTTGATTTTTCTTGTTTCCATAGTTTACTCTCCTTTTCTTAATTGAATTGTTTTAGAATCATATTAACTTTGTTTCATAACATACATTGTTTAGATCGCATACAGGGTAAAAGAAGAGCCCAAGTTATTTCAACTTAGACCCTCCATTTTGAAACACATCAGACTTTACTTTTTTGGAAGTATTTTCTGAATCATGCCTCGACTAATTAACGATGAGTAAATACCAGTTTCCTCGAATTTCAGTGATTTGCAAATACCCCAGATCGTCACTAAAAGTCCACCACCTACACTCACCGCTGTTAAACTGTTCTTGACTTTCGCATCTTTCTTATCATGCTCCAATTGTTTCTCTTTCATAATACGATCGGCTTCACGGCTGTCGTACTTGTCCTGATACTCCAATTCAAGCTTATCCATTTCATTATACTTGTCCATCAGTTTGGCTAATGCTTCAGTTGCGGCTTTATGCTTGTCTGAACCAACTTCCATCTTCGAAATCTCTTCGATCTCTGACTGAATTTCTTCCTCTAATAATTTCTTAGTGCTCATTTTTAAAATCCTCCTTTGAATTCAGTTAATGTGTTTCATAAAAGCATGTGTTATTCTCGCGTTAAAATGATACGTTTCTTCTCATTCAACTTCTGATCCGGAATGAGTCTCATGTTGATCGTATAGAGATCTTTTTCGTCCGGAATTTTCTCAAGTTTGAAGAAACCATATCCTGTCTTGCTACGACTTAAGACCGTTGTGACAATAGCCCCTGCGATAACACCGAGCAATAAGAATACTGCTTCTGTCATATGTATACCTCCTTTCTTTCACTTCCGTAAACCAGATATCACTAGCTCACTAGCGAAATGTTTTATCGAAAATCTCACCCGGGGAATTTTTCACATTGAAACTGTAACATTGTTTCTGGTCACCCGAGTACGGAATATATGTATGATGGGTCTAACCTAGATTAAATATGGCTAAGCTAGGTTAGAAAAGAAAGAGACCCTGTTATCGAGTCTCGATCTTTTTCATAGATGCTTTAACTAATGTATTACCTTCTTTATCAAGATAAGTCATTGTTCCGTCATCTGCTTTCTTTACCTGATTAGAACCATTATTATATACGTTATCCATAGTAGTCATAACTCTAATTCTTCTCATTCTTTCTGCACATGTCATCATAATAATTTCCTCCTAATTTTAGTTAATAATAATTAAAGTTTCTTTCTATAACGTACCGTGTAATTTTCGCGTGTAAATAAAAAGAGCCTCAGATTTCTCCAAGACTCATAATCTTATTTACTTCAACACTTTCATTTCTGATAATATATCTGAAAGTCGTTCTCCATTTTTCTTACGCTGATCTATTTCCAGCCATTCTTTATTAGAAAGCTCTCTACGTAATTTCCAATAATGTCCAAGAGATCGGTCATAGCAATATAAATCTTTCAGTGTTTCCTGCTTGCGTAAGTTGCTTCGTTTGGATACAACTTTTATAATTGTTGTAACTCCTCCGATTGCAACTGGTGCGAGTGTAATCACCGCTTCTTTATTTCGTATACACCACTCTTTTCCATTTTGAAATTTTTGTTTCACTTTCTCCTTGAATGCTCTTTTCTTAGCTTCACGTTTGAAATCTTCCATTGATACTACTTCCATAATTTTATTCTCCTTTCTTATGTGTTTTATAGTTTTCATAACAGTACGTGTTTCTGGCGCGAAAACAAAAGAAAGAGAATCACAGGGCTTAAACCTGCTCCGCATTTGATACTTGTTACGGCTTGGCCTCTTCCAATCGAGGTAATTTTCTCTTTCTCATAACAGCACGTGTAGTTTTCGCGTATTGGAGAAAACAAAAGGACGAGCCGTGTGGACTCGAACCACATCTCATTGGCTAATCTCAGGTCTTTCGACTTCTTAGCTTTTTATATCCCTCGTAATTTTTCGGGTCCAATGAGGTTCCTTCCTCAGCGGTTTTCTCTCCTTTTCATAAGAGGAATTGTTTATTTCGCGTCTGTTTTGGCGTGCTCAAACCTATTCTCAGCGTCTTCAAATAAAAAAGAGCCCGAGTTCAATTAACCCAAGCCCTCTTAAAACTTAATATTTAATCGTATGCTTTATTGCGTCTTTTCCTCGATAATCTGTCATCCACGATAAGAATCGTACTGCTAATTTATTACCGTTTGTACACATAAAGTATCCAACTTCCTTACCGGTTTTATTATCAATAATCGGATAATAACCTTTAATCTCTCCTAGCTCGATTTTCAGTCCCTCATCTTCGATAACAGCCAAAAGAACCGTCTATATCTGTCGTAGAACATGTCTCGTCCACATGGGATCTCCATTTTGAATTTTAAGCACGTATACGAAATACCTTCCGTTACAGCTTTCAATATGTAATCACTCAAGTATTTATCAGCTTCTTCAGCAGTTTTCTCGATTAACTCAATTCGCTCTAGATAATAAGCTTTCTGTAATGCAACATCTGCTGTAGGATCACCGACTTCATTTCCAGACGGTAAGCGCTCTAAGTTCGTAGCAGCTACTGTATTTCCATCCAAATATGAATAGGTTTTCTTCCAATCGGCATACTGTAAACAGAAATGTTTCAACTCGTAATGCCGATGCTTACTAATCCAATAACGATTCTTCTTCGATACTTCTGGTCGTATCACGGTAGACATCACTTAACCGCCCTCCGTTCTGCCTTATACTTACGAGAATCTTTTACCAGTTTAATCGTTGCTTTTCTAAGCGCATCTTTATCTACTTCGCCATGCACATAAATCGTAGCATTTTCAAATTTATAAGTTTTCATATGTATAACACCTCTATGATAAAAATATGTCAATTGCTTCAAGGTTTGTTAAGTTTAATAATTCTTTTAACAGCAATGCATCACCAATCGTTAGTTTTTCTGGGTTGCATAATAGTTCGTATATTTCTAACGCGACCCCGATGGTAATCCCCGCTTCAATGATCTTGATCCATAATTTATTTGCATTCAATGCACACACCTCTTTCTAGTTGCATGTTACGCAACAATTAAAAAGATAGCATCATTGGGATTTTTCTGTCAATAGATTTTTTCGCATATCATGCAACATTTTTATTCTAACTTTACTTTTTGTTTGCATATGTGCAATTATTAATATATGATTGATTAAGCAGAAAGGAGAAAAGTTAATGACAATAGGAAAACGAATAAAACTTTTAAGAATGAGAAGAGGTATCACGATTGAAGAACTCGCTGCAAAATTAGGGAAGAATCGCACAACTATTTACCGTTACGAAAATGGAGGTATTGAGAATTTACCGTTAGATATCTTGAATCCTTTAGCGGAAGCTCTGGATACGACTCCAGCACATTTAATGGGTTGGGGTACGAAAGAAATGTTATCAACGAAAATATCAGATGGCGAAGAAGAAGCTATATACTCATCAATGAATGAAGAATATGTGAGGCATGTTGAAACTTGGCATAAAGTATTCGGCATGGATCCATTTACCGATGAAGAACACGAAAAATTGATAGAGTATGGAAAGTTCTTAATTTCTATGCGTAAAGGAGGTGATGTCTAAAGTTATTCGGGCAGTACACATCTTTTATAAAACACACATCATAGAAAGGAAGAACACCAATGTACAAAGAATATCCGAAGTTTTATTATTACGAATCGTTAGAATATGGAAGAAAGTCAAGAATGGACGACCCGTTATTATCGGTCGAGGAGACACTTCAAAGACACAGCGAAATCATCGATGAATATGCGCGGAAATATCTTGGGGGTTCCATTCCAGAAGAAAACAGATACATGGAAGTTGGGTCTGGTGAATCACTTAAAGATAGACCTGAAATCACACGATTACTAAAAGCGATTGAGAACCCAGCCATTAAGGCGATTATCGTAGTCGATGTACAGCGTCTCAGTCGTGGTGATTTAGAGGACGCTGGGAAACTAATTCGTCTTCTTCGATATACAAATACTTGCGTCATTACACCACATAAAATATACGACTTAAGAGATGAATATGACCGTGATGCTTTTGAACGAGAGCTAAAACGAGGGAATGAGTATCTCGAATATTTCAAAAAGATTCAAGCTCGTGGTCGATTAGCAAGTGTTAAAGCTGGTAACTATGTGGGTTCTGTTGCTCCTTATGGTTATGATCGTGTCGAGAGATATGACGAAGTGCTGAAGAAAAACTACTTTACCCTAGTCGAACGTAAAGACCAAGCCGACGTGGTCCGTATGATCTTCAACTGGTACTGTAATGACGATATCGGTGTTACAACTATTTGCAGACGATTAGAAGAGCTAGGTGTTAAAACTAAAACAGGCTGCTCTACTTGGAAACCGAGTATCATTTTCGGAATCTTGGAAAATGTCCATTATATCGGTTGTGTTCGCTGGAACTGGAGAAAGACTATTAAAGTTATTGAGAATCAAGAGATTAAGAAGCTCCGGCCAAAAGCAAAAGTCGATGAATATCTAGTCTTTGAGGGAAAACACGATGGGATTATTTCAGAAGAGCTTTTCTACAAAGCACGTATGATTAAGGGAAAACGCCACCGTACTAAACAAAATCTAAGCCTAAAGAATCCTTTTAGTGGAATTATGTTTTGTACGAAATGTGGATCAAAAATAGGCTATAACACATACAATCGAAATGGGGTTGAATTTGCTCCCCCAAAACTCGTATGTAATAATCAGGTTCATTGTAAGACAGGATCCGTAGATTATAACGAAGTACTAGACTATATATGTAAGGTTTTAAGAGATTGTATAGAAGACTTTAAGGTTCGTATAGAGAACGATCAAGACGATTCTTTGAAATTGCATAAGGATCTAATAGAGCGTCTCACTAAACAACTTAAAGATGCTGAACAAAAAGAACAGGACCAATGGGAAGCACAATATGACCCTGATCCAAATAAACGCCTCCCTCAACATATTTTCGAGAAGTTGAATAAGAAAGTATTAGCCGAGAAGGAAGAGATAAATAAAGCACTTGATAAAGCGAAAGGTTCCGCTCCTAAACACATCGATTATAAAGACGAGCTGATCAAAACGACCGAAGCTTTGAAAGCCTTAGAAGATGCCGACCTAGATGCCAAAATCACAAACCAGTATCTAAAAAGTATTATAGACCGCATCGAATACGACCGTCCACAGATCGTGCGAATCAATAAAAAGAATGCCGAGATATTTGAGACAGATGTTAGAAAAGGCTTGCAGTATCACGTGGCTCCGTATACGATTCGAGTGAAGCTTAAGTGCGAGTAATTTTGGGGTCATATCACACCTCATTCACGTGACCATGCTTCATCCCAATGGCTATATAGCAAGGCTGGGAGAAAAAGAAAAGGGGCTGTAATCAACGCGATTCGGTCCCTTTTCTCCATTTTGAATTTTATCGCTTAATCAGATACTCTTCTAAACTATCTCTCACCGTCTTCATCTTCTCCACACCATTCCCGGTTATCTCGTGATTGATGATTACTAGCAGACTCTTCAAGATCATCTGATTAGATGTTTCGATCTCTTCTAAACGCTTGTTGTCTTTGTCCAAAAGTCGATCATGTTTTTCCACTTTTGCTTTTAAATCATCGTTGGGTTTTCTTGCTTCTTTTACAATTTTCCACAGCCCCCACAGCCCTGCCACAAACGAACAGAACCATATTATTTGGTCAGTCGATATTGCAAATTTCATTATTCAGTCTCCTTGGTTTCAGTAGTATTCGCCCCTTCGATAAAAGCTTTGAATCCCTGATGCAGACCAGTAGAAGCTAACCCCATTACTGCTCCGTAAACAATTGATTCTACAGACGGTTTACTTACCACGGCATTCAGTACAGCACCGATCACCGCTAAGATTACCGGAATGTCGTTGTTCGGGATCTTAGATAAAAAAGTTGCGTGTTTGATAATATATCCTACTACCAGACACGCAACCATAACTACAAGTACAAAATGTTCAGTTAAAATTGTAAAATCCATAATTATGTCTCCCCTATTTTGATTTTTCTAATACTTTTCTCACTTCTTCTCGAATCTCTTCCGGTACACCATCAATAGTGATTGACCCGCGTTTGATTCTTCTTACATACGCATTGATAATCGCTCTAATTGCCATCGGTCTCATCCTCCTTCAGAAACTGTTCATATAAGTAACAAATTGCATCGTCCTGCTCCGCTGCTGTTTCCTTGATAGCTAAGTTTTCTTCATACAACGCACATACTGCATCATCCTGATCGGATAACGTATCTGGTCCTGTTGATAAGAAAGCTTCTCTTTTCTCCTGCTCTGCTATTCTTTTAAGTGTCTCAGGTAAAGGATCCAGAACCAGTTTATTGTCTTTGATGATGTAATCTTCTGGACTGTATCTTGGATCTGAATATATGATATAAGGATCTTCAATTGGGATTGTATGAAGCTCTGTTGGATTTGAGTCGTAGGATATGAAGCGATTATTTTCATCTACTTGAATATAAAACATGATATTACCTCCATCCTAAGACTCTGATAATACCTACGTTATCACGGCGGTAAGCTCCATTATTTGTATTTCCAGTAAAACCAACTTCACCTGTATAATATCCATTATTATCGTCTTTATATGTGTCAATAGTTTTACCACTTATTTTAACTGTTTTAGACTTAATTACAATTTTATTATCACCAAAGAACGTAGCGCTAGTTAAAGAAGTAGTCTTATTATTTGGTGAGTATACTTTAGTGCTATTTTGCTGACCGTCATTCGTTTTGTAAAAGATTTCAAGCATATCATAGTTAGCCGCTGAATCGGATAACGTAATAGTTGTATTCATAGCCTGACTCTCATTACCGAATAGCTGTCTACTCTGCCATACTCTAAACCATGCACCCCATGTACCATTCTGCTGATATCGGGTATATTTCTTGCCGTTATAAGTGGTATAGGTTTGGGCACAATAATCGGTCGAGTATTTCATGCATTCAAGCCAACCGTTTGTGTTCTCTGGTCTGTTGGTCGAGTTGTTTCCAAGATAGTACTTTCCGCTTTCCGTGAGTGTATTACAGTTTCCAGCTTGTAATGTTGGGATATTGTACGTAAGTGTTTTCGTAGCTTGTAACTTTATATATTCCCCAGTTAAACGAATCAAACTTCCGTATTCACTTGTTGCATCATCTTGAATAACGCCTACTAAAAGATCAGCCCCCTCTGAATTTGAGAGTTCAATCGCGGGTCTAGGTCCACCCCACATATGTAACCTTGAAGCAATATTATCACCGCTCGGCAGACTTCCGGTTTCTGCAGGTATAATCAAATTTATAGCGTCATATTCTGACGATGATAAATACGAGCCGATACCACTAGCGGTGTCATCATATCCGAGAGCTAAATACCCGTCACCCAGAGTTAACTTATCAGATTCGAATGATGCTCTTACTTTTTCACCTTTTCGAATTTGAACTTTTTCAGATCCAATTAAGACATTTCCTTCAGAACTACTTCCAAGTATCAACTCTTCCCCATCCGCAGATACATACATAATATTCTTACTATTGGAGAAACCGATACTATCCTCGCTGAAAGTGACACTCATACCATCTGCAAGTGAAACACTGAACAAATAGTCAGAGCTTGCATCCAGAGTTGCACTCAGAACCTGCTCCACATTAACCGTACCATTCGTTACAGTAACTGCCTCTTCAGTATAAGAAGTTCCATTTTGAAGTTTATAGCCAATCTTCAAAGTTGCTGTATTCTTTCCACCGATTGAAGCCCAGGAACCTTTCACGATAGCTTTTACTTTCGTTCCGGCCTCTGTTTCATTGCCATCTGCATCACACCGTACGAATTCAACGGAATCAATGGTAGGCGCTTCGTATTTCGCACAGGATTTACTCAAGCTTGCTGTCGTAACGAATCCTCTACTGTCCGTGGTTTTGCAGCCGATTGTATAACTCTTCGGCGTAGTTGTTAACGGAAGAGATGCAATTAGATCTGTAATGCTAGAATACTCGTTGCTGCCATAGGTATAAACTGTCTTCACGATACTTGCTCCGTATTTGGCAGTTGCGGTCTGAGATGCTGATAATACCGATTTTCCGATCACGATCACATCCCAGTCTTTCGCCGTTGCATTGGTATCGTTGATTGCGAAGTCACTCAGAGATGGCTTACCAGTTGCTTCCGATAATGTTACTGTCAATGCATGTACGTCTCGTCCAACGCGAGTTGATCCGTTATAGGTATCCAAATAGACGTCAATCAATCTGCTTTTCTGGTTTGGAATCTCTTTCAGGAAACTCGCCAGTGTATCTGCAGTTGGTGTCCATTTATAGGAAGTTGTTCCGACTGCTAATGTCGCAAGATCTCCATATCCATGTGATAATTTATGACTATAAGACTGATTGTCTCGTGTAATATCGATGGTAGTCGAACCATCGTTGATAGATATACTACTGCTGGTAAAGGCAAAAGTACTTTTCCCCACGCCCATTAGTTACCTCTCTTTCTTAAAGCAAGACCCCCATCATTTCTAGGAGCCCACTCGTAGTTACCAATCCTTAACGTCGTAAGAACCTCCGCTCTCTTGATGTAAAGATTATTGTTTGAGAAATATGCAACCTCATTTCCCGCCTGTTGGAAAGAAACACGATCATTCTGAACAGTCAGGGTTAACTCATTCCCAGTTTCCCCAAGAATAATCTTTCCATCTGCAAAACGAATGTATTTGTTGATTTCCCCAAACTTCTGATTTGTTGCTGAGTTACTTGCTTCGAGCTGTGACTGCATGTCATCTGTAGCTGAAGCGATTGACTTATTAAAGTCCAAGCGCAACTCACTGTTTGTTTTGGACAGTTCAAGCTGAGTCGTATAGATGTCCTTTGCTTCGTCTTTCGGAAGCATGTCCTCATAATCAGTCATATCCCAAACGCCAGCATAAGCCACATACCATTTCACAGGAGATGATGAACTACCTGCTGAACCGTTTATATAGAAGCAACCGGTAGTGCCGAAAGTACCAGATGCACCACAAGTAAACTTGTAGATGTATTCTGTGAATTTACCAGTTCCACTATTGGAAGTAAGGAACTTACCAGAACTAACATTACCGGCGCTATTACTCATCCAGCGTAAAGCTCTGCCTGTCGGGATCTTTGCGATAATACGGTAAATAAATACAGCGTTTGCTCGTGTGGCATGTGCCCATTTAAATCCACCAATACCAGGTGAAGCAGCGCCAGTATTCGTAATGACTAATTCATAGTCACCGCATGGGTTATCTGACGATTTAGCCTGTCGTACTAACGTAACAGCGCCACCGCTGGAATTGTTATAAGAACTTATGCCGTTATTTCCTTCAGCAAACATAACGTCTTTATACAGAAGTTTACCGTTGGATAGAGTTTCACCGGTAGCACCAGTGTTACCCATCTTACCGATAGAATATGAGGATGATGTCGTATCATCTGTATAGGTGATAATCGTTCTAGTCCATAAAAACGAACCGGCTGAAACTGACGGTATTGTTGAACTCCATGTGCCAGTCGGTATGGTTGTTCCTGATGTACTTGCTTGATAAGTAACCGCTGAGGATTTAACACCTTTACCAGTTGCCCCTGTTTGTCCCTTATCACCATAAACACCGATAACTCGTTTTGCAGTATCTGATGTCGTATTATCAGTGTAAGTGATGGTTTCATAATTCCAAAGATACTTATTAGTAGCAGTAAGTGTCGGAACAGTTTCGCTCCAAGAAGTCGGAGCCGTTGAGTTGGAAGTTGATACAGCATAGTGCTCCGTTACTTTACCGACTCCCTTACCAGTAGCTCCTGTATCACCTTTAGAACCTGTATTTCCATAAACACCGATCACTCGTTTAGTCGTATCAGCAGTTGAACCATTTGTGTAAGTGATCGTCTCATAATTCCACAAATACTTGTTCGTTGTAGTCATGGTTGGAACGGTTGAACTCCATGATGTAGGAGCTGTTGAATTCGATGATGATACTGCATAATGCTCGTCTATCTTACTGATACCATTACCGGTCGCACCTATATCACCTTTGTCACCCTTAGCTCCTGTATCGCCTTTGGTTCCTGTAACACAAACAGCCGTGGTTGTAGTTGTTGTTTTATCTGTATATGTGATAACCGATCTTGTCCAGATATACTTTCCGTTTTCCCAACCAGGATAAGTCGTGCTCCAACTACCACCTACTAAAGAAGTAGCTGAAGTAGATTTGTAATATTGCTCGACAATTGATGTTACTCCTTTTCCGGCTGCTCCTGTTCCGCCTGTGTCACCTTTATCGCCCTTTGCTCCTGTATCTCCTTTAGCTCCTGCAATACATACTCCATTTTGACTTGGCGAGTAAGTTTTGTTACCAGCTCCGTCGACCGTTACTGTTCTGGACCACATATACTTTCCATTCACCCAGGTTGGTGCTGTGGTTGACCAACTTCCGCCTGTTAGTGAGGTTGCTGAAGTAGAGAGATAATATTCTACATCTACTTTGGCTATGTTGTCTTCCGGAGCCGGTGTCCAGTCGGTTGCTTTGTTACCTTTTTCAAGTTTTACATTTTTCATTCTAAATGTAACTTTTGCAGTTGCATCTGCATATGAGTTATATAATGAAATTTTAGCTTCTGTTGATACATTTGATGATGCTTGTTTCGGAATTGTAATTTTCTTTTCAACATGAAACCACTTATTCAGTTCACATCCATCCATACCGACTACCGGCATTTTTGTCGTAGTTACACCAGTCCACTGTCCAGTTCCAGTTTCTCCCGAAGGTGTATTTGTATACCGTTGACCAATCCACCACTCACTGCGGTTAGTACCAGTTGGAAAATCCCATACAGTGAACATAATGTCATATGAAAAAACGTAGACCTTATCGACTTCATAATCTCTACATCCTAATAAATATCCTGCTGTAAGGTATATACCAAAGTAGTTTTTTTTAGAACTAATAGTAACCTCTGCGTATTCATCCGTAACTTTCGAGAAGTTAGCAAAGAAACCAGTTTTACTATTACCTCTACCGTTAAGAATAAGATTCCTACCACCGATTTCCAGATTATCAACACTATTCTGAGCATTGTTTGCTTTGTTCCAGGCGTCTTTCGCAGCTTCATAACTACTACTTTTAGATACCTCTGAAAAGCTGAATGACTTGTCAGAATATACATTACAATCCACAAAATATAATGTGTTGGTTGAACCAGAAACATAAGCCGGCTCTGTATCACTCCAACCTGAAGGAGGATTTGTAGTCGGCTTAGATGGCTTTGTTAAAGTAGATGACTGCAGTTTGTAGTACCGATAACACGCATAGATATCGATTACTTTTGAAATGGTAATTTGAGCACTTGCTTTGATTGCCATGTAAAATCACCTACTTTTCTAACTGTGCTGTGATTGCGAGCATATTATCTACGTTGGCTGCTGATATTGTATATGTTTTGGCTGTAGCGACTGCCGTGGTACTTCCAGCTTTATACCATTTAACAGTTCCTAATGAACCACATACTCCGGCATCTGTAATGCTCTGCTCTACCCCTCCGACAAACACATGCGCTGTCAGAACAGTTGAACCAGTATTATTCTTAAAGACTGTACCGTTTGAACTGGTAATAGTCATAGTAATAGCATCTGCGCCATTCTTACCATTTGTTCCATTAGTGCCTTTATATGAAACACTATACGATGTTGTGGATTTTCCGTCTGAGTATGAAACGACAGTCTTTGTCCATAAGAACTGACCATTTGCTACAGTCGGTACAGTTTCGCTCCATGTTCCTGTCGGTTTTGTTGTACCAGATGTACTTGCCTGATATGTTACGGATGTAGAGCTAACTGTAACCGAAGTTCCATTTTTACCGTTCGTTCCTTTATAAGAAACACTATAAGCCTCAGTTGACTTACCATCCGAATATGTAACTACGGTCTTTGTCCATAAATACTGACCATTACCTACAGTTGGAATATCTGGACTCCATTCTCCGGTTGGTTTTGTTGTACCACTTGTTCCGACCTGATATGTTACTGAGTTTGATTTGACAGTAACCGACGTACCGTTCTGTCCATTCGTACCTGCTTTGGCAACAGCAAATGAGAATTTCTTATTTACTGTAATACCGTCTACCACTACTGGAATCGTCGCTTCACATGCAACTGCAATTGTAGCTGTAGTTTTGAAAGTAACTTTTACTTTCGAGGTTCCGCTATTCTCTACGGTTGCACTAATACCAGTTGGACACACAATATCCGCTGCAGTTACATTTACGGAAGAACACTGATTACTTCCACAGAAAGCAACAGCTTCTGTTGTACATGACTGTCCAGCTGCTACTCCGCTTGTCCCGCCAACAAAGGTATAAGCCTCGCTTGTCAACATGACCGAATATGCATCAGTTACGTCAACAATCGTAATTTGATCGGCTGATTTAATTGCCATTTTGAATTTTCTCCCTTCTATTTAAACCATCAATTCACACATAAATGTCACCTTAGTATCGACATCATCTGGTGAAAGTGTGAATGTGAATCCGCTATCTCCGAACCTTGAGTCTCCTGCTGAAATGATACCGAAAGTCTCATCATCCAGTCTTTGCCACTTCCACTGTAAATAAGCAGCATTACCAAATACGGATTTCAGTCCAGCACTATCTGTAATCCGATGTGAACCTTTGTAAATTACAACTGACAAAACTGTAGCAACAGAATCGTTCTTAAATACAGTTCCTCTTGATGATTCGATTCGTAAGGTCACTGCATCTTCACCTTTACTACCGCTGTTTCCTGTCATCAATGCCGGAGATCCAACTTCTGTATGACCATCACCGTAGGTCGAGACTACTCTTCGCCAGATGAACATTCCTTCTTTCCAAACCGGAGTGTCTGTACTCCAGCCCACCTGTGGAGGATCCGAAGTGCTATCGGATACTGCATACTCATCATACAGAGTTACCACCGCTGCATCAGCTGCTTCTTTGGCTGCATCTGCTGTAGTCTTTGCGTTCTCGGCTTTCTCATTTGCTGCATTGGATCGTTTTAAAGCTTCTCCAGCGGACTGTGCGTTTTGTTTCTCTTGCTCCGTCAACTTTTCAGCCTGTTCATAGGTCTGGTTAATGGTAGCGTTGAGAAGTTTGATTCGTTTGTTCTGCTGACCAGTTAAGGTATCGAAAGTTGTTCCCAGTGTATATTTACTATTCTCCGGATTGTTCAAATCCAAATCGATACTTGTGCATAAGAAATAACTATCCAGATTGTGAGGTTTTGAACGTACTCTTACATACTCACCAATCCGAATCGGTTTGATTTCTGGATTGATCAGATGCATATCAACTGCTTTAATTTCAATCGTCCGTTTTGGAGAAATCAGAGCTTTCAGAGCAATGATTCCTCGTGAGATTAGCATTTCTTTTGTGACGATATCGGTATTCTCATAGGTTACTCCGATCCAGCCGTATTTCTGTACCGCTGAGTCACAGTAGATAATATCTCCGGATTTCCGATAACCCGCTTCTCCGTATTCCTTATCTTCCAAACCTTCGATTGTAAGTGACTTACTGGATTCGTCATAATCTTCGAAATATTCATAGTAAGTTATGCCGGATTCAAAAGCGGTCAGATCGTCACTAACCTTCGTGTACCCGTTGTCCGATTTCGTATAATACTCTTTCTCTTTATTCAGAGTTTTGTCTTCTGTCACATAATACCCGTCGTTGTAAGAGTAAGTGGTATCACTCATTCTTGCACCCAACGGAATCACAAACGTAGCAATACTTTCTGAATCGTCAGTCTGAGTATAATCAGTTAAGTTTTTACCGAAATCGAGAATCTGTGTATTGGTATCGGTCCATTCCGAAAGATAATCAATATACCGTGTATTATCCTCATGACGAATCCGAACATAACCTCCAAGCTCGTCAAACAGTTTTTCGTTAATCTCTTTCCAGGTGGTTGGATACTTCGTAGATTCTCGATAAAGGTAATTGTTTGTATCAAGACTTGCACCCTGATTAATTCCGACTGTGAAACGTTTGTTATCTTTTACCTGATCATTATGTTGATTGATCAGCCATTCGAAATACCCGTTTACGCTAGTCGGAGCCTGGTTTCCAAATCCATTTTGAAGTGTAGAGTAAGGGCGCACAATAGACTCGCTAAGGTAGCTCAGTTCGCCCTTACACTTCACATGACCGTCCAAATAGAACTCTGTACCTAACTCGTAAATAAAACCGGAAAACAACAGAATATCGTCATCGTACACTTCTATTGGATTGTCGGCATCTCGTTCCTTCAATTTGTTATACATCGGATGGGACGGGTAAATGGTAAAGTCGCAATACCCACACGTATTCTCTTCCCCATCTAATGATAAATCAATCAGGAGACATTCACCGACTCTTGGGTCATGTAGATATTCTTTTCCGTATTTTACGAAGTACATTACTTCCACATCCCTTTCACATAAACAGCGAGTACTGCGTTCTTCTGGGTTCCTTTAGACTGGTCAATTGCCTGGAAATTAGGGCATTTTGTTAAACTACCACCATACGGTTTCGCCCATATTGGACATGAATAGTTGGATGTCGATGCCCATGTTGGAATAACAAGTGGCAACGTTTTAAATTTAAACGGATACTCTCCAGGTGATGTGACATCAGCAGACCAAAGCACCTGTCCCCATCCCGCAGTAAAGTTAATAGCAGGTAGTTTATATGCTTCAATCCAACACTCTGCTATCCCGCTTGACCATCTACGATAAGTCCAGATTCCTTGTTGACCCTGCGCTACGACATAATCCGTTTTCAAACCCTGTATCTCAGTATCAATCTTATCGAAATTCTGATTGTACGGCTGCGGAGAAACATTGTCTGTCGCTTCTGGCTTTATCAGTCGTAAATTTTCGGTTAATGTTGACATTATTTCCACCGTCCTTTCACATTGATAAATACCTGCTTATACTCGTAGTTACTTTCGTAATCCATTCCCATTACACGAAACATGACATAATCAATGACACTCTTTCCTGTAATATCAGAGATCCATCCGATTGTGTTGGAAGCTAAATGCATCTGCACGTCATATACTGCCGTAAGAGTGAATGGAAAATATACTTTGGAAGTTCCAGAATAATATGGAGCTTTTGATCCACCGTTACATTTCAAATTGTCGAATTCCATTTTTGTATATAATTCAATGGATCCGTCTGAATATTTTTTATAACGCCATGTAGCGTTACCAGTCACACCTCCAGAATATGCCGCTGTCTTTTCACCGCTTTCGATGCACAATACTACGTTGTCCAGCTTTTCAAAGTTATCGTTGATTAATTCCCAATCTACTACGTCATTTTCCAAGAATGTGTTAAACTGCATTTTCGCCGTCTGATTCGGCATTATAAATCACCTACCTTGTATTTCACATAAACATCTTTGATCTGTTCAGTTGCGTTTGCCATATAAACAAGATCAGTCCAAGTTTTTTCAGAAAGATCGTTCCATGTTTTTGATTCTTCATCTAACCATCTCTCAATTACGTAAGCACCTTCACCATTTGACTTATACCATTCATACAGTTTCGTTTTCTTAAAAGCACCCCAGGTCGTTTCCATGTTTTTGAGCTGACCCCAAGTTAAATTCTTTACATCGTAGGAATTAAAGTAGACCTCGTTGACACCTTCTTTAAATAGAATATCGTTAATCGTCCAACTTCCCTGCGGTAAGGTATATAGCTTATTGTTGTAAATAACTTTCAAGAACCCGTCGGTTTCGATAGTCGGTCGTACTCGTTTTCGTCCACTTTCGAACTGTACGGTTTTTCCACCAACTGCATTGATATGATAGACCGGATCTTGTAAATACTTATATGGATCTGCGTCAATCGTGAGTTTGAAATAACCGACCAGACCGTTCGCATACATATTCTGTTTCTGGTCAGAGATAACAAACCTTCCATGATAGGTATAATCCGGGTCCATGGTAAATTTAAAATCAAATGATTTTCCATGATATGTCCGATTAATGACTGTCATTATATCTTCGTAACTGCCAATATCGATCAGATAGAATTCTAGTTCTATTTTTCGATTTTTATAGGCGGTATCGCCAAGCAGAGTGTCAGTCAGATCAATAACTCCATCTCCGCCTGGAATATCCACCGTGTAAGTTTTCGGTTCTGGAGGGTCTAACGTATAACCATCTACCAGAATCAACCCATATTTCAGAGCTAAATCCTCACCGTTTACGATCAAACGGTTATTTGGTAAATCTGGATAACTCATTAGTAAGACCCCCTTTTCTGTAATGTGAGTAATTGCCTGTTCATCGGTTTTGCAAGAGTAGATGCGACTTTCTTGCTATCCATGTACAATGCTAATTCTGTATCGTCTCCTGAATAGAATGCATTCAGATCTGCTCGTAACTCGTTAATCGCTTTGATCACTTCGTTGTTACTTGCATTGATACTATCCTGTGCACTTGACACAATCTCCTGCAATGTATTCACCGGTTTTGATAACAGACTTGCACTGAGATCTGCCCCAATTCGAAGTGTGCTAGATCCATTTTGAAGTTCGTCCATATCCACGACTGGTCGGATTGTTGGTGTTAAGGATGCACTGGCTGCAGAAACATCATTGATACTTGTCAAAGCACCAGTGATGCTATCTACTGCATTTTCACCCATGGATTTACCGGATTTGTATACGGATTTACCCATTTGATCCATACCGATAACCAGACCTTCACCTAACCAGCGACCTGCCTGTTTCGTCAGTTTTGATGGTGATGCTGATTTCTGACCATCTTTCTCACCCTGTACTGCTTTCTGGCCTAACCGATAACCGGCGTTATAAGCTGCAGTTTCCTGTGATGCAATACCCTGTGTTAAGCCTTGTCCAAGATATATACCAGCAAAATAGAAAGAACCCCAATGCATTCGGATTGCTGCACTACAACTGCTCATTGCAGATGAGATTGCTCCTGTAACCGCAGATGCACCTGAACGAAGACCGCTAGCGAGTCCTACAATCAATTGTCTACCCGCTGCAGTGAACTGTCCTCGTCTTGATAAGACCATTGTATAGGATCTGGTAATAACCATCGTAACTGCGGACATCATGCCCGACGCTCCGGACATAATACCAGTGCGAAGTCCAACCATCAACTGCATTCCAGCCGCTGTGAATAAGCCTCGCTGAGACATGACAATAGCGACAGCGCTTGACATTGTTGACATTACAGCAGCTGCGACAGTGCCCGAAGCAGACAACATACCAGCACACAATCCACTCATTAAAGCGACACCGGCAGTCGTGAATAATCCTCGTTGACTGATGATAATTGCAGTCGCTCTGGATAATGCAGACATTACTGCTGATACAACAACCGATGATCCAGCCATAATACCAGAACCAAGTCCACTCATTAAAGCAATACCGGCTGAGATGAATATACCCTGTCTACTTGTTACAATTGAAACCACATTCGATAATGCAGTCATGACAGCTACAGTTACAGATGTAGATCCCATCATGATACCAGCGCTAAGGCCGCTCATCATAGCTAATCCAGCAGACATAAATATAACAGCTTTACCGCTAATTGCCATAACAACTGAATTCATCATCGTGTTGAAAGCTGTAATAATAAGGAAGCTTCCAGATGTAACTGTCAAAGCCATCGTGGACATCATCATAGATATAGCTGTAACTGCCGTCGTGCTAAGCATAGTGAAGCAGTTTGCTGAAGATAATACCGATGTTACGAGTGTAGACATTGAAGCAGAAGCTACTGGTCCGATAGACTGTAGCGCCATTACTACTCTCTGAACACCCATCGCCATAACACCGAACACAGTACTTGACATGTTTATTCCGTTAGCGATCTGTTGCATTCCAGTACCAGCCACCGCGAGACCATCGGAGTTAGCTGCGATATCACCAAGACCGGTTGCTACAGCCGTTAAACTTGCTGCCATATCGCTGAGTTTCGTATTGGTGATCTTTACAACACCATTAGCCAGTTTGTCAAATCCAGTACCAGCATCAAGTGCAGCCTGTCCGATGGATTCGAACACGTTTGCAAGTCCATCTAATACAGATTTAATAGACTCTCCTACCGACGTAATTACATCGCCAATACCTTCAAATACGGATTTAATTGAGTCACCGACGGATGAGATGATATTAGCCACGCCGTCTAACGCCATTTTGATTGCTTCACCAACAGAAACAACAACGTCAGCTACGCCATCCAATGCGGTTCTTATAGCACTACCTAGCATCTGGAATGACATACCGAGTGATACCAATATCTGAGAAATCGAAGCTCCAACCTGTGCAATAACGTCTCGGATACCGTACAGGATCTGAGTAATACTGTTTCCAAGCTGCTGTACAAGTCCTGTAATTGACTGTATAATCGGTGATATTTGTCCAACGACTGCAACAAATGCATTACAAACAGCCTGAATAGACATCATCACATACTGAGCAATCATCTGAATATTCGGAATAAATGGAGCGAGTATTGCTGTGATTTGAACAATCGCATCACAAATTATCTGAGTCATCTGAGTGAATGCATCGCAAATAGATGGAATGTACGGTCCGATAGCTGTGAAGACTCCGACAATAATATTTTTAAGCCCCTCTAAAATCGGTGCTAAAACGGACTCTACAATTGGACTAAGTGCATCGGCAACGCCCTGTATTATTGAGCTAACTAATCCAACAACCGATTCAATTAATGAACCTATGTTAGAAGACAAACCGTTAATAAGCGATACTAAGAAATTGGTCAGACTGTCTAAAAATTCAGGTGCTCGTGCGGCCAAACCATCTAACAACTCTATGATTAATGTAACCAATGAATCGATTATCTGAGGTGCATACTGAGTTAACGACTCTAAAACACTTGATAGTAATTTAAGAATAGCCTCAGCAATCTGCGGTGCGGTTTCACCAATTAACTGGCAAAACGAAACAATAGCTTCTCCCAATCCTCCCATAATAGTAGGGATAAGCTCTAAAATACCGCTTACAATAATGGTAAGAGACGCTACCAGAGATGTCGCTGCTGCGGTTCCAGCTGCCGCAATAGATGTTAAGCCTATTCCTATAAGAGTTAAGCCAGCCCCAATTCCAACCATAGCTAAACCAAGCAGCGCGAATGCTGCTGATAAACCTAGTAATGCTGGAATCACGGGTGTTAATAACGCTGCTCCAGCACCGATAATTGCAATTGCCCCACCCAACGTTACAAGACTTTTAACAATTGATCCGACACTCATAGAGCCTAACTTAGCCAATACAGACACTAATACCATCAACGATACCGAAGCCACAATCAGAGCAGCAGACCCGCCCAAAGTGCCAGTCATAAAATATAATCCAGTTGCCAATTCAGCAAGGGCTACACCAATAGCTATTAAACCTTTAGCAATTCCTTCCCAACTCATAGAACCGAGTGATTTTAATACCGGCGCTAATATAGCTAATGAGGCAGACATCAATAACATTTGACCTGAAAACTTCGTGATGGACGCACTATCGCTATCCATAATTTTAGCCGCCGCGACAAGCATAACAACCAGACTCAATAATCCAGTCCCAGCTTTTCCGAGTTCTCCCCAACTCATAGAAGATATTTTCTTTCCAACTAAAGCTAAGAGTCCTATAGATACAGACATGATTAACATTTGACCTGAAAATTTAGTAAGTGCTTTATCTTCAGTGTCCATAATTTTAGCAGACGTAACAAGCATAGCTACTAACCCTAATATACCAGCACCGGCTTTACTGAGTTCTTCCCAACTCATAGACGACAATGACTTAGCAACTATTCCTAAAACTCCAACAGCCACAGATATCATTATCATTTGACCACCGAATTTTGTAATAGCGGCGTTTTCACTATCCATAATCTTTGCTGCGCCAACGAGTATTCCAACCAACCCTAATACACCAGCTCCAGCTTTACCGAGTTCTTCCCAACTCATAGACGACAATGACTTAGCAACGCGCGACAAAATGCCTACTGCGACCGTCATAATAATCATCTGTCCGGCAAATTTCGTAATAGTCTTACTTTCTCCGTCCATGAGTTTAGCGGCAGCAATAAGTATTCCAACCAACCCAGCTACGCCAACTAATCCTTTGGCTAATTCATTCCAACTTAAAGATGATAACTTTTTTAAAGCTCCGGCTAATATCAATACAGCTACAGACATTCCTATCATAGCCGATATAGCCTTCGTAACACCTTTCAACTTAATATCCATCTTATTAAATATGAACAAAGATCCCAGCAATTCACCAAAAAGAACTGTTATAGCAGTCAACGATCTCGACATGTCTTCCGCATTAATTGTAGATAATACGAAAATAGCAGCCGCCAATATGCCAATTGCAACAGCTATCTTTTTGAGAGTTTCAGCTTTCAAATTATTCTGATAAGCTTCCAAACTAGACCGAACGTCGTCCAATACGCCTTTCACGTTTTCAAGGAAGCTAGGGGCTTCGCCGATAACTCCTGACAAATTCTTGAAGAACTTTCCAATATACAATAAAATTCCTGTGAATATGCCATTATTTAAAGTATCTAAAAAGTTTCCTCCACCAAGTGCATCGGTGATTGAGGACATAATGGATTTTAGTGCATCAACCAGACCAGATCCAATTTTGGTCGCAAGACCGGCAATAGTTTTTAAGAATCCGACAAATCCATTTATGTTAGGACCTTTAAATCCATCAACTAAATTACCAATACCTTCCTTTAAAGCACTTCCAAAATCTTTTAGTTTATCAATGCATTTAACAATAAAGCCTGAAATTTTATCGATGGCTTTTCCAAACGCATCTGATTCTTTTATACTATCTCGTAGTTTTGAAACCCAATCGCCCAAAGCGGATGTAATATCTAAAATACCACCACTAAACCCTAATAAACTGCCAACAACTTTTATGATTCCACCGGCAAGATCTTTTATAAATGTTACGCCTATATCAATGACTGAAAATACACCCTTAAATGTATTCTTAACCTTAGCAGCAGCCGAATCGGATAATATAAACTTAGCTGTTAGGTCACGTACACCTTCTGTTATTTTGAATAATTGCTGTGCGGTCATTGGAGGGAATATCTCGCGAAATGCTTCTTTGATAGGTGCAATAATACTTACAAGACCCTTGAAAGCATTTTTAAAACTATCTATCATAGCAGTTCTTCCGCCAAGATCAGCCCATTGTTTAACCATAGCATTTCTTGCATCCGAAGTTTTGTTAATATAATCACTGAGTACATCACTTACATTAGTCCATAATTCCCTGGCTTCTTCGAAATCACCAATAACTGTACGCCAAGTTTCGGTCCATCCTGATCCAAGAGCTTCCTTAAGCGTATCGATAAGCTGACTGAATGTTTTAACTTTTGTGGCAGCTTCCCCAGCAGTTTTAGCCATATCAGCCATCTGTTTTGCTTCTTCTTGTGTATATCCCTGACTCACAAATTTCTGTACAGCAGCTTCATACTCTTCCTGTGTATCGGCCGCTGTGGCAAACATGTCTAAGGTCTGAGTAAGAACTTCAGTTGTAAGCCACCCAGTTTGAAGTGATTCTCTGAACGACCCTTTAGCGTCAATAGCTGCTTTCGCTCCGGTTTGTAAATGTTCAGACGTTCGTATAAGTGCGTCTTGAAATACCTGTCCACCCATACCGGCATTAACAACCGAGTTCCAGTCCTGAAGTTTAACGGTACCAGAAGCTAACGCCTGTGAAAGCTGATACATTGCTGTAGACGCCTGCTGAGAACTCGAACCAGAAACGGCTGCCAAGTTAGCAATACCTTTAATAGCGGAAACTGATGTGTCAAGTTTTACTCCGGCTGCTGTGAATGTACCAATATTACGAGTCATCTCTGTAAAGTTATAGATAGTTTTATCTGCGTAATGGTTCAATTCATCAAGAGCAGCATTTACAGTCTTGACGTTTGTTCCTTCTTTTTGTGTATTAGCCAGAATAGTCTGAACTGCATTCATCTGAGTCTCGTACTCTGCAAAACCATCTTTTATCGGCTGGACTGTTATTGCAGAAATCATGCGTTTACCAGCATTAACCGCAGAATTCGTTATGTTTGCGAGAGCTGTTACCGCCATAACTTCCAAAGCTGAAAACTTCATTCGGACAGTTTCTATGCCGTTAGCCATTGGAGACATATCCACTCGTTTAGCAGCGGTGCTAATCCCCTCAAGACCTTTAGAAGCCTCTGTAAGCTTTAAACTCTGTTTCAGCTTTTCGAGAGTGGACATACTCGTCCGTACATTACTTTCAAACTGACGGTTGTCAAATTGCATCGACAAAACACGTTCATCAACTGTTCTACTCATACTTTAGTAACCTCCCTCCAAGCATCATCTGCAATTTTATCAAACACTGGTTGAATCGCAGGGTTGATATAATCTCTCCCTTGTACCCATCCGCCAGTTCCTGTACCATGACCATATTGCAAAATAATAGCGATGTTAACTCCTTTGTTTATGTTTGAATTCTTAAACGATAGAGTGACTCCTCCATTTTGATGTTCAATCTCGTAATACCAAGATGCTGCCGTTAAACCTGTATCAGTAGGAGTTGCAGACGCAAGGGCAGATACACCCATTTGACCGTATTTACTTAGAACCTGTTCAAGATTTGTCACTTTATTAAGTCGTTCGAAATAATGAGTCGCTTTACTGAAATCCCCCTTATGTCTGAAACTTATCATACTGATACCTCCGTTATTTCACACGCAACTTCTGTCCTGCATAGATCACGTTCGGATTTGTGATTCCGTTAAGCTGCGCAATTCTCTGGTAAGTCGTACCATACTTCGATGCGATACCAGAAAGCGTATCACCAGACTGAACTGTATAATACTGAGCAACTGAACCATTCACAATGTTTTGTACTTCGTTGTAGCGACTGCCAAGAATAATCTTCCGTGTATCGCCGTTTCCGTATTTTCCAGCTTTTACTTCTGAAGCTAAAGTCTGTGCAGAAGATCCAGCAATATGATCAATAAATCCCTGTACTTCGCTGTATCGTGATCCGAGAGCAGCTTTACGTGCATCCCCATTACCGTATTTGCCCTGCATGACCCCAACTGCTAAATCCAGTGTAGAACCGGACGGAGCTGTGGATGTTGGTTTGCTAGGAGTCACCGTGATTCCTTTACCGGCGTATTTATTCCAGTCCTCACGACTTCCATAGAATTTGTTCAGATCCAGGTTTCCATCCCAACCATTCAATCGACCACAAGAACTATACTGTCTCATTACACAAGTATAATTTCCTTCGTTCCAAGGATGATCCTGATAACCTGTCTGATTCATATCAGCATACTGAGCTACCCAAAGCGGATAGTTTCCAATTCCAGAAAGTCGATTCATGGCACTCTGCTGAACATACACAATCGGATTAACTCCGGTTTTAGAAGCAACATAGTCACACCAAGTTTTAACCCAGTCATGATCATTTACACCGAACGCTGGATTAGTGTAAGATTCCCAGTCTAAGATAAGAATGGCTTCTCCTACACGATTTCCAACCTGTTTTAAGAAATGATCCGCTTCTGCCTGTACGTTTCCACCACTTGCATAGTGATAAATTCCTAAGCATTTACCTGCTGACTTCGCCTGATCATAAGCTCGTGTATAATCTGGATTCATATACCCAGTACCTTCTGTAGCTTTCACGATGACAAAATCACATGGTACAACTGTTAAGTTAATGCCAGCCTGATAGCTAGCAATGTCGATTCCATTCATACTCATAACATTCACTCCTTCATTAACCTTTGCTGTTTAATCGTTTCTTTCGAGCTGCATTTAATGCTCGATTTCGACTTACTAACTCTTGTTTACTCATTTTCTTCGGAGGTTGATTTTTAATAGCACAAACTCGTATTAACGTAATAAGTCGGTTCAAATGCCATTTCTGACACTCGAATGGAATATTTAGTGCAATCATTTGATAATACAATATCTCCGAAGTAATAATCTCTCGATTTCGCTTTCCATTCCTATCGTCAGAGAATGTAGTAGCGGTCATCGGAGCTTCGATATACTGATTGATTTCTCGAATATTTTTCGATGTGAGGCATTGATACACCAACGGATTCACATGTTGTGTAATGGTCATACACTTCACATAATCGACGGTTTCTTCCACCGTTTTATCAGGAGTATGAATAAAGGGTTTACACCACTTCGATTCCCATTTTGAAAGAGAGATGAGGGAATGCTCCAGTTGTAACGTACATTCTTTTACAGTGATGAATTCGTTGGTAGATTCATCGTAAATCTCTTTTTCAGGCACTGTGATTTGAAGCATTCGTCTCAACCTCCGATCTTACACTTAATTAATCAGTAGCTCCTGGAAGCATATCTTTTGCCCCCTCAATATTCCCAGGCATAATACCGTTTACAAATGTAGCCGCTTCTTCCGGATTAGTTGCCAATCCCATAAACAACTCTGAGTATGCTTCTGTCTGAGAAAAAGCTTCCGACAGTTCCGGATTCTTAATAAAGCGTTTACCGTCAGCACTCTTCTCGCCATATGCTTTCAAGATAAGATCTTTAAAAATTTTAGCGATGCTTGGAATATCCTGAGCAGCTACAATCTTCTGAATCATGTAAGACAGCCCACCTTCTGTACCAAGTTCCATTTCCATAACTTCCGCTTTTGAGAGGTTGAAATAGAAGTCCTCTTTTCTTTCTACTCCATTGTAATCTGTGTAAGTAATTGCTTTCTTTAACATAATAAGTTCTCCTTTCATTAGAACAAAGACCCCACCTGTGACAATGGGGCCTCTAAAATTATTTTGATTTGTTTTGCCTAATTCTTAGACTGCTGCGTCTTTCATCTTTTCGGCAATTTCGTCTGGAAGTGGCAAACGCGGTCCATCTCCAGCTGTATCACCGTAAAGGATCTTCTCAAGTTCTGCAAGTTTGTCTTTATTGCATTTTGTAGAATCGATCACAAGAGATGCTGTTGGTTTTCCGCCTGTTACATTAACTGGGGTTGTGCTTACCTCCCAAGAGAATGTAATTGCTTCCGGACTGTCGTTTACAGTTGCGTATGCTTTCTCAGATGGAGCAGCAAGGGCGCCGTAGATGATGTGCAGCTTATAGCCATGTTCGTTACTGTCAACGTCATTACCGATCAGAGTCTTATAGCAAAGACCGAATGTTTTACGTTTCTGCTGTCCAATAGCAACACCTTTTGCGATTTCAGCTGTACCGTCACATGCTTCGAATTCTTCCGGATACATGTAAGCTTCGATAGTCGCCCCGAATTCCTCTGTTGATAACAGGTTGAGGTATTTGATGTTGTCAGCGTAGATTGGTGAAGCTTCTGCTCCAGATGGACTTTCTGTTACGGTTGTAATACCGTTCCAAGCAACACCCTTCGGATATGCTCCACCTTCCTGCACATACAGTGCGCACTGACTTACACCTGTTTCATATAAACGTTCACCAGTTTTATCCCATTCAAGTTTAGCCATGATGGTTATCCTCCTTTAAAAATATAGTGTTAATGAATCGTGATATAGGTTGTCTGATTTGTAGAGTCTGTCATAAGAACAATATGGTAACTCTAGTAACTTAAGAATCACCGGATTATCTGGTCGGCTTGCAATAACCGTAAGATCGTAACTGGTCATCATACGATACGCTGCGTTATCTGCATGTGTTTTACTGATCTTACTTTTGGAATATACAATCGCCGGATAGCTCATTTTCAACGGCTCCGGTGGTTGATAATAAACATTCTTAGACCCGAGCAATTCTTCTAATTTACTCTGTAGTTCCACTCGTGTTCCCATGCCAGACACCCCCTACATTTAATATGAGCCGTGGGAACTGAACCTCCACATCAGTGACTTTCCATTTCGTCCCCATGTACTCCACATAAGCAATCGTCGAATAATGATATAAAACATAGGGATCAGCAATAATACTAATCTGGTTTGATAGATTAATATCGTCGTTGATCCCACCTGAATTCTGTCTCTTCCAACGATTACTGATTACGTCTCCCTGGCACGGATGCTCGACAACCTGATTTTCAAAGTAGCCGGACTCAACTTCCACAGTGTCAGCAATTCCGACTTTCCCATACCATTTCGCCATAATCTAGTCCTCCATTTTGAAGTTAGTCGTTACTTACTTCCAGTGTCAGTCCACTCAGATTATAGGTCTTTGTTTTAATACACTCGTCGCTTGTAACTGTAACTTTGATAGACTGTGTATCTTTATCGGCGATTCGACCGACAAACAACATGTCTTCATCAAGTGTAACTGGACCGCTCTTACCGTTAACAATTTCTACCGTAGTGGTTGCATCGGCTGGTTCAACTTCGAATTTCAGAGCAAGATAATTTCCTTCCTGTTCTTCTGTTTTAGAGCTAAATCCAGTGTAACCGCTTACATGTTTCAGTGTACCGGTGATTGAGTCCGATCCAATTTTAACGCCTGTCTGAAGATCTTCTGGATTTTTACCGAGGAGATCTGCGCCTTCGTCGACAGGGGAAACGGAGACGCTTACTTTAAATCCGATGTTGCTCCTACGAACTCGATTGCTACAGCTCCGTATGGTTTGATCATAGCTCCTGAGATACGTGTTTCGATCAGGTATTTCTGAGCATTGTAATCAATGTCGAAATCATCGAACATGTTTACAGCTCCACCTTTATCGGCACCAACATTGTAGTCTGAAAGGTTTACATAGATACCTGCAAGGAGATGTGTATTAGATCCTTTAATTCTTTCAAGTCCTTCCATAACCGGAACAGTTACGATCTTGGATACACGAAGAGTTGTAGCAAGTTTGTCTACTGAATCGTAGATCACACGACCGTTTACATCTTCAAGAAGCAGGCAGTCTGTAAGCATATCTTCAGGCATGTACATTACCGGATTACCTGAACCCTTGTAGTTCTTTCTTGATTTGATACAAGCTTTGATGAATGCTTTTGCTTTCTCATCAGCTGTTGTAGATTTTGTGATCGGAATAGCTGCCTTAACTGTGTAGATATCATCGTCTGTCCAGATTGGTCTGATATTCTGTTCGTTGATCTTGTCGTCAACATGGGCTTCTCTTCCGTCGCCAACGAGGATTGCACGAGCGATTTCCTCATCCAGCATCATACGCATTTCTGTCTTCAGCCATGCTACTACATCGAAGTCTGTAATATCGATTACATCATCGCGATCCAGTTTCTGTTTCTTGTAAATGGTTGTCGGAGTTGTTGTACGTTTCAGCAGGCTGAATACCTCATCAACTTTCTTGTTACCTTTCACATAACCTCTTGCTCTTGCTTCATCAGCTGTGATGTTAGCGAAGATAGATTTGATACGAGAGAACGGTGTTTTATGTACTCCAGACATTACACCTGCAACCCATTCATCTTCTCTCTTGATGAATCCTGGTACATTGTCAATAGTTTTAGCATCCGGGAACAGGTAGTCAATGTTTGTGATTCCGTGCTGCAGAACAGTGTCAGCAAGGCTTCCGTTTCTCTTAGCTTCGTCGAAGATCTCCATCATTTCAGAGTGTGAAAGAACTTCCTGGTTTTCTGTGTTTGTCTCCTGATCAAATACGTTGTGTTTCATAGTGTTGTTTCCTCCTTCATTTTCCTGATCATTTTCTTCGTCATCTCCGGTATCAACACCAGCTTCTTCCAGAGCCTGACCAATCATTGCATATACAACAGTCTTCTGTTTGTCAGTCAGTGTGTTAAATACATCTGCAATTGTTTCATCGTCATCGGAAGTGCTATCATCTTCTTTTGCGGTGTCTGCTGAATGCTTTACTTCTTTCTTGGATTCTTCTTCATTGTTTTCTTCGTCATCTCCGGTATCAACACCAGCTTCTTCCAG
>ULVN01032543.1_pt1 | contig 93050 bp, 69 predicted proteins | sample 1959491 | NCBI WGS metagenome assembly ULVN01 (sample SAMEA4835787, study PRJEB28245) | human gut metagenome | biome: gut microbiome; material: fecal sample | place: Denmark | collected 2008 | reverse complement strand
ATTCAAGAATAAAAGCGGACAGTGATTTAATCAGCGCTTCCTTAGACAAAGAAGGGGCTGTGAAAAAATGTAAATCATTTTTTACAGCCCCATAGAAGGTTTTTACAAGAGGCGGCAAGGGAAGATTCTATACAGAGGATACCCACACATAGGGACAGTCCTTTTCATCATGGTGGACGCCCAGGATTTCCGGCATGAAGTCAGGAAATTCACGGCCGTAGGATTCCAGAAAGAGGAAATAGGACAGCACCTTTTCCGTCCATTTTTCACCGGCGGCAAGAGCCACAATGCCCGGAGGATAGGGGAGAACATTTTCCAGGGAGATATGGCCTTTTGCTTTTTCCAGCGGCAGTTTCTTTCGCTTTCCGCTGATGAAGTGCTGATGGGCCTCAAAGGGGGTGAGGGGACGGGGCGGAAAATCTTCTTCTCTGAAAAGGGACTGCTGCAGGTCTCCTGCCTTATGGAAGAAGAGGAAATCATGGAAACGACGGCAGAAATCAGCCAGTCCTTCGCCGGGGAGGGCATGGATGGAGGGCATGAAACGGGCCATGGAGGTATTTTTGAAGTAGGCTTTTTCAAAATCCTTCAGGCAGGAGAGGAGGTATCTGTATTTTTTCTTTGTGTCCCCCGGTTCTGCCAGGAAGAGGAGGGTATAGAAATCCGATTTCTCCGGCGTAATGCCCCGTCCTTCCAGATAGGCGGAAAGAAGGGGGGCGGGGATGGAGTGTTCTCTATGATTGGAAAAAGTGCCGGTGGTTATGAGGATTTTGCAGGGATCCAGGAGGCATGCCTTTTCCGAGAGGTTCGTAAAGCCATGCCAGTCTTCCTTGGGAGAAAGGGCAAAGAAGGCAGGGTCTTCCATGATGGATGAGGTATGCTCCTTTTCCCACTTCTTTCCATGGACGGAAGGAGGAAGGAATGGGGGAAAGAGGAGTGTTTCCTTTAAAAGGGCTTTTTTAAAGCGGGTGGCGGAGCGGAAGGCTTCTTCCCAGAGGGCGGGGCCCTTTTTCTGATGGATGAAGGCATTCATTTCCAACCCCGCCAGCAATGGGTAGTAGGGGGAGGTGGAAATATGCATGAGATAGGTGTCATTCCACACATCATAGGGAAGGTAATAGGGTTTATCCTTGATGTGGCTGTCTTTTTTGTGAATCTGGGAGGTCATGGAAAGGCCGGCCAGCTGTTTATGGACGGATTGGGTGACCAGGATGCCCGGGGCCCTGCTGTTTAAGGGAAAGGTCAGGACTGCCGCGTCCTTCAGGAGAGGGATGAAATTTTCATAGCCGCCCCAGGCGTCATCAAAAAGGATGTATTCACAAAGGGAGCCTAATTTATCAAGAATCATGCGGACATTGGCAAAAAGACCGTCATAGGTGCAGATCTGCAGGCAGGCCAGCCGGAAGGGCCGCTTTTTGGCAAAGGCTTCAGGACGGATTCTGCGGATTTCTTCCCTGAGGTGCTTTTCATCCATGGAATCATCGGATACGGGTCCTATGACGCCGGAGTCATTGCGGATGGAAGAGAGGTATACGGGAATGGCGCCTGCCTCTATCAGGGCGCCCTGCCAGGCGGATTTGTGATTGTTCCGGTCAAAAAGCACCAGGTCTCCCCTGGCCAGAAGGGCATTGGCACAGATACGGTTGGAGGCGGAGGTGCCGCCGGTGACAAAGAAGCATTCATCGCTCTGCCACAGGGAAGCGGCCCGCTTTTCCGCTTCCCCGGACACCCCTTCGTGGGAGGAAGGGTCGCCGATGGCGGAGGAGGAATCGGAAATATCAGCACGGAACATGCCCTCGCCCAGGGCGCGGGTAAAGGCCCGGCCTTCGGCGGTGAGGTTAAAGAACCGGCCGCTGTGGTGGCCGGGGGTATCAAAATCAGTCCGCTCCCTTTGTGTTTCTGCCAGGAGGGCGGCGGTCAAAGGGGGGAGGGAAAGGGGTTGCAGTTTATCTTTTTTCATATTGGATTCTCCTTATGAAGATTATTATATCCTTTCCAAAGGCAGGTGCCAACAGACCGAAAGGGCCCCCCTTTTATGAACCTTGGGAATCCTGTTTCCTTCCATTCCCATGTGTGTTACTATAAAACATGATGGGTGAGTGTGCCCTTTCATGAAATCAATGGTATGAGGCAGGGAGAAGACATGGCGGAAGCGGCAGAAAATTACCAGGTGAATATTCCACTTTTTGAAGGGCCCCTGGACCTTCTCCTCCATCTGGTGACGAAAAACAGGATCGATATCCATGATATTCCCATCCACCTCATTACGGACCAGTACCTGGCGTATCTGGAGTCTGCCCGGCAGTTCAACCTGGATCTGGGCAGCAGCTTTTTTGCTATGGCTGCCACCCTTCTTCTCATTAAATCCAGAATGCTTCTTCCTGAAAAACGGCGGGAGGAAACGGATGAGGCGGAGGATCCCCGGCAGGAGCTGTCCCGTTCGCTGGAAGAGTTCAAGCGGATGAAGGAAGTGAAAGCACGGATCGAGGCCCTGATGGAGGAGGAACGGCCTTACCGCATGAGGGAGCCGGAGGTGTTTAAGCGGGCGGTTTTTCAGGGAAGGATTTCCATCTCCCGCCTGCAGGCGGCCTTCTACTCTCTCTATGACTCCCTGGCGGAGGAAGAGGAAAAGTGGCTTCCTTCGGAAGAGGTGTCCCTGGACAGGGAAATGGAACGGTGGGAAAGCCGGTTGGAAAGGCAGGATTTCCTGGTTATGACTGATTATTTAAAGACAATGAAGACAAGACTCCGTCTGGCGGTGGCTTTCCTAGCCCTTCTGGAACTGATACGGCAGGGAAAAGTGCTGATTGAAGATTCGGCGGAAGGTTTTGTTGTCAAAGGAGGCAGTGTATGAAAGGTGCAGCGGCCCTCTCGCCCCTGATAGAAGCCTTTCTCTTTGCCCGGGGCACGCCTGCATCCCTGGAGGAGCTGGCGAAGGCCCTGGGAGAAGATACGGTGAGTGTGGAAAAGGGGCTGGAATACCTGAAGGCCCGTTACGATAAAGAAGAATTCGGCATTACCCTTCATCGTACGGGCGGCGGGTATACTTTGGCTACCAAGAAGAAATATGACAGCTGGCTTTCCTCTCTTCTGGGAAAGCAGACGCCCCTTTCACCGGCGGCTATGGAAACGCTGGCAGTGATTGCCTGCAGGGAGCCGGTGACCCGGGTGGAAATCGAAAAGATACGGGGCGTCTCTGCAGGACGGGTGATTGCCCTTCTTATGGAAAAGGATCTGGTGGAAGAAAGGGGAAGGCTGGATGTGCCGGGCCGTCCCATTCTTTACGGCACCACCAGACGGTTCCTGCAGGCCACGGGCCTGAATGATGTAAGTGAATTGAAAACACGTTGGTCCGGCAAGCCGGATGAAGGAGAATTATTTTGAAAGAACGTTTACAGAAAATATTAAGCCATGCAGGCATCTGCTCCAGAAGAAAGGCGGAAGAGCTGATCCAGGCAGGACAGGTGAAGGTGAACGGCCGGGTGGTGAAGGAGCTGGGAAGCGAGGCGGATCCGGTGAAAGACCGGATAGAAGCCCTTGGCACGGTAGTGAAGCCGGAAAGGAAAAAGTATTTCCTTTTCTACAAGCCTGACAGCGTCATCACCTCCGTATCCGATCCCCAGGGAAGACGGACGGTGATGGACTATTTCCGCACCGTGCGGGAAAGGATTTTTCCTGTGGGACGGCTGGACTATCACTCCGAAGGCCTCCTGATTATGACCAATGACGGAGATCTGGACTATATTCTGACCCATCCCAGCCATGAAGTGACAAAGACCTATGAGGTTACGGTGCGGGGACGCTATTCCCCCAAGCTGGCGGATAAAATGTCCCGGGGCGTCCGCATTGACACAGGGGTGACGGCGCCCTGTGAAATCGAAGTCCTGGGCTATGATAAGGAAAAGAATAAAACCAGGGTCAGGATGGTGCTGCATGAGGGAAAGAACAGGGAAATCAGAAAGATGATGGCTGCTTACCATTACCCTGTGTTTGAACTGGTGAGAACGGGCTATGCCTTCCTCACCATGGAAGGTCTTTCCCGTGGCAGCCACCGCCGTCTTACCAGCGAGGAGGTCAGGAAATTATATGAACTCTACCGGTAAAAGGATTGCTGTCATCGGCGCCGGCGTGGCAGGCCTCATGGCTGCTGTCACCTCCGCCCATGAAGGGGCAAAGGTGCTCCTCTTTGAAAAAATGCCCAAGGTAGGACTAAAAATGGGCATTACCGGCAAGGGGCGGTGCAATCTGACAAACAGCGCACCTATTATGGATTTTATTTCCAAAACGCCGGGAAACGGGAAATTCCTATACAGTGCCTATGAAAAATTCAACAATGAAGACCTGCTCTCCCTTTTCCACAGCTGGGGCCTTGCCACCAAGGTGGAAAGGGGCGGCCGCGTATTTCCTAAAAGCGATGATGCCCAGGAGGTGCGCCACCTTTTCATGAAGCTTCTTCACAGGGAAAAGGTGGAACTTCATCTGGAAGAACCGGTACACCATATCCTGCAGAAGGACGGCGCTGCCTGCAGCGTGGTGACTGACAGAGGAACCTATGGGGCGGACGCGGTGATTCTGACCACCGGCGGCGCCTCCTACCCCCGCACCGGCTCCACCGGCGACGGCTATGCCATGGCCCGGGAGCTGGGACACAGGGTGACGGCCATCAGGCCTGCCCTGATTCCCCTGGTGTGCGCTGAAAGCTGGCCCAGAGAGCTGCAGGGCATATCCCTCAAAAATGTAACTTTTTCCGTAGATGGAGGGGGAAGACGGAAGGGAGAGGAATTCGGCGAAATGCTTTTTACCCATTTCGGCGTTTCCGGCCCCATCGTCCTGTCTCTGTCGGACAAAGTGTCTCTCTGGCTCTCCCAGGGCCATGAAGTGAAAGGGGCTATCGATCTGAAGCCTGCCCTGTCTTTGGATGTACTGGATAAAAGGCTTATCCGGGATTTTGAAAAATACCATCTGAAGCAGATGGCCTCTGCCCTGGTGGATCTTATGCCCCACCGGATGATCGATGTGGTGCTTTCTCTGGCAGATATTCCAAGAGATCTTCCGGTGAGTGACCTGAAGAAGGGAGACCGCCTCAGGCTGGCCGGTATGCTGAAGCATCTGCCCTTAACCATTACCGGCACGAGGCCCCTTGCTGAAGCCATTGTCACCGCCGGAGGCATATCGGTAAAGGAAATCAATCCCTCCACCATGGAGTCCAAAATCTGCAAACATGTATATATGGCAGGAGAGGTGCTTGATATCCATGCCTTCACCGGCGGATATAACCTGCAGGCTGCCTTCTCCACCGGTCATCTGGCCGCCCTGTCGGCTGTAAAGGAGTTATCATGAAAAAATTATCAATTGCCATTGACGGCCCTGCGGGGGCAGGGAAAAGCAGTGTTTCCAAAATCCTGGCAGCCCGTCTGGGCTATGCCTACCTGGATACAGGCGCTATGTACCGGGCGGTGACCTATGAAGCGCTGGAAAAGAATCTCACAGGGCCGGACGAAATTACAGCCATGACGGAAAAGCTGGATATGGAAGTGCACCCTGACAAGGATGTAATGCATGTCATTGTGGACGGAAGGGACGTGACCCCCTATATCCGCACGCCGGAAGTATCGGGCCATGTATCGGAAGTTTCCGCCATCGGCGGCGTAAGGACTGCCATGGTGGCTATCCAGCGGAAACAGGCGGAAAAGGGGGGCATCGTGCTGGACGGACGGGACATCGGTACCACCGTGCTTCCCAAGGCGGATGTGAAGATTTTCCTCACCGCCTCCGTCCATACAAGGGCGGTGCGCCGGTTTAAGGAGCTCACCGAAGGCCATCCGGAAATGACCATGGAAGATGTGGAAAAGGAAATCAGCCGCCGCGACTACCTGGACAGCCACCGGGAGATTTCACCCCTGAAGCAGGCGGAGGATGCGGTGCTTCTGGATAACGGGGACCTGACCCTGGAAGGAACGGCAGAAGCCATTATCGAAGTATGCCGCATGAAGTTTCCCGGCTTTGACGGCTAGGAGGCACTATGGGATATAAAATCATAAGGGCGGTGCTGAACTTCATTTTCTTCGTGATTTTCAGGCTTCACGTGGAAGGAAGGGAGAATGTGCCTCCGAAAGGGGCCATCATCGTGGCGCCCAACCATAAAAGCGACTGGGACCCGCCGCTCATCGGCGTGGCCTTCGATACCAGAATCATCCATTATATGGCAAAGGAAGAGCTTTTTAAAAATCCCATTTTCGGGTGGATTATCCGCCAGTTCGGCACCTTCCCGGTGAAACGGGGCGCCGTGGACAGGACCGCCATCCGCCAGGCCATCCGGGAGCTGAAAGCAGGAAATCCCCTGGGCATTTTCCCCGAAGGCACCAGAATCAGGAGGGAGGGCCTGGGACGGTTCCATTCCGGCATGGCCTCCCTGGCACTGATGACAGGCACCCCTATCCTGCCGGTGGCAGTCATCGGATCCCGGTACCTGCCTCACAGGAAAGGTCCCCTGGCCGTCCTTATCGGAAAACCGGTGCCCGTGAAAAAACAGCGGCCTACCGATGAACTGGTGGCAGAGCTGAATGAAGAAATTAAAGGGAAAATCCAGCAGCTTATGGATGAGTACCAGGCAAAGATTTCCTGAAAACAGGGAAGCGAGACTATGGGATACACAATCATCCGGGCCCTTCTGGACTTTTTCTTCTTTCATATCCTTCGCCTTCAGGTGGAAGGAAAGGATAATATCCCCCTCCGGGGCGCCGTCATCATAGCGGCCAACCATAAGAGCTATTTTGACCCGCCTCTTGCGGGAGTCGCCTTTCATAACCGGCGCCTCAGCTACATGGCCAAGTCCGAGCTCTTTAGAAATCCCCTCTTCGGCTGGCTTATCCGAAAGCTGGGGGCTTTCCCGGTGAAAAGAAACAGCGCTGACATGGGAGCCATCCGCCAGAGCGTCCGGATTATCAAAGGGGGAGAGGCCCTCCTCATATTTCCGGAAGGGGGCATTGTCCATGGCAGGCGGCTGTCCCGGTTTCATCCGGGCATGGCCTTTCTTGCCATACTGACCGGCACGCCGGTGATTCCTCTGGCCATTATAGGTTCGGAACCTCTTCCCCAAAAGAAAGGGAAGCTGGCGGTGCTCATAGGGAAGCCGGTGGAGGTCAGGAAGGCAAGGCCCGATGACAGAAATACGAAGGAACTGGATGGGCTGGTGAAGGAACGGATAGAGGCCATGATGGAAGCCTATGAAAAGGGAGACAGTGTACCATTTCTTTAAAATCCCGTTTCGCAGGCTATTGATTTTTTTTATTAGTCAAACGAAAGTCTGATTATAACAATTAAAGGAACAGGAAAATTCAGTATGGAAATTTACAGAGCAAAGGTGATGGGATTCTGCTACGGCGTGAGAAGAGCGCTGAAAATAGCCGAAAAAGCCGCAGATTCCGGCATAAAAGCCGTTACCTACGGACCTATCATCCATAATCCCCAGGTGGTAGGGAAACTAGCCGACCGGGGAATTCCTCCGGTGGACAATTTCGACGGACTTACCGATGAAACTGTAATAATTCGCTCGCACGGAGTGGGGCCTTCGTGCTATAATATGCTTAAGTGCAAAAATCTGGCCCTAATGGACGCGACCTGTCCCTTCGTCAGAAGAAACCAGGAGATGGCACATCGACTGGTGGAGGACGGAAGAGAGGTTATACTCATCGGTGAAAAGAGACACCCTGAAATGAAGAGTGTGGCAGAATGGGCGGTGGGACATTCTTACCAGGTAGAAACCATGGAAGATGTAGATGCACTCCCGCCACTGGAAGAAGCCTATATAGTCACGCAGACCACATTTTCAGCTGTCTTGGCCGACCGGCTTGTCAATGCTTTGGAAAAGAAGGTAAAAAACCTTCACGTCAACAAATCCATTTGTGACGCCACCATGCAGAGGCAGCAGGCGGCTCGTGAGCTGGCGGATAAAGTAGATGTGATGATCGTCATTGGCGGGCGCAACAGCGCCAACACCTCAAGACTTGCGGAAATCTGCAGGAACGAGGGCACAAGGACATATCATATCGAAACGGCTGGGGAACTAAAACCGAGCTGGTTCCACAGTCGGGACAAGATTGGCATCACCGCCGGTGCATCCACACCGGACTGGATCATAGAGGAGGTAGTTTGTATTATGGAAAACATGAAGGAAATGCTGGATCAGGAGGAAATGAACCTGGATGTACACAAGGGCAGCGTTGTAGAAGGTAATGTAGTAGACCTTTACGACGACAAGGCTTATATCTCTTTCGGATATAAGACAGAAGCTGTTCTTTTGGCACATGAATATTCCTACCCGGCACCGGCATCCCTGAAGGATGTGCTGAAAATCGGAGATACACTCCGTGTACAGATCGTCAGCGGAGTAAAGGAAGACAGCACCATTTACGTATCCAAGATTAAAGTTGACCGTCTGGCAGACTGGGATGTAGTGGAAGAAGCATTCGAAAAGGGTGAACCGGTAGAATGCGAAGGCATCGAAGCTATTAAAGTGGGTCTGCTCGTTCAGATTAAATCTCTCCGCGGATTCATTCCCCTCTCCCAGGGCGATCTCCGCTTCGTTCATTCCCTGCAGAACCTGGTAGGCAAGACTTTCCAGGCTAAGATTCTGGAAGTGGACCGCGCAAAGAACAGACTGGTTCTGTCCCGCAAAGCAGTTCTGGAAGATGAAAGAAATGCAGAAATGGATGAAATCGAAAAGGCTTATGAAAACGGCGACGTTCTCAAAGGCACTGTAAAGAAGATCATGCCATACGGCGCATTCGTCGGCATCAACGGCGTAGAAGGCCTTCTCCACATTTCCGATATTTCCTGGAAGAAGATTGCTAAAGTGGAAGACGTTCTCAAACCGGAACAGGAAATCGATGTAAAAATCAAATCCTTCGACCGCGAAAAACAGAGAATCTCCTTCAGCCACAAAGACTGCCTGCCCAACCCCTGGGAAACCGCTGTCCATGATCATCAGGTAGATGACATTGTGGACGCCAAGGTAGTCAAGATTCTTGAATTCGGCGTAATCGTAGAACTGGACGACGGCCTCACCGGTCTCCTCCACATCAACGAAATGACCGACGACCACAACAAGAAACCCGGCGACATCTGCCAGGCAGGAGACGATCTCAAAGTCCGCATCATCAACATTGATGAAGGCCGCAGAAGAATCTCCTTCGCACTGGAAGAAGCTCCGTCCCACGAAGAAGCTCCGGCTGAAGAATAATTCATCCGAATAAAGAGGCTGCCCCTCCAGGGGCGGCTTTTTTGTTTGGCAGAAAAGTTTCCTGTTGAAGTGAATGATAGAAGCCTCAAGCCGGACAGGAAACTGCAGGTGAAAGGGTTCCTATTGTGATGAGCAGCTATGGCATCATGTGGGACAGGAAACTATATGCGAAAGGTTTCCTATTGTGATGAGCAGCTGTGGCGTCATGTGAAACAGGAAACTATACGCAACCGGTTTTCTGTCGGTATGAACCACAGAAGTGCCATGCCGAACAGGAAACTATTCGCAACCGGTTTCCCGTCGGTTTGAACCACAGAAGTGCCATGCCGAATAGGAAACCTTTCACAAAAAGTTTCCTGCCGCGGTGAATAGCAGAGGCGTCATGTCGAGTAGGAAACTTTCAGCAAACTGCGGTGAACTACAGAGCTGTCATGCCGGCCAGGAACCCATTTTCCTTGACATAAACTCTTATCCGTCATACAATTTCAATACAGTATGAATAAAAATGGAGAAGTGTTGCTCCAAGGTAGTTATGACAATATATTTGATTTCCAATATAGAAAGGATGGGGACTTATGAGTAAACCTCTCGTTGCCATTGTAGGCAGGCCCAATGTGGGAAAATCGACCCTGATTAACGGACTGGCCCAGCGGCGCGTATCTATTGTGGAGGACATCCCCGGTGTAACTCGAGACAGGATTTACTGCGATGTGAAATGGCTGGACAAGGAATTCACCCTGATTGATACCGGCGGCATCGAATTCAGGAATGAAAAGGACCGGATTTCCAGCGGCATCCGGCAGCAGGCGGAGCTGGCCATGGAAGAGGCCGATGTCATTCTCTTTGTGGTGGATGCAAGGACGGGCATGACCAGTGATGATGAAACCATTGCGGGGCTCCTCCGGAAAACCGGCAAGCCGGTGGTGCTGGCGGTGAATAAGGTGGACAGCGATAACCAGGAAATGGATGTGTATGAATTCTATTCCCTGGGACTGGGAGACCCCATCGGCATTTCCGCCGTGAACCGCCTGAACTTTGGCGACCTTCTGGACCGCATTACGGAAGGTTTCCCTGATCTTCATGAAGAGGAGTCGGAAGATATTATCCGCACTGCCATCGTAGGCAGGCCGAATGTGGGAAAATCCACTCTCATCAATTCTCTCCTGGGCTATGAACGGTCGCTGGTGGCTGATGAAATGGGAACCACCAGGGATGCGGTGGATTCCCTTTGGACCTATAAGGGAAAGACCTTTATCCTGGTAGATACGGCGGGCATGCGGAAGAAGAGCAAAATCGACGAACCGCTGGAAAAATACAGCGTCATCCGTTCCATCCGGGCCATTGACAACTGCGACGTGGCTATTTTCGTCATTGATGCGGAAGACAAGCTCACGGAGCAGGATAAGAAAATCATCGGCTACATTCATGAAGCAGGCAAGGGGCTCATCCTCTTTGTCAATAAATGGGATTCCATTACCAAAGATGAACATACTATCAACGAATTTGAAAAGGAAATCAAGAACGGTCTTCCTTTTGCTTCCTATGCGCCCATGCTTTTCGGATCGGCTAAGACCAAACAGAGAATCCATCGTCTGGGGGATCTGATTTACAACGTAGCAGAGCAGCAGAATCTTCGTGTATCCACTTCGGTACTGAATGACCTTCTGGAAGATGCGAAAATGATCAATCCGCCGCCCGCCCATTCCGGCAGAGTAGCGAAGATTTATTACATGACAGAGGTGGGCGTGCGGCCGCCTACATTTGTGATGTTCGTGAATGATGCCAACCTGATTCATTTTTCCTATGTCCGTTTCATTGAAAATAAGCTGCGGGAAGCCTTCAGTTTTGAAGGCACGCCTATCCGTATCGTAGTACGGAGCAAAAAGGATGGTGGCGACGAGTGATGGAGTCCATCCTGTGGATTGTGCTGGCCTATTTTATAGGGGCCATTCCCAGCGGTTATCTGATCGGCCGTATTTTCTACGGCGTCAATCTGAAAAAAGTGGGAAGCGGTAATATCGGCGCCACCAACGCCTATCGGGAGCTGGGGGCCAAAGCGGGACTAGCTGTATTTCTCTGCGATTTCATGAAGGGATTTATCGCCGTCCATCTGGGTATGCCGGATCCTTTGATTGTACTTCTATGCGCTGTATCTGCCATCATCGGCAACGACTGGTCCGTTTTCCTTCATTTCAAAAGCGGCAAAGGCGTGGCCTGCGGCGTAGGGGCCTTTACCTATATCTGTGCTCCTGCCGTGCTGGCTGCTTTTCTTGTATGGCTTGCCATTTTCAAATGGAAGCACATCGTTTCACTGGGCTCCATCCTGGCAGCGCCGGTGGTGCCCATTGTCATGCTGATTGTGGGAGAACCGCTGGAGTACGTGGCTTTTGGTGCACTGGCGGCGGTGATAGTCATCGGAAAACACAAAGATAACATTGGAAGGCTTCTTCGGGGAGAGGAAAAGCCTATTACCAGGGAAAAGAGGTAATACCTTTGAAAATTGCAATGATCGGAGCCGGCGGATGGGGAACGGCCATGATGATAGAACTGGCGGGAAAGAACGACGACCTCATCATGTACTGCAGAAATCCGGCCACCGCAGAGGAAATGCGGGCAAGCCGGGAAAACAGGGAGTACCTGCCGGGAGCCCATATCCCTGAGAAGATACGGATTACCAGCAGTCTGGAAGAAGCGGTCAAAGGAGCTGGCTGCGTCATCATCTGCACCCCTTCCCATGTGGTGCAGGAAATGGCAGCCTGCCTGAAGCCCTGGCTTATGAAGGATGCGGTGGTGGTATGCGCTTCCAAGGGACTGGCAGACAGCGAAGGCCATCGCCTTTCCGAAGGAATCAGCAAGGAAGTGGGAACCATTACCGACAGGATCGTAGCCCTTTCCGGCCCGAACCATGCTGAAGAAGTGGGCATAGGGCTCCCCTGTGCCACGGTAGCCGCTTCTGCTGTGCCGGAGGCTGTGCAGATTGTGCAGGATCTGTACATGAGCCCGGTGTTTCGCGTATACCGCAGCGATGATATCCGGGGCGTGGAATACGGCGGCGCCCTGAAAAATATTATGGCCCTGGCCTGCGGCGTTCTGGACGGCATCGGCCTTGGAGACAACTGCCGCGCCGCCCTCATGACCCGGGGACTGGTGGAAATGACAAGGTTCGGCGTTCATTTCGGCGCCCAGATGACCACCTTCTTCGGCCTTTCCGGCATGGGAGACCTGGTATGCACCTGCACCAGCGTCCACAGCCGCAACCACAGAGCCGGCATGATGATGGCCAAAGGCATGACCGCTGATGAAATCAGCCGCAGCACCAATATGGTGGTAGAAGGCATCCGCACCGCCCGTCTTGTCCATGAAATCGCGCTGAGAGAACATATAGACATGCCCATTACGGAAGAAGTATGCCACCTGATTACAGGAGACCACAACGCCAGGGAAGCCCTGGAAATCCTTATGACCAGGGCCAAGAAAGCAGAGTCCGAAACCTATCCTATGTGAGGGTCGCCGGGCAGACATCGCCATAGGAAACTATGGGTGAATAGTTTCCTATGGCGATGAGCAACAGTGGCGTCATGTGGGGCAGGGAACTGTAGCCGAATAGGAAACTATTAGCGAAAAGTTTTCTGTCGGTGCGAACCGCCATGGCAGCAAGTCGAATAGGAAACTATATGCCAAAAGTTTCCCAATGAGTTGAAACACAGCGCTTCCATGCCGAACAGGAAACCATTTCCGCCATAAAAAATTTTACGCTTATCAGCGATTTACATGGTCTTTTATGCTATAATGAACATAAGTGTGAAAAGCAGTATCTGCTTTTTGCATGGTGCAATATGAGGTAGAACATATGAAAATTATTGGAGGAAGCGCCAGGGGCACTCTGCTGTCGGCTCCGTCCGGCAGAAATACCCGGCCTACGCTGGGACGGGTGCGGGAAAGCGTTTTCAATGTGCTGGCCAATGTGGGTCTTCTGGAGACCAGGGTGCTTGATATTTTTGCAGGTACCGGTGCCATGGGACTGGAAGCATTGAGCCGGGGTGCGTCGGAGGCTGTTTTTATTGATAAAGCCACCGGTGCGGTTATCAAAGAAAACGGGCGCCGCTGTCATGTGGATGACCGATGCCGCATCCTGAAAGGGGACGTTTCGTCCTCCCTTCGTGCACTTCAGGGGCAGACTTTCGACTACATTTTCATGGATCCGCCCTACAGGAAGGGATACATTAATGAAATCCTGGCACAGGTCTTTGCCTGTGGCCTTCCGGCGGAAGAAGCCATCATTATTGCAGAACATTCAGTATCCGAACCACCGGATTTGTCTCTTTTCGAAGGGAAATGCGAGTTATGGAAAGAGAAAAAGGTGGGAGCGATTGTTGTAAGTTATCTGCAGTGCAGATAATGAGGAGAAGGTTTGAATGAAATTAGCTATATGCCCCGGAAGCTTTGATCCGGTCACCTATGGTCATCTCGATATTATCAGAAGAAGTGCCGGTCTTGTAGACAAACTGATTGTGGCGGCTTTTTTGAATCCCACAAAGCACTACATGTTCACCACGGAAGAACGCATCACCATGCTGAAGGAGACGACGAAGGATATTCCCAATGTGGAAGTGGATGCCTTCGACGGACTTCTGAATGAATATGCAGCCAGAAAGAACTGCCATCTCCTGATTCGAGGACTCCGGGCATTCAGCGATTTCGAATATGAATTCCAGAGAGCCCTGATGATAAAAAAGATTGATCCCACCCTGGAAACAGCATTCTTTATGACGGATGGCCGTTATTCCTATCTTTCTTCTACCGGCGTCCGGGAGCTGGCCCATTTTAATGGAGATGTAACCTCCATGGTGCCGCCCTTTGTCCAGGAAATGATAAAAAGGAAAGTAAATTCTATTAAGAAATGAGGCTGCCGATTATGGATACAAGAAAACTTCTGGAAGAACTTGAAAATGTAATTAACAATGCCAGCGAAGTCCCCTTCACCAATAAGAAAATGGTGGATAAGGACGAGGTGGAAAGGCTGATTGACGCCATTAACCAGTCCCTGCCCAACGAACTGGAAAGTGCAAGACGGATTGTGGCCGATAAGGAACGAATCATGCTGGATGCCGAAAAGAAGGCGGAAGATACGGTAGCCCAGGCCAAGGACTACATTGCCCGCATTACGGAAGAAAGCGAACTGGTGAAGCAGGCCCAGGAAAGAGCGAATGAAGTCATTTCCGCTGCCAACAAATCGGCCGATGAGCTGCGTACCAGTTCCGTCACCTATGCCACCGATGTGCTGAAGTATGTGGAAACGAATATGGAAAACGTGCTGGACAGCCTGAAAAAGAACCGCCAGAGCCTGATTGATTCCAATTCCGCCGCTGCCCGCCAGCAGGAACAGCAGCCCCAGGATACACAGAAGAAATAAAGATACTGCATGCCGGGGCATGCAGAGAGGGAAGACCGGATTCGGTATTTCCTTAAGCCAAATGATTCTTAACCTTACTTTCTGGGTCTTTTGAAACAGGGGGACAGGCCTATGGGAACCGATGGAGACAAAAGGAGAGCTATACTTCTTTGTTTATGTATTGCATGTGTTCTCATGGGGCTGTCCTTTTTTGTGCTGGATCCCCTGTCCCTGCGGGAAGAAAAGGCACCGCCGCCGGTGGAGGTAGCCAGGCCTTCGGACAAGGGGGGAACCATTCTGGTGTATGTGGTAGGCGCCGTAAAGAACCCCGGCGTGTACGAAATACCGGAAGGCAGCCACTATTATGATGCGGTGAAGGCAGCGGGAGATGTACTTCCCTATGCCGATGTGAACGGGGTGAATATGGCAGAGCCGGTGACGGAAAGTATGAAAATATACATTCCCCTGGACCCCTACATGAAGGATCCCGGCGCCTTGGGCCTGGTGAATATCAATACAGCCGGTGCCAAAGAGCTGGAGACCCTGCCCGGGGTAGGCAAGGTGACTGCGGAAAAAATCATAGCCTACAGGGAGGAGCATGGCTGGTTTAACAGCAAGGAAGACCTGAAACACGTACCGTCCATCAGCGATGGGAAATTCAAGAAACTGGCGGATAAGATCACACTATGAATACCAAGTATCCCCTGCTTTGGAGTGCCCTTTGCCTGGCGCTGGGAATCATGCTTTATGATGCATTTCCCTCTTTTATCATGGGCTTTCTCCCGGCGCTTCCCCTGGCAGGCGGATGCTTTCTTCTTTTTGCCCTGCTGTGGAAAGGAAAACGGGGGATAGCAGTCCTCCTTCCGATCCTGTTCATTCTTTTCTGCGGCATGGGACGCATGTTTCTGGCAGACCTGTACTGGCAGCAGCAGTCCTCCTGGGCGGCAGGGAGCGAAGGCCGATGGCAGGGGATTGTGAAAGAAGCGCCGGCGGTGAATGGGAAGGGTGAAGCATATGCCCGCTATTACACGGAGCTGGAGACTGTAACCTATGGAGACGGGGAGACGAAATCCCTGTCCGGCACCGCTTTCCTCTATGATACGGAGCCAAAGACTTTTTACCGCACCGGAGACAGGATTTCCGTCACCGGAAAAATGACGGCGGTGAGGATTTACAAAAATCCCGGCAAAATTGATCTGGAAGGAAGGTACCGGAGCCGCCGGCTTATCGGACGGATTTATCCAAAGCAGAAGGCCGCCGTCCACTTGGAAGGAAGAAGCGGAAAATATGAGGCCGCCAGGAAGGCCGATGAAATCAAGGAGAAGATTGCGGCCTGGTTTGCACCCTACATGGATTCCATCAGGCTTCACATCCTTATGACCCTCCTTTTTGGCGGCAATTACGGTGACATACCGGAATCCATTATGAACTCCTTTTCCGCCACCGGTATCATCCACATTCTTTCTGTTTCCGGCTCCCATGTGGCCCTTCTTTTCGGCTTTCTTTATTTTCTGGGGAAATGGCTTCACCTGCCGAGAAAACTGGTGATTGGCGGTGCCGTGGTACTGGTGCTTTTCTATTCCTTCCTGTCAGGACTGGTGCCGCCGGTGATTCGTGCGGCGGTGATGGGGATTCTTTCCGTAGGCGGCGTATTTCTGGAAAGGGAAAAGACATCCCTTAACCTCCTTGGCGCTGCAGTGGCAGGCATGCTGCTATGGGATCCTTTTTACCTTTATGATGTGAGCTTCCAGCTCTCCGTAGGGGCATCGGCGGGCATTCTTATCTTTTACCGGCCCCTTATGGGAGAGCTGCTGCCCCTTCCCCTTCTTCCCAAATGGGTGAAGGAAGGCGTCGCCCTTTCTACGGCGGCCCAGGTGCTGACCATTCCCGTCATGCTTTATGATTTTCACACCTTTCCCCTCTATTTCATTCCTGCCAACCTTTTTGTTACGCCCTTTTTGGAATGGGTTATTATCGCAGGGCTGCTGGCTGCTGCTGCGGCGCCGGTCTTTCTGCCCCTGGCAGGAGGAATTCTTCATGTGTCCGACTATCTTCTCTGGGCGGGCATTCATCTGAATCTTCGCCTTTCCGCCTGGCCCCGGGCTGCCCTGCAGACAGGCAGCATGACCCTGGTGCAGGGGATTTTCTATTACGCCACCGTGGCTTTTCTCTATTTCAAAAAGGAAATCACCGCCTTCCGATGGCGGACTGTCAGTGCCCTGGGGGTCTGGAGCGGTCTTCTGGGCCTTACCCTCTTTCTCTATGTGACGAAACCGGAGACCCTGGTCTGCTTCCCTGATCTGGGGCCTGATCAGGGAGCCATCCTTGTCACCGGCGGCCATAAAATTTTATACTATAAGGGCGGCAGCATTCCTTCCCACACATCGGACTGGGAATGGAAATCCATTCTGGGCTATGAAGGTGTTTTTGATGCAGATGTGCTGATTCTGAACCTGGAGGATGTGAAGGAGCCTGTTCCTCTCACCCTGCCGGTGAAGGTAAGGGAAATATGGGTCACCGGGGGAAGGGTGGAAAAGAAGGCGCCCTGGCTCATGGAAGGCTTTGAAGGCACCCTTCGGCCTCTTTCCGCCTGCCGCCTTCGTCTGGGAAATCTTTCATTCCTTACCAATGGAAGCAGCTGGCTCCTTTCAGAAGGGGACAGGGGAGTCTATCTTTCCGGGGAAAGAGGGCTTTCGGATATTTCCTTTCCCCGTCATACCCTGTGGGCCGCCTCGGGGCGAAAGAGGGGGGAGGGCATACCGGAGGAGGAAATAGACAGGGTGCAGGCGGAAGTTATTGTGTACGGCGGAAGCCATCTCGCCTCCTCCTTTGAAGATATGGATTTATTTGAATTTAAAAATTACCCCGCAGCCAATGTGTATCAGGAAGGCATGCAGACCGCATCCTTCCGGGGGAGATGGGAGCTGGAAGGCACATCATGGTTATGAAGAAAGTGAATAAGAATAACTGCTTCTTTTTGTACGGCGATGATCCCGTATCAGCCAATATCCGCAAGAGGAGTCTCATTGCCTCCTATTTCCATGGAAATCCGCCGGATGTGACACTCTTTGACGGAAACGGCAGCTTCGATGAATACAAAAATGCGCTGGAAGGGCAGTCCCTCTTTACAGCGGAAACGGCGGTGGTCATCCACAATCCTCCCTTCTTGAAAAGACGGTCGGAAAAGGAGGATAAAAAGGAAGAAATCTTCCTGCAGATTTTAAAAGATTTATCCCCTGAGATTCTGCTGGTGATCCTGGTGGACGGGAAGGTGGACAAGAGGACAAAAATTGTAAAGACCCTCCTTTCCATCTGCACCGCCGAAGAGTACAGCCTCATGAATCCCCGGGACGCGGCGGGCACCATGATACGCATGCTGGCGGATGAAGGGAAACGGGTGGACTATGAAGCCCGGGGATACCTGGAAACGGTTCTCTCTTCCTGGGAACAGATTTCTTCTCCCCTTCTGCAGACGGAATGTGATAAAATTGTGCTGATGTGCGGAAACAGGGACACGGTGACCCGGAAACTGCTGGAAGCGGCGCTTCCGGACTACATGAACCAGGGCATTTTCCGCTTTACCGATGCCCTGTTGGACAAAAAGGCGGCGGTGGTGCTGGAAAGTGCGGACCGCGTTTTCACGGATATTCCATCCACCATCAAAAATCTGGGATTTCTTTCTTCCAAATTCAGAAAGATTAAAATTTTCCATGAAATGAAAAGATGCCGCCGTCCGGAATCGGAAATCAAAGAGGCCCTGGGGGCACGTACTTCCTGGATGTGGCGGAATATGCAGCAGGAAGCGTCCAAAGTGAAGGAAAGGGATGCGGAATGGTTTCTACTCCAGATTTTTAATTATCAGATGAAGACAAGGCAGGGGGCTTCAGACCTGGAACTGAAGGACCTGCTTCTTACATATTGCATGAAATGAAGGTAGCTGTTCATTGAAATTACGAATCAAACGCATAGCAGGCATGATCTCACTGGTGGCACTCCTGTCGGGAGCAGCCGCCCCCTTTCTCTGGGTGAAAGGAGATGCTGTTATTCCCGGCGTCCGGATTAACGGCATTTCCGCCGGCGGCCGGTCAAGGGCGGAGCTCATGGATGTTCTGGATGAGCAGAACAGAGCCATGGAAAAGGAAAAGCTGGCACTGGTGAAGGATTCCGCCCGGGAAGAATGGAGCTATAAGGATCTTCATGTCCGCTATGATGAGCACAGCCTGGATGAGGCTATGGAAATCGGAAGGCAGGGAAGCCTTTTCAAACAGTGGGAGGTCCGGTGGAAGGTTCTTCTTTCCGGCAGATCAGCCCATATTGACGCCGCATTTGATGAGAATGTCCTAAAGGATAAAATCGGGGAACTTGTGAAGAAATACGGGCAGCCGGCCCAAAATGCCCTGCCCCGCTTCCATAATGACGGCTCCGTCACCTTTTCCAGAGGGCGGCCCCATCTGGCTGTGAAGGAAGAAGACCTTACGAATAAAGTGAGGGAAATGCTGGAAACAGGAAAGGGAGGGGAAATAGAAATCCCTGTCACCGAAGAGGTGAAGCCCAATATGTCGGACAAAGAAGCGTCGGAAGTGAACAGGGTGCTGGGAAGATACAGCACCTCCTTTGGAGGAGATGCCAACAGGAGCAGCAATATTTCCCTGGCTGCAGAAAAAATCAGCGGCACCTACCTGAAGCCGGGGGATGGTTTTTCTTACAACCAAACCACCGGATCCCGTTCCGCCGCCAACGGATACAAGGAAGCGCCGGTCATTATCAACGGCAAACTGGAGCCCGGTTCCGGCGGCGGTGTATGCCAGGTGAGCTCCACCCTTTTCAATGCGGTCATCCTTTCCGGACTGGAAGTGACCCAGAGAACCTGCCATTTTTCTCCCGTATCCTATGTGCCTCTGGGGCGGGACGCCACTGTGGCGGAAGGGGTGATTGACTTCTGCTTCCGCAACCATCTGAAGCACGGCGTCTACATTTATGCCGAATACGCACCGGGCCGGGTGACCGTATGGATACTGGGCAATGAGGAAGACAGGCCTTCCTATGTGGATATTTCAAAAATAAAAGAAGAAACGGTTCCCTTCAAGACCGTGAACCGTCTGGATCCATCCCAGAAGGAGGACAAGAAGACGGAAGAAGGGCATGAAGGGAAAAATGTAACCATCAAACAGAGCGTGAAATGGGCCGACGGAAGGGTATATCATGACATCTTCGAATCGGCCTATGAAGCGGTGGATACGATGGTGACTTATAAGAATAAAGAAGACCTGCCGAAAGATGGAGAGGGCTGAATCATCATAGGAAAGAGGCCTCTCTTGCAGGCAGGCTTTATCATGAAAGGAGTACATCCATGGGAAAATACCGTCTGCAGTCACGGAATAAGAATTCCATGATTACATTGATGGAAGTAGATACAGAATGCCGGGCCTGGTATATCAAGGCAGACGACAGGAATGCGGCTGTCCGCGCCCTGAAGGCTATGGGAAAGGAACTCACTCCGGTGGAGTCCATTTATGTAAATGGAGAAGACGTATCGGATGAAGTGTTTGCAGCCATTGCCCTGGACATGGGAGCCCCGTCGTATAAGGAACCGGAAGATTCCATGCCTTCCGGTGACATGGGCGTAGAAGACATTCCTCTCCCGGACGAGGAGCCTATGGAAAATTTCGCTCTTCCTCCCGACGAAATGGCCCTTCCCACCCTGGATGATATTCCGCCGGACGCGGCGCCGCTGCCGCCGGAGACAGGCAGTGTACCGGAAATGGATATGCCGGACATTCTGCCTGACCTTACCAGCGTGCTTCCCAAGAGTGCCTTCATTTCCTCTCCTAAGGACGGGGGAAAGAAGGGGGGCGCTGTGAATGGTATCTATCTGGGACGGAAGCACATTACCGGCGAGCCGGTGGACATCAGAACCATTACGGATGAGGCGGACGGCGTCATTGTCAATGGCACCGTCATCAGCTGCGAAGTGAGGGAACTCCGCAGCAAGAAAAAGCTCTTCATCATGCGCCTGGCCGACGAGACCAATGGTATTTCCTGCAAGAAATTTTTTGATCATCCGGAAGAAGCGGCGGGGGTGGAATCACTGAAGCCCGGCACCGTAGTCAAGGTGAGGGGCAATGTGCGCTATGACAAGTATTCCGGCGGCAATGCATTGGAACTTCTTCTCCTGCAGATAGAAAAGGGAGAAGCCAAGGTCATCGACCATGAAGACGACTATCCTACCCCCCGGGTGGAGCTCCATCTTCATACAAAGATGAGCCTTGACGGTCTCATTGATAACGAAGAAATCATCAAAACCGCCGCCAAATGGCACCATCCGGCTGTGGCCATTACGGATCATGGCGTCATCCAGGCTTTTCCGAAAATCCAGGATCTGGCGGAAAAATACCACCAGAAGGTAATTTACGGCATGGAAGGGTACATGATCAATGAGATTCCGGAAAATCCGGACACCGACCGCCAGCAGTACAACCATATCATTATCCTGGCGAAAAACATTACAGGCCTCCGCAACCTGTACCGCATGGTCACCCTGTCCCATCTGAAGTTCTACAGGAAGCGGCCGCTCATTCCCAAGCCCATTCTGGAAGAATATCACGAAGGCCTCATTTACGGCTCCGCCTGCGTAATGGGTGAATTTTTCCGTGCCGTCCTGGCCGGGGAAAGTGATGAGGAACTCATTCAAAAGGCAAAATTTTACGATTACCTGGAAGTGCAGCCCCTTGGAAATAATGAATTTCTTATCAACGAAGATAAATTCGGCAATGTGAATTCCGAAAAAGACCTGCAGGATCTGAACCGGAAGGTTATTGAAATCGGGGAAAAGGCAGGCCGCCCTGTGTGTGCCACCTCCGATGCCCATTACATGTTTGCCGAAGACCAGAGAAATCGGGACATTCTTCTTTCCAACTGGGAAAAGCCGGGGAAAATCGAATCCCATCCCCCTGTATACATCCGTACTACCCAGGAAATGCTGGATGAATTCTCCTACCTTCCCAAGGATAAAGCCATTGAAATCGTTGTGACCAATACCCGGAAGATTGCAGAGCAGTGCGAAGTTTTGAAGCCGCTGGCGGAGGAATGGAAATCCTACAACCCGAAAATTTCCGGCGCCGACGATAAACTGGTGAAAATGTGCTATGACAATGCCCATGCCATTTACGGAGACCCTCTCCCCAAAATCGTGGAAGACAGGCTGACCCTGGAACTGACACCGATTATCAAGCACGGCTACGGCGTACTGTACTACATTGCCCACAAGCTGGTAAAACATTCCAACGACCGGGGCTACCTGGTAGGCTCCCGAGGCTCTGTAGGCTCCTCCTTCGTAGCCACCATGTCAGGCATTACGGAAGTCAACCCCCTGCCTCCTCACTATGTATGCCCCAAGTGCCACTGGACACAGTTCTTTACCGACGGCTCCGTAGGCGGCGGATTCGACCTTCCCGACAAGAAATGCCCGGAGTGCGGCACGCCCCTCAATAAAAACGGCCACGATATTCCTTTTGCCGTATTCCTCGGCTTTGACGGCGATAAAGTCCCTGATATCGACCTGAACTTCTCCTCCGGCGATGACCAGGGCGTGGCCCATAAGTACACAGAAGAACTCTTCGGACGGGACAACGTATTCCGCGCCGGCACCATTGCAGGCATCCAGGATAAGACGGCCTACGGCTTTGTTAAGAAATATGCAGAGAACCGGGGCCTCACCTTCAATGATATTTTCATCGAAAAACTGGCTGCCGGCGTGGCAGGGGTAAAGCGTACCACCGGACAGCACCCGGCAGGCATTATGGTATGTCCAAGGGACATGGACATCCACAATTTCACACCCCTCCAGTATGCCGCCAACAAGAAATACCTGAAGGATGAAGAGGGCAATGTGATTCCCGGCACCATTACCACCCATTTCGACTACCATTCCATTTCCGGCCGTATGCTGAAACTGGATATTCTGGGTCACGATGATCCCAAGGTCATCCGCATGCTCCAGGATATTACGGGTATCGACCCCATGTCCATTCCCTTCGATGACAAGAAGACACTCTCCCTTTTCAGTTCCACCGAAGCCCTGGGTATCACGCCCCAGCAGCTGGCGGCGGTGATTGGAAACAAAGGTGTCACTGTCGGCGCCCTGGGCCTTCCGGAATACGGCACCCCCTTCGTCAGGGGCATGCTGGAAGACACGAGGCCGAAAAACTTCTCCGAACTGGTACGAATTTCCGGTTTCTCCCACGGTACCGACGTATGGCTGAACAATGCCCAGGACCTCATCAAAAATGGTACCGTCAAACTGGAAGATGCGATTTCCACCCGTGACGACGTAATGAACTACCTCATCAACCACGGCGTCAAGCCCCTTACCTCCTTCAAGGTCATGGAAAATGTACGTAAGGGAAAGGGCCTTGAAAAGAACGGTTCCAACAACAAGGCGGAACTGGACGCCGCCCATGTACCCCAGTGGTTCATCGACTCCTGCCTTAAAATCGGCTATCTCTTCCCAAGGGCCCACGCCGTGGCCTACGTTATGATGGCCTTCCGCATTGCCTGGTTCAAGGTGTACCAGCCCCTGGCCTACTATGCAGCCTACTTCACTATCCGCGCCGAAGGCTCCTTCAACGCACCGGTCATCCTGAGGGGACTGGAATCCCAGAAACAGGAACTGGCCCGCATTGCCTCCCTGGAGCATCCCACTGCCGTGGAAAAAGGAAATGCCACGGTCATCGAAGTGGCGGCGGAAATGTACCTCCGGGGGCTGGAATTCATGCCTATCAGCCTGGATAAGTCCGCCGCCTCCGAATTCAAGATGGTGGACGGAAAGCTCCTGCCTCCCTTCAACTGCATCCCCGCCCTGGGCGATTCCGTAGCCAAGGAAATCGTAAGGGCCAGGGACAGTCACCCCTTCACATCCAAAGAAGACCTTCGGAAGAGGGGTAAAGTAAGCCAGACCATTATCGACACCATGGACGACATGGGGATACTGAAAGACCTGCCGGAAGAAGAGCAGATGTCCCTCTTTGATTTCTAAAAGGAAATAAGGTTTAGGGAAGCACTGATTAATTCGCAGAATCGAATTTCATATGTATTTTTATCCAATGCTGCGTCATAAGCCTCCTTAAATAGCTCGCTATTCGCGTCGACTTATTCCTTGCATTGAATAAAAATGCAAGAATGAAATCCGATAACGATTTAATCAGCGCTTCCTTAGGGAAGCATATTCTTAAAGCCCCTTGGCCGGTGTCTGGGGCCTGCGCCTTTACGGGCGCAGGGGCGCCGCTGACGCGGCAGGTTGTGTAGAAGGGTTGTGGTATCGCTCTGCAGGAGAGGGCACTATGGATACTTTCCAATGGGCCACATGACTTTGCAGAGAAGCATGGAGCAGTTTATTCTGCCCTGAATAGGGGTGGCAAGGGAACGAAATTTGTAGGGAGCCGTAGGCGACTGAAAATTTCGTGAGGCGCTTCCCTTTGGGTAAGTCCGGCGAAGCCGGATAGGGGGCGAACGTAGTGAGCCAATCATCAGGATGTTTATCATGCTATATGATACTGAAGGTAACTTTCGTAACGCTGACTTTATAATCATTGCCCGCAGGGCAGTCCACAACCCTCAGCGGCGCAGCCGCTGTCGCCCCTTGAGCAGAGGCGAATACATCCAGCCGCCATAGGCGGCCGCAACCTTCGGCCCGAAGGGCCGTCAACCTTCCCCTCTGAACCCAGTGCTTCCCTAAAGCGGCCCTTTATAATATTTGCTTTTTTCTCTATTCCCATGATATAATGACCTCAGTATCCGGGGTTATAGCTCAGTTGGTCAGAGCGCTTCGTTGACATCGAAGAGGTCTTTGGTTCGAATCCAAATAGTCCCACCAGGATGTATAACCCGCCTCTGTGGCGGGTTTTTGTGTATCCGGGGATGGAAAGAAGGGAGAAGGTTGAAACTTTTTGCGGTGATTATGGTTCTTATTGCCGGCACCATGTGGGCAGGAACCGGTCTGGCGGCCCAGGATTTCTTCCGAAAAAGCACACTGGACTCCATGGACCTTACGGTATTTCGTATGTTTTCCGCCGGTTTCATCATGTTTTCCGTGTCCCTCATCAAGGGGAAATGGAAACCGGGAATCAGGGAAATCAGAAAGCGCCCTCTTCTTCTCCCAAGCCTTGTGTTCTACGGCATTGTGGGGCTTATGCTCATGCATTATACCTACTTTGCCTCCATCGCTGCAGGCAATGCGGCGGCAGCCACAGTGATCCAGTATACCTGTCCTGCCATTGTGATTTTATGGGTCTCCCTGAAAGGAAGGAAATGGCCGGCAGGGGGAGAGCTTCTGGCAGTCGTCCTGGCCATAGCCGGTGTGTTTCTCCTTGTTACCGGCTGCGATTTCCATCGGATTTCCGTGCCTGCGGAGTGCGTGTACCTGGGCCTGGCATCGGCTGTTTTCTTTGCCGTCTGCGCTGTTTATCCCAAGCACCTCATGGGGGCGCTGGACAATTCCTTCATTCTTGCCATCGGCATGTTCACCGGTGCTTTGTCGGCCTGGTTCATTGATCCGGTCACTGATTTTACAGGATTCTTTGAAAGGGATGTGCTCTTCGACTCCTTCTGGATCGTTATTTGCGGCACGGTGGTCGCCTTTACCTGCTACAATGCCGGACTCCATTACCTCAGTGAATCCCAGGCCTCCGTTACCGCCACCATGGAACCGGCGGTTTCAGTGATTGCATCCCTCTTCCTTTTTAACGTCAGATTCGACTGGGTGCAGGCAGTGGGCATCCTGCTTGTCATCCTCGCCATCGCCGCACCGACATTGTGGAGAAAGGACTCCCGTTCGGCAGGGAGGCGCAACGGTTCATAGAGTGATGAGGAAAGTTTCCCGTCCGGCATGGGGCAAATGCGGCTCATCGCGTCAGGAAACTGTTTGCGAAAGGTTTCCTGCAGGGCATGATACGAAAGCAGTTCATCACGGCAGGAACCTATTTCATAGATGCGACATTTATAGTAAAATAGAGACTGAATGTAGATTATCGTTATACAGGAGTCATTATGGATACAGAACACATCAGGAATTTTTCAATTATTGCCCATATCGACCATGGCAAGTCTACCCTGGCGGACCGGCTCATCGAGCTTACCGGTACGGTGCAGAAGAGGGACATGGAGGCCCAGATCCTGGATACCATGGATTTGGAAAGGGAAAGGGGCATTACCATTAAGGAACAGTCCGTGCGCCTTATGTACAAGTACGAGGACGGAGACACCTATGAACTGAACCTCATTGACACCCCAGGCCATGTGGATTTTAATTACGAAGTGTCCCGCAGTCTGTCTGCCTGCGAAGGGGCTATCCTTATTATTGACGCCACCCAGGGGGTACAGGCCCAGACCCTGGCCAATGTATACCTGGCCCTGGACCACAATCTGGAAATCATTCCGGTTATCAATAAAATCGACCTGCCCAGTGCGGATATTGACCGGGTGAAGAAGGAAGTGGAAAATATCATCGGTCTTGATATGTCCGACGCCATTCCCGTTTCTGCGAAAACCGGAGCCAATGTGGAGGAAGTGCTGAAACGGATCGTGGAGCAGGTGCCGCCGCCTCCGGATAACAGTAAAAAGCCGCTGCGCTGTCTGATTTTTGATTCCATTTTTGATTCTTATAAAGGGGCGATTGCCTATGTACGGGTCATGGACGGTGAAATTAAGCCGGGCATGAATATCCGCATGATGGCTTCCGGTAAGGTGTATACGGTGACGGAGGTGGGTTATTTTTCTCCATTCCCCAAAGCTGCCGATGTACTTACCTGCGGCTCCGTAGGCTATGTGGCAGCCAGCATTAAGAATGTGCAGGACTGCGAAGTGGGGGATACCATTACCACCGCGGAAAACGGCGCTTCTGAAGCGCTGCCGGGGTATCGCAAGGCGCTCCCCATGGTATTCTGCGGCCTGTATCCCATCGAAAGCAAGGATTATGACAATCTGAAGGAAGCGCTGGAAAAGCTCAAGCTTAACGACGCAGCTCTGGAATTCGTGCCGGAAACGTCCCAGGCCCTTGGCTTCGGTTTCCGCTGCGGTTTCCTGGGCCTGCTCCATATGGATGTGGTGCAGGAAAGGCTGGAGAGGGAATACCATCTGAAGCTCATTACCACAGCCCCTTCCGTTATTTACCATGTGTTCAAAACAGACGGCACCATGGTGCCGGTGGACAACCCGGCAGAACTGCCGCCTATGACAAAAATCGAACACATCGAAGAACCGGTGGCCAAGGTGGATATCCTGGTGCCATCGGACATGGTGGGGAACGTGATGGAACTGGTGCAGAACCGCCGGGGCGTGTTCCAGACCATGGAGTATCTGGATGAAACCAGGGTGGATCTGTCCTACAAGATTCCTTTGTCGGAAATCATTTTCGATTTCTTTGATAAATTGAAATCCTGCACCAAAGGCTATGCGTCCCTGGACTACCAGCTGGACGGCTACCAGAAAACCGATGCAGTGAAGCTGGATATCCTTCTGAACGGCGACCTGGTGGATGCCCTGTCCATCATCGTCCACCGCAGCAATGCCCCTGCCCGGGGCCGCGCCCTGGCGCTGAAGCTGAAGGACATCATTCCCCGCCAGCAGTTCGAAGTGCCCATTCAGGCTGCTATCGGCAGCAAAATCATTGCCCGGGAAACCATCAAGGCCTATAAAAAAGACGTTCTTGCCAAGTGCTACGGCGGCGACGTGACCCGTAAGAAGAAACTGCTGGAAAAGCAGAAGGAAGGGAAGAAACGGATGAAACAGGTAGGCAGCGTGGAAATCCCGCAGGAAGCATTCATGGCGGTTCTGAAAGATGACTGACCTGGGGCTCTATATTCATATACCCTTCTGTAGAAGCCGCTGTGCATACTGCGGCTTCTATTCCGTTGGGACAAAGCCGGATGACCGCTTTATCAGGGCCCTGGAAAAGGAAATGGAAATGAGGAGTCCTGATTTCAAAGACCGACTCTGTGACACCATCTACCTGGGCGGCGGCACCCCTTCCTCCCTTACGGAAAATCAGCTTGCGACGGTTATGGAAAATATCCGGAAATATTTCCATATTTCCCCAAATGCTGAAATAACTATGGAAATGAATCCCTGCGACATGACGGACTCCTATCTTAAAAATGCCAGGGCCCTTGGCATTAACCGGATTTCCATAGGCGTCCAGAGCCATGATGACCGGCTCCTTCAGGCCATCGGCCGCCTTCACAACGCCTCCGAGGCGGAAAAGGCGGTAAAAAGAGCCTATGCTTTGGGATTTCACAACATGAGCATCGACCTTATGTATGAGCTTCCCGGCCAGGGGGTGGAGGATTTCAGGAAATCCCTGCTCTGGGCTGTGCACCTCCCCATTACCCATGTGTCCGTGTACAGCCTCATTCTGGAAGAGGGCACCCGCTTTTCCCAGCTGGCGGAAAGGGGGCTCCTTCAGCGGCCTACGGAAGAGGTGAGCTGGGCTATGTATCAGGATATGTGCCGCATCCTTCCTCATTACGGCTTTGAAAGGTATGAAATATCCAGCTTTGCTCGGAAGGGATACCGCTCCCGGCACAACAGGAAGTACTGGCAGCTTTCCGACTACCTTGGCCTGGGGCCGGCCGCTTCCTCCCGCATTGGAAGGACAAGATTCACCATAAGCCCCGGCGTCAGGCTCTATGAAAAGGAACTTCTCACCGGCGGAAAGCCGCCGGCAGAGGTGGAGAACCTTTCTGAAAAGGATGAAATGGAAGAATACTGCTTCCTCCATCTTCGCATGAAGGAAGGCATCCCGCTGGAGGATTTTGAAAAGCGATATGGACACCCTCTGGCTTACTGGTATGAAAAGCAGGTGGACATGCTGAAAAGACAGAAACTTCTGAAAGAAGAGAAGGGCCATCTCTTCCTTACCTATCATGGCGCCGCCCTGGGAAACTATGTATTCGAGCAGTTCCTGAGGGACGAATAGATCTGGGGAAGCGCTGATTACATTACTGTCTGCTTTTATTCTTAAATTTTTATGCAATGCAAGGAATGGGGCTGCCATTTATTAACCAATTTTACGTCAGCCTCTTTTCTTTTTGGCTCTGTTGGATTATCATAGGGGTAACCCTTTGGAATAAAATTTCATAAGGAATACGAAGCATCGCGGCTTCCTTTGACGGGGAAAACCCGTGGATTTCAGCTGCGATGACTTTTTTATTGGAGGGAGATTTTGTTATGCCTGTTTCTTACATGGAAATCAATCTGAATGCACTTCGCCACAATCTGAGAGTCATCCGCCATCATCTGCCGAAAGAGGTAAATGTACTGGCCGTTGTCAAGGCCAATGCCTATGGCCACGGCGCCGTAGAAACGCTCCGCATTGCAATGGAAGAAGGATATACCGCCGCTGCCGTAGCCCGGGTGGAAGAAGGAGCTGAGCTCCGCCGCGCCGGATTCGCCTGCCCTATTTATGTACTGGGCCTTCCTCTTCCGGAAGATATGCTCATGGGCGTGAAATACGACCTCACCCTGCCGGTGGACGACACGGTGGATTTGGACGCTTTTGAAGATATTGCTAAAGGCGCCGGCAAGACAGTGGAAGTGATGATGCCTATTGATACAGGCATGAACCGTATCGGCACCCATCCGGAAGATGTGAAGCCCTTCCTGAAGAAGCTGGCCCTCTATCCCCACCTTCATCTCCATGGCACGTGGACCCATATGGCCACCGCTGACTGCAAAGATAAATCCGCTGCCCTGAAACAGCTGGACCGCTTCGATGAAGCTATTGCCCAGATGCCCGTTACCGACGATTTCGTCATTTCCTCCGCCAACAGCGCCGGCGTCATCGACATCCCCAAAAGCTGGCACAACCTGGCCCGCCCGGGCATCATTATCTACGGACCCCAGCCTTCCGATGAAATGGAAAACAAGCTGGATCTCCAGTACGTCATGCGTATCGTCAGCCATGTCACCCATGTACAGACACTCCACAAAGGTGAAGCCATCGGCTATGGCGGCACCTATGTGGCAGACAGGGACATGAAGACCGCCACCGTCCCCATCGGCTACGCCGACGGCTATCCAAGGTGCCTCTCCAATAAGGGAGAAGTCCTCATCGGCGGAAAACGCTGCCCCATTATCGGCCGTATCTGCATGGACCAGTTCATGGTGGCAGTAGACGACTCCGTAAAACCGGGGGATGAAGTCATCCTCATGGGCAGACAGGGAGAAGGAGAAATCACACTGGACGAAGTGGCAAAGACCGCTGGCACCATTCCCCATGAAATCACCTGCGACCTGAAGAGAATCCCCCGGGTTTTTGTAGCAAAATAAAAACCTCTTTCCTTTATCCACCCTTTGTGCTATAATACTCCTTGTTAGGCGTCTATAGCTCAGTGGATAGAGCACTGGTCTCCGGAACCAGGTGTCGAGAGTTCGAATCCCTCTAGACGCACCAGAAATTGAAATCCTTATGCCAGAAATCCGGCATAAGGATTTTTTGATAAGGAGGACCTATGGACAAGGACGAAAAGACAGATTCCCTGGAAGATAGGGAACTGACGGAAGAAGAGCTGCAGGAATTCATGGCATCCTATAAGAAAGAACTGGCTCATATCTACAAAATGGCCAGCGCCAAGAAAGCCTTTCTGGCCCGCCAGAAGCTGCCGCATCTGAAAGCGGCACTGGAGGAATGTGACCGGGACATGAGGCAGGACATAGAGGAGCTGAAAAAGAAATACGGCATCCACTATTGATGTTTTCTCATTGAAATCTAATTTGAAAAAAGAGGCGCCGTATGGTATATTATCCATGTCGCCTGATGAAGGCGGCGGCTCTGAAAAATCTTTTGAAATCAAATAAAAAAAGATTTGACAGAATGCCTCGAAAATGATATAATCATTTTCGTTGAACGGATCATTAGCTCAGCTGGCAGAGCACCTGACTCTTAATCAGGGTGTCCGGGGTTCGAACCCCTGATGATCCACCAGAAATCAAATCCCACGATTTTCGTGGGATTTTTTATTGTATAATGCAGGTTTATCAGCGAGCCGGAAGGGGTCAGCCGCCAAAGGCGGCATATTAAATTGATTGCCCGAAGGGCAATCCACAACCCTCAGACGCGAAGCGTCTGTCAAACCTAAGAACATTTGCGCCGGCAGGCGCATCAAACTTTAGGGAAGCACTGATTAATTCGATAACGATTTAATCAGCGCTTCCCAGAACCCTCATACCGCAGGCACAGGCCTCTCCCTTTGGCCCATAGAATCCCCCTGCCATTTATGATAAAATAGGGCAAAACGGGAAAAATTCTTCGGAGGTGTCCTATGAAATACAGAAGTACCAGAAGTAATGAAACAGTGACGGCATTAGAAGCGCTGGTGAAGGGCCTGGCCGATGACGGCGGCCTGTATGTGCCGGAATCACTGCCTGCTCCCTTTCTCCATGCCGATGAACTGAAAGATATGAGCTATGAGGAGCTGGCGGCCTTTGTGCTGTCCCATTTCCTCACTGATATTCCGAAAGAGGAACTGAGGAAGCTGACCCACAGCGCCTATACAGGTACCTTTGAGACGGAAGAAATCGTACCGGTGAAGCCTCTTTCCCGGGCTTTTTCCATGGCGGAAATGTTCCATGGCAGAACCTGCGCCTTCAAGGATCTGGCCCTTTCTCTTTTCCCGTACCTCCTTGTGTATGCCAAAAAGGAAGAGAAGGATGGCAAGGAAATCCTTATCCTCACTGCTACCTCCGGCGATACGGGCAAAGCAGCGCTGGAAGGGTTCCGCGATGTGCCGGGCGTCCATATTATGGTATTCTATCCTTCCCATGGCGTAAGCCCTCTCCAGAAGGACCAGATGCAGAAACAGCTGGGGAGCAATGTGAGGGTCGTGGGCATTGAAGGTAATTTCGATGACGCCCAGGGGACGCTGAAGCAGGTCTTCGGCAGCAGTCTTAGGAAGGAAGAGGCGGATAAGGGTGTTCTTTTCTCCAGCGCCAATTCCATCAATATCGGCCGTCTCCTGCCTCAGGTGGTGTACTATGTATGGATCTGGCTGAAGCTTTTGAAAAACGGCTCCATCGGCCCTGATGAATCATTCAACGTGGTGGTGCCTACCGGCAACTTCGGAAATATTCTGGCAGCTTGGCTGGCGAAACAGGTGGGGGCGCCTATCGGACAGCTCATCTGCGCGTCCAATGAAAATAAGGTACTGGCTGATTTCTTTGAAACCGGCACCTACGACATTAACCGTCCCTTCTACATGACCGAAGCGCCTTCCATGGATATTCTGATTTCCTCCAATTTTGAACGGTTCCTCTACTACCTCACCGGCTCTGCAGAAAAGGTGAAGGAAAGCATGGAAATGCTCAAAAAAGAAGGGAAATATGAAGTATCTAAAGAAGCCTTTGCTAAAGCGGGCATGGAAATGAAAGGGGGCTGGGCTTCTCCGGAAGATATGAGCCGCGTGATGGGTGAAGTGTATGAAACTTACGACTACCTCATGGATCCCCATACCGCCGTGGCCTATGCGGTGTATGACCATTTGAGGAGGGAAGGGCAGATTCCCCGCCATTCCCACACCGTCATCATCAGTACGGCCCATCCCTATAAATTCCCCGGCGTGGTAGCCAAAGCCCTGGGACTGCCGGAAATGGAAAGCCCCTACGATACCCTTCGTGAAATCGCGGAAAAGACGGGTATTCCCCTTCCCAGACAGCTGGGTGAGCTGGAAAGCCGTCCGAAACGGTTTACGGAAACGGTGGGCCGCAAAGATATGGCCGATACCATCCGTTCCTATGCGGAGGAAATTTTAAGGAAATAGTCCATGGTGATTTCATAGAGACAGCAGAAAAGCGGGCTCCTGTGAGCCTGCTTTTCTGCTGTTTTTTACATGTATGGCAAATCCGGATTTTACAGGGCCATGGATTTAAAATTCTTTAAAATAATGGTATCATATATTTACAGAATAACAGTTAATATAGCCATAGAACGGCAGTCACTTGTTTCCCTGGCAGGAGGAAATTCCGGAAAGACAGGCATTTCCATTTTACAGGCATTTTTGCATATCCTTTGCATATTATAGGGGCTTTTTATGAGATATAGAAATTGGAACGAAAAGGGAGAGCGGAAATTCCGGCTTTCCATACTGGCATTATTGATATTGGTACTGGTATCTATTCATTTCTTTGACCCCACCTTTTATCCTACGGTGTATCATTTGTCGGAGGATGGAGATTTGCGGGGCACCATTGCCTATTTGCACAGTTTCGGCATATATGCTGCGTTCATGAGCTTTTTCATTGATGTGGTTATCAATATCGTAGGATTTCTGCCGTCCATTTTTATTTCTACTGCCAATGGCCTTATATTCGGCCTGTTTTGGGGCGTCATCATTTCCTGGCTGGCGGAAACGGTGGGGGTTCTTATTTCCTTCTATGTCATGCGGACCCTCTTCAGGGGCATGGCCATGAATATTATCAACAAGAGTAAAACATTAAAGAAACTGGACTCCTATGATTCCTGGCAGGCCATGGCCATTGCCCGGGCCATTCCCTATATGCCCAACGGCCTTGTGACTGCCATTGCCGCCCTTTCCAGTATGCATTTCCGGTCATATGCCCTGGGATGCCTCATCGGCAAGCTGCCTTCCACGGCGCTGGAAGTAATCCTTGGACATGATGTGGTGAACATGGAGGAACATGCCCTTCGGCTTACCATCCTTATCATTCTGGTCACCCTTGTTTATGGAGGCATTTGGTATTATAACCGGAAGAGAAATCAGAAAAAGCAGGATCCATAAAGACGGCAGTGCGTGAAGACCGGTGAAATCAAAACGGCGCCCTTCTATGGCAAGGGCGCCGTTTTATGTGAAATCATCTTTCTACAGCCATTTCGCCGATAGGGTATAATAGAGGAAATGGAAAGGAGGCGCATCATGGAACCGAAAAGCACGGACAGCAGCGGCCTGTTTTTTATCAAAAGGCTGATTCAGCGGTTTAATGATGATAATGTGACTGCCCTGGCAGCGGAAGCTACCTACTATTTCATCCTGGGCCTCATTCCTTTCATGATTTTCCTGGTGAACAGTATGCTCTTCTTCGCCGCTCCCCAGATTCATGTGATTATGAGTCTCCTTTCCTACCTTCCTGACGATGTGGCGGTGGCCATGGAGGCCAATATCCTCCGCATTATCCAGGCCAGAAGCTCCATATGGCTTTTCATCGGTCTTGCCGGCGCCCTGTGGACCTCCTCCCAGGGAGTGGATACCCTCATCCGTTCCACGGATCTGGCGGTGTACGGCGACAGGAACAGGCAGTCCTACATCCGGGTGAATGCCAAGTCCATCATCTTCACCCTTTTTATTTCTTTTGCCATGATTCTTTCCCTGGGGCTCATCGTTTTCGGCAACGCCGTGGTCTATGCCATAGCCTACTACTTCCACGTGCCGGAAATCCTGCTGAAACTGTGGACCGTGGTGAAATTCGGCATCCCCTTTGTTATTATCGCCTTCTCTCTGGCCGTTTTCTACGAATACGCTCCTGCAGGCAGGCGGTCTGACTGGAGGAGAGTCATTACCTCCGCTTTCCTTGTCACCTCCATATGGATCGCATTAACCGCTGCCTACGGTTACTACATCCTCCACGTATCCTCCATGGGCCTTACCTACGGCTCCCTCATCGGCCTGGTAGTCCTTTTCATCTGGTTCCACCTGGCTGCCATGGTTATCATCGCAGGCGGGGAACTGATTGTCACCTGGGATGAAACGGTGGAAAGGTCACGTCTGGAAGGGAGTGAGGATTCAGAGGGTTCGGCCCGCTGAAGGCGGGCTGGTTCAGAGGGTTCAGAGGGGAAATTGGGCGCGCAGCCGCATGGTGGCTGGGATCGAGGATCGAAGATTGGGGCCGGGATAATTTAGGGAAGCGCTGATTAAATCGTTGTCTGATTTTATTCTTGAATTTTTATGCAATGCAAGGAATGGGGCGACGCGAATAGCGAGCTATTTAAGGAGCCCCATGACGAAGCAGTGCATAAAAATTCTTATAAAAGCAGACTCTGCGAATTAATCAGTGCTTCCTTAGTGGCTGGTAGCTGGCAGCTAGTGGCTAGTGGCTGGAAAAACCATACAACCGCCCTGCGGGCGTTGGAAATGCACCCCTTCTGCCTACGGCACCTCCCCCGGAGGGGAAGGTTTGCTCTATGCTTTCTTAGGGCGATACCACCACCCTCGGCCCGCAGGGCCGTCGCTCCTTTCTATACAACCTGCCGACGCAGGCGGCCATAACCTTCGGCCCGTAGGGCCGTCAACCTTTCCCTCTGAACCTTTTCCAGAAATAAAAAACAGTGTCCCCAAAAAGAGGAGGACACTGTTTTTGATTTCAGCCGATTATTTTACCTGTACCTGCACAGCAGGCTTGGATTCCATTTCTTCTTCATCCCGTCCCACGCACCAGGAGGCGAAGAGGGAGCCGGACACATTGTGCCATACGGAGAAGATGGCACCGGCAATGCCGCCGGCGGCGGTGAAGTACATGAGGGCCAGGGTGGAGGCGAGGCCGGAATTCTGCATGCCTACTTCTATGGTCATGGCCCGGACCTGGGCCTTGGTCATGCCGAACTTTCTGGCGCAGGTATAGCCCAGCAGCATGCCGCCCAGGTTGTGGAGAATGACTACGGCCAGAATGATGAGGCCGTTATCCAGAATGGTGCGGCCGGAGAGGGATACCACGCAGCCTACGGTGAAGATGATGACCAGAGCGGAAAACATGGGCATTATCTTCGTCACGCGGGCTACCTGCCGGGGGAAGAAGTAGTTGAAGCCTACACCTGCCAGCAGGGGGAGAAGCACCATTTTCACAATGGACATCATCATGGAAGTGAAGCTGATGTCCACCCAGGCACCGGCAATGAGCCAGATGAGGAAGGGGGTGACGAAGGGGGCCAGGATGGTATTCACCATGGTCATGGAAACGGAAAGGGCCACGTCCGCGTGGGCAATGTAGGAAATTACATTGGACGCGGTGCCGCCGGGGCAGCAGCCCACCAGTACCACGCCGATGGCAATGGCAGGCGGCAGGGCAAAGAGCTTAATGAGCACAAAGGCAAGCCCCGGCATGATAACGAACTGGAGAAGGCTGCCCAGGGCCACATTCTTCGGCTGTTTGAATACATTCTGGAAATCCTTCGGCGTAAGGCTCATGCCCATGCCGAACATGATGATACCCAGCATGATGGGGATATAGGGGGCCAGCGGTTTCATGACAGAAGGCACGAAGATACCGAAAATGCCTGCCAGTATGACTCCCACCGCCATGTAGCGGGTACAGATACGGACGATTTTATCAATCATGGGAAACTCCTTTATGGATACATTCCTTCCGGGAGTATGCCTTCGCGGACAGGTCCGGAAGGAAGAGGAATCAATGGTTCAGCGGTGTTTTTCTTCTGAAAATGAGGAAATCAACCGATTTCCCTTTCTTTTTCGGAGCCCCTTGTTTTGATGGGATGGTTCTTTTCGTCTACCATTACGACTTTGGGGACCAGGGCGCGGGCTTCTTTTTCGTCCATCTGGGCATAGGCGATGATAATGACAATGTCGCCGATGGCGGTGCAGCGGGCGGCAGCGCCGTTCAGACAGATGACGCCGCTTCCCCGTTTGCCGGGAATGGTGTAGGTTTCCAGACGGGCGCCGTTGTTGTTATTGCAGATCTGCACCCTTTCACCGGGCAGGATGCCGGCGGCATCCATAAGATCCTGGTCGATGGTAATGCTTCCCATGTATTCCAGATTCGCTTCTGTTACCGTGGCTCTATGGATTTTTCCGTGCATCATTGTATACATCATGATTATGCCTCCAGTACTACGTTATCAATCAGTCTTGTTTTGCCAAATTTCACAGCTACTGCCAGCAGGGCTTTCCCTGTCAAGGTATCGTCCAGTTCTGTGAGACCGGGCATGCCGTACATTTCTACGTAGTCAATGTCACTCATGGGTTCCGATTTGATTTCATCAGTAACCTGGGCAATGAGCTTTGCCTTGCTTCTTTCGCCTTTGTCAAAGGCTTCCTTGGCATGTTTCAAACTTCTGGAGAGCACCAGGGCTGCCTTGTGTTCTTCCGGGGAAAGGTAAACGTTCCGGGAACTTTTGGCCAGACCGTCTGCTTCACGGACGATAGGCATCATGCGGAGGGTTACATTCATGAAAAGATCTTCCACCATACGCTGGAGGACCTGGGTCTGCTGGGCATCTTTCAAACCGTAGTAGGCGCGGTCGCATTCGGTGAGGTTGAAGAACTTAGTGCATACCGTAGCTACGCCGCGGAAATGGATGGGGCGGGTGCGTCCGCAGAGAACTTTGGTAATGGGACCGCATACTTCTACCCAGGTGGGATCCTTATGAGGATACATTTCTTCCGGACTGGGGGCAAAAAGAAGGTCTGCACCGGCAGCTTCTGCGATTTTCATGTCATGGGGGAGGGTTCTTGGATACTTGGCATAGTCTTCATTGGGGCCGAACTGGGTGGGATTGACAAAAACCGTGGTAATGGTCACATCATTTTCTGCGTGGGCCGCTTTGATGAGGGATGCATGGCCCTCATGAAGGGCACCCATGGTGGTCACAAGACCGATGGTCTTTCCTTCCTTCTTACACTGGTGTACAAACTCTTTCAGTTCACTGATTTTGTGGCAAAGAATCATTTTCTGCCGTCCTTCCCGGGAAAATTTCCCTACTGCTTTTCTGCAACAACGGGACAGGATTTCAATGAAAAAGACGCATCCCAAAAAGAATGCGTCTTTTTAACCCCACCGGAAAACTGCTGCCCTGCAGTCAGTGCCCCGGAAATCACAAAAGGGCACCCGAAAAGGATGCCCTGCTTTTGAAATCTCTGCATTCGTCTCGGTCATTACAATCCAAGCGATATGAATTTTTTTGGAAAATAGGGGCCGAAATCTTTTCTCTTTTTCAGCTGCTGAAGCTCAATGAGGATACTACGCAGCTTATAAGAAAATATTTCCAAAGGCCTGCCTGTCCATGTCATTTCAAGCTCTCCCGAATGGAGATGCCCCTATGAGGCCGGTGCAGACATATCTTCCAAAAGAAAGGATACTACCTGAAGAGGAAGATGTCAAGGAGGATGGAAAAGGTTCTAAAGATTGACGGGGCTTTCGCCCCGAGGGTTCTCAGGTTTGACGCGCCTATGGCGCGAGGATTGCGGTGGGCGGCTGCGCCGCCAGTATAAATAAAACCGTACAACCGCCCTTCGGGCAAGGAAAAGCGGTCCCCTTTGGTGGCTGGCGCCACCACCTTTCCCCCGCAAGCGGGGGAACAATAAAATGGGGGAGCCCTCTGAAACTTTTCGCTGCCGAAGGGGGCGAAACTATTTCATCCTCACCGTCAATACAAAGGCAATCCTGCCATCCTTATACTCCACAGTGAGGGGGATGGAGAGGAGGGAGGAGAGCTCCCGGGCGATGGAGAGGCCTATGCCGTAGCCCGCTTTTTGGCTGTTGTGGGATTCGTCGTTCCGGTAGAACCGCTCGAAGAAGCGGCTGTAGTCCACATGGGCCCCTTCTTTGTAGTCGTTGGAAACAGAAAGGAGGAGGGTGTCCTTTTTCTTTCCCCTTTCGGCGGAAAGGAGGATGGTGCCTTTGCTGTCGCAGTATTTCACCGCATTATCCAGAAGGATGTGGAGGATTTCAGATACATACTTTTCATCGCTTCTGGCAGTGAGGCCTTCTTCGCAGGAGAGGAGGAGTTTCTTATCCTGGCCTTTGGCCAGGAGGCTGAAATCTTCTTCCAAATGGGTGAGCATAGGCTTTACGGGGAAGGAGACAAGCTGCAGCTGGGCCTTGGTGGTTTCTCCTGCCTTGGAAAGGAGGATGAGGTGGCTGATGAGGCCGGACATGCGGCGCACCTGTTTGATAATGCCTTCGGTCCACTGGTTCTTTCCGTTGATCATTTCCATGGCTTCCGCGTTCACGGAAATAATGGCCAGCGGTGTTTTCAGTTCGTGGCTGGCGTTGGTGATGAATCGTTTCTGGTTTTCCAGATTTCTCACGAAGGGGGCGATGGCCCGCTTGGAGAGGAAGGCGAAAATCAGGACATAGAGGATGATGCAGAAGAAGCCGAACCATACGGAGTAGGAGAGGAAGGTGTGCACGTCGGAGAATTCACGGGTGCAGTCCAGAATGACAAGCAGGGTGGAGCCGTCTTCAAGGGTGGTTTTCATGAAGCCGTAGCGGGCTTTATTTTTCTGCAGAAAGCCGTTGTCCGAGGGGGAAGCAAGGGCGATTCTGGCAAATTCCACGGCCTGTTCTTCAGAGAAGGCTACAATGTTTTTTACGTTGACTGCGGTGATGCGGCCGCTGCTGTCAAGGCGAAGGGAGAAGTAGCGGGTCTGGTAGGCAAATTCCGGTGTATCTTCCGGCCAGGTGATGCCGGGGAAGAAGTCTTTCCCCCAGGAGGCGGTATCGGCAGGATGGTAGCGGGAGGGCATGGTGCCTCCGTTCTGGGTGATATAGGTCATGGTGTCCAGGCAGTGCTCCCGCATGGCGTAGAAACCCATCATGTTGATGAGGCCCAGGGCGCCGGCCACGATAATGAATATGGCCAGGGTGGCCAGGAAGATAAACTGGCGGCGCAGTTTTTTAATGAGGTTCATGGCTCCTCCCGAAGGGTCAGCTTGAAATCTTTTCCTTCTTCCCCGGCAATGGCCAGGTCTGAGTTGATGGCAGACAGTTTTTCTCTCAGGTAGGAAATGTAAATCCACACCACGCTTTCATCGACCCCTTCTTCTCCGCTCCAGATTTTCTGGAAGATGTAGGAGGTGGAGAGGGGTTTGCCGTGATGGAGCATGAGGAGTTTCATCAGTTTCGTTTCCTTGCCGGAAAGGCGGATGGAATTATGAGCGGAAAGTTCCTGCTCTTCCGTGTCCAGACTGGTGGAGCCGGCGGAAAGGGTGGAGGGGGTGAAGTCTTTTCCTCTTCTGGTGAGGGAACGGATACGGGCCAGCAGTTCTCCGATGGCAAAGGGTTTGGAAAGATAATCGTCGGCACCGGCGTCCAGGCCGGTAATGCGGTCATCCACTTCGGATTTGGCGGTGAGCATGATTACCGGTGTCACATCGCCGGCTGCGCGGACTTCCTGCAGGGCGGTGATGCCGTCTTTCACGGGCATCATAATGTCAAAGACCATGCAGTCATAGTTGGTGCGGGAGGCCAGATCCACGGCCACCGCCCCGTTTTCTGCCCAGTCCACATCGAAGCCCTGGTGTTTCATAATGGCTATCAGCACGTCGGCCATATCTTTTTCGTCTTCAGCAAGCAGTATACGCATAGGTTCTCCTTTATTCTTAATGTTCCTGACGGATAAGGTTCCGGATGGTCTGCATGGACAGGTCGCAGGATGCCAGTTCATCGGCGCAGCGCTTCAACTCCCGTGTAATCATTTCCGGATTTTTGATGTTTTTCTTGTACTTCATCTGGTGTTCCAGACTGGCCCAGGAATCCATGGCAATGGTGCGAAGCTGGATTTCCACGAAGAAATGGCCCGGATTTCGCCCCTTCACATCGGCAAAGGGGGCTTCCATCTCCACAATCAGGTGGCAGCTTCGGTAGCCGTTGGGCTTGGCACTTTTGATGTAGTCCTTTTCCTTTACAATGGTGCAGCCGGGAATGGAACGGATGAAATCGATATTTTCATAAATATCATTGAGAAAACAGCATACGATGCGGATGCCGATGGCATCGTGAATGTCATAGAGGGCGGAAGAGGGAGTTTCCGGAAGGTTTTTCCTCCGGCACTTGTCCCGCATGCTTTCTTCCGATTTGATGCGGTAAATCAGGTGTTCATAGGCTGCTTCTCCGGTTTCTTCCTTTCGCTTTTCACTGAAATCTTCGATTTGGGAAACCAGGGAGTGAAGGACTTGGGGCAGCGCGTCCTTCCAGGCGCCGTATATGGATTCGTTCATGGGAATGTCTCTTTCTTTGTATCAAACAATTTTTCTTATTATACCATGGAAAAGAGGAAGTTATACCGATTTTGCCCCATGGTCAATTTTTATAATAATTCCGGGGCCCGGGGCGAAAGAAATGAAATGGCTCATAGAGGGGGAGGCAGTCAGGTAAGTGTCAAGTTTTCCTCGGTAATTCATTTGACTGTCGATAATTACTATCTCCGTTTCGGCCGAAGGGGAAGATGAGATCGAGTGGTGAGAACGAGATCGAGTTGGACAGCGGCTTCGCTGCGAATACCCTCGACCTCAATCTCGATCTTCACACAACGTTTGCACTGTGCAAATAACAAGCAGCAAAACGCACCATAAGGCTTAAGACTTTAGATTAGCTCATGCTTTTGCTCCTCTGACGACAAGTTCAGTTTGGGGATGGCTTAGTCCAGTCCCTTCACGCTGGCGTCTGACTCATTGGACGGACAATTCTTGCAATCTACGGACACTGGGCCTTGCTGGTGTGATTTTTGTTTGTTACTGTTTCTATGCTTGCGAATAGAGGACAGCTTGATGCGGAGGCCGAGAATGTCGAAGGAGCCTGCGGCAGTTAACGGGATCATCCGTAGAAAGTACCGCAGGCTGTCAGAGCAAAGCTCAGTGCTTATATACTGGCGCTTCCCTGGCCGATAGCATGCAAAAGGACTCCGTACTTCCCTGTTTGGGGAAGCACGGAGTCCTTTACTTTGACCCTGCCGGTACTACTTTCACGCTGAGGGAGTTGATATACTCTTCGGGGTTATTGGTGACCCAATAGCTGATGATGGGGAAAAGGAATACATCTCCGTCAGGGACGAGATTGTTTTTATCCATAAAATCCTGCATTCGTTCCAGCGAATCCTGGCCATGATGGAAATAGGCGCCCTTAATATGGATAGAAGAAGTCCGGCAGGACGGATGTAATTGCAGGGGAGACTGGAACTGGGCGGTCCTGATTTCGTGACCACCGCAGAGGAATGGCTGAAGCGGCTGTGAAAGAAATCATCCCGGCTGATGACCCAGCCGGTGGGCTTCTCCTTACAGTAACAATGGGAGAAGGCCTCCCGCACGTGGCGGGCCCTGATGGTGATGGCGGACAGACCACCCCGCTGGGATTTGGGAATAGGCGTAAGATACATGCGGCAGTCACTGCAGCTTTCCAGCAGGACCTGGTTCAGCGGGAGAGACCGGCTCTTCTCCAGGGCCTCTCGATAATTGCCAAGAGAATGCATGAGCATCTCTGCCTCCTGTATCTGCTGCCTGCACTCGTTCTCTCTTTTGGCGATGACTTTCAGGATTTCCTCCCTTGACTTGTGCTGGAGGAAATTTCGGATGTCCGGAACCGAAATATCCATCTTCCGCAGGAACAATATGATTTCCAGCGTCAGGTACTGGGGCGTCGCATAGTAGCGGTAGCCGTTCTCCGCAATGAATTCCGGCTGCAGTACACCCGTTTTGTCATAATACAGCATGGTCTGCTTCGGTATATTGAAGAGCCGTGCCAGTTCACCGGCCGTATAATACTCTTTTTGCTTCATAATTCCCCACAACTCATAGAATGATACGAAAACCTTATGACTTTCATACAGTCTATCATAGCACAAAATGAGAAATTTTAAAATTGAAATTAGCATAAATGACTCATAATTATATAATAAATAATTATTAGTGATAATTATTACACCAATTTAATTCAAATATTTTTAAAGTATAACGCGAAGACCGGACTGCGCAGAGAGAAATGAAAAAGAATGAAGTCCATCTATCAGGGAAGAATGGACATGATGTTCCGTCAGAAGAAAAATATCATGATTAGCAGGATAATTATTCCTTTATGTCATAAATGAATGCCGCACTTGACTGTATGATATTCATACGGTTTATAATCGACCTGTCGAAAAGAATAGGAAACGGAAGTCTAAAAGACAAGTGGGGAATGCGGTAGGAATCCGCAGCTGTCCTGCAGCCGTATGGGGAATCCTTTGACTGTCAGCCTTTCACAGAGGAGCCAAAGGATGAGGAACCAAGCCGGAGTGCCACCCGTTTCCGGGGTCCCTATAAATCTGCACGGTACAGGTGGGATAAAGCGGAGAAACCATGATGCATTCATATACGTTCCTTTCTCATTCCAATGCATGGTTTCTTCCTGGAAACAGGAGAGCCTTTATCAGCCTGTGCTTTTTTATGGGAAAGGCTGCGGCTTCTGCTGATTCTCCTTGTTTCCGATTCTTATAAAAGCATCGACCTGATTTTAAGCAGTGCTTCCTTAGTACAAAGGAAAATCCTGCGGCATAATCCGTAAAATATGGAAATCCGCAGACATCTTGTGAGGAGGATCGATTCATGACACAAATGAAGAAATGGCTCATTTCTAGCGTTTTTGCAGCAGGCATGCTGATGGCGCCCTGCGCTGCCAGCGCGGCGGGGAATGGATACGTCAATTATCCTGCCGTACTGCAGGCTATGCCGGCCTTCAGCCAGGCACAGCAGGAAATGGTTTCCGCTCAGCAGACCTTGCAGAAACAGTTCAATGACCAGTCCAAAAACATGAACGACAAGCAGAAAAAAGAACTGGCAGCCAAACTGGACAAAGAACTGCAGGCCAGACAGCAGGCTATCCAGAAGAATGAAATCGTGCCGGCAGTAGAAAAAATCCGGGCGGCCATTGAAGCGGCAGCGAAAAAGAACGGCGTGGACTTCGTGGTCCAGGAAAGCGCATGGCTTTACGGCGGGAAAGACCTGACTCAGGACGTCATAGCCCAGCTGAAATAAAGAGACCTGTATTCCATCCTGAAAATCATTAGTCAAAGGAGCAGTTATCATGGCAAAAACAGAAGAAAAAGCAGTAGAAATTTCCGTAGTACAGAAAAAGGACAAAGCATTCCAGGAATACCTGGACTCCCATAAGATTTCCGGATTCGGCAAACAGTACGCCGGTGAAAACGGAGAAGTCGTCATTTACAGAAGCAACCTCCAGATTAAGGGGAACACCATTCCTTTCATGATCCTCCTGGACAACAGCGTATACACCCTCCTCCAGTTCCAGGCAGCTGTTGGCGCCGTGAAACCGGAAAAGAAAGAAAAACTGTCCGCCTACTTCAACGACCTCAACAACCAGTACCGCATGCTGAAATTCACCTGCGACGCAGCAGGAAACGTACTCCTGTCTGTATCCATCCCCGCCGGAGCACCTCATTTCGAACCGGCCCTGGTGATTGCCCTCCTCAATGAGGTGGAAAAACTGCTGGACCAGGAATATGACCATCTTATGGATGAAATCAAGAAGTAAAAAGGAAACAGAATAACAATAAATACAAATTATGAAAACCTGTAAAACGGATTGAATATCCAATGACTGTTTGTCGGTTTGGGGACCGGCCTGTCGATTTTTGTACCGTTTTACAGGTTTTTGCACATTTTTAAAGAGGAACCGAACAATGGGGAATTTTCTTAAACTATTCCGAAAAAAAGAAAAAATGCAGAGGAAAGCACATGGAACATCCCGAAAAATCACGCTTTCCCTGATGATACTGGGAACGTTGATGGCAGGTCAGGCCTGCATCGCAGATGCTGCCTATACCAGTGGCATCATAGGGGACCAGGAACAGGACCGGGCAAATTTTCCGGATGCACAGATTACAGGAGACGATGACCATCTGACCTATGATTTCCATGGGAAGGACGTGACCTTCCATATCCGAAATACCAACCCGACTGATACCGACACACCGCTGAATCCGGATAGAAATCAGGAAATCGTCATCAACAACCGCGGCAGCACACTGCATATGAACATCGTAAATACGGCCAGCAATACATTTCAGGGGATTGCTGCCATTAATGCCATATTTGGGGACCGAATCACCATCAACAGCGATGTCAGCACTTCCGTTTATGCTGACTACATGGCTGACGGCATCGCGCTGCAGGGGGATAACGTGCATGTAACCATTAACGGAAATGTGAAGATGAGGAAAGATAACCCTGACAGTCCCTGGGGCATCATAACGAATAATACTCACGGGAACTATGGCCCCGGAGGTGCGGTATCCTCTTCCGCTCCCAACTATACAGGGGCCCGCTGGCAGCCCACTGCTATCTGGAATAATGGCACCGGCGGCAGCACCGTCGATATGAACGGCGATTTTGATGTGGCCGTCCGGGGAACGGCGGTGGCTTCCGACCCTTACAGCATGTCCGGCGGCAATCCCTATACCACAGACATCATTAATCTGAACAAAGGAAATATTACCATTGAGACACCGAAATCAACCAGTGAATCCTACTATGCACTGGCAGGCTATGGCGGCACCATCAATGTGAATATTACGAACGGCACCGCCAATCCCGCCCATGATGTGAAAATCCTGGGAAATATCATCACTACAGGGGCAGATGATGCGCCCTTTTATGTGAGGGGACAGGTGAACATGGGCCTGGCCAATGATAAATCCTCCTGGACCGGTATCATTGATAATGCGGGGAAAAAACTGGCAGGGACGGTGAACCTGTGGCTGAGAAACGGGGCTGTGTGGAACCATGAATCCATGTCAAGGAAGAATGGGCTGCAGCCGGAAAACATGCCCTCCCCGTCCAACCAGAATCATTATGAAAGATATGACGGCACCTCCTATGTGACGAACCTTTTCGGTGGGCGTACGGAAGGATCGGCGGGAGTCATCTTCCAGAGGGATTCCGCACCTATTGATATCAGGCATTTCAAAGGGCATGTGCTGCTTGACTATGAACACAGCGGCAGCGGAAGCAGGGATTCCGATTACAGCGCAGGAAATACCACTATCCATTCAGCGGATGAGGGCTCTCAGGTCACGCTTTCCACATCCAGCCGTGGTATTGCCATGGGAGATAAGAAAAGTGTGGAAGAAACACTCACCGCGTTGGCCCACAAACTGTACTATACCGCCGGAGACTCCCATCTTACCGGGAAAGTCCAGATTGCGGAAGGGCTGGTTACATCATCAGCATCTAAAATGGTGGGACAGATGAATTTTTCTGACGGCGGAAGAGGGAATTATATCACCGGTACCGTAACAAACGGAGAGGCACCTGTCAAACCGGATAACCCGGATGGGCCGGATGCACCTGACATACCGGTAGACCCTGGACAGTCGGGAGCAGAGGAGGAAAGGACCCATTACGGGGACTATGAGACAGGACTGATGAAAGGCACAAGGGAAGCCATCATGACATCCATCCTGGACTGGAGAAATCATGCACTGGATTCGATTCACCGGATAGACCTGCTGAGAGACCGTCTTCCCGGGGACCGGGATGGAGTCTGGGCCAAAGTCTACAGGAATAAGTTCCTCTATAAAAATGGAAACCATATTTCTGACAACTACACCGCTTTTCAGGCAGGGTATGACAGGAATTACGACAATGGCTGGATTGCAGGCGCAGGTATTGACTATCTGGACGGCAGTGCCGGCTATGAATACGGCGGACATGGGGATAATAAACTTTACAGCTTCAACGTATACGGCTCCAAAGATTTGGGAAATAATGCCTATTTTGACATAACCGCCAAAGCGGGACATGTGGAAAATGAATATCATGTGTTCAATCGCGGAGGAAGACGTCTGGATGGGGAATACCAGAACAGAGCCTACAGCTTTTCCACCAGGCTGGGGAAACGGTTTGTATCCCGGGGTTTTTACTGGGAACCGGAGGTACAGCTGGCCTATACCTATATGGGCGGGAAGGATTTCAAAGGGAGAAGCGAAGCAGAAACCCTCTTCGTCCATGAACATCCATACCAGGGGCTTATTGGACATGCCGGACTGGAAATCGGAAAACAAAACGAACGGAGCACCTTTTACGGCAGACTTGGAATCAACCATGATTTTACCGGTCAAGTGAAAGGAGACTATTCCGATGGCAATGGGAACCTGAAAAGAACGGAATATTCAGTCAAAGACACCTGGTACGATGTGACCTTGGGCGGTGACTATCGTTTTTCGTCGGAAGGGAAGTTCTATATGGAAATCAGCAAAGGCTTTGGCAGCCACTATGCCAACGACTGGCAGATCGGAGCAGGCCTTCGCATGCTTGTAGGCAGTGGAAAGCATCCGGCGGCTTCCACGGCCGGCGAGAAAACATCCTTCCCCGGGGCGGCGAAGAAAATGCCACTTAACAGCCCCAAGAAGCCGGCTTTGACAGGTACGGCTGGGACAGGGACACCGGCTGCCGCTTCCAAGGCTGCCGTAAAGCAGCCTGAAAAGGGTGCATCCCTTCCGGAAACATCGAACCGGCCGGCTCGGATAGAGAGCGGAGAGCAGGACGTGACCTATGACAACTCCGGCGCATACCGGGTATATCAGGTTGGTACATCGGACGGGATAGCTTCCTTCGAACTGGGACCGGTAGTAGTCACTGCCAGACGCACACCCCAGCCCATACTGGAAGCGAAAGCAGATATGAGCGTGGTATCAAGGCAAGAAATAGAGGACCTTCACATAGGAAATATCGAAGAAGCGCTTCGGACCGTTCCCGGCGTACAGTTCCTCAACTATGGCGGAAATGCACTGAACGGCAATATCAGCGGCATCCGCATTAACGGCTCCAAGGATATCGTAGTCCTTGTGGACGGCGTGAAAGTCACGGACCTGAAAGGACCGGGGCAGAACGGTTATATCTATTCCGCCCTCCTGAGCAACCCCGACAACATTGAGCGTATCGAAGTACTCCGCGGCAGCGCATCCACCATGTATGGCAGCGGCGCCAAAGGCGGGGTTATCAATATCATTACCCGGAAAATCAGCAGGACCCAGACATCCATGGATATTTCCAAAGGAAACTTCGGCAAAGAGAATTACCGCTTCGATACCCAGGGCAGGAAAGGACGCTTTGGCTATAACATCTATCAGGACAAGACACTGTCCGGTGACTTCAAGGATGGCGGAGGCGTCAAATGGCATGGACACACCAATACCAAAGCGGAAGGCGCCAAACTTTTCTGGGATTTCAATGATGACCATACGCTGACATACAGCTATGATTCCAATCACAGCAGATACAACGGCTGGGACCGTATCTACATAGGGCCCTATCATGGCTTCTACAAACTGGATACCCATACGGTGAACGATGAATGGAAACTGTCAAGCCACTGGTCGAACAGCCTCACCTACCGCCGCAGCCGGGAAAAGGCGGAATATGCCAAACCCATGGGTGAAGGCAACGTGTATGGTCTGGTCAGGGCTAGTCCCTATTCGGACTCCAAGAACTACACCTATGACTTCATCAGTGACCACATCAACTACACTGCCGGCGGACACAGCATCATCATGGGAGTGGACTACAGCAAAGCCGATGGATATTCCTATAACACCGGCTCCTCTAAGTCCTTTACCTCCCACAGCATGAAAAATACATCCTGGTACATCCAGGATGACTGGAAGATTTTCCCGCGGATTACCCTTTCCGGCGGCATACGTCATGATAAGCCCAGCCTTGATACTGCAGAATCCCATAATTCAAAGAGTTACAAACTGAGCTGGGATATGACTGACAAAGACACGGTTTATGCAGGAAGAAGCGACTACTTCATCCTGCCGTCCATGGACCAGCTCTACAATTCTGACGGAAGCGACAGCCGGTTGAAACCATCCTATGGCAGGACCACTACGATTGGTTACAACCGGAAATTCAGCGACAGCAGTTTATTCACCTTTAACTGGTACGACACCAAGGCTGCCAGTGACATCGGTACAGCCTGGTCCAGCAGCGGACAGTCCGTCACCATCGACCCCACCACCGGCAAACCGATATGGCACTATGTGAACACAAGAAACAGGACTCTGGGCTGGAATGCCCAGTACGAGGGAAAGCTGAATGACCGTCTGTCCTGCCGCCTCGGCTGGGCACACATGAAGGTAACCAGTACGGAAACCTTCGTGGACCACGGATATGCGCCGAAAGACCTGATTACCTTCGGACTGACCTACGACTGGAATAAATGGAAGATGGCACTGGACGGATATTATTTCATCCGTCTCGACAGCAGGAACAACCACTTCACCAACAGCCGATATGGGGAAATGAAGAGCTTCCCATCCGACAAATATGCAGTGTTCAATCTGTCCGCCGATTACAGTCCGCGGAAGGATCTTACCTTCTACATGAAAGTGGAGAACCTCTTCGACAAACTGTATGCGGAACATACCGATGTATCCTGGAATCCCTCTGCAGGACCGGGAAGATGGTATTCCCTGCCCGGCAGGACAGTGATTTTCGGCATGAATGTACGGTTCTGAAAAGGCCCATGGTGATGGCAGGCAGGGACAACGAAACCCGATGACCAATCAGCCGGTGCTCCCTGCAGGAATTTTCTTGTTTTTGAAATAAAGGAGGATATGTTTTATGCCAGGTGTTATGTATTCTTATTGGAAAAGGCATTCCGGCGCCCTGGGGAGGGCGGTGCTGCTCTCCCTTGCGGCAGGAACGCTCTTCATGGGCAGCGCCTATGCGAAGGATTATACGTCCCCGATTACGATGGATTATGAAACCGATTATGGTGATAACGATGTCAAGGGAGACTACCATGATGTGCTGACAAGGGATAACAGCAATCCCCAAAATCCAAAGCTCACCTATGATTTTGGGAAGGATACCGTCGTCAATATTCGTACCGGCGGCGATAAGGGAAAGGATGATATTGCCCCCATAGGACATGGCCAGTATGATTCTGAAATCCCCATGACCACCACCGTCATCCGGGCTAAAACATTGAACCTGGATGCCACCACCTCCTATAACAACGGATCCTTTCCCTACAGTGCCGCAGGTATCTATGCATCCGGCGGGACGGACCTCACCATCAATGGGGATGTCAATATCCATGTGGACAATCGCACCGAAGATGGTGTCGACTATTTCGTATATGGTATTGATGTGCCCATGGCAGCCGATAATCCCTCCAAAATCACAATTAACGGCAATCTATCCATGAAAGGCAGCGGCACCGATGCATCCTCCGACGACTACTGGGGAATCATTACCAAAGCAGTCCATGCCAATGGTGGAGGGGCAAAGGCTGATTATCAGGGCATCCGCTGGGCACCGGCAGGCCTGTACCTCCAGGGGGCTCATGGAAGCTATATCGACGTCAACGGCGATGTGGACCTGCGGGTCAAAGGCATCGGCATCCTCCAGGACAGCTGGGGTGAACCCACGGATAGTGCGTATGTCAATAAAATCAACCTGAACAAAGGGGACATATATGTAGAGACGCCGCAGAATGATACAGAAGGCTGGTACTCCGCAGCCTCCTACGGCGGCACCGTCAATATCAACATGAACGAAGCTGAAACTGCACCGCTTTCCCATAAGGTCGTGCTCATCGGCAATGTATATGCCAGCCATGAAGACGGCAACGGTTATCTGACTACTGATGGGACTGATGGAAAGACCGTCAAGATTCCCACCTTCTTTACCAACGGGAAACTGAACATCGGCCTGAACACAAAGGACTCCTGCTGGACAGGAATTATTGATAATACCGGAGCCAAAGTATCCGATGTAGTTGATTATCAGGATAAAACCAAAAAGAACACCGCCAATACGAAAGGCTCCCAGATAGGGGAAGTCAATCTGTATCTGGCAAACGGCGCCGTGTGGAACTATAGGGCCCTGGGAAAGAAAAACGGCAATGATGTGGCCACTATGCCCAGTCCCTCCCTCACAAAATACGGCATATACGACGGTATCTCCCATCTCACCAGCCTGACCGGCGGCAGTGATGAGAAAACTGCCGGCATTATCAAAATGACGGAAACCGACCCCATCGAAATCAGCAGGGCATCGGGCACCACGAAAATCTGGTATGACCATGAAGGCAGCACACCGGGAACCATGAAAGGCGGAGATGTAAAAGTCCTCAATGCAGATGCCGGTGCCCATATGATTCTCATTACCGGAAAGAACGGGATAGAAAAAGGCTTTGCTGAGACTGACGGCGCAGGAGACAGAAACAAGGTCAGCGAAGTTTTGAATTCCCTGGCCCATAAACTGTGGTACACCGCAGGAAACAGCAGCCTCACCGGCACCGTGGAAATCGCAGAGGGCCTGACCTCCCCCGCTTTGAAGACCGGGACCATCAGCTTTTCTACCGCTGAGACCGGCACGAAACAGAAAGGGCAGGGCTACTACGACTATACACCGGCGGAAGACACGGCAGAATATAAGAACGGTCCCATTATGACATCGGAAAACATAGGTGAAACAAGAAAAGCCGATGTGGACGGCAATGTGTCCGTATATGCAGGGGAGGCACAGGATGCACTTGATAGTGCGGTAGCTGCTCTTTATGTAGGCGATGATGAAGATGCATCAGAAGAATCGCCTATGATTGTAGATATTCAGGGACGCACGGTTCAACTAAAAGCAGGTTTGGATGAAGGAAACGAAGCAGATGAAGTAGCAGGCATTAGTGTTGGACATCTTATGAATATTAATCTTGAAAATTCAGGAAAGGCAGGAAGTATTCATGTCACAGCAGGCACAGATGAAAAAGGAAATGCTACGCAAGCTGCAGGGCGGGTATATGGCGTTGATGTAGGTGCCGGTACACTGAAAGCATCTGCTGCCATCAATATTGATGGAGTGACAACAGAAGCAAGAGTAAGTGGTTTGGCAGGGGTATATACCAGCGCCGGCGGTACTGCGGCCTTTGAGGATTTATCCATCAAGAATATTAAATCATCCAAAGATACAAGAGGCAGATCATCGGGAATATATGCAGATGGTGGTCATGTCACTATTGCAGGTAGGATGGATATTTCAGATATAGCCGGTAGTGCCATAAGGGCATTGAGTGGAAGCACCATATCCACCGGTGAGGGGAATATCACTGCTTATCCTATGGCAGAAAGTGATGCCAATAAAAATATATATGCCGTTAACACGTCAAAAGGCACGGTCAATTTAAATACGGGAGAGGGGATTACGCCAGGAAAACTGGACGTGACCGGTGACATCAAACTGACCGATGACGCGCAGTCGGTGGTGAACATGAACCTCAACGCCGCTTCTTTGTGGAAAGGCGCATCCATCATCAATACGACCAGTACGTACAATGATCCCAGCGCACAGATGAACCTGGCCATGGAGGAAGGCTCTTCCTGGAACCATACCACCGGCCTTTCCGGTGATACGGCGGCATCCAAGTTTGCAGGAAGCCGGATTTCCAAACTGTCCGGTCAGGGCGGCGTCGTTTATCAGGACAGCGATAAGCCGGTGACCGTATACGATTATTCCGGAAATAAAACCGTAGTTTACCGTCATGATTCTGCAGACCCCACCATGATTCAAGGCGGAGATTTCATTGTGAAGAAAGCGGCTTCCGGTTCAGCCATCACCCTTGTAACCGGAAGTGAAGGGATAAAGGCGGGATTCAAGGATACCGACAGCGCGGCTGACAGGAATAAGGTCAGTGCTGTTTTGAACAAGCTGGCCAATAAATTGTATTATTCCGGTTATGCCAAAGAAAAGAATCTTACCGGCGTGGTGCGCATTGCGGAGGGGCTCACTGCTTCCAGCGCATCGGCGGCGGTTGGAAAGGAAGGGAAAATTACTTTCTCCGATGGCACTGGGGAAGGCCTGTCTGCCGGACAGGGGTATTATGCCTACGTTCCTGATTCCGAAGTAGTCTACAAGACCGGACCGATTACGGATTCCGAAAAAATCAGTGAGACCCGCAAAGATGAAGAGGGTACGGTTTATGTGAAGGCAGTGAACCCGAATGCGGACTCCGAGAAATATGTCAGCGCTCTGTATGCGGCTGGCACTGCCGATAAAGCCAATCCCATGAAGGTTCGGATGGACGGGAAAAACCTGGACCTGAATGCGGCAAGCGCTGATAAGATAGCTGCAGCCGTATATGTGACCGACAATGCCCATGTGGAAATCCTGAACAATGCAAAAGATAAAACACTGTCCATCCATGCATCCAATACGGATACCCGCGCGGCCAATGGCATTTTAAGCAAAGGCAGCTACTCCTCGCTCCATATGGAAGGACCTGTGGAAATCAGCAATATTATGACGGCCGGCGATGGGGCGGCAGGGATATCCGTAGATGGACAGAACAGCGAGGTTATCCTTGATGGGACACTTACCGTAAAGAATGTGAGCGGTAAGAGAGAACAAGGCCGCGGCCAGAATGCAGCCGGTATCCGTGTGGTAGGAGATAATTCCTCCGTTTCCGTGACCGGACCGGTGGACCTGTCCGGCATCAAAGGCTCTTCCCTTCGCACGACCGGCGCTGATACGGAAATTTCCGTAGGCGGCGGTACCATTACGGCAGCGAAAGATGAGGATAAGAGCCACAACTACTATGCAGCCCGCGTAGACAAAGGTACCATCAATATCAACATGAAGGACGGCAAAGCCGGCACCAATACTACGAAAATCACCGGCGATATGTATGTGACCAGCCAATATGGAAAGAAAGTGGTGGAATATACCGGCGGAGCACTGGTGGACTGGAAGGATGCCGGAAAGCTGAATGTGGCCCTTACGGACAAAGACTCCTTCTGGACCGGCGTAGCAGCCTATGACCAGTATAATGACAGCTACGGGACCGGCGGGACCGGCGGCAATACCATGCACGATATCGGCGAATTCAACCTGTACCTTGCAAATGGTGCTTCCTGGACCAACGAGCAGCAGGCCCATGTGACCACCGGAACACTGGACGAGGACAAACAGGTATGGAAAGGAAGCCAGCTCGCTTTCCTCCATGGCGGAAGGGATGAAGCCCATGCAGGCATTATTTACCAGAAACACGAGGATCCTATTTTCGTAGAGAATTACAGCGGCTATGAACGGGTGTTCTATGAACATGAGAAAGACGACCCGGCTTCCATCAAAGGCGGCGCCTTTAAAATCGCCAATGCCGAGGAAGGTTCTGCCATTACCCTGATTACAGACAGTACGGGCCTTTCTTCCAGATGGAAAGAAACTGATGATGCTGTTTCAAGAAAGCAGGTCTCAGACGTGCTGAACCAGCTGGCTGGGAAACTGTACTATGGAAATTATAAAGATGGCCATCTGAAGGGCACCGTAGAAATCGCAGACGGCCTGACCGTCTCTTCTAAAGTATTCAAAACGGATGATATTCTTTTCTACACGGATTCCGACGTCACAAGCGGCGCAGCCAAAGAAGCAGGCTGGGGACATGTGCAGGATAAGGCTGTCCCGGATTCTTCCACCTATAAGAATGTTCCCATCACGGGAAATCTGGATGCCGATGCAGTGCCGTCGCAGAAACCCTATGTGGACGCAGGCATTGCCCGGAAGGATGGAACCTATAAATTCACTTCCGACACCGTGCTGGAAACGACCAAAGACTACAGCACCATGATTGATGCACGGAAGGATGTGGTCATCGATGCGGCAGGGAAGACGCTCACACTGAGAGGGACAATAGACACTCCTTCCATTTCGACGGATGAACATGAAAGACTGGCCCTGATTCAGAGCGGCCAGGGGAAAAATCTGACCATCAATGCAGGCAGGCTGGTGCTGGATGCGGAACAGTCCGCCAGTGGCGGCAATACCTATGGCATGGCCATTGACGGTTCCGTAAATCCCACCCATGTTACGGTGAACGGCAATGTGGATGTGACCAGCACATCCAAAGTGAAGAGCAGTATGGGTGGAGCTTATGGTATCTGGGCCCGCGGCAGAGCGGTCATTGATATTCACGGTACCGTCACCATGAAGAAAGAAAACGGGTGGGCCGTGGATTCTGACCAGAATGGGTTCAGCTTCTACGGCTCCGGCGGCATTCTGTCTACCAGCGTCTGGGGAGCAGACCTGAATCAGGGTGCCACTATCAATGTGGATAATGTTGACCTTAAAGTTAACGGCAATGGCCTCTGGACCAATATCGGCGGTGGGATTATCAATGTTAACGGCGGCTCCGTGGAAGTCAACCCGAATAACGGCGTAGGCTATTCTGCACTGCTGGCAGAATGCGGCACTGTCAATATGAACGTCCTGAAAGATGCCGACGGAAATGTAACAGGAGCAGGAAACAATGATGTCACCATCAAGGGGAATGTCTTTGCCGCTACCGGTGCGATAAACGATGTGGACAAAGGGACCTATACCTCCATCAACCTGGGCCTCACCAATGAACGGTCTTCCCTGACCGGTGTCATCTGGAACGGATTCCGGGATGAAGGCAATAAGAACACCACGAAGCTCTTTTACGGCAGGACGAACCTGTGGCTCTCTGATGGGGCGCAGTGGCACCACGAACCCTATGGCAGTGTGGAAGTCAAGGACATGAATTATTATGGGGATAAATTCAAAGGAAGCGTTGTCAGCAATTTCCATGGCGGCAGCAGCGAAGCCCACAGCGGCTATATCTTCCAGGGAACTCCATCGAAAAAAGCCAGGAAACTGGGCATTACCTTCAAGAACTACAACGGCTATACCATCGTTTTCTATAACCATGATGAAACGGATCCGACCCAAATGATTGGCGGCGATATCACCATTGAGAAAGCGGCAGAAGGTTCCGGCATTACACTGGTTACCGACAGCAAAGGTCTCACGGCAGGCTTCAGCACCTCCGATAAAGCGGCCGACCAGAACAAAGTGAGCGAGGTACTGAATAAACTGGCGCAGAAGCTGTTCTATACGGCCAATGACGGCCATCTGGCAGGAACCGTAAAAATTGCCGACGGCTTGACGGCTTCCTCTAAATCCCTGAAGAGCGGCACCATTTCTTTCTCCAGCGACAGTACAGGAACCAAGGTCAAAGGCCAGGGATTCTATGAGTATGAACCGGCATCGGATGATGTCCTTACCGACCCCATTACCGGCGGGATGGACAAGAAATATGTCAATATCGGTGTGGAGAAGACCCAGGGTCATTATGATTTCGCCAAAGATTCTACTATTACAGTAACCGCTGGTCAGTATGCCTCCCTTATCGGCACTGTGGATGCAGTGAATGGTCCGGTAACTATCAATGGGAAGGGCACTACCCTGTCCCTCATCAATGACCAGAAGGGCAGCAACGTGGCCAGAGCCGTATCCACCGGCCTGTCTAAAGGAAATGATGTGTCCATTACGGCAGACCGCCTGAACCTGGATGCCAGGACCTCCGGCTTCCGGGCCCAGGGAATTTATGCGGATAAAGGTACAGTTTATGTAAATGCCGATACCCATATTTCCACAAAAGCCTCCAGCTACAGCCGCGGAATCTATGCCGGCGGCAGCAGTGTCATCCATATGAACGGCGGCCTTTCCAATGATGTGGATACCACCGCGGCGTCCTACAGCGCCCTTTATGCGGACGGCAATGGCAGAATTACGGTCAATATGAAGGACGGTAAAGCAGGCGGCGGAAAAGTCAACCTGAAGGGGGATATTTACACGGAATCCATTACTTCGGAGGATGATTACTATGATGAATCCTCAGAAAACTCTACGGTAGATATGGCCCTGTCCGGCAAAGAATCCTCCTGGCACGGCAGGAGTGTGTACTCTACTTCTACTTCAGATGATGATAGCAGCAAGGGATATGGCGATTTCAACCTGATTTTGGATGACGGCGCTGTGTGGACCAACGAAAAAGTGGGCAGCGGCATGGATGCAGGCAGCCATGTGACAAAACTCACCGGCGGCGCTGAAGGGAAGTCCGGCATTATCGTCCAAAAGGATAGGAAGGATTTGACCGTTGATGCCCTGTCAGGACATACGGAAGTCCGGTATGAAAAACTGGATGGAACCGGCAGCCTGAGGATCCGCAAAGCGGAAGTCGGTACTTCCGTGGTGCTTGCTGCGGTGAGCGATACGAAAATCAATACCGCTTCCCATTTGGCAGCGGATTACAATAAGACCGGTGTGGGAAGCGCACTGAATGCACTGGCCCAGAAGCTGTACTATACCGGAAGGGATAATAAGCTGGCAGGCACAGTGGAGCTGGTCAGCGCCTTCGGTGGAACAGCGGTTGTTTCCGGCACCATTTCCTATAAGCCCGACGGTCAGGGGTTCTATGACTACGCCGATGCGATAGATACCATCACCGGAATCAGAAAGAACAATATGAACTACGTGGTTTCCGGCATCCTCAGGGATGATGGGGAAAACTACGTATTCTCCGGTGATGATTCCGTTTCCGTGAAGGATGGAAATGCGGTATCCATTGATGGAAATACAGGTCACAAAGTGAATGTCAGGGATGAAGGCCATACCCTGGCCCTCTCCTCCGGCATTTCCAAAGAGCAGGACAGCAGCATCGCTGTCAGCGTCAATGGCGGAGAAGCGGAAATTACCGCAAAAACTCTGCAGGTAACCGCTGCCGGCGGCAATCGGAGGGAAGGCATTCATGCAGCCAGCGGTGATGCATCCACCCCTGCCCGGCTGACGGTCAACGGAAACCTGGATATCACTGCTTCCGATGTGAACAACCAGAAGAAAGGGACCAGCATCGGCATCTATGCTACAGGTAATGCAGACGTTGTCGTCAATGGCAATGTAAATATGAAGAAAGATAATCTTTGGGCTGTCAGCGGCAAGGGATTCGATTTCTACGGTGCCTCCGGCCTCAATGCCACCAGTAATATGGGTACGGATTCCATGGGTTCTTCCATCACAGTGAATGGAGATACGGTGATGAAAGTAGATGGAAATGGTGTATTTGCCAATGTCGGCGGCAGTATTGTCACACTGAACGGCAGGACGGATATCGAAGTCAATAAGGACACGAGTCTTGGTTATGCAGCGCTCCGGGCAGAAGACGGCACAATCAATGTGAATGTGAATCGTGATGCAAAGGGCGCTGTCACCGGCGCCGGCACCCATGATGTGGTCATCAAAGGGAATGTGGCGGCAGAAACGGGAGCCGTGAACAGTGTGGACAAGAGAGGAACCCTGACACAGGTAAACCTGGGCCTGTCTACGGCCGGATCTTCCTTGACCGGTACCATTTACAACGGCTTCCCGTCAGAAGGAACAACGGAAGGCAGCCTTACCTTCAAGGGAGAAACCAATCTCTGGCTCGCCAATGGAGCCGTTTGGAACAACGAAGAATATGGGAAGGTCATTAATTCATGGAGCGGTGAAGCATATACGGGCAGCCGGGTCACCAATTTCTATGGCAAAGGCGGCTTCATTCTTCAGAATGATAAGAACCCCATTGCCGTGGACCATTACAGCGGCGATACCACGGTCATCTACAGGCATGAAATCAAGGATAACGAAGGCAGAGACCATGCTTCCCTCTATGGAAACAAGGAAGCTTCCATTATGGGCGGCGGCTTCAAGATTACCAATGCAGCGGAAAATTCCACCATTACCCTTCTCACGGACAATGCTGGAGTGAATACGGCATCCACGGACTACAGGGACCAGAACCTGGTCTATGATCTCATGGACAAGCTGGCGGGCAAGCTCTACTACAGCGGCTATGCAGACGGACACCTGAAGGGCATTGTGAAGATTGCCGAAGGGCTCACCGCATCCTCTGCCATGATGAAGATGGGAGATATTTCCTTCTATACCGACAAGGACAAAGGAAAGACCGCCGGCGAAGGATACTACAAGTACGACCTTGTCTATCCGTCGGAGCAGGTGGTCAACCCCATGGACAAGGTCATTGACGGCAGCGAAGACTCTAGGAACAACTACCGGGATGCCGGCGTGTACCATGACGAGACTGAAAGCTACGACTTCACTTCTAAACCGGCTGAAGTCACCGCTTCTGACCATGACGACGGTGTGGTTCATGCCAAGGATAATGATGTGAAAGTCACCACCAAGGACTGGCTCCATGTGACAGCCAAAGACGGCGGCGTTGGTATGGCCTCGGAGAACGGAAAGACCGTTTCTACGGAAGGAAATACACAGATTACCGCTAAAGATGGCATCGGCGTGAAGGCGGATAAAGGCACCGTCTCCCTGAAGAAACATACCATCATCAGCGCAGGCACCGGCATGGAAGCCGTCAATGGCGGCACTATCTCCACCGACGGCACTACGGATATGACCGCAGGGGAAGGGAAGAATGCTCTCCATGCCGATGGAGATGGCAGCACCATTTCCCTCAAGGATGGTACCATTTCCGGAGCTGTCCTGGCTGAAAACAAGGGCAGCATTTCCACTGCCGGCGCCGTACTGAAGGGTGCAGCCACCGCTTCTAAGGAAGGTATTATCCACCTTGACGGCGGCAGCACATCGGAAGGCATCACTGCTGATGGCGGCACCATCTACACGGCAGGCACCGACGTGAAGGGCGAAGCCCTGGCGAAAGCCAAAGGCACCCTCTCCATGACCGGAGGCAACGCAGGCGCCGTGACGGCTGACGGCGGCAGCGCATCCACCGACGGCACGGCTGTCAAGGGCCTCCTTTCCGCAAAGAACGGCGGCAGCATCACCATGACCAATGGCAGTGCCAAGGGGCTCAGCATTGACAAGGACTCCGCCATCACTGCCAAACTGGATAAGAAGGATGCTTCCATCCAGGGAGATATTGCCAATAAAGGTACCGCATCCCTCACCCTGGGAGGCGGCGCATCCTGGATCGGGGACTCCACCGGCAGCGGAAAGACAAATGCATCCATCGGCGAAGGCTCCATCTGGACCGGCAGGAGCACCAATGGAAATACCACCGTGGAATTGGCGGGCACCTGGAAGCAGACGGGAGACAGCACCATCGCCTCCCTCACCGGCAGGAACGGCACCCTGGACAAGACCTCGGAAACCTCCGGTGATACCACCATTGATCATGCTGCAGGTACATTGAACCTTCTCTACAGCCACAGTGCGGAAGATCCCACCACCTTCTACGGCGGTGACACCACCATCCGCACCGCAGACAGCGGCACCACGGTCAACATGATCACCGACAGCAGAGGACTCACCGTGAGCGGAAACAGGGCAAGATGGGCAAACTACAGGAACCAGGCCAGCGAGACGCTGAACCGGATGGCCCATAAGCTCCACTACACCGCCAATGATGGAAATATCAAAGGCACCCTGAAGATTGCCGAAGGCCTCACCAGCAGCAGTGCATCCCTCAGGGCGGAGAACCTGACTTTCGATGAAACAGGCACCGGCTCCTATGTATATGATCCTGTAAAGGACGACCTCACCATCGAATACGGCAGTGAAGAGACCCAGATGATGAAGGGCACCAAGAGCGCTCTCCTGGGTGTATCCATGATGTGGAGAAGCAATAACAACGACCTGCAGCGCCGTCTGGGCGACCTCCGTCTGGGACAGGCGGAAAGCGGCGTATGGGCAAGGTATGTAGGCGGAAAGAACAAGTTCGATGAACAGAACACCTACATGAGCCAGACCTATGACATCGGACAGGTGGGTTACGACAGGAAGGCCGGCAGCTGGCTGGTAGGCGCAGCCCTGGACTATGGCAAGGGCGATGTGAACTACACCGGCGGCAAGGGCAAGGAACATATGGCTACCCTGGCCCTCTACGGCACCCGCGTGTCCGATGACGGCAAGTACTTCGACATCATCTTCAAGACCGGACGGCTGAAGAATGAATTCCATGTATCCAACGAAATCGGAAACCGTCTGAATGCAGACTACCACACCTGGGGAAATTCCATTTCCGCAGAATACGGAAAACGGTTCGTCAGGGATGACGGCTTCTATCTGGATCCCAGCGTGGAACTGACCATGGGCAGGCTGAACAGCAAGAACTTCAGCGGCCACAGCGACCTGGGAGAACTGAACGTGAAGCAGCACGATTTCGACAGCGCCATCGGCCGTATCGGCCTTGGCATCGGCCGTCAGACCGAGAGGAGCAATGCCTTCCTGAAACTGGCTCTGGCCCACGAATTCGGCGGTAGTTTCAAGACGGACTTCTATGCGGACGACGGCGGGCTGAAGAGCACGAGAATCGACCTCCAGGATACCTGGCTGGATATGGAAATCGGCGGCAGCCTTTCCATTGGAAGGAATACTTACCTCTACGGCACTTATACCCATAACTTCGGGGCCGATATGGAAACGAAGTGGCGGGCAGATGTGGGCGTAAGATATACTTTCTAATCCTATATTTCTTCGATGACAGAAGAGAAACACTGCCGGGCCGGGGGTTCGGCAGTTGTTTTCTATAAGTAAGGAAGGAAAATGGCCTATGAATTACGAGGAACTGAAGACTTTGATGAAAAGTTGCAGGGAGTCCCGGGATGAAACGGTGAAGGTGGACCGGAAGAAACTGATGGATATCCTGCAGGAAGTCCTGCAGGAAAGGCGGTCCAAGGCAGCCCGGCTGCACCGGAACGGAGTGCTCCATTCAAAGGAGAGGTCCGGACCTGCCAGGGACGGCAGCTGAGGTTTGACCGTATGACCTTCCTATGGCTTATATTCTGCCGGGGAAGCACTGATTCCATTGCCGCTTTCTTAGCAGAAGCATGTCCATGCGGGTTGGAGAGCCGGAAAGAACCTGCTCCGTCAGGAAAATCATCGGGCGGCACGGCATTTAGTTATTGAAACGGAGGCGCAGGAAATGGGTGTTTTTTTATCGGCGGTGGATTATTTCCAGCGGGGCGGCGTGTGCATGTGGCCCCTTCTTGCCTGTTCGCTGGTGGTGGTCATTATTGGGGTGGAGCGGTATATGTACTACAGGGAATCCATTTCAGATACGAAATTCATTCTGGCTTTCTGCCGGCTCCTGAATGATTCCCAGGTGGAGGAGGCGCAGGCTCTGGCAGCATCGTCAAGAGGAAGTGCTGCCCGAATCGCCGGGGCCATGCTGCCGGAACGGAAGCATCTGGGCGGCCGTTTTGCTTCGGTAGTCTATGCCCGGGTGGACCGGTCCATTGAAGAGCTGCACCGGTACATGAATTTCCTCTCCGTGGTTATCGGACTTTCCCCTATGCTGGGCCTTCTGGGAACCATTACGGGCATGATGTCTTCCTTCAACGCATTGAATGAAAGGGTGCAGAATCCCATCGGCGTTACGGCGGGCATCGGCGAAGCGCTGATTACCACGGTCTTCGGCCTGTGCATCGCTATCGTGGGCATGTGCATCCAGGCCTATCTCTCCGCCCGCATCAAGGGTGCTACGCTGGATATGGATGAAATGGCAGGTGCCATGATTGATGAGGCGGAAGCGGAAAAGGAAAAGGCGTGAGGAGGCGGGCATCATGAGGAGAAGAAGATATCGCAGCCATGATGAAGAGCCGAAACTGATGCTGAGTCCCATGATTGATATGATGTTCCTGTGCCTTGTATTTTTCATTGTCAGCACCATGTACATGAGTGACATCCGGACAATCCCGGTCCGCCTTCCCCTAGCGGCCCATTCCGAATCGGTCAGTAAAAGCGGATTTTCCGTAACGGTCAAAAAGGATGGGTCCCTGTATCTGGATGACAAACCTATGGATATGGATACCCTTGTCACCAATGCAGCCCTGCAGAGCAGGCAGGACGCCTCTTTCTCCGTTATCATCCGGGCGGAGGACGACGCTTCCTATAAAACGGTGGTGACACTGCTGGATCAGCTGAAAGGAGCCGGCGTGAGCCGGTTCGGCCTGGCCACAAGTGCAGGTGATGACCATGGACAGCAGAAATAAAAGGCTTTCCAAAGCAGCAGCCGCTGCCCTGGCCTTTCATGTGCTTGCTGCGGCGGTAATTGGCGCCTTGGGCATACAGAACAGGGAAAACCTGCCGCCCCGGATTATTGAAATCACCCTGGATGCCGGAGGCGGAGGAGGTGGCGGAAACCGCGCCTCAGAAAGTTCAGGCGGGCCTGCCATTTTGAAGGACATAAGTGATATAGTAGAGAAAGCAGAACATAAGGAAAACCTGGAACCTGAAAAGGAACAGGAAGAAATCCCTGCTGCGGAAGAAACAGAAGTACAGGAAGAAAGGGGCAGGGAAACTTCGGCTATGCCATCAGCCTCAGGAGATGGCGGCGGAACTGCCGCTTCCGGCGAAGGCACCGGAAGCGGTGGCGGACAGGGAAGCGGCGAAGGGAGCGGCAGCGGCTCCGGTGAAGGGGAAGGTGAAGGGGGCGGAAGCGGCGGCGGTGAAGGAGGCGGCACCGGGAGCGGCAGTGGCGGAGGAAATGGCGAAGGCGCCGGCATGGCGGTGACTGCACCGGTGGTAATTTCATCGGTCCGGCCGAATTATCCGCGGTCTGCCAAAAATGCAGAAGTAGAAGGGGTGGCCTATGTCACCTTGTCGGTGGATGCATCGGGAAACGTGACAGGAGCAGTGATTGCAGGTTCCACAGGAAATCCGGCACTGGACCGTGCGGCAGTGGAAGCGGCTTACCAGTGGCGCTTCAGTCCTGCCCTGGATCGGTATGGACAGCCATCACCCTGCCATATTACCATACCCTTTCAGTTCTCTCTTCATAATTAGGGGGCCAAATCGGTGGATTTCGCCATTCCGCCGGTTTGCGCCTGATTCTGTTTCATCATGATGTCCAAGGGAAGGAGATTCATTGAAAAAGCAATGGGCGGCATTGGCTGCCGCGTTCCTGATAGGCTCCTCTTTTCCGGCTCCGGCGGAAGAGATAAATCGGCCGATGCCTGACCAGACAGCCACCAATATGGAAGCGGCCTATCCCTCGGTGGATGGATTCCTGCCGCCGGAGCCGGACCCACCGGCAGAAGGCGTCAGGGATTTTGAAAATTTTAAAAAATATATGGACGCCGTGAATGAATATGTGCGGGCCGCACAGAAATACATCGACGGCGCCACCAATGATGCCAATGATATTATCAAGAAAAGAAATGATGCGGTGCAGAAAGCTCAACAGGTGGTAGACCGCTACAATGCCAGCTTGCCGAAAGAGGAAAAGAAATAGGAAGGAAAGGCAAACTCATCCAAAAGGGAGGCACAGCATGAAACAGACAGTGAGCCATTACATGATGCCCTATGACAGGGAAGAAGACATAGAAAAGACCCTGAGGAAGCTCCATTTGGATGGCATAGAAAACCTCATATACGGTACAGAGCCCGCACTCCATCCGACGGACAGGATCACCCTGGGCTGCCATCTGGCCTACTGGCCGGACTGGATGGATTTCTATCTGGGAAAAAAGGATTTCTACGAAAAAGATTTCCCCACGAAGCAGTCCCTGATGGACACCTTCGGCGGTACCACGGTGGAAGCCTGGGAGAGGCGGATCCGGAACAATATCCGGGCAGCCCTGGTGGAAAAACCGGCGTACCTTGTGTGGCATGTGGCAGACTGCAGTGTGGAGGAAATCTGGACACGCCGTTTCCGCTACAGCAGCCGGGAAGTGTTGAAAGCGGCGGCGGAAGTATACAGCGCCGTGGCGGATGAAGTGCCGCAGACAGTACAGGTACTCTTTGAAAACATATTCTGGCCGGGACTCTATACTTTGGAACCGGAGGATGTGGACTATTTCTTCAGCTGTCTTCCGGGAAAGAATGTAGGTATCATGCTGGATACGGGGCACCTTATGAATACAAATTGGGGTATCCGAACGGAAACGGATGGGGCGGATTATGTCTGCAGCATCGTGAACCGGCTGGGCAGTATGAAGGACCTTATCAAAGGCATCCACCTGTCCTGCTCCATTTCCGGCAATTACCAGCGGACCCATGTAGGCCCGCCACCAGCAGAGATTACGCCGGAAATCATCGGCCACCACATCATCAGCATCGACCAGCACCGGCCCTTTACGACAGATGCGGCGAAGCGAATCGTGGATGCAGTGGAGCCGGAATTCCTGACCCATGAACTTTTCGGGCCAGATTTCTCTATACCGGTGGATAAGGTTACAACGCAGAGAAACGCGATAATGGGATGGTAATGGGATTGGAATATTGACTATACCGTCAAATTGCGGTTTGTCGAGCTGTTGGAGAGGTGCAGATGGGTAGAGCCATTCGCATGGAGCTGCTAGGAGCTAGAACTAGAAGCCCCCGCACGAATGACTCTATCCGTAAGCATCGCCCTAACAGCTCGAAAAACTGAAATTGGCAGTGCGGCCATTTTCCTGTAATAAAAAGGACTGTGATTGCTCACAGTCCTTTTTGTTATACCCCTAAGGAACGATTATTTCTTTTCTGCCTTCGCAGCCAGCTCCATATCGTAGGATTTCTGGATACGGACGTAGTTTTCGCGGCGCTGTTTTGCGTCTCTTTCTGTCTTTTCGAAGAGTTCTTCTGCTTTGTCAGGGAAGAGTTTGGCAAGGGATGCGAAACGGACTTCGCCCATGAGGTAGTCCCGGAAGTTTCCTTTCGGTTCCCTGCTGTCCAGATGGAAGGGGTTCTTTCCCTGTTCCAAAAGGGTGGGGTTGTAGCGCCAGTTGCACCAGTAGCCGCATTCCACCGCTCTCTTTTCTTCTTCCGAAGATTTGCCCATGCCTGCTTTCAAACCGTGGTTGATGCAGGGTGCATAGGCGATAATGAGGGACGGTCCCGGATAGGCTTCTGCTTCGCTGATGGCTTTGAAGGCCTGGTTCATATCAGCACCCAGGGCGATCTGGGCTACGTAGATGTAGCCGTAGGAAACGGCGATCATGCCCAGGTCTTTCTTCTTGGTCTTCTTGCCGGAAGCTGCGAATTTGGCAATGGCAGCAGCCGGGGTGGATTTACTGGACTGTCCGCCGGTATTGGAGTACACTTCGGTATCCAGTACGAGGACGTTCACGTCTTCGCCGGAAGCCAGTACCTGGTCCAGACCGCCGAAGCCGATATCATAGGCCCAGCCGTCGCCGCCGAAGATCCACTGGGATTTCTTGACGAAGTGGTCTTTCAGGTCCAGCAGTTCTTTGTATTCCGGATGAGCGGCCACTTCTGCGGTGAGGGCTTCTTCCAGTTTGTCTGCTCTGTCTCTGGTGCCGTTTCCGACGTCCTTCTTGTCCAGCCATTCTTCAATAGCACTCTTTACGGTTTCATCGGCAGATGGGAGAGCTTCCTTCAGTTTGCCAGTGAGGCGGTCCCGAAGTTTTGCTTCGCCCAGATGCATGCCCAGGCCGTATTCTGCGTTATCTTCAAAGAGGGAGTTGGCCCATGCCGGTCCCTGGCCTTTGGCATTCTTTGTGTAAGGCATGGAGGGGGAGCTGGCTCCGTAAATGGAGGAGCAGCCGGTGGCATTGGCAATCATCATGCGGTCGCCGAAGAGGCGGGTTACCATGTTGATGTAGGGTGTTTCGCCGCAGCCTGCGCAGGCGCCGGAGAATTCGAAGTAGGTCGGTTCGAACTGGGCGCTCCGGAGGTTGCCTTTACCCAGCGGGTTCTTGCGGGCCGGCAGCTTCATGGCGTAGTCCCAGAGGTTCTGCTTGGACAGCTGGGTTTCCGCAGGCTTCATGACGAGAGCCTTCTTGGGAGCCGGGCAGGTATTGGCGCAGATGCCGCAGCCATAGCAGTCTTCCGGATCGATGATGATGCGGAATTTCAGGCCTTTTACGGGGCCTCTGAATTCCTTCACAATGAATCCTTCCGGTGCTTTTTCCGCTTCTTCTTCTGTTACCAGAACCGGACGGATGGTGGCATGGGGGCATACCACGGAGCACTGGTTGCATTCGATACAGTTTTCCGGAATCCATTCAGGAATATTGATGGCAGCAGCAGGGCGTTCGTACTTGGACGTGCCCGAGGGGAATGTGCCGTCTTCCAGACCTTTCCAGGTGGAAACAGGGAGATCGTCCCCTTCCTGGCGGTTCATGACGTCGCACACGTTCTTGACGAAATCAGGACGGGCCACTCTGGCAATGGAGCCGCCGGTGGTGGCATGTTCCCAGGAAGCCGGTACTTCCACTTCTTCCATGCCTGTCATGCCTGCATCTACAGCGGCATTGTTCATGTCTACCACGTTCTGGCCTTTTCTGCCGTAGGATTTTTCATTGGATTCCTTCAGGTACTTCACTGCATCTTCGTCGGGAATGATGTGGGTGAGGTGGAAGAAGGCAGCCTGCATGATCATGTTGATACGGCCGCCGAGACCGATTTTCTTGGCGATTTCAAAGGCATCGATAATGTAGAATCTGGCGTGGAGGGCAGCCAGTTTCCGCTTCATGGCAGCGGGCAGTACCCGTTCCAGGTCTTCTTTTCTCCAGGGGGAGTTCAGAAGGAAAATGCCGCCGGGCTTGAAGCCGCGGAGAAGGTCGTATTTATAAATGTAGGACGGACGGTGGCAGGCAATGTAGTCAGCCTTGCGGATAAGGTATGGTTTTCTGATGGGGTCTTCGCCGAAGCGGAGGTGGGAAATGGTGACGCCGCCGGATTTCTTGGAGTCATAGGCGAAGTAGCCCTGGGCATAGAGGTTTGTGTGGTCGCCGATGATTTTGATGGCGCTCTTGTTGGCGCCTACGGTGCCGTCACTGCCAAAGCCCCAGAATTTGCAGGAAACGAGTTTCCCCGGCATTTCCGGTACCGGCACCGGCGCAAGGGAAAGGCCGGTTACGTCGTCGTTGATGGACAGGGTGAAGTTATGGCGCGGTGTTTCTTCTTTCAGATGTTCATAGACGGCCATAATGTCTTCCGGAATTACGTCCTTGGAACCAAGGCCGTAGCGTCCGCCGCATACTTTGATGGAACGGCCGGAGGAAGCGATGGCGGAAACCACATCCAGATAGAGCGGTTCGCCGATGGCACCGGGTTCACGGGTACGGTCAAGGACAGCGATTTTCTTCACGGTTTCCGGAATCTGGGAGAGGAAATGTTTGACAGAGAAGGGGCGATAGAGATGGACATTGAGGACGCCTACCTTTTCGCCGTGGGCGTTCAGTGCATCAGTCACGTCCTTGCAGATATCGGTGACGGAGCCGATGGCGATGACGATGCGGTCCGCATCAGGTGCGCCGTAGTAGTCGAAGAGGTGGTAGCTTCTGCCGGTGATTTTGCTGATTTTGTCCATGTAGTCCTGGACAATGTCAGGCAGCGCATTGTAGAAGGGGTTGGCTGCTTCGCAGTGCTGGAAGTAGACATCCGGGTTTTCTGCAGTGCCGCGGATGACCGGATGGTCCGGATTGAGGGCGCGGGCACGGAATGCAGCAAGGGCCTTCTGGTCGATTAAGGGAGCCAGTTCATCATAGTCCATGACTTCCACCTTCTGGATTTCATGGCTGGTACGGAAACCATCGAAGAAATTGATGAAAGGAACCCGTCCTTTAATGGCAGCCAGATGGGCAATGCCTGCCAGGTCCATGATTTCCTGGACATTGGCTTCTGCCAGCATGGCGCAGCCGGTGGCCCGGGCGCTCATCACGTCCTGGTGGTCGCCGAAAATGGAAAGGGCATGGTTGGCCAGTGCGCGGGCAGCGATGTGGAATACGCCCGGCAGCAGTTCGCCAGCCACTTTATACATATTTGGAATCATGAGGAGCATCCCCTGGGATGCAGTATAGGTGGTGGTCAGAGCACCGCCCTGGAGGGAGCCGTGAAATGCGCCGGCAGCGCCGCCTTCAGCCTGCATTTCCACGACATGTACTGTGTCGCCGAAAATGTTCTTCTTGCCGTGGGCAGCCCATTCGTCCACCGATTCCGCCATAGGGGAGGATGGGGTAATCGGATAAATAGCAGCTACTTCAGTGAATGCGTAGGAAATATACGCAGCAGCTGTATTGCCATCCATTGTTTTTACTTTTCTCACAGAATCAACAACTCCTTTTCCGAAAAGCAGAAGACCTGCCTTTCATTGAAAATACCTGCAGGATAGGGAATAGAGAAAGTCCTCTTCTGCCAAAACACGGGCGGCAGAAATCCGGAAGGGTATCCTTTTTCACTCCTGTCTCTTGCAAGATGCCCGGAAATTATGTACAATAGTTCTATGATAAATACGCATAGATGTCCGGACTTTCTTCTATACAAATCATAAGATACTGTACATTCAGGCTGCGTCCTGATAGACACATCATTATTATAGAATAAAGTCAATCATTGCACAAGGGAAGCGCCGAATACCTATGGCCCGATCTCATTCCTGTGAAGTCAGGCCATCCCATGAATCAGTGTTTCCCGGGGATTTATGACAGAAGTACCTTTCTGCCAGGAGAAAAGTCCACAGGAGGAAAGAAGAATGGATTATCGTCATTTGAAGTATTTCATGGAAGTGGCGCAGCAGAAAAGTTTCAGCAAGGCTGCCAGGAACCTCCACATTTCCCAGTCCGCCATCAGCCGCATGATCAAATCTCTGGAAGAAGAACTGGGCGTCACCCTTTTCATCCGTAACGCCAAGACCGTGGAAATCACCGCGCCCGGCACCATTTTCTACAACTATGCCAAACGCTGCCTCTTCGTCTTTGAACATTTGAAGTCAGACTTTGAAAACGAATTCAACCTGAAGCAGGACACCATCGAAATCGGCCTGCCGCCTATTACCGATGCCCATGTATTTGCCAAGCTTCTGGGCGAATTCAAGCGCACCTACCCCCAGATTGCCATCAAGCTCTATGAACACGGCTCTAAGGTCATTGAATCCTCCGTACAGGAAGGCATCATCGACGTAGGCATTATCTGCACCATCCCCAACAAGGATTTCGAATCCTTCTTCCTTTCGGAAGATGAAATGTGCGTAGTCATGCCCAAGGGCTATCCTCTGGAAGAAAACAGGGAAGTACCCATGAAGCTTCTGGCAGACTATCCCCTGGTGCTCTACCGGGACGATTTCAACCTTCACGACGACATCCTGTCCAACTGCAAGAAAATCGGATTTACCCCCAAGGTAGTCTTTGAGACCAGCCAGCGGGAACTCATGCTGCAGACCGTAGCCAGCGGCCTGGGTGTGGCCATCCTGCCATCCCGCCTCTGCCCTGCCAACAGCGAGGACAGCCGTGTGGTGACCAGGGTGATGACGGAACCGAGAATGACCCATCACCTCTATGCCATCTGGAAGAAGGGACGCTTCCTCTCCAGAGCGGCCCGTCTGTGGATTGAATTCACCAAGGACCATCTCACCATGCTGAACGATGACAAGAAGCTGGACGACGAAATGAGGAAATAGGATTTCCGTGAAAAACTGGAAAGATAAAGTGGACTGGGAGAAAAACAGGCCCCTGTACCTCATCATGGCAGCCCTTCTGGCCATGGTCATCTACCAGCAGTTCCTCATTACGGACCTGCAGGAGAGGATGATGAACATAGAATCCTCCCGCTACGACGACCAGCTGAACGACATCCGCTGGGAAGCGGAAACGGCCCTCTCCCAAAACGAAGAACAGGATAAGGACATCCTCCAGCTCCAGAAACACTCCGCCAGCCAGAACTGGCGGCTCATGGAAATGGAATGGGACACTTACGGGAAATAGGGAAAAAGGCTGTGAAGAAATAGGGATTTATTTCTTCACAGCCTTTTTCTATAGCCTTATGCATTTTTCGAAATGACGATAAGTAGTCCGCCGCTTCGTCATCTCGAGCGGGGTGGTACGCCAGTAAGGGAAACGATATGCCTGTCCTCTGTTGAAGCTCTGAGTCGAGAGATCTCCCACCGGAATGGGGCTGTCCTTTTTCCGATGCCCTCCCGCTTGAAATGACCATAGAGCCTGTGACATACGGCAGGGCTTCCATCATTTTTTCATCATTCCAATTTCGAAGCAGTAGCAGGAGAATCGTTTTAGGGAATTGTTCTGTGGTATAATTAAAAAATATAAAGCCATGGAGGACATTGCTATGTATGTATATAAAAGAAGAGTGAAATTTTACGAAACCGACGGCATGCAGGTGGTGCACCATGCCAACTACCTGCGCTACTTTGAAGAAGCCCGAGTGGAGTATCTCCGGGAAGGAAAACTGGACCTCACGGAGCTCATGGACGAGGGCATCGTATTTCCCATTGTGGAAGTGGAAGTGAAATATCATCAGAGCGCCCGGTATGATGAAGTGCTCCTTATTAAAACCTATCTACGCAAAGTGGACCGGGCAAGGCTTGTGTTTGAATACGAAGTGGTTTCCGAGAAATCCGGCGCCCTTCTCACCACCGGCCGCACGGTGAATACCTATACCGACATGAAAACCGGCAGGATCGTGCGGCTTCCGAAGGAGAAGCTCACCGCCCTCATTGATCTTTCCAAAGGGGATAGAGAATAATGGACAACAGACCTATCGGCATTATGGATTCCGGCATCGGAGGCCTTACCGTGGCCCGGGTGCTTCATGAAAAATATCCGAAGGAAAGCATGGTCTTTCTGGGGGACAGCCTCCGGAATCCCTACGGCGAACGAAGCAGGGAGGAAATCGGACGGTTTGCAGAGGAAATCAAATCTTTCCTTCTGTCAAAAGACGTGAAGATGATCCTCATCGCCTGCAATACCATTTCCTTTAATGTGCCCCCTTCCTTCACCGAAGGGCCGGTGCCGGTGGTGAAGATGAGCCTTCACATTACCCTGCCGGAGGGTACAAAGAAGGCAGGTATCTTTGCTACCCCCGCTTCCATCAAAACCCATGCCCATAAAAAAACTTTGGAAAAAAGATTTCCGGAAGTGGAATGGATAGAGGTGCCCTGCGAAGGGGTGGCGGCAGCCATTGAGCAGGGGAAAGACGAAAATTTCATTTCCGCCCTTGTGCAGAAGGCCGCAAAGGAGTATCATGCATTAGGTATAGATACAGGCTACTGGGCCTGCACCCACTATCCGCTGGTGCCGGATGCCTTTGGGAAGGTCTTCCCGGGGATTCCTTTCATTGACCCCGCCCTTCCCACGGTGGAAACGGGCATGGCCATACTGGAAAAGGAAGGCCGCCTGGCAGAGGAGAAGGGGAAGGATGAATTTTATTTCACCGCCGGTGTGGACCATGCAGCGTCGCTGGTTCATCGCCTCTTCGGGCCGGTGCCTGTGGAAAAAATAAAACTTGTAGGAGAGTGAGTAAGAAATGTTGTTATTGCTTAAAATTGCGGCAGTGATCGTCCTCATCATCTGCCTCGGGTTCATTGCCTACTGGGCAGTGGCCGTCATTAAGGGAGACTGCGTGCTTCGCATGCTGAAATCGAAGCGCACCCCTCTCCATGTGGAGTCCATGGACAGGAAGCACGTGACCCTTTCCTTCACCATCCCCATCAAAAACGTGGGAAAACAGCTGGGAACCATTATGGATGCCTTCGTCCGCATCTACCTTCCCTTCGAACAGTATGACAATGCCAGAGTCACCGGGCACCTCACCGACTTCGACGTGCCCCGGGATGATGACTACTGGCAGGCCTTCATTCTGGATCCCGGTAAGGAAAAGAAATTCCTCATCACCCTGGACATCGACGGCAAAGGCCAAAGCATCCTCCAGGACCTGGAAACCTTCCCGGAATTCGGCATGGACATCATTTACCAGGTGGTGGCAAGAAGCGACTACTACTACGCAAAAACAAGAATCGTTATTACCAGGGAAGAGCTGCAGAATGCGCTCTATGAATATACTTCGGAGGTGAGAAAATAATGGCAGAACTTGAACTTCTTCCTATCCATACCCGCATTCTCACCCACCATGACAACATTGTGGATGCCATCCTGGAATATGCAGGCGACAAGATTACGGACCACGACATCGTCTGCTCCGCCGAATCGGTGGTAGCCATCACCCAGAACCGCTACGTCCGTCCGGAAGAACTGAACGTATGCTGGCAGGCAAGGCTCATGAACCGTTTCGTTCCCTCCGCCGGCTCCATGGCCAGCATCTATGGCATGCAGGCAGCCATGGATGAAGAAGGGAAATGGAATATGCTCTTCTCCTTCGCCCTGGGCGCTGTGGCCAAGATTTTCGGAAAGAACGGCGTCTTCTATGCCCGCTGCCGCCAGGCATCCCTCATCGACGACGTCACCGGCACCATGCCCCCCTTCGACAAGTGCCTCGTATACGGCCCGGCGGATACGGACAACGTATGCGAAAAGATTAAGAAAGCCACCGGTGCCTACGGCGCCGTCATTGCCGACGTAAACGACCTGAAAAGAGCCGCCGTTCTGGGCAAAAGCCAGGGCCTGGATCCCAAGCAGATCGCCAAGATCCTTATCGACAACCCCTTCGGCAACGACAACCAGAAAACGCCCATCGTCATCATCAAAAACTTCACCGACGTTATGGAAGGCAAATAAAAAAAGCAGGGCACGAAGCCCTGTTTTTTATTGCTTTCATTCGTCGGAAAGGGGAGAGTGGAGAAGCCGGAAGGGGGCAGCCAGAGGCGGCAAGAAGTTTTTTTATATTGCGCCCGCAGGGCGCCACCACCACCCTCTGAACCCTCTGAACCCGGGGCCGCTTTGCGGCCCCTCTCTCAATACCCTTTCTTCTTATCGATTTCATTCAGCAGCTTTTCCCCATGGCTGAAAGCGATGAAATTCGTTTCCAGAAGATAGGTGAGCTTATTCCAGAAATCAGGAACCATGGAGGCAATATGAGGGGTCATGATTACATTCTTCATATCCCAGAAGGGGTGATCTGCCGGAAGAGGTTCTTTTGAGAACACATCCATGCAGGCGCCTGCAATCATTCCCTCCTGAAGGGCCTTTATCAGAGCCGGTTCATCCACCACGGAAGCCCGGGCGATGTTGATAAAGAGGGCCGATTTCTTCATGGCCTTAAACTTGGCTTCATCGAAGAAATTTTCTGTTTCCTTCGTGGAAGGAAGGGCTGCGATCACAATGTCTGCCTTAGGCAGCACAGCCATGATTTCCTCCTGGGTATACACATGATCCGCAAAGAGCTCATGGGACAGGTGCTTCTTCACCGCCAGGATATGGGTCTCAAAGACCTTGGCCCGCTGGGCGATGGCCCTTCCGATGCCGCCGAAGCCTACGATCAGGATGGTCTTTCCGAAGAGAGACTCCCCGTGGGGACGGGACCACTCATGGGCACTCTGGCTGCGCACCGCATCAGGAATGCGGCGGAACCAGGACAGAAGAAGAGCCATGGTGTGCTCCGAGACAGCCCGATCATGGACACCGTGGGAATTGGTGAGAATAATGGGCCTTTCCATCATGCTGGGAGTGAGGAGCTTTTCCACTCCGTCGGAAAGAGAATGAACCCACCGTACATGGGGCGCCGCCTGCAGGAGGGGCTCCACATCCTGGAATCCCCAGAGGGCAATGGCATCGGCGTCAGCCACATGGGGCAGCGCCTCCTTCGGCGACCGGTAAGCCTCCACCACCGAACCGGGCACAGCCTTTTTCAATGCATTGATTTTTTCATCGGATAACTTGTTAATCACTACCAGCTTCATGGAAATCAACCTCTTTCATTGAAATCACGGCAAACCTGTTTTTCTCTATTATATCATCACATGGAAATAGGGGAGAAATGGGCCATCATGCACATAAGAGCTTGATTGTCATGCGGCACAGATGACACAAAAGGTAATCCCGTAACGCCACTTGCCCACCCCTGTTTAAGGGGTGGGTGGCGAGCGCCTATATACTCTCTTGCGCCCCCTGCTTGTCAGGTGGCAAGGGAACTGGATTCATAGGGAGTCGACAGACGACTGAGAATCCAGTGACACGCTTCCCACCGGGGCGGGAGAGGGCCACGCAGTGGCGAGGGGGGATTGCCAAAGGCACACTGCTGGAGGCGGCAAGTAGAAATGAAAGTCCATACAGCCGTTCCGCCGCCAAAGGCGGCCTATAAAAATCATTGCCGCGCAGCGGCAATCCACCACCATCTGAACCCTCTGAACCCGAGCCTCACCGCTGCCTATCGCTTATGACCGAAAAGCCTTCTGCCTCAATGTCGTCTGAAGTCTGACCGTCTGACGTCTCCAGCCTGATTGTCTCTATGCCCTCAAACCTCAAATCTCAAACCTCAAATCTCTCCCCACACCCTCCATATGGTATAATATAGAAAATAAATTCGATAGTCATTACAGGACTGTCAGCGAGGAGAGAACTATGGCAGGGAAAAGACGGGTACGGCGGACAAGGACGGCAAAGAAGGGCGGGCATCCATTTCTGGTGCTCCTTTTCTTTGTGGCATTAATCATGGGCTCCGCCTACATGACGGACCGCATGACCAATGCCCCTGATTCCACGGTGGCGGAAAATGTGACCACCATCGGCCACCTTTTTAATGATAAGGAAATGAAGGGGCTGGTGCCGAAGGAAGATCAGGGTACGCCGGAAAGCGTGAAGGAAAAAATCAAGGCTGCCATGGATAAGGTAGTCACAGTACAGGTGAAGGCAGACGATGAAGAACCGGCCAAAGACAGTAAAGCGGTCAAAACATCCTCTGTGCCTTCCACCGGTGCAAAGGAAGAAGAGAAATCGTCCTTCAGCCTGCCTTCCATTGTAGCGAAAGTGACGGGGAAGGAAGAACCGAAGGAAAAGACGGTGGCTGTTTCTTCGGCCCCTGAGAAAGAAGATGAATCACGTTCCAAAACTTCCGCTCCCGTATCTTCCGTATCGGGAAGTTCTTCTGCTGCTGTTTCATCTGCTGCCAAAAAGCCATCGGTCAGTGGAAACAGTGTGAAGAAGGAAGCATCTTCTGCCAAGCCGGCTGCTGCTCCTGCTAAAGCAGCTCCGGCGCCGAAGCCCAATACCCCCTCTGCCGTGAAGGGAAGGCTGGCAGTGGTGATCGACGACGCAGGAAGAGACCTGGAGTCCCAGCATGTATATGAATCCCTGGGCATTCCCCTTACCTTGGCGGTCATGCCGAACCAGGTCCACACCCGGGACGCCGCCATTTCCTGGCATGCCCATGGTATGCCGGTGATTCTCCACCAGCCCATGGAGTCCGTATCCGGCATCGGTATGGAACCCAAAGTCATCCTCACTTCCATGAGCGATGAAGCCATCAGGAGCCTTCTGAAAGACTCCCTCTCCCAGGTACCGGAAGCAGTGGGCATTAATAACCACCAGGGCTCCAAAGCCACCATTGACCGCCGCACCATGGACGTGGTGATGAATGAGCTCCATCACCGCCACCTCTTCTTCTTCGACAGCCGCACCAACTCCACCACTGCCGCCGACGCAGCGGCTGCAGCCTACGGCGTTCCCTATGTAAGAAACGACCTCTTCGTGGACAACGAAGCTGACGTGGCCGCCATTTCCGCCATGATACGGGAAGCGGCAAAGCGGGCGCAGAAATACGGCACCTACGTCATTATAGGCCACTGCCGCCCCAAGACAGCGGAAGCCTTCCGTCAGATGGTGCCCCAGCTGGAAAAAGAGGGCATCCAGTTCGTTTATGTTTCTTCCCTTGCGAAATAAGGAGGAGCTATGATACAGACCGTTCTCATTTCCGGCGGCACCTCAGGCATAGGCCTTGCCACCGCCAAAATCCTTGCCAAAGAGGGCATCCGCCCCGTTCTTCTGGGAAGAAACGAAGAACGAGGGAAATCGGCGGAAGAAGCAGTGCCCGGCAGTATGTACGTGCCCTGTGACGTCACAGTAACCGAAGACTGCCGAAGGGCAGTGAAGGCTGCATCCTCTCTGGGAAAACTCACCGGCCTCGTCCTTTCCGCCGGCATTTACGAAGAAAAACTGTTGGAAAATACCACCGACGATGAAATAGAGAAATACTTCGCAGTGAACGTATTCGGCGCCATGAAACTGGCCAGAGAATCCATCCCCGCCATGAGAGGCGGGGCCGGCAGCATCGCAGCCGTCGCCTCCGACGCCGCCCTCCAGGGCAACGTACAGTGCAGCCTCTACGGCGCCACCAAAGGCGCCCTCGTCTCCTTCATCCGCTCCCTGGCCCTGGAATTGGCAGTAGAAGGCATCCGGGCCAACGTCGTATGTCCCGGCGACATTGACACACCCCTTCTGGATAAGCAGCTCAAAGACTACGGCGGCAGCCGCAAAGAAATGGGAGACTGGTACCCTTTGATGCGTATCGGCAGGCCGGAAGAAGTAGGCGAACTCATCGCCTTCCTCCTTTCCCCCAAAGCCTCCTTCATCACCGGCGCCGTCATCCCCGTAGACGGCGGACTGACAGACTGGTGAAATACAAAAAGAGCCTTCCCGCAGACTGGCATTACTGAAAATGCCGGCCTGCAGGAAGGCTCTTTTATATCCCCCGTTATTTTGAGAAGAGAACACACCTCATGTGAAAAAAGGATAGCACGTAAAGTTAGGCTCCTTCCACTGGAAGGAACTCCCCCGATAGGGCTGAGGATAGGCCTTTGCGCAGCAAAGGCGCCGCCGGAGGCGGCATTTTAAAATTCATTGTCCGCAGGGCAATCCATAACCTTCGGGACCAAAGGCCCGTCAAACGCAAGAACCCTTGCGCCTGCAGGGCGCATCAATCATCAGAACCTTCCTCCTCTGAACCCTGGCCATACTGCGGCCTGTCGTCATTTCGAGCGAAGCCCCGAAATCGCCCTCCACCTAGGGAAGCGCTGATTAAATCGTTATCGGATTTCATTCTTGCATTTTTATTCAATGCAAGGAATAAGTCGACGCGAATAGCCAGCTATTTAAGGAGGCTTATGACGCAGCATTGGATAAAAATACATATGAAATTCGATTCTGCGAATTAATCAGTGCTTCCCTAGGTTCCTGACGTAAGTAGGGGACACGTTCCCCAGCACAATGCCAGTCTGAAGTCTGACCGTCTGACGTCTTAAATCTCAAACCTCAAACCTCAAACCTCAAACCTCAAACCTCAAATCTCTTCCCCAGCTATTTCTCCCACCGCATCCACGTCGTTCACCGGCATGAGGTGGGCACCGGCGGCGTGGATTTCTTTCAACGCCTTTACCAGTTCTCTGGAAATGGCGATGCCTGTTTCCCGGCCGCCTTTTTCCATGGCTTTCATCACCTTGTCCGGGATGAAGATGCCCGGTACGTTGTTATTGAGGTAGGTAGCCATTTTGAAGCTCTTCAGGGGGACGATGCCAAAGAGGATGGGGAGGGTGAGGTCTTTGGCGGCGGCAAGGAAGTCTTCCGCCTGTTTGATGTCATAAATAGGCTGGGTCTGGATGAACTGGGCGCCCGCTTTTTTCTTTCCCTCCAGCCGTCGGATTTCCTTATCCAGGTCGTCGGCGCCGGGGTTGGCGGTGGTGCCGATGTAGAAGTCTGTAGGTTCGCCCAGCTTGTGGCCCATCATATCTTCTCCTGAATTCAGGGTTCTTGCGATTTCGATGAGGCCGGTGGAGTCTACTTCGAAGACCCCTTTGGCATGGGGATGGTCGCCGATGGAGGGCGGATCGCCGGTGAGGGTGAGGATGTTATGGACGCCCAGGGCATAGGCGCCGAGAAGTTCTGCTTGCAGGCCGATAATGTTCCGGTCCCGGCAGGTGAGGTGGAAAATGGACTCCACCTGGTAGCGGCTCTGGATGATGGAGGAAAGGGCGATGGGGCTCATGCGCATTTTGGCCATGGGGCAGTCCGCAATGTTTACAGCGTCCACGTAGGGCGCCACTTTCACCACCTGTTCTTCCGTCACCTTCGGGGAGGCGCTTTTCGGCGGATCCAGCTCCGTGGTGAGGGTAAAGATATGCTGCTTGTTTTTTTCTTTTAATGTGGTCATCAGCCATTCCTCTTTTCTATCAGTTCATCGGCAATCTTAACGGCGGCAATGCCGTCCTTGCAGTAATGAGGTGCTCCGATGCGGGTGGCGTAGTCCTGGGTTACTACGGCGCCGCCTACGAGAATGTCCACCGCCGGCGTTTCTTCCTTCAGGAGTTTTACGGTATGTTCCATTTCCGGCAGGGTGGTGGTCATGAGGGAGCAGAGGCCTGCCAGGTCCGCCTTTTCATCCTTCACCGCTTTGATGAAATCTTCCGCTTCCACGTCTTTTCCAAGGTCCATGACCCGGTAGCCGCTGTTTTCCATGAGAGCGGCCACGATGTTCTTGCCTAGGTCGTGGATGTCGCCCTTCACCGTGCCGATGACCAGGGTGCCCTTTACGGCGGAGCTCATTTCCGGAAGCAGTTTCTTTAACTCCTTGAAAGCGGCCTGCATAGCTTCCGCCGCCATCATTACCTGGGGGAGGTATACCTTGCCGGCACCATAGCCGTCGCCGATTTCCGTCATGGCTGCGGTGAGGCCTTCCTTGATAATGGTTTCCGAGGAAATCCCGCTGTCAAGCAGGGGCTTCACCAGAGAAGCAGCCTCTTCCTTTTCACCGTTCTTGACAGCGGCCTTGATCTGCTCCAGCGGCGGCAGATCCTTCACCGGCGCCTTTGCCTTGGGCTCTTCCGAAACGGCGGCTGCCTTGATGAAATCCTGGGCGCCGGGGTCGAAGCCCAGAAGGAGCCGGGCATTGACGAAGGCATCCTGGATGCCCTGGTCCAGGGGGTTGATAATGGGGGCGTTCATGCCGCAGGCAAAGGCCATGGTGAGGAAGGCCGCATTAATCCGCGGGCGGGCGGGAAGACCGAAGGAAACGTTGCTGGTGCCCATGACACAGGGGAGGCCGAATTCCTTCTTATACAGGGAAATGGTCCGCAGTGTTTCCCTGGCGCCGGTGCCGGAAGAACCGATGGTAAGGACCAGAGGATCCAGCAGGAGGTCTTCCTTCCGAAGGCCCGCTGCCAGCGCCTTATCGATGATGCGGCGGGCGATGCGGATTCGTTCCTCCGCCGTTTTCGGCAGATTTCCCTTTTCCAGAGGGAGGCAGAGAAGGGCGGCGCCGTACTTCTTTGCCAGTTGCAGCACCTTATCCATGATTTCCTCATCCGCCGCATTCACGGAATTGATGAGCGGGCGGCCGGGGTACATCTTCAGCGCCCTTTCAATGACCTGGGGATCCGTGCTGTCGATGGAAAGGGGTACCGGGCAGAGCATGGACAGCTGGGAAATGGCAGTTTCCATGGCATCCCGCTGGTCAATGCCCGGGACGCCCATATTCACATCCAGCACATCCGCACCGGCGGCTACCTCCGCCAGTCCTTCCTTCTTTACGGAAACGAAACTGCCGCGCTGGATATCTTCCCTCATTTTCCGGCGGCCCGTAGGATTGATGCGTTCCCCGATTTTGACAGGTGCATACGCATCACCGATGTATACGGTTCTTGTGCGGGAGGTGAGGGCAGTGAAAGGCTTCACCTCCCGGGGCTTTGCCACCGGTACATCCTGCAGGGTTTCCTTCAGGGCGCGGATATGATCCGGCGTGGTGCCGCAGCAGCCGCCCAGGTAGGAAACGCCGATTTCAGCAAACTTCGGCCCGTAGGAGGCAAACTCCTCCGGCTCCAGCGGATAGCGGGTCTCCCCGTTTTCCAGCACCGGCATGCCGGCATTGGGCTGGATGATGATAGGCTTATTGGTGATAGAAACCATCTGGCGGGCCGCATCCAGCAGCTTGTCAGGGCCCACGGAGCAGTTGGCGCCGATCACATCGGCTCCCATGGCGTCCAGAAGAATGGTGGCGGTGACGGGATCCGTGCCGGGAATGGTGCGCCCGTCCTCCGAGTAGGACATCTGGCAGATTACCGGCAGCCGGCAGGCTGTCTTGGCCGCAATCAGCGCTGCCTTCATTTCCTGGATGTCGATAATGGTTTCAATAATCAGGCAGTCCGCTCCCGCATCGGCCAGCGCCTTGGCCAGGCGGAAATAATTTTCACAGGTTTCATCAAAGGACAAATCCCCGATGGGCTTGATAAACTTGCCCGTAGGCCCCATGTCCCCGGCCACCTTCACCCTGTCCCCGCAGGCAGCCCGTACATTCCGCACCGCAGCGGAAGCGATGGCCTCCACCTGACCCGACAGGTCATAATCGGCAAGCTTCATGGGAGAAGCGCCGAAAGTATTGGTAGTAATAAACTCACTTCCCGCATCCCAATAGGCCTTGTGAATCTGCTGAACCACATCGGGATGAGAAATATTGTAATAATCAGGGCAGCTTCCTGCCTCCAGACCGAATCTCTGCAGCATGGTCCCCATGCCGCCGTCAAATAAAATCATAAGGTTCTCCTTTGATGTGAAATATTGTTATTTAGTGGGCTAGTGTGCTAGTGAGCTAGTGGCTAGTGGCTGGTAGCGGGTTGCTGGTAACTGGTGGGCCATATGACTCTAAGGGTACGAATAGAGAGGCCCTATTCTGCCCCCTGAGCGACAGCGAATGCAACCCTTCTACACAACCTTTTGCCCGAAGGGCAAAGCCCCTGCGGCCTGTCGGGCCGTCAACAATCCCTCTAAGGAAGCACTGATTAAATCGTAGAGTCTGCTTTTAAAAGGATTTTTATGCACTGCTTCGTCATGGGACTCCTTAAATAGCTCGCTATTCGCGTCGTCCCATTCCTTGCATTGCATAAAAATCCAAGAATAAAAGCAGACAGTGATTTAATCAGCGCTTCCTTAATGCCGAAACGGACAGGTCACCAAAGAGCAGGTCCTGCACTTGGCCGGCGCCGGCGGCTGGGTACACTGGGAAATGCCGATAATGGCGGACACCGACTTTCTGGGGAAAAGCATGGAGTGATCCGTCACGTGGACTCCGATTTCCTCTGCCCGGATCAGGCGGCAGAAACCTTTCTGCTGGGTCACCGGCCAGTCACCATAGCCCGGTGAAAAGCGCCACACCGTCTTCTGTCCGTCCTTCTCCGCTTCCTTCTGGATGAGTCTATCCACCTGGTCTGCCAGATGCTCCACCGCCGTAGTGGCGGCGGCATCCAGCAGAAGGCCCCGCACATAATCGCCGGCTTTGAAGCAGGCGTCAGAAGTCCTTTCGATTTCATCGCCCACCGTCACCGCCAGCACCGCCACGGACCAGGAATTGGAGAGATGACGGCGAATGCTTTCTCCCTCCAGCATGAGCGGCGGATTTCCTTCTATCCGTCCCTCGGAAGGAGAGTAGGGGAGTACCTGCCAGATACCCCGGGGCTCCGCCAGCGCCAGCGCCTCCTGTATGGCACTGTCCACTGCCTCCTTCGGGAAATCCTTCCCCTTCGGATTCATGCCTGCATAGCGGAGCATTTCCTTCCGGTCGATTTCAAATAAAGTTCCATTGTAAAACGCCATGAAACCTCCTTAAAACAAAAAAGTCCTTCATCCCTGAAAGGGACGAAAGACTCGTGTTACCACCCAATTTCATCCATGCATCGCTGCATGAACCTCTATAGGTACGCCGGCCCGAAGGCCTTGATACTTGAGCGCTGTATCGGGCGCACCCGGGATGCCTCATCATTCGGCCCTCCCTGCTCAGAGTCCATCTTCAGCAGCCCTTCGGCGCTTCCTTCTCACCACCGGAAGCTCTCTTTGGCCCTATCCTCTGCCTACTCTTCTCTTCATCGCATGTCTGTAATTAAGACTAACTATAGCATAGGAAGAAGGCAGTGTCAAATGGATGCTGACGCAAAGTAATCAGGGGGAATCAGGAAATATGAGAGAAAAGCATGACTGCTTTAACTATATGATCAGAGAGGCGAAATACCGGAACCTGCCGCCACGAAACCCCGTCAGCGCGCATCCATGGAACACAGGGCGCAGCGGTTCCGATATGATAAGCCTCTTAACAGCCGGCTGTAAATAGAAAAAGAAAAACTTCCTGAAATTTCCCTGCGGCCACACGTGAGCAGAGGATTTCGGGGAGTTTTTTGTGCTGCTTATGGGAAAGCGGTAACCTGCAGGCTGTTGTGCCCCGCTGGGGGAAAAGTTTTAAGGTATCGCTGTCCTCGCTCCCCGCAAGCAGTGAACAGCAAGTTTTGGAGGAAAAGGGGACTGTGCCACTACGCCACTTGCCCACCCTTTTAAGGGGTGGGCAAGTGGCGAGCGCCTATATACTCTCTTGCGCCCCCCTGCTTGTCAGGTGGCAAGGAAACTGGATTCATAGGGAGTCTACAGACGACTGAGAATCCAGTGACACGCTTCCCACCGGGGCGGGAGAGGGCCACGAAGTGGCGAGGGGGATTGCCAAAGGCACACTGCTGGAGGCAGCAAGTCGAAATGAAACTCCATACGGTGACAGCCGCCGAAGGCGGCCTATAAAAACCATTGCCGCGCAGCGGCAATCCACAACCTTCAGCCGCGAAGCGGCTGTCAAACCTGAGAACCTTCCCCCTTTTTTGAATCCTCTAGGGAAGCGCTGATTAAATCGTTGTCTGATTTTATTCTTGAATTTTTATGCAATGCAAGGAATGGGGCGACGCGAATAGCGCGCTATTTAAGGAGTCCCATGACGAAGCAGTGCATAAAAATTCTTATAAAAGCAGACTCTGCGAATTAATCAGTGCTTCCCTAGACCTAGGCCGCACCGAGGCCTGTCGTCATTTCGAGCGGAACGAAGTGGAGCCCTGAAATCTCCCTGAACCATGCTGCTCATCGCTCATGCCTGAAAAGCCACCGGCCTCAATGCCAGTCTGACGTCTGACAGTCTGATGTCTGATAGTCTCCCGCATAATATGTCTCTACCCACCTCAAACCTCAAATCTCTCCTTCCCAGAGTTTATCATTCCTTTACTACAGTCCTTTTGAAAATGTGTTAATATAATAAAAAAGCAATAGACATACATATTCCTATAGAAAAAGGTGAAAATATGAAAATTCTTGTAACCGGCGGTGCCGGATTTATCGGATCCCATTTAGTCCGTCAGCTTATGGAAGCAGGGGACGAAGTTGTTTCCCTGGACAACCTGTCCACCGGCCTTCGCGAAAACCTTCCAGAAAATGCCCGGCTGGAAGTGATGGATACCCATGACGACAAAGTAGAAGACCTCTTCCGCGAAGAATACTTTGACGCCGTAGTCCATCTGGCTGCCCAGACCCTGGTGAGCGACTCCATGGTGGACCCGGAAAATGACATGTACCAGAACATTGCCGGAACCGTCCATATCCTGGAATGCTGCAGGAAATACGGCGTAAAACGGGTCATCTTCTCCTCCTCCGCCGCCACCTACGGCGACGTGGACGAAAAAGCACTGCCCCTTCCCGAAACCCTGCCCCAGGAGCCCCTCTCCTTCTATGGTCTTACAAAAATGACCGTGGAAAAATACCTGGCCCTCTACCATCTTGCCTACGGTCTCCACTACGTAGTCCTCCGCTTTGCCAACGTATACGGCGAACGCCAGGGAGATGGGGGAGAGGGCGGTGTTATCAGCATCTTCGCCAAACGTTTAGCCAAAGGCGAAGGCATTACCATCTTCGGAAACGGGAAACAGACCAGAGACTTCGTCTACGCCGGCGACATCGCCAAAGGCATCCGCCTGGCACTCACCACCGAAAACGCCGACACCTGCTACAACCTCAGCACCCAGACCGAAACCAGCCTGAACGACCTGGTCACCATCCTCTCCAAAGTGACAGGAAAACAAATCACCCCGTCCTACGGCCCCACCAGAGAAGGCGACATCTACCGCTCCTCCCTAGCCAACGAAAAAGCAGTCAAAAACCTCCACTGGATACCGGAAATGCCACTGGAAGAAGGACTGAAACGAACCTACGAATATTTTCAGAAACAATGAAATCAAATCAAAAGCGCCCTTCGTAGAAATAGAAGAGCGCTTTTTTATATGGGAAAAATGCCCTTACAAACCTTCCCGCCGGCATAGTCTTTAAGGGCGATAACAGACTGATGGGAGATGGTAATTCCTGCTAGGGAAGCGCTGATTAAATCACTGTCTGCTTTTATTCTTGAATTTTTATGCAATGCAAGGAATGGGACGACGCGAATAGCGAGCTATTTAAGGAGTCCCATGACGAAGCATTGGATAAAAATTCATATGAAATTCGATTCTGCGAATTAATCAGTGTTTCCCTAAGCCCGTTTTGTCTAGTTATGTATCGAAGATAGACAAAAGGAATGTCTTGATTATCAGAGGGGCAACTCCTGTTGTTCCGACGATGGTTCTACCATCAGTCAAACAGATTAGAAAGAAAACTTACGATTGCATAAGCGGCGGCAAAAGAAATGACTATCGGTGGGTACAGCAATGGCAGCTGCTCCTATTGACTTTCCGTCCACCGCTGTCCCCACTACAGGTCCGGTTGTAGCGTAAGTGCGGTACCAGCCGTGCCAGCAGGCCCTAATATGGACGTACGCAAAAAGGCTCTTAGCTGAACAGCAGGGGTAATACAAAGGGGGCATTTTAAGGTGGGGATGGAGGAAAGTGCAGTTAAATCTCTGTCCCTGCTTTGAGGATAAAAATGGAAAAATATACAATTGCATTATTGTAAAAATCAATAATTATTCGATAAAAAATAGGAAAATCAGTTATAATAATTAAAAATTTGAGAATAGGATTGAAAAAAGTGTCGATAAAATCAATAGATTTAATTTTAATGACATTTGTTATTAAAGAGTGGGAATAATTTAAATGATTAAGAAAGCATGACCTCATCGGCAGCGCCGAATGGAGGTCATGCTTTTTTGCGTGTGTATAAACTGCAAAATCCTATGTTTAATCCCTATGGATTCATAACCTGTAGTAAATTACAGGTATTTTTTTATTTCATAATCAGCTATTCTATATATGAAAGGAAAGCTGATTTTATTGATTCCTAATCAATAGGGAAGTGAAAAGGAGGTAAGTATTATGGGTTTGATCAAAGCAGCCATGGGTGCCGCCGGCGGCGTACTGGCCGACCAGTGGAAGGAGTTTTTTTACTGCGACAGCATGCCCGCCAACATTCTTATGATGAAGGGGCAGAAGCGGACCAGTTCCCACAACCGCAGTTCCAATACCGGCGGAGAAGACAATATTATTTCCAACGGTTCCAAAATCGCCGTCAACAGCGGCCAGTGCATGATGATAGTGGAGTCCGGCAAAGTGGTGGATGTATGCAGCGAACCGGGGGAATACATTTATGACAAATCCACAGAACCTTCCATTTTCACCGGCACCCTGAAGCAGGGCATAAAAGATATGTGGGGCCAGATGAAGGAACGGTTCACCTTTGGCGGCGACACGGGAAAGGATCAGCGGGTCTACTATTTCAACATGAAGGAAATCCTTGGCAACAAGTACGGCACGCCTCAGGAAGTCCCCTTCAAAATGAAAGATCCCGATACGGGGCAGATTCTGCTCATCCGCCTGCGCTGCTTCGGCGAATACAGCTACCACATTGTGGACCCGGTGCTTTTCTATACGGGTGTGGTCGGAAATGCAGCGGATGTGTTTGACCGCAGCCAGATCGACAGCCAGCTGAAGTCGGAGCTTCTGAACGCGCTGCAGCCGGCCTTTGCCAGACTCAGTGCCCAGCGCATTGACTATGTGGAGCTGCCGGGGCGGACTTTCGAAATCGCCGATGCCCTGAATGATGTGCTGTCCAAGCGCTGGCGGGAGCTCCGGGGTCTGGAAATCGTGTCCTTCGGCATTAACAGTATCAAGGCCAATGAGGAGGATGAAGCGAAGATTCAGAAAGTGCAGATGAGCAAGACCTTTGCCGATCCTTCGATGGCCATGGGCGCCATGGCCGATTCCACCAGTGATTCCATGCGTATGGCTGCCCAGAATGAAGGGGGCGGCGGCGCGGCTTTCGGCTTTATGAATATGAATATGGCTGGAAACGCAGGAGCCGGCTTGTATCAGCAGATGGCTCAGCAGCAGGAGTTTATGAGGCGGCAGAAGGAACTCGATGAGATGACCCGCAGGCAGGAAAAAATGGCGGCGGAAGCCCGCGCGGCGGTGGCCCGGGCAGCAGAAGGACCTGCTGCCGGCGGCTGGACCTGTCCTCAGTGCGGCACTGTGAACCAGGGCAAATTCTGTCCGGGCTGCGGTGCCAGGAAGCCGGAACCCAAGCCGGCGGAAGGGGCCTGGACCTGCCAGTGCGGACAGACGGGCAATACAGGAAAATTCTGCATGAACTGCGGAAAGACAAAACCGGAACAGAAGGAAGAAAAGGGCTGGGTCTGCCCTGGCTGCGGCGCAGTGAATCAGGGGAAGTTCTGCATGGAATGCGGCAGTCCGAAGCCGGCAGGAGCTCCGCTCTTCAAGTGTGACAAGTGCGGCTGGCAGCCGGAGGATCCTCATCATCCGCCGAAATTCTGCCCCCGGTGCGGTGATCCTTTTGACGATAAAGACAGACAGTAGTCCATGAAATGAGGTGAGGAATATGGCCAATACATCTGTAGGCTATACATGTCCGAACTGCGGCGGTCCTCTGTCATTTTCCCCCGGCGCCGCCAGAGTGACCTGTCCGTACTGCGATACGGAATTCGAGACTGCTAAAATCGAAGAGATTTTTGCAAAGCAGGAAAAAATGGCGGCGGAAGCCCAGGCGGCAAAGGAGGCCAAATGGCATACGGAAGGCGCAGGCGGTGAATGGAGCGAAGAGGAAGCAGCTGCCATGAAGGCATTTACCTGCTCTTCCTGCGGCGCGGAAATCGTCAGTGACGGCAACACCATGGCCACGGAATGCTGCTACTGCGGTAATCCGGTGATGCTGCCCAGCCGGTTTAACGGTATGCTGAAACCGGATTTCGTCATTCCCTTTAAGAAGACCAAGGAAGATGCGGTGGCTCAGCTGAAGGAGTTTTACAAAGGCAAATGGCTCCTGCCCAAAGCTTTTACCGCAGGCAACCGGGTGGAATCCATCCAGCCCATGTATGTGCCTTTCTGGCTTTTTGATTCAGAAGTGACGGCGTCGGCGGAATTCAAGGCGGAGTCGGATACGGTCTATGACACCCAGGATGAACGGGTCACGGAAACGAACGTGTATCGCTGCGACCGCAGAGGAAAAATGCGTTTCCGGCGGATTCCTGTGGATGGCAGCAATAAAATGGACGATACCTATATGGAGAGCATTGAGCCCTACGATTACGGAGATCTCAAACCCTTCAGCAGTGCCTACATGGCAGGGTGCCTGGCCGACAAGTACGATGTGGATGCGGAAGCCGCCGCACCCCGGGCTGATGAGCGGGTACGCAAAAGTGCCGTAGGTGTTCTGGAGGATACGGTAGAAGGATACATGCGCCGCGAGCTGGTGAACGATGTGATTAACAAGGGCGAAGGCAGCGTTTCCTACGCCATGGCTCCGGTGTGGATACTAACCACCCGCTATGAGGACAAGCCCTATACATTCATGATGAACGGCCAGACAGGAAAAATGGTGGGCAGCCTTCCCTGGGATAAGAATAAGGCCAATCTGTACTGGGCCGGCAGCACCGCTGTACTAACCGCTGTATTCTATTTCCTTGTCAGGATGTTTGTGTAAGGAGGGGAGAGGCATGAAGAAATATGTGTTACCACTGTTTATGTTTCTGGCTGCTCTTTTCCTCACTGTCACTGCAGCGGCATCCGACGTTTTGGGACTCCATGACGGTGCAAAGCTTCTGCAGACCTCCGAACGCACTGCTGTCATGAAAGAACTGCAGGATGTGGAAAAGCGTTACGGTGTAGGAATGGCAATTATCACTGTGCCTTCTACGAACAAAATGAAAATCGGAGACTATGCCAACAAGCTTCTGGACAGTACTTTCAAGGATGGGAAAAAGGGCAATATGGTTCTTGTCCTGGCCATGGATACAAGGGATTACTACATTGCCACTGACAAGGCCATGAAGGAACGGATTACCGATGCAAAGGGCATTCCGGCGCTGGAAGAAAAATTCCTGCCCGCTCTCAAAAAGAGTGATTATGCCGGAACCTTTACGGCTTATGCCCGGGGCGTGGGAGAACAGCTGGCTTATTACGAAGAAAACGGGAAAGCCTATGATCCGAAAAGCGGCTTCAGCCCGCTGGCCCTGGCCATCGCCCTGGCCATAGGCGGGGCCTGCGGCTTCCTCATCCGCGCCGGCCTCATCCGCGGTATGAGCAACGTGGTGCCTGCGCCGGCGGCGAATACGTACCTGGACAGGGAGAGCTTCGAGCTGCTGGATAAGGAAGACACTTTCCTCTATATGAATGTCACCCGTACACCTAAAGCAAAGAAGAATGACAGCACCGATGCCGGCCATGGAGGAGGCGGCGGTAAATTCTGATATTCCATCCTGTTTACTCCATTCTTATGGTCACTGTGCCTGCGGGGTCCGGATCATCATGGGTGTCGGTGGCATTCGGGCCTCCGGGGAAACGCTGATTAAATCGTTGTCGCCTTTCATTCTTGAATTTTGGTGCAATCCAGGGAATATGATGACGCGAATAGCAGGCTGTTTAAGAATCTCCTGACGAAGTGGTGCATCAAAATTTTTATAAAGGCATACTCTGCGAATGAATCAGTGCTTTCCTGGTACAGTGGGCATTTGGAAAGAAATCCGGGAGGTTCACTATGAGATTTGGAAAGATACTGCTCATGGGACTGATGGCGGCCTGCCTTATGGGAGCTTCGTCCCGGGCCTGGGACGAAGGGAATACAATCTGTCCCGGCGATGGCGGTGCGGAAGCTGAGCAGATCCGCATTTTTATAAAGAACTGGAAAAAGGTTTATCCCATGGACGGGGAACCGGTACGGGAATTTGCGGTCACTGACCTTGACGGCAATGGTCTTTTGGAAATCCTGGTACGTCCTCCGGAAAGTGAAGACATCCCTGTTGTGTATGAAGTGACACCGGATCATGACGGACTTAAAAAGAGAAATAAAGAATGGTATAGCCGCCAGATTTCCGGCCAGTCCATTGCCTGGTTCGTCATGCATCCGGAAACAGCGGCGGGTCCCTGGACAGGGAATATCGATGACGCTGAAGCGATGCTGCAGGACAGCTATGATGTGAACACAGGCCGTAAAGAAGCCTTTGGTTAAGAAGGGGCAAAAGGACTATCATCTTTGCAAATGAAATCGTAAATAAATAAAGGAACCGCACAGGATACTTCCTGCTGCCGTTCCTTTTTTTGTTCTGGTATGGGGCTCTTATGCTATAATGAAGGTAACAATTATTCGATGCATCCTTCTTTAGAGAATCCCCGGGGGCAGGTGAGGGCTATGGGGAAATGGATCAGACTTTTATGGCTTGGCCTTCTCTTCTGGCTGTCCGCACTTACGGCGGTCTCGGGAGCAGTTATCCTGTACAACCACGACGAAGGAGAAAGCTATGGCCGCATTCTTTCTGAAAGAGGGGCAAAGGTGCAGGGGATTCCGTCATCCCAGCTGCTGCACCATCTTCCGGAAGATGATGTACAGGCTGTAGAAGCTTACGATGTACAGGCGGCAGTGCTGCAGGGAGGCAGCCGCGCCTCCTATCAGTGGTATCCCCAGTATACGGCCACCGTAGTTCTGGCTGTATCAGACAGCTGCCCGGTACCGGTTACAGGATGGCAGAGTCTCTCTTCCGCTCCTTTGTCCCTGGCTGTGACCGGCACCAATCCGGCCCGGCTCTTCTTCATACAGGCCATGAGCTATGGGCTGAAAGGAGATCTATCCGGCAGGGCAGGGGTGGAACTGCTGAGGCAGCTTCAGGAGGATGGGCGGCTTTCTATGGAGGAAGGAGAAAATCGGCCTTCCGCGGATGTTTATGTGCTGTTCGATTACCAGGTCCGTGAGTGGCAGAGACAGGGCATTCCTGTACATCCGGTAGTCCCTGAGGAAGGAACTCTGGCGTTCAGGAAGGGACTTCTGGCTAAGGAGTTTTTATCCTTTGACAGCCAAAAATTGTCGGAGGCGCTGGAGGGCGCAGGGTATGCTCTCTCCCCGCCGCCCGGGGCCCGCTTCGTTTCTGATGCGGAAGCCTTTCTGCAGGCCGGCGATGATATTCCACGGCAGATTACCAATCATGTTTTCCAAAGCTGCCGGCCCACCATCCTCACCGGTTTCAGTCATATGGTCTGGTATACGGTAACTTTGTTCTTTGTCATCCTCTGGGGCGGACGCCTCAGGCGGCAGGTGCTGCAGCCCCAGGTTCGCCGGGCCTATCTGGGGGTCATCATTACCCTGTGCTGCTGGATACTTTTCCGGGAAATCAAACTGAGCCTGCCCGATTTCATGAATGACGGCATACGCTATATTTGGTACAGCTATTATCTTTTCTATGGTATCCTGATTTCTTTCCTTATATGGATCGGCTACAGCGCGTCCTATGCCTTTCTTACCAGGCCCTGTCCCCGGTGGATGAAGGGAATCTTCGCAGGAAATCTGCTTCTTGCCTTCCTGGTGATGACCAATGATTTCCACCAGCTGGCCTTTACGCTGCCTGCTGGTCTGGCGGCGGCTTACAGCCGTCATGGCTATGGGCCCCTGTATTTCATCCTGGCTGCTGTCTATGGCATGGAGCTTCTGGCTGTGAATGGCGTGCTCTGTTATACCTCCCTCTCCCGGAAGGTGAGCCATCCCGCCCGGATGATCCTGCCCCTGGCCGTAGTGGTGGGATATGGAATCTATGTGGTCGGGTATGCTTTGCCTGGTTCCCCTTTCCAGCCATCGGAGCTGGTGCTGGTGACGATCTTGACTGTTCTTCTTTGGCTGGAACTGGTGACAAGGGGAAAATTCGTCCCGGCCAATGAGGGGTACATAGACTTTTTCCGCCATTCCAGCCTGGCCATGCAGCTCTATGATCATGACGGGCACCTGGTCTATGCATCCAGTGGCACGGCTCCGCTCAGGGGAGAGGACTTTGAAGTGCAGTCCATGCCCATTTCCGGCGGTCTGGTGCGCTGGTACAGGGATGTGGGCCCTCTGCGGCGGCGGCAGGCTCTTTTGGAACGTCTCAACCAGGATCTGAACTGGTCCTATGAACTCCTCAGTTGCCTTAGTGATATCCGTCGTCAGGCGATTGAGCAGGGCGTCACCCTTAGAGTTTACAGAGAACTGGAGGAAATCATTGCCCGCAAGCAGCCGGCCATCCGGCACAGGCTGGCTTATCTGAAGACCGCAAAGCCCGGGCCCCACACCGATGCAGTCATCAGCCGTCTTCATATCCTGGCCTGCTATTTGAAAAAGCGATGTATCCTTCTTCTGCAGGGGAAGGAGGCAGGCATGCTGGATGCCCGGGAACTGGCTATGGCGGTGGAGGAATCCCGGCGATATTTGGAAAAGGCCGGGCTCCGGGGCTCTGTGGGCTTTTATTTGAAGGGAAATCTGCCGGTGCAGGCAGCCCTGACCCTCTATGATATTTTCGAGGATGTGGGAGAAGAGGTGCTGGCCCGGGGAGAAGCTTTTTGGCTTTGTCGGTTCAAAGAGACAGAGAAGGACTGGATTTTTTCCGTAGTGCTGGAAGAAAAAGAAGGAGAAACCCGCCCTGCTTCCTGGCAGGCTCTGTCGGAGTATGATGTTTCTGTGCAATGCGATGACACGGGCTATGGCACAAGACTCACGGTTCGACTTTCCAGGAAAAGCACCGATTCATTCACATAGGAGGGAAACATTATGGTTAACTTATACACACTTCCTTCCTGGGAAATCCTGCTTTTCATTGTTGTTTCCATGGTTCTCTTCCTGGTGAACAGCGTCCTTTATTATTTTCTCATGCCCCAGGCGGAATTCAGCCATCTGGGACGGAAATGTCTGGAAGGGAGCAGTCTTATCCTGCTTCTGGCAGTTATGTCGGTGTTCTATGAAATTTTTACGGACGGCAGGGATGGTATCGTTTATGCCCACGGCACCGATATCTGGCGGTGGGCTGCAGTTTTGGCGGGTACGCTGAGTGCTCTGTACTGGTTTCGTGACCGACGGGCCCGGAGTCTGTGGATTTTAGGGGCTTCTCTTCTTTTATGGCCTGTATTTGATGACATCCTGCCCTGGTCCCTGGCCCTTTCCCTGGCCTTCCTGGCATGGCGGCTGCTGCGCCTTTTCCCTGAAACTTATGGCCATTACCGGCAGCAGCTCACAGCCCGCTCCATCCAAACGGCGGTGGACTGCCTGGATGAGGGCCTTCTTATCAGTCAGGAAAAAGGGGAACCGGTGCTTGTAAATTTCACCATGTACGAGGTGATGGAGAAGATTCTTGGCACGGTAGTTCGCAATGGCAATATTTTCTGGCACCTGCTGCCCCTTTGCGACGGCAGGCCGGGTCTTTCCATGGAGCGCCACGGGAAGGACCTGCTCTTCATCCTGGAGTCCGGCGAGACCTGGCTCCTGCAGCGCCATCCCATCCACTTTCGCAGTGAGTCCGGCTGGCAGATTACTGCATCCGATGTGACGGACCTCTATCGGTTGAATCAGGAGCTGGACGAAAAGAACCGGGTGCTGAAGGAGCGGAATGCGGCGGTGAAAGATGCACTCGGAAACATGGTGGAACTGCAGACACGGAAGACTATGGAAAATCTGCGCTATAAAATCCATGATATATTAGGGCAGCGCATTACCATCCTGCAGCGGCTCCTGAATAATCAGAATATCAGCGATTACAGCACCATTCTTCCCAGCCTGGAAGACATGATGGCAGATCTGCGAGAGGACAGAATGGCAGACCCGAAGGAAGAACTGGATGCACTCATTGCTGCTTATGGCAGACTGGGGGTCTCGGTCATCCAAAAGGGGGCTCTGCCCGATGATACCTTTCGGGCGGGAGAATTTGTTCATATCATACGGGAAGCCCTCACCAATGCACTTCTCCACGGGCAGGCCGGATCCATAACAGTGACCTTTGGCAGGGACGGAGAGACAGCCCTTACGATTGTCGATGATGGCAGGGGATTAAAAGGCCCTCTTCGGCGGGGAACCGGCCTCAGGGCCATGGAACAGTGCGCCCGGAATCTGGGAGCAGACCTTCAGTATAAGACTGCACCGCACTTTGTGATTATTTTAAGGAAACACTGATTCATTCAATGCTTTCTGGAAATGGAGGATGTCTATGATTCGGCTTATGATTGTGG
>ULVN01052186.1_pt1 | contig 94898 bp, 63 predicted proteins | sample 1959491 | NCBI WGS metagenome assembly ULVN01 (sample SAMEA4835787, study PRJEB28245) | human gut metagenome | biome: gut microbiome; material: fecal sample | place: Denmark | collected 2008 | reverse complement strand
TACTTTATTCCGGCAGATTGCAAATCAGCCGGCACATTAGCAACGTAGTGCGTCTTACGAAAGTGAAGAGCATATTTAAGTGAAGAGTGAAGAATAAATAGTGAAAAATCAAAATGTCCTGTGGCTATTGCCAATGCATTGCAATCGATAATAACCAACAAGGCTATTGTGCCGGCGGATCTGCGCTCCGCCGGAATTGAATATAAGGATCTCCTGATCCGCTTAAAATACCGCTGTTTTTACGAAAGTAAGTAAGGAACGAAAAAAATTAAAAGTGAAAATACAAATGCTAAGCTAGCATAAGACAACATGATAATGACAGAATTGGAAGTAATCGGACAGTTCTGGCGAAAATTAAAAATTAAAAGTTAAAAGTGAAAAACCAAAATGTATAAGCGAACTTAAAACAGCATGATAATGACAGAAATAGGAAGTAATCGGATCACAGATCCTGATATTCCATTCCGGCGGAGCACAGATCCGCCAGCACAATAGCAAACGTAGTGCTTGCGAAAAAAGACAACAATGCATTTGGATTTTTCACTCTTCACTTTTCATTCTTCACTTAAACACGTACTACGTTTGCATATGACTTTAACTCCTAGCCAACTCCGTTGGCGATAACTTCTTTAACTACTCTAACTACCGATGATAACCATCAAAGCTCATGGAGCGCAGATCCGCAGAAATAACATCAAACGTTGTGCTTATTTAATTTCTAACAAGAACCACAAAAACGTCAGACATAAATCAAAACATTTGATAAGATTTTGTTTTTCGTACGATTTGAAGTATCTTTGCATAAGATATACTGCATCTCTGCATAACATTCAAGCATGGCTTGAAGATTACGCACACGCAATGAGGACGTTATCTTCGCTTTGATTTTTTTGTATTATGAAAGAATATATTGTTTCTGCGCGCAAATACAGACCTATGACCTTCGACTCGGTTGTGGGACAGGCGGCTCTTACCACTACGCTGAAAAACGCGGTGAAGAGCGGAAAGCTGGCTCATGCCTACCTGTTCTGCGGACCCAGGGGCGTGGGCAAGACAACATGCGCACGTATCTTTGCCAAGGCCATCAACTGCCAGAACCCTACTGCTGAAGGTGAGGCCTGCAACGAATGCGAAAGCTGCAAGGCGTTCAACGAACAGCGCTCGTATAACATCTTTGAGCTCGACGCTGCCAGCAACAACTCGGTGGAGAACATCAAGGCTCTGATGGAACAGACAAGAATACCGCCGCAGGTGGGTAAGTATAAGGTGTTTATCATCGACGAGGTGCACATGCTGTCGACAGCGGCATTCAACGCCTTTCTGAAGACTCTTGAGGAACCGCCTGCACACGTAATATTCATCCTGGCAACAACAGAGAAGCACAAGATTCTGCCTACCATCATATCGCGCTGTCAGATTTATGACTTTGAGCGCATGACGGTGCCCAACATCATCAACCACCTGAAGATGGTGGCCGACAAGGAAGGCATAACTTATGAGGAAGAGGCGCTGAACGTGATAGCGGAGAAGGCCGACGGCGGAATGAGAGACGCACTGTCGGTGTTCGACCAGGCTGCAAGTTTCTGTCAGGGCAACATCACATATAAAAAGGTGATTGAGGACCTGAACGTGCTCGACGCCGACAACTACTTTAACATCATCGACCTGTGCCTGGAGAACAAGGCGGCAGACGTGATGGTGCTGCTGAACAACATAATAAACAAGGGCTTCGACGGCGGACACCTGATAAACGGACTGGCGGTGCACGTGCGCAACGTGATGATGGCAAAGGACGAACAGACGCTGCCGCTGCTGCAGGCGAGTGCATCGCAGACGGAGAAATACAAGGCGCAGGCTGCCAAATGCAGTTCGGCGTTTCTGTATAAGGCGCTGCGTATTATCAACGACTGCGACATAAACTACCGCCAGAGCAGCAACAAGAGACTGCTGGTGGAGCTGACGCTGATAGAGATAGCGCAGATAACTCAGCCTGACGACGAAGGGGCAGCCTCGGGGCGTTGCCCTAAGAGACTGAAATCCCTGTTTAAAAGACTTATGGGCGAAAGGCCAAAGGCGGCTATGCAGGTGGCCGCGGCCGAGCCCAGCGTTAACCGCCATACGGCCATTGCCAAGCACAATGCCGAGAAGGCGGCAGAGAGCGTCGTGTCTGCAAGCGAAGGCAGCAGCACCGACAACAGCATGAGCAACGGCGACGGAGCAAAGGCCGCACAGCCAGCTATAACGACGAATCTGCGAAAACTAAAACTGGGCAGCATCGGCAAGACGTTTGCCAACCTGAGACGTCAAGGCGAAGAGCCGCAGATGGTGGCGGAGCAGGACGTAGAGGTGGTGGACAACGGTGAGCACAACACGTTCACCGAGGACGAGATGCTGACGCAATGGGTAGGCATGTGCAACCGTATGCCGCAGCAGATGACGGGAATAGCGGCACGCATGAAGAACATGATGCCGACAATAAAGGAGTTTCCGAACATCGAGGTGGTGGTTGACAACGAGATTCTGCTGGAAGAGATAAACAAGATTAAGGGCAGAATACGCAACACGCTGATAAAGGCACTGAGAAACAGCGACATAACACTGACGCTAAGACTGGCAAAGCCTGAAGAGATAAAGCGCATACCGACAAACCGCGAACGCTTTGACGAACTGAAAAATACAAACAAGGCCTTCGAACGACTAAGCGAAATACTCGGACTGGAAGTAAGCTAGGAATTCATAATTACATTCTTATCAGGAGTTAAAGGAGTTGGATTAGGAGTTAAAGGAGTTATAGTAGTTATCGCCAACGGAGTTGGCTAGGAGTTAAAGCCATATGCCTTGTTGATTGTTGTCATAGAAAGACATACGAATTGACTTGCGTCCAACTTCATTTTTCTCGCAACCACTACGTTGGCTATTGTGCCGGCGGATCTGCGCTCCGCCGGAATAAAGTATAAGGATCTGTGATCCGATTACTTCCTATTTTATATTGTCATGCTGTTTTATGCTATCTTGGCATTCATATTTTCACTTTTATTTTTTTAAATGCTCAGGCCTGATTGCGCTTTTGTGCCTGCTTCACATAAATAATCGGTATTTTAAGCGGATCAAAGATCCTTATACTTTATTCCGGCAGATTGCAAATCAGCCGGCACATTAGCCTTGTTGGTTATTGTCGCAAGTACTACGTGGATTCTGTTTCTCGGTAGTTAAAGGAGTTAAAGTAGTTATCGCCAACGGAGTTGGCTAGTAGTTAGAGTCAAATGCTTTGTTGACTCTTTTCATAGCAAGACATTTGGATTTTTCATTGTTCACTTTTAACTTTTCATTTTTAATTGCGCTTTTGCGCCTGCTCTTCGTTCTTCACTCTTCACTTAAATATGCTCCTAGCTCACCTTAGTGAACGATAACTACTATAACTACTTTAACTCCAAATGACAATACCCAACAAGAAACGCTGTTTAATTTTTACTTTTTAATTTTTAACTGCGCTTGCGCTTTTGCGCCTGCTCTTCGTTCTTCACTTAAAATTATATAATCGTCATTCCCAATTCTTCACACTCTTTTCTCATCTCTTCGGGCCAGATGCTGGCCTGTATCTCGCCTAAATGGGCTTTGTGGAGCAGCACCATGCACAGGCGGCTCTGCCCTATTCCGCCGCCGATGCTCAACGGCAGTTCACCGGCAAGGAGTTTTTTGTGGAAATACAGACTTGAACGATGTTCCTGACCCGTCAGCTTCAGCTGGTGCAGCAGTGCTTCTTTGTCAACACGTATGCCCATTGACGACAGTTCGACGGCACGGGCGAGCGTGGGATACCAGATAAGGATGTCGCCGTTGAGACCGTTGCGGCCGTCGCTGTTGGGCGTGGTCCAATCGTCATAGTCGGGAGCGCGACCGTCGTGCGGCTTGCCTTCAGACAGGTTGCCGCCGATGCCAATGATGAACACAGCGCCATACTTCTTGCATATCAGGTCTTCACGTTCTTTCACGCTCTTGTCGGGATACATCTGCAGCAGGTCTTCGCTGTGGACGAAATGGATGTCGGAAGGCAGAAAGGGCTTAAGAGCCGAATAATGCTCGCACACAAGATACTCGGTGCGGAGGATGGCGGCATAGATGCGTCGGACAACGCTTTTAAGGAAATCGAGATTGCGTTCGGCGCGCGTCATAACCATCTCCCAGTCCCACTGGTCGACATAGAGCGAATGAAGATTGTCCAGCTCCTCGTCGGCCCTGATGGCGTTCATGTCGGTGTAGATGCCATAGCCCGGCTCAACGGCATACTCTGCCAGGGTGAGCCTTTTCCACTTGGCAAGCGAGTGGACCACCTCTGCCAGAGCGTCGCCAAGATCCTTAATGGGAAACGTCACGGGGCGTTCCGTGCCGTTGAGGTCGTCGTTTATGCCAAGACCTTTAAGCACAAACAGCGGTGCTGTTACACGGCGGAGGCGAAGCTCCGTTGAAAGATTCTGCTGAAAAAAGTCTTTTATCATTTTTATGCCCTGCTCCGTCTGCCTGACGTTCAGCAGCGGCATATAGTCTACAGGCCTTATCAATTTGCTCATATTCTCTCTCATTAATCATAAAATACGGCAGCAAAGATAATAATTTATTACCAATATGCAATAATAATGGATAATTTATTGTCATTACTTCAATAAATACACAAACAAAACAGCACAAAGACTACAGAAAAGACACAAAGAAAGCACAACTGTAATTTATCTTACATATTGATTTAGCAAAATGACATTAAACGGCGACAGAATAAGATTTAGGTGAAACAGTGCCATTTTTTGCGCAAAATTGTGTGCAAAAATAAAATGCAGTACATCAGAAAGATATTGAGACATAATGCCTGTATGTGCAACAAGAGGAATGACGACGCCGTGCAAAAGGGCACAAACGAGAAGCCGAAAGACCGCAAATCAGAAGGCGAAAGACGGCATAACGAAAAGCGAAATGTATAGTAATAAAACGGCAAAAGCATACCTTTTGCAGACCGACGGCCATAAACCGGCACTCAAAACGCATGAAAACAGGCAGCAAAAGGCGCAAAGCGGACTTACCAGAATACTAATACGGCAACAAAAGCGCGCATACACAATATGTCATTATGAAAGAACAGCACGCCATTTACTTACATTTTAACATCACACAAATCATCAGAAAACAGCCCCCGACAGCCTGACCCGCATACACAAGGCGCTAACCGGGCGCAAAGACACGAAAAAGGGCCGGGGGCTGAAAGCCCGGCCCTGTCATCACAAGAAGAAAATTCAGCAACGCTTTGCTTATATTATGCAAAAAAATATATGTTCATAGCATTAAACCTTGGCGCAAGCCACATGACGGCAGAGCCGCTGTCTACTTGCCTATCCATCCGAACATCCTGTCGGGATAGTTGGTTATGATGGCATTCACGCCCGCCTTAACCATCTTCTGCGCATCGGCCTTGGTGTCCACGGTGTAAGGAATGACGCGCATTCCGGCAGACTTTGCCTTTGTTACGAAGGCTGCGTTGACCATGGGATAGTCGGGACCGACGGCATAAGGCACGAAGCCGAGCTTGGTCATGGCAGCATCATAGCCGCCCGACGTATTGTCTATCAGGTAGAGCAGGCGCATCTGCGGATACTTGGTATGGAGATACTTCAGCGTGCGCACGTCGAAGCTCTGCACAAGCAGGCGCGAACCGAGATTGCGGGTGCTGAGAGCCTTTACACACTGGTCGGCAAAGGTCTTGTAGTCGGGCGTAAGCTTGCCGTCGAGAGCGGCGTCAGACTTGATTTCTATGGTGTATCTTACAGGCGCAAGGCGGTGCTGACGGCAGTAAGTTTCAACAGAATCGATGAGCGCCGTCACCATAGGCACATGGGTGTAAAGGCGCTTGCTGTCGGGGAAGGCAGGGTCTTTTACGTTGCCGATGACCTTTGCCGAAAGCTGTTTCCATGTGAGCGAATAGATGGGATACTTCTGTCCGTAACCTTTGACATAGGGATCGTGCGAAACCACCACTACCCCGTCCTTGGTTACGTGCAGGTCCATCTCAAGGTCGGTTACGCCGAGCTTCACGGCATTGAGCATTGCCTCGATGGTGTTCTCGGGATAAAGTCCGGCACCTCCGCGGTGAGCTATGACAGAGACGCGAGGTCTGATGACGTCAGAGACGGTGCGGCCGAAGCGGTTGGTCATAACCACCTTTATCTCCTTATAGTTGCCCACGGGCTTGCATCTGAACAGGTGCGACGTGTTGGCGGGGCGTCCGGCAGCAAGCGTGCGCGAGCCAAACTCAAAGTCGACGCCCGTGAAGCGCTGCATGGTGCCCATCAGCTTGCCGTCCTGATACCACTCAACCTTGCATGCAGGGTCGTAGTCCCAGATGTTGGCAACGACATATCCGGGCTGCGTGCCGAAGTCGCCCTTGTCGTAGAGCGTCATCTGGCGCGAGAAGGGGAAGCCCGTGGCCTTATACTGCCACTCGACGCTGCTTCCGTTGACATCTACCACCATATATCCGTTAGGCGCTCCGCAGCGGTTGAGCCATCCGTTCCACCATGCTCCGCTGGCAGCTCCTATGTTGTGCTGATAGAGGTTGCTGTTGACCACCACGTTCTGAAAGTAATGGGTATGGCCACAGAACACATGCACCTTGTAGCCCTCGAGCAACTTCTGCAGCGAGGCAGCCCCGCGCATGTTCTGGGCAGGGTCGTCCTTGTTCCATGCGGCAGCGTGCATGTTGAGGATGACGAGCGAGCCCTTGGGCACAAACTTCAGGTCGTTGGCGAGCCAGCGCAGCTGATTCTCCGTGAGCGTCTCAACATACGCCTTGTTGCCCTTATAGTTGATGTTCTTCAGCGTAACGACGTGCGCCTTGCCTATGTTGAACGAATAGTCGGTAGGTCCGAACACAGCCGCATAGGCCATCTCGCCGTAGGCTCCGGCACCAAGGCGCGCGTTGTTGAGTCCCTTGTAGCGCTTGTCGAAGTCGTGGTTGCCGATACACTGAAACATGGTTATCTTCATGTTCTTGAACGACGCGGCATAGCTGCGCAGCAACGGCAGATTGTCGAACACGATGTCGCCCACGGTGATGCCCACCACCTCACGCGTCTTGCTCAGCGAGTCGACCACGGCACGCATGTCGGGCACCAATTCGGTGTTCCATCTCTTCATGTCGGCAGCATCAAGCATCTGCGGGTCGGATATGGCTATGTAGCTGAACCTGTCGGCAGGCTTGGTGCGCTTTTCGAGCACAAAGTTGCAGCTCTTAGAGCTTATGGCCGTCCTGACGGGCACGTAGAAGCCGGAGGCTATGCCGTTCTTGGAAGGCAGCTTGTAGGCGGCCGGCGTGGAGATGCTTATAAACTTGCTGACAAACGTGTCGGTGCGCAGCGTCCAGTAGCCCTTGGCGTCTGTACGGGTGAAGGCCATGCCGTTGTTGACCACCACTCCGCTGATGCCCCTGCCCGCCTTGTCGGTAACGCGGCCCTTTACGGTAAACACGTTCACACTGGCCTGACCATTGCTCAGAAGCATCATGGTGGCCATAAGGAATAAACATATTCTCAACTTCATAGGCTTTATGTTTTTGTTTTTATACGTTCGCTCTCTGTTATGCCGCACCCGTCATCGACAGACAACGCCCTGCAACGTGCCGCTGCATAGACAAAACACGCACACGCCATACTGCAAAACTGCGGCTGCGGACGGCGCAAGTCCGGCGGCTTGTAAATTTTTGTACAAAATTACCAAAATATGTTTACATTGATGATGCATAAGAGGTTCAATTGCTTTAAAAAAGTATAACAAAAACATTTCTGCCGTGAAAAAACCGTCAGAATGACCGATTTTTATGTCTGTCAGGCACATAGGGGCACTGACGGCACGGTACAATAAGGAGCGGAGAAGATGAAAACAGACTACAGAGGAGAAGAAAAGCACGCATTGTTACAATAAAAAATTTAAAGTTACATTAATTAATATGATTACAAACCTAAAATCTGAGCGTCATAACATAAACAAGAAAAACTGAAATGAGAAAACTTTTTTTGTCTGCCATCGTTATGTTGACAACGACGGCACCAAATCTTTCTTACGCGAAAGACATTTACGTTTCCACATCATTCCATGAGCCGGCCAACGAAGGCCTGCGCTTTATCTACAGCTATGACGGACTGAGATGGGACACCATACAGGGCACATTCCTGCGCCCGGCGGTAGGAGAACAGAAGGTGATGCGCGACCCTTCGATAGTGAAAGGACCCGACGGCACGTTCCATCTGGTATGGACATCGAGCTGGAAGGGCGACAAGGGTTTTGGTTATGCATCATCAAAAGATCTTATCCACTGGAGCAAGCCAAGACTGATAAACGTCATGACAGACCCTACAACGGTGAACGTATGGGCACCGGAACTGTTCTACGACGACGTGAAGAAGCAGTACATGATAATATGGGCATCGTGCATACCTGGCAAGTTTCCCGACTATAAGGAAGACCACTACAACAATCACCGTCTGTACTACGTTACGACAAAGGACTTCAAGAAGTTCAGCAAGGCCAAGGTGCTTATCGACCCTGACTTCAGCAGCATTGACGCCACTCTCGTAAAGAGAGGCAAAGACGACTACGTGATGGTGCTGAAAGACAACTCGAGAGACCAGCGCAACATCAAGGTGGCTTTTGCCAAGTCGCCTTACGGTCCATGGAGCAAGGCGTCGGAGCCGTTCACAGAGAGTTTCTGCGAAGGTCCGTCAACGGCAATGGTCAACGGATGGTATTACATCTACTACGACTCTTACCGCCACGGCATATACGGAGCGGCAAGAACAAAGGACTTCAAGAACTTCCAGGACCAGACAGGTGCCGTAAAGTTCCCTGTAGGACACAAGCACGGCACGGTGTTCATGGCCGACGAGGAGATTGTGAAGAACCTGATAAAGGAGAACCGCGACGCTGTTCACTACACCGGAACGACCGTGGCAACGCCTGCACGACATGACGGCGGACTGTCGCCCGTGGTGGGAGTTCACAGCATTCAGACCATGAGAGGCGAACAGGGATGGCTCTATAACCATCAGCCCATGATGGCATACTGGAAAGGCAAGTTCTACATGCACTACCTGACCGACCCGAGAAGCGAGCATGAGCCGCCCGGAAAGACCATGCTGCAGACTTCTGTAGACGGATACAAATGGACCAAGCCCGTTGAGCTGTTCCCTGAATACAACGTGCCCGACGGATACACCAAACCGACATGGCCGGGCGTTGTGGCAAAAGACCTGAAGGCCATCATGCACCAGCGCGTGGGCTTCTATGTGTCTAAGAGCAACCGCCTCATTGCAATGGGCAACTACGGCGTGGCCCTCACTCCGAAAGACGACCCCAACGACGGCAACGGAATAGGCCGCGTGGTAAGGGAGATAAAGGCCGACGGCACATTCGGTCCTATATACTTTATATATTATAACCACGGATTTAACGAAAAGAACACCGACTATCCTTACTACAAGAAAGCAAAGGACAAGGAGTTTGTTAAGGCCTGCGACGAGATTCTGGCTAACCCGATGTACAGAATGCAGTGGGTTGAAGAGGCAGACAGAAACGACGACATACTGCCGCTGAAGACTCCCTACAAGGCGTTCAGCGGATACACTCTGCCCGACGGACGCAAGGTGGGACTGTGGAAGCACGCGCTGACAAGCATAAGCAGCGACGGCGGAAACACATGGAGAGAACCGGCAAAGAGAGCTCACGGCTTTGTGAACTCTAACGCGAAGATATGGGGACAGCGCCTTTCTGACGGCACTTATGCCACTGTGTACAACCCGGCTGAATATCGCTGGCCGCTGGCTATATCGCTGAGCAACGACGGACTGGAATACACAACGCTCAACCTGGTGAACGGCGAGGTTACGCCTGAACGCCACTGGGGCAACTACAAGAGCTACGGACCGCAGTATACACGAGGCATACTAGAAGGCAACGGAACACCGCCGGACAAGAACCTGTGGGTTACTTACAGCAACAACAAGGAAGACATGTGGGTGTCGTGCATACCCGTGCCTGTAAAGATAAAGGCTACAGAACATGCAGGAGGCAGCTTCAGCAAGTATGCCAAGCTGCAGGACATGAAAGACTGGAACATCTACTCGCCGCTGTGGGCACCCGTAACGCTCAACGGCGAATGGCTGACACTGAGCGACAAGGATCCGTATGACTACGCCAAGGTGGAGAAACTGATACCGGCTACGAAGGAACTTACTGTAGACTTCGACGTTAAGCCCGCACAGAACGACCACGGACAGCTCAACATAGAGTTCCTTGACGACAAGGGCAACATGTGCGCCCGCATCGTGCTCGACTCTGCCGCAACAATGAAGGTAAAGGGCGGAGCGCGCTATGGCGGCATGCTGAAGCACTATGACGCCGGACAGACATATCATATCACAGCCAAGCTGTCGGTAGACGGACACGTGGGAACATACTTCGTGAACGGCAAGAAGGCAACGGCACGTATGTTCGACACGCCCGTTGACGCCATAACACGAATAGTGTTCCGCACAGGCGACCTGTTCACAGAGCCGAGCATTGAGACTCCTGCCGACCAGTATGTTGACATGCCGCGTGCCGACGAGCAGGACAAGCTGGCATCTTTCGCTATTGCAAACGTAAAGACTGCATCGGCAGACGCCGACTCAGCATCAACAGTGCTGAAATATGACGACTTTGCACACTATGCCGAATACTTCAACAACATGGAGGACGAGAACATCGTTACGGACATACCCAACAGCAAGTCGTCTGAATGGATGAGCAAGAACATACCTCTGTTTGAATGTCCCGACAAGGACATGGAAGAAATCTACTACTTCCGCTGGTGGTCGCTGCGCAAGCACATCAAGCGCACTCCTGTAGGACTGGGCATGACCGAATTCCTCGTTCAGCGCTCTTATGCCGACAAATACAACCTCATTGCCTGCGCAATAGGACATCACGTGATGGAGACACGCTGGCTGCGCGACTCGACATATCTGCACCAGATACTGAACACATGGTATCGCGGCAACAACGGCAAGGCAATGCAGAAGATGAACAAGTTCAGTTCATGGAACCCGGCTGCCATATATGAGGCTTACAAGGTGCTTGGCGACACATCGTTCGTAATGGCACTGAAGCCGTCGCTCGAAGAGGAATACGCACGCTGGAAGAGCACCAACCGACTGAAGAGCGGACTCTACTGGCAGGGCGACGTGCAGGACGGAATGGAAGAGAGCATCAGCGGTGGAAGACGCAAGCAGTATGCACGTCCGACAATAAACAGCTACATGTACGGCAACGCAATGGCTCTGGCAGAACTGAACAAGCTGGCAGGCGACACAAAGAAGGCGAAGGAATACACAATGGAGGCCGACACGATAAAGAGCCTGATACAGACAAATCTGTGGAGCGAGAAGCAGTCGTTCTTCGAGACTATGAGAGGCGACACACTGGCTGCCGTGCGCGAGGCCATAGGATATATTCCATGGTATTTCAACCTGCCTGACGCAAAGAAATATGACAAGGCATGGAAGCAGGTGGAAGACGAGGAAGGATTCTCAGCTCCCTACGGACTTACAACGGCAGAGAGAAGACATCCTGAATTCCGCTCGCACGGAGTGGGACGCTGCGAATGGGACGGCGCCGTATGGCCTTTCGCAACAAGCCAGACGCTTACAGCCATGGCAAACTACATAAACACATATCCCGAGCCTGTTGTTGGCGACTCTACATTCTTCAAACAGATGAAACTGTATGTTGAGAGCCAGCACCACAGAGGACGCCCGTATATCGGCGAATATCTCGACGAGAAGAACGGAGCATGGCTGATGGGCGACCGCGAGCGCAGCAGATACTACAACCACTCTACATTTGCCGACCTTGTGATAACCGGTATAGCAGGACTAAGACCGCAGGCCGACGGCAGCATAGTTGTCAATCCGCTCATACCGGAAGGCACATGGAACTACTTCTGCCTGGACAACATAAGCTATCGCGGAAACAACATAGCCATCGTCTACGACAAGGACGGACAGCGCTATCACCAGGGCAAGGGTCTCATGCTCTTCGTTAACGGCAAACTGGCCGCCAAGAGAGACGGTCTGGGTAAACTGACTTATAAAATAAACAAGAAATGAAACGTGTTATAATTCCGGCACTTATGCTACTGAGCATGAGTGCCGGAGCTCAAACTTTTGAAAACAAATTTACAAGACCGCTGAGCGACGTGCTCAACGACGTGTCGGCAAGATTCGGAATAAGACTGAAATACAACGTTGACACAACAGGACTGAAACTGGCGTATGCCGACTTCCGCGTGCGTCCCTACTCTCTCGAAGAGACTCTCAGCAACATATTGTCGCCCTTCGACTTCAAGGCTGTTAAGCAGAACGACAAGCTGTATAAGATAAAGCCTTACGAATATCCGCGCAGACAGCCCGAAGACGGACAGAAGATGATAAGCTGGCTGACATCGCTTTACAGCAATAAAACAGAATGGGAGGCACGACGCGACACGCTGCGCAAGGAAGTGAGAGAGCGCCTCGGCATAGACAAGCTGCTGCCGCTCTGCTCAAAGGAGAAACCCGAATACTCAAAGATAAGAAAGTTTGACGGATATACCGTGCAGAACTTCAGACTGAAGACAGCGAACGGCCACACTGTGTGCGGCTCTATCTACGCCCCGACGAGCAAGGGAAAGCATCCGCTGATAATATGCCCCAACGGACACTTCAGCAACGGACGCTACGGCAAGGTGCAGCAATTGAGACTGGGCACGCTGGCACGCATGGGCGCAATATGTGTTGACTATGACCTGTGGGGATGGGGCGAATCAGCCGACGAAGTTGGCAGCAAGGCACACCAGACTCCAGAGGCTCACGTGATGCAGGCATTAAACGGTATAAGGATACTCGACTGGATGATACAGCGCAAGGACGTTGACACCAAGCGCATAGGCGTAAACGGGGGCTCAGGCGGCGGCACTCAGACCGTGCTGCTGACGGTGCTCGACGACAGATTTACGGCTGCCAACCCTGTGGTGAGCGTTTCGTCGTGGTTCGACGGCGGATGTCCGTGTGAGAGCGGAATGCCGATACAGTTGGCAGGAGGAGGCACATGCAACGCCGAACTGGCTGCAATGTTTGCCCCGAAGCCGATGATGCTGGTGAGCGACGGCGGCGACTGGACATCGACAACGCCCGAACTGGAATATCCTTACCTGCAGCGCATATACGGATTCTATGGTGCTACAGACAAGGTGAGCAACATACACCTGCCGAAAGAGCGCCACGACTTCGGCGACAACAAGCGCAACGCTGTATATAAATTCTTTATTGACACCTTCAACCTCGACGCATCAAAGCTCGACGAGAGCAAGATTACGATTGAAGACGAGAACGCACTAAGATTTACACCTAAGAAATAAATGAAAAAAACACTACTAAAGACAACATTGCTGGCGGCCGTATGCCTGATGACAACAACAGAGGGAATGGCCGAAAACAAGCATGTGCTGTGGTATGACAGACCGGCATACACATGGACAGAGGCTCTGCCGATAGGCAACAGCCGCCTGGGCGCCATGATATACGGCACGCCGGGCTCTGAGCGTCTGCAGCTCAACGAAGAGACAATATGGGCAGGAAGGCCCAACAACAACGCCAACCCGGAGGCAAAGGAGTATCTGCCGAAGGTGAGACAGCTGGTATGGGAAGGCAAATACAAGGAGGCGCAGGACCTGGCCACGGCACACGTGCAGGCAAACACCAACAACGGTATGCCTTATCAGCCGTTTGGCGACCTGTATATCAACTTCCCGGGCAACGGCGAGTACACCAACTACTACCGCGAACTGAGCCTTGACTCTGCCCGCGCCATAACGAGATACACAAGCAACGGCGTAACATATCAGAGAGAATACATTTCGTCGTTCGACGGAAACGTAATAGCCATACACCTCACTGCAAGCAAGAAAGGCATGATAACCTGCAACGCGCAGATGACATCGCCGCAGCAGGACGTAACCATTAAGTCGGAAGGCAACGAGATTGTGCTGAGCGGCATAAGCGGATGGCACGAAGGACAGAAAGGCAAGGTAACATTTACCGGCAGGGCTACGGCAACCGTAAAGGGCGGAAGTATGTGCAGCCGCGACGGCGTATTGCAGATAAGCGGTGCCGACGAGGCTACAATATATCTGACAATAGCCACAAACTTCAACAGCTATAAGGATATCAGCGGCAACGACACGCTGCGCTCTGAGACGGCCCTGAAAGAGGCACTGGCTAAGGACTTCAACACGATGAAGGCCGCACACGTAAAGAAATACAAGGCTCTGTATGACCGCGTGAAGCTCGACCTCGGCAAAGACGCATTTGCGTCAACCACAACCGACAAGCGCGTGGAGCTGTTCAAGAAGCAGACCGACCTGCATCTGGTTGAGACCTACTTCCAGTTTGGCCGCTATCTGCTGATATGCACATCTCAGCCGGGCACACAGCCGCCCACGCTGCAGGGTATATGGAACGACAAGATGCTGCCGTCGTGGGACAGCAAATATACATGTAACATCAATCTTGAGATGAACTACTGGCCGGCAGAGTCGACCAACCTGACCGAACTAAACGGTCCGCTGTTCAGTCTTATCAAGGACGTGAGCGAGACAGGACACAAGTCGGCCGACATAATGTATGGTGCCGACGGATGGGTGCTGCACCACAACACCGACATCTGGCGCGTAACGGGAGCCATAGACAAGGCTCCGTCGGGTCTGTGGCCTACGGGCGGCGCATGGATGTGCCAGCATCTGTGGGAGCATTATCTCTACACAGGCGACGTGAAGTTCCTCGAGAGCGTCTATCCGATAATGGAGAACGCGGCACGTTTCTTCAATCAGATTATGGTGCGCGAGCCTAAGAACAACTGGTGGGTTATCTGCCCCAGTCTGTCGCCCGAGAACCAGCACCCCTACAAGGCAACAACTGCCGCAGGCGTAACGATGGACAACCAGCTGCTCTACGACCTGTTCAACCACGTAATTGACGCTGCCGACATACTGGGCAAGACCAAGACGGCTACAATAATCGACAGTCTGAAGCAGAAGCTCACAGAGATGGTGCCAATGCAGACAGGCCGCTGGGGACAGCTGCAGGAATGGATGGACGACTGGGACAATCCGGAGGACGTGCACAGACACGTGTCTCATCTGTACGGACTCTTCCCGAGCAATCAGATTTCTCCGTTCCGCACACCCGAACTCACTGCCGCTGCACGCAAGTCGCTCATACACCGCGGCGACCCGTCTACGGGATGGAGCATGGGCTGGAAGGTGTGTCTGTGGTCACGACTGCTCGACGGCAACCACGCATGGAAGCTAATCGGCGACCAGCTGACACTGGTGCGCAACGAGAAGAAGAAGGGTGGAACTTATCCTAACCTCTTTGACGCTCACCCGCCATTCCAGATTGACGGCAACTTTGGCTGCACGGCCGGCATAGCAGAGATGCTCATGCAGAGTCATGACGGCTTTGTCTATCTGCTGCCAGCCCTGCCCGACGCATGGAAAGACGGCTCCGTAAGCGGACTGAAAGCACGCGGAGGCTTTGAGGTTAGCATGACATGGAAGGACAACAAGATAACAAAGACAACTGTTAAGTCGGAACTTGGCGGCAACCTGCGCATACGTTCGGCTGTGCCTCTGAAGGGCAAGGGCCTGAAGGCTGCAAAGGGCGAGAACAAGAACAGACTGTTTGAAACTCCAACGGACATCCGTCAGAAGATAAACTATCCTGACGCCATCGAGAAGATGCCGGAGGCTGAGAAGACATATCTGTATGACATAAGCACCAAGAAGGGCGCAGTGTACACATTTGAAGCAGAATAATATATGTGGCGGAATATGGGAAAAACAGAACAAAGCCCATATTTCCGCCACTTTACGTATATAAGCCGGGCATGGCCAAGCGGCACAAAATCGGCCATGAAGCAACCGGCCCTGCAACCTACTGATATTCAATGGGTTGCAAAAGGCTACCTTTAACATCGCAAAAGGCGGCCTTTTGGCGTGTAAAAGACCATGTTTCGCAACGCGATATGCCGTCTTTCACAACGCAACGGCGATAAGCTGGAACATAAAGAGGCAAAAGCAACTTTACAAAACTAATTGAAAAGTGATTGCAAACCTTATGAATTAACCGAGAAAAAGAATAATATTAACTAACAAAAATCAATAAAAAAGTAGTATGAATAAAAGCAGAATACTATTTATCGCAACCCTGCTGCTCAGCACTTTGGCAATAAATGCGGCAGGCAAAATCTACAAGCCGTGGAGCAACGGACGGCTCGTGGTGTCTGAGAACAACCGTTACATAGTGCACGAAAACGGACAGCCGTTTTTCTGGATGGGCAACACGGCATGGCTGCTGCCCGAACGTCTTAACCGCGAGGAGGCCGAATATTTCCTCGAGAAAGACCGTCTGGCAGGATATAACGTAGAGCAGATACAGGTGCTCAACGCCATCCCTACGTTCAACGTGTATGGTCATGCTGCCAACAACGCCGAGTTCGACTTCAGCAAGGTGTCTAAACCGGGTGTTTACGGCTACTGGGAGCATCTCGACTATATCGTAGACGTGGCTGCCAACAACGGCATCTACATCGCCATGGACTGCATATGGGGCTCTATGATCGACAAGATGGACGTAAAGAAGGCTGCCGCTCTTGGCAAATTCCTGGGCGAGAGATACAAGGACAAGCCTAACATTATATGGATGATCGGCGGCGACATCATGGGCGACAAGAAGCCTGAGGTGTGGGACGCAATGGCAAGAGCCATAAAGAAGGTGGACAAGAACCACATCATGACCTTCCACCCGAGAGGACGCACAACGTCGGCATGGTGGTATAACGACCGCGAGTGGATGGACTTCAACATGTTCCAGAGCGGACACCGCCGCTACGGACAGCGCAACGGCGACGGCGACTACACTATTAAGGAGAACACCGAGGAGGACAACTGGCGCTATGTTGACATGAGCTTTGAGAAGAAACCGCTGCGCCCTGTTATCGACGGCGAGCCTTCATACGAGGACATTCCGCAGGGACTTCACGACTTCTCGGCTCCGCGCTGGATGGACTACGACGTACGCCGCTATGCTTACTGGGCTGTATTCGGAGGAGCTTTCGGCCACACCTACGGCCACAACTCTGTGATGCAGTTTATACGTCCGGGCCTGAAGGCATCGTTCGGCGCTGAGAAACCTTGGTGGGAGGCAATGGAAGATCCGGGCTACAACCAGATGAAATATCTCAAATGGCTCATGCTTAGCTTCCCGTTCACTGAGCGCGTGGCTGACCAGAGCATCATCTCAGGACAGAACGGCGAGCGCTACGACCGCATAATAGCTACCCGCGGCAACGACTATCTGCTCGTATACAACTACAGCGGCAAGCCCATGAGCATCGACCTGACAAAGATTAGCGGCGCAAAGAAGAACGTATGGTGGATGAATCCGGCTGACGGCAAGCTGACTTATCTCGGCGAATACGACAGCAAGGTCGTTGAGTTTACTTACGATGCAGCCTATCTGCGCGGCAGCGACCGTGTGCTCATTGCCGTTGATTCAAGCAAAAATTATATCGGCAAGACTGACGTAATGCTGAAGGAAAGGAACTAAGAAATTAAGAAGTAAGAGTTAAAAAAATAAGAAACGATGTTCAGCGCAAGCTGATTAAGTAGTAAGGAAATTACTTTTGAGGAGAAGAAAAGAGGAAGTTAGCGGATTGAAAATCCTTATACTTAATTCCGGCGGAGTTTACTTACGATGCAGCCTATCTGCGCGGCAGCGACCGTGTGCTCATTGCCGTTGATTCAAGCAAGAATTATATCGGCAAGACAGACGTAATGCTGAAGGAAAAGAACTAAGAAATTAAGAAGTAAGAGTTAAAAAATAAGAAACGATGTTCAGCGCAAGCTGATTAAGTAGTAAGGAAATTACTTTTGAGGAGAAGAAAAGAGGAAGTTAGCGGATTGAAAATCCTTATATTTAATTCCGGCGGATTACAAATCCGCCGGCACATTAGCTAACGTAGTGCTCGCGAGAAAAAGCTACAAGGCATTTGGATTTTTCACTCTTCACTTTTCGTTCTTCACTTAAAAATGCTACTTTAACTACAATATATATAAATATTATGTTTAGAAAAATATTATTGGCGGCCCTGGCCTTGTGTCTCTGCATGACGGCTCCCGCGGCAAAGAAGAAGAACGGACGTAAGGCGTCGTTCCCCGTTGCCGTGACCGGACTGAAAACGGAGCGCATGGTCAACCCGATGAGCATCGACACGCCACAGCCGCGGCTGGGATGGATGATAACATCGGACGAGAACGACGTGATGCAGACGTCGTGCCGCATAATCGTAGCCTCAACACCTGAAAAGGCCGCAAAGCTTGAGGGCGACCTCTGGGACGCAACGCTCGAGGGCGACCAGTCGCAATGGATAAGATATGCGGGCAAAGAGCTGCGCAGCAACACGCCATGCTACTGGCGCGTGAAGGTTACAACGACAAAAGGCGAGTCTGACTGGAGCGAGACGGCAATGTGGAACGTCGGACTGCTCAACGAAGCCGACTGGAGCGGACAGTGGATTGGTCTGGAGAAGGCCATACCGTGGGACGTTGAGGACGTGCACAGCAAGCTCAGCTCGCGCTATCTGCGTACCGAGTTCGACCTTGACAAGCCCGTAAAGCGTGCCACGCTCTACATCAGCGGACTGGGCATGTATGAGGCATACATCAACGGACATAAGGTGGGCGACCAGGTTCTGGCGCCTGCTCCTACCGACTATCGCAAGACTGTGCTGTATAATGCGTTCGACGTTACGCAGATGCTGACCGCCAAGAACGCCATTGGCGTAACTCTTGGCAATGGCCGCTTCTACACCATGCAGCAGAAGAAGAAGCCTTACAAGATAGCCAACTTCGGCTATCCCAAGCTCCGTCTTAACCTCGTCATTGAGTTTGCTGACGGCAAGAAGAAGGTTATCTCGTCGAGCAACAAATGGAAACTGAATCCCGACGGTGCGATACGCTCCAACAACGAGTACGACGGCGAGATATATGACGCCCGCAAGGAGCTGGGCGCATGGACCTCTGTGGGCTACGACGACTCTAAATGGATGGCGGCAGAGCGCGTGGGCATACCTACGGGAACACTGCGCGGAGCGATGAGTCCCAACATGAAGGTGGTGAAGACCATGAAGCCCGTGAACGTAACTAAGCGCGGCAAGGGCTACATCATAGACATGGGACAGAACATGGCGGGCTGGATTAAGCTGCGCATCGGCGGCGTAAATGCCGGCGACAGCGTGAAGATTCAGTATGCCGAGAAGCTCAACGAGGACGGAAGTCTGTTCACAAAGAACCTGCGTAATGCGTTTACAACCGACTATTATGTTGCTGCCGGCAATGAGGACGGCCGCTGGTGGGCACCTACGTTTGTATATCACGGCTTCCGTTATGCCGAGATTACAGGTCTTGACAACGTAACTTCTGACGGCATTATAGGCGAAGTGGTAAGCGACGAGATGGAGTTGACAGGCTCGTTTGAATGTGCCGACACCATACTCAACAAGGTTTACAATAACGCCATGTGGGGCATCCTGGGCAACTATAAGGGCATGCCTGTCGACTGTCCGCAGCGCGACGAGCGTCAGCCGTGGCTTGGCGACCGTGTTCGCGGATGTTTCGGCGAGGCTTTCATATTCAACAACAACGCTCTCTATGCCAAATGGGCACGCGACATAACCGAGGCCCAGCGTGAAGACGGCTGCATACCCGACGTGGCTCCTGCCTACTGGAACTATTATTCTGACAACATAACATGGCCTTCAGCCCTACCCTTCTCGCTCGAGATGATGTATAACCAGTATGGCGACGCTGAACCTATGAGCCGCTACTACGGCAACGTGAAGCGCTGGCTCGGCCACATGAAGTATCAGTATGGCAAGGACGGACTGATGCCGCGCGACAAATACGGCGACTGGTGCGTGCCGCCTGAGGACATAAAGCTGATACACAGCCGTGACCCCAAGCGCGTAACCGACGGCACTCTCATTGCTACGGCCTACTATTACAGACTGAACAAGATGATGGAGAGGTTTGCCAAGATTCTTGACAAGCCGGCCGACGCAGCTGAGTTCAGCGCAGAGGCAGCACGCGTGAAGGATGCTTTCAACAAGAAGTTCCTCACCATAAACCGCAACACGGCTGAGGTGCCGGGCCTTATGCTCTATCCCGACAGCACGTTCTACGGCAACAACACCGTAACGGCCAACCTTCTTCCGCTGGCGTTCGGCATGATTGACGACGACTATGTGCGCGGCGAGGTTGAGAAGAACATCATACACAACATCATAACCCTTAACAAGGGAGCCATATCTTGCGGCGTGATAGGCGTGCAGTGGCTTATGCACGGACTAACCGACATGGGCCGCGGCGACATGGCATGGCTGCTGGCAACCAACAAGAAGTATCCGAGCTGGGGCTACATGGCCGAACATGGAGCCACAACGATATGGGAACTGTGGAACGGCGACACTGCCAATCCGTGGATGAACAGCGGCAATCACGTCATGCTGCTTGGCGACCTAGTGTCGTGGATCTATGAGGATGTGGCAGGCATTAACTCTGACGAGAACAAGCCGGGCTTTAAGCATATCGTGATGAAGCCTGCGTTCAACGTCGACGAGATTGACGACATCAACGCGTCTTACAAGTCAATCTACGGCACAATAGTAAGCCGCTGGCACAAGAAGGCGGGCAAGCTGATATGGCACGTCGAGATTCCGGCCAACACCACTGCCGAACTGCACATGCCCGACGGCAGCATCAGGAACATCGGTTCGGGCAAATACGACATTACTGCCGACATGCCCATGACCGGCAAGGCTGTAGTTTCTGACGAGTTTCTGTATAAGTCGGCATCATTTCCCGAGTGCCATTCTGCCACGATAGCAGAGACAAGCAAGGGCGACCTTGTGGCAACTTACTTCGGCGGAACTAAGGAACGCAACCCTGATGTGTGCATCTGGGTGAGCCGTAAGCCTAAAGGCTCTACAGAATGGCTGGCGCCTCAGCTCGTGGCCGACGGCGTGTTCAAGACAGGAAGTGAGGAAGCTAAGCTGGCTGGTCTGTCAGGACTCGACAGCACCAACGCCCCGGCTGCCAAAGGACCAATACTCGACAAGAAGATAAGAAAGAATCCTGAGGGCTATCAGCGCAAGGCCTGCTGGAACCCGGTGATATATCAGATACCCGGAGGCGACCTTGTTATCTACTTCAAGATTGGCAACAAGGTGGCCGACTGGACAGGCTGGATGGTGCGCTCTAAGGACGGAGGCAAGACATGGAGCGAGCGCGAGCCGCTGCAGGAGGGCTATCTCGGTCCGATAAAGAACAAGCCCATAATGAGCAAGGGCCGCATCATTGCGCCTACAAGTATTGAGGAAGGCGGATGGCGCCTGTATTTTGAATACTCTGACGACATGGGCAAGACATGGAAACGCACCGACTTTGTTAAGGCCGACGAGGGCGTGAAAGCCATTCAGCCGGCAATAATGGTGCTCAGCGACGGTCGTCTGGCAGCCGTGGCACGCACACGCAGCGAGCACATCGGCATAACCTACAGCTCTGACAACGGACTGACATGGAGCAAGCTGCAGCTTATTGACACTCCAAACAATAATAGTGGCCTTGATGCCGTTACACTGAAAGACGGCTCTCATGTGCTTATCTGCAACGACCGCCCGATACCAAAGGGCATAAAGAACGGCAAGGGAGCGCGCACTCCGCTGTCGGTGATGAAGTCTGACAACGGCACCGACTGGAAACACTGGATAACGCTCGAAGAGTCGCCCGTAAGCCAGTATTCTTATCCTTCGATAATCCAGACATCCGACGGTAAGATTCACTGCATCTACACATGGCGCCGTCAGCGCATCAAGCATGTGGTGATAGACCCTAAGGTGTCTGCCGAATAACTTTAAAGACATACCCGCAACCGCGAGCCATGGGAATGTACACGAGGCAGACGGCCGCAGTGATATTGCACCATGCCCGGTGCGGGTTTTCTTTTTATCAAAGCATCAATTTAATCAGCATAGCATGAAAAAGATTTTTCTTTTATTATTGTTGTTCGTCTCGCTGACGGCCGGAGCCTACAAAGGCTCTTCCGTGGCAGGGCTATTCCCCCTGCACGGCAGCGGACGCGTTATCTACAACTTCAACCAGGGCTGGCGCTTTCATCTTGGCGACGCCCAAGGTGCCGCTGCTGCCGACTTTGACGACAGCCGTTGGCTGGTGGTGTGCGCCCCTCACAGCGTAAGACTCGAACCTGCCGAGGCAAGCGGCTGCCGCAACTATCAGGGCATTGCCTGGTATCGCAAGCATTTCACCGTGCCTGCCGACATGAAGGGCAAGGACATCACGCTGCACTTTGAGGCCATTATGGGCAAGCAGGAAGTGTATGTCAACGGCAGAAAAGTGAAAGAGCATCTGGGCGGATATCTGCCCATAACCGTCAACCTGACCGAACAGGGCGTAAAGGCGGGCGACAAGTGCATCGTGGCGGTGAAGGCCGACAACAGCGACGACAAGACTTATCCGCCGGGAAAGAAGCAGACGGCTCTCGACTTCTGCTATCATGGCGGTATGTATCGCGACGTGTGGCTCATAGGCAAGTCGCCCCTGGCCATAACCGACGCGCTCGAGGCCAACAAGGTGGCCGGCGGCGGCATTTTCCTTCACTACGACAACATATCTGAAAAGAGCGCCGACGTGTTTGTCAATGTCGAAGTGGGCAACACATCAGCCTCTGCGGCACAGCCTACGGTGGCCGTGGTGGTGAAAGACAAGAGCGGAAAGCGCATCAAGTCGGTTACAAAGAAGATTAAGATTGGCGCCAAGTCGAGCGCTACGGCATATTTGGCCATGAAACTGAAAGACCCTGAGCTGTGGTCGCCCGAGTCGCCCTATCTCTACAACGTCGAGATAAGCATAATGCAGGGCGGCAAGAGCGTAGACGGCGGCATGGTGCGCATGGGCATCCGCAAGGCCGAGTTCCGCGGTAAGGACGGCTTCTGGCTCAACGGCAAGCCTTATCATCAGCTTGTCGGCGGCAACCGTCATCAGGACTTTGCCTACGTAGGCAACGCCATGCCCAACAGTCAGCAGTGGCGCGACGCCAAGCGCCTGCGCAAGGCCGGCATGGTGATAGTGCGCTGTGCCCACTACCCCATGGACCCTGCCTTCATGGATGCCTGCGACGAGCTTGGATTGTTTGTCATTGTGCCCACTCCGGGCTGGCAGTATTGGAACAAGGATCCGCGCTTTGGCGAGCTTGTTCATGAGAACACGCGCAACATAATACGCCGCGACCGCAACCACACATGCGTACTGATGTGGGAGCCCATACTCAACGAGACGCGCTATCCCGAAGACTTTGCCATCAAGGCGCTGCAGATAACCAAAGACGAGTTTCCTTATCCCGGCCGTCCTGCTGCCGTGGCCGATGTGCAGTCGGCAGGAGTGAGAGACAACTACGACGTGGTGTACGACTGGGCCGACAACATAGGCAAGGGCAACTGGCCCGAGGACAAATGTGTCTTCACGCGCGAGTTTGGCGAGATGGTGGACGACTGGTATGCACACAATAACATCAACCGCGCGGCGCGCTCATGGGGCGAGCGTCCTATGCTCATGGCAGCCCTCTCGCTCTGCGACACCTACGGCGAGATGTATCACGGCCAGCGCCAGTTTATAGGCGGTTGCCAGTGGCATCCGTTCGACCATCAGCGCGGCTATCATCCTGACACTTACTACGGAGGCATATACGACGCCTTCCGTCAGAAGAAATACGCCTTCGAGATGTTCCGCTCGCAAGACCGCAACGCCGAGCCTATGGTGTTCATCGCCAACGAGATGACTCAGTTCTCCGACAACGACGTTACGGTGTTCTCCAACTGCGACAGTGTGCGCCTTACGATGTTCGAGGGCGACAAGGTGATGACTCTGCCTGTTGTTCACAACGACAACGACAAGCCCTGCGCCCCTGTGGTGTTTAAAGACTTCTGGAACTTCTGGGCAGCACGCGAATACAGCTACAAGCAGCGCAACTGGCAGCGCGTGTCGCTCCTGGCAGAAGGCATAAAGGACGGCAAGGTGGTTGCCGTACAGAAGAAGATGCCGTCGCGCCGCTCTACCAAGCTGCGTCTCTATGCCGACGACATGGGCCGCAAGCTCAACGCCGACGGCAGCGACTTCATTGTGGTTGTGGCCGAAGTTACCGACGACAACGGCAACGTGAAGCGTCTGGCCAAGGACAACATCTACTTCACCGTTGAGGGCGAAGGCCGCATAATAGGCGACGGCGAAAACATCATGGCAAACCCGCGCATCGTTGAATGGGGCTCAGCTCCCGTACTGATACAGGCCACAGACAAGCCGGGCAAGATAACCATAAAGGCGCGCTCATACTACGACGGCGTGTATGCTCCGGCTGCAGCTGAACTGACAATAGAGAGCGTAGCCCCCACTCTGCCGGCATGCTACACCGACAAGCCCACGGCAACCGTAAGCAAACCCGTGCGCACAACAGGCGAGACAAAGCAGACGATGACCGACGAGGAGCGTCAGCGCACTCTCGAAGAGGTGAACAAGCAACAGGCTGAGTTCGGCGTACAGTAAAAGATAAGCCACACAGGCATCCCGCACAGGGATACTTATGTAAAGAAATTTATTTCAAGAATTATCCCGTCAACATCCCCAAGCGGACGTTGGCGGGATTTTTATTTTATAGTCTGCCGACACACCGCCATGCACTCCTCTGCCCTATCGTCCGCAGCATAATTGTCCGTCAGCAGCCATTTCAACCACCAGTCCATTTTTCAATACAAATCAGATATTAGAATTCGGTCTGCATTTTTGCAGTTTTATCAAGAAAACAGGCAAGCCGGCTATATCATAAGAAAAACAGACAACAAGAAACGGACAGACAGCTGACGGTATCAATATTTTTATAAAAGCAAGCAATAGGCAACACAATGATTAACTTGGATTAAACACATATAAACAATAAAGAATAATATTCACCGCGAACATTTCATTCTGGAAAATAGACCATTCACCCGTTTATTTATACGGCTCAACACAAATAGGGCAATATTAACCATAATGATTTTTAACTTTGTAAATCAAAAATCACATAATATAATTAATAATATGTTTAGAAATATCGTACGTTTTTCTATCAGAAAAAAACTATTTGTGGTGATAACCACAATTTTTCTGCTTGCAGGTGGAATTTATTCTATGCTCACCCTGCCCATTGATGCGGTTCCGGACATAACAAACAATCAGGTGCAAATAGTAACCGTATCTCCAACTCTTGCTCCTCAGGAAGTGGAACAGCTTATCACGTTCCCGATAGAAACAGCAATGAGCAACATAATGAATGTAAAAGAAATACGTTCAGTATCTAGATTCGGTCTCTCACTAGTAACTGTAGTATTCGACGACAAGGTGCCAACACTTAATGCCAGGCAGCTTATTAACGAGCAGATACAGTCTGTTGCAGGAGAAATACCTCCCGAGCTGGGCACTCCCGAGATGATGCCTGTTACAACTGGTTTAGGAGAAATATATCAATATGTTCTAAAGGTAGAGCCTGGATATGAAGACAAATACGATGCCATGAGCCTCAGAACTATACAGGACTGGATTGTCAAGCGCCAGCTCTCAGGCATCCCCGGAATAGTTGAGATAAACAGTTTCGGCGGTTATCTTAAACAATATGAAGTGGCGGTTAATCCTGAAGCGCTTTACTCGTTGAATATCACAATAGGCGAAGTGTTTGAAGCATTAAGCAAGAACAACCAGAACACCGGAGGAAGCTACATTGAAACTGTCAACCATGCATACTATATCCGCTCTGAAGGAATGATAAGCGACTTGTCGGATATAGAAAAAACAGTTATAACCAACAGAGACGGCGTTCCTGTACACATTTCAGACATCGGAAAAGTCAGGTTTGGCGCTCCCAAACGCTTTGGTGCGATGACTAAAGACGGCGAAGGCGAGTGCGTCGGGGGTATTGCCATGATGCTCAAAGGCGCAAATGCCAACGTTGTAACCAAAGAGCTGCAGGGGCGAATAGACAAGGTGCAGAAAATGCTCCCTGAGGGAGTAAAGATAGAACCGTATCTTAACCGCTCAGAACTCGTAAACCGCAACATATCAACGGTTATAAAGAATCTTATCGAAGGAGCCATCATCGTGTTCCTTGTCCTCATTATCTTTCTCGGAAATATCCGGGCAGGTCTCATTGTGGCATCCGTCATACCGCTGGCCATGCTGTTCGGCTTTATTATGATGAGAATTTTCGGTGTGTCGGCCAACCTTATGAGTCTTGGTGCGATAGACTTCGGTATCGTGGTCGACGGCTCCATAGTCATCCTTGAAGGCATTCTTGCCCATATATACAGCAAGAAAATGATGGGCCGTAAATTCACAATAGACGAGATGAACCATGAGGTGGAAGTAGGCGCAGCCAAGGTTGTAAGAAGCGCAACATTTGCCGTACTCATCATCCTGATAGTGTTCTTCCCTATTCTGACTCTTACTGGCATTGAGGGCAAATACTTCACCCCGATGGCTAAGACTCTTATATTCTGTATTATCGGAGCGCTCATTCTTTCGCTCACCTACGTGCCTATGATGGCGTCTCTGTTCCTTAAGAAAGAGGTGGCCATAAAGCCTACTCTGACCGACAAATTCTTCGACCGCCTCAACAAGGCATATATCAAGACGCTAAATTTCTGTCTTAACCATGTGTGGACGACATTGGCAACAGCCTTTGCGGCATTAATAGTTTCATTGCTTTTGTTCACAAAGATTGGAGCCGAATTTATACCAACCCTCGACGAGGGAGATTTTGCCATGCAGATGACCTTGCCTGCCGGAAGCTCGTTAACCAAGAGTATTGAAACATCTCTAAAGGCTGAAAAGATTCTGAAAGAGAAGTTCCCTGAAATCAAGCACGTTGTCGCTAAGATTGGTACGGCTGAAGTGCCTACCGACCCGATGGCTGTTGAGGATGCCGACATTATGATCGTAATGAAGCCCTTCAGCGAGTGGACCTCGGCACGCAGTCGCGACGAGATGGTTGAAAAGATGAAGGTTGCCTTGGCTGACATAAAGGATGTTGAGTTCAACTTCAGTCAGCCAATCCAGCTGCGTTTCAATGAGCTTATGACAGGTGCCAAGGCCGACATAGCCATCAAGCTGTATGGTGAGAACATGCAAGAGCTTTACTCAAAGGCCAAGGAGGCAGCACAATATATCGAAAAGATTCCGGGTGCCTCTGATGTGATTGTTGAGCAGGCTATGGGTCTGCCACAGTTACTGATTAAATACGACAGAGACAAGATTGCGCGCTACGGCATAAACATTGAAGATCTTAACACAATAATCAGAACGGCTTATGCCGGCGAGACAGCAGGAGTTGTCTTTGAGAACGAAAGAAGATTCGACCTCGTTGTGCGTCTTGACAAAGACATTGTTAAGGACTTCGACATTGACCGCCTGTTTGTCCGCACAGCCGACGGTGCAAAGGTACCTGTAAGCGAAGTTGCCGACATCACTCTACAGACTGGTCCGCTGCAGATAAACCGTGATGCTACAAAGCGCCGTATCGTAATTGGCGTGAATGTCAGAAACGCAGACATCAAGCAAGTGGTGTCAGACATACAGGACACTCTCGACAAGAACATAAAGCTGAAACCCGGATACTATTTTGAATACGGCGGTCAGTTCCAGAATCTGCAGAATGCCATCAACACTCTCATCATTGTCATTCCGCTGGCATTAGGCCTTATCATGCTGCTGCTCTTCTTTGCGTTCCGCAGCATTAAGTATGCCATTGTGGTGTTTTCAACGGTTCCGTTGTCGCTTATCGGCGGAATAGTGGCCCTGTGGCTGCGTGGTCTTCCCTTCAGTATTTCTGCCGGTGTAGGCTTCATAGCACTCTTCGGTGTGGCTGTGCTCAACGGTATTCTTATGATCAACCATTTCAACGACCTCAGGACAAGTGGAAAATATCACATGTGTACCAACAGAATTATCCAGAACGGATGTCCGCATCTGTTGCGCCCTGTGTTCCTTACAGGTCTTGTAGCCTCTCTCGGCTTTGTGCCCATGGCTGTGGCCACATCTGCCGGAGCCGAGGTTCAGCGCCCGTTGGCAACAGTGGTTATCGGCGGTCTTATCGTGTCTACAATCCTTACACTGGTGATAATTCCTGTTTTCTATAAACTTGTAAATTCAATAACACGCTTTGTTATGAGAAAGAGACATATAACAATGATACTAGTCGCTCTGCTGACATTTGCCGGCACTGACCTGTATGCACAAACGCCCGACACTGTTTCACTGAACGAGGCTGTAAACATAGCCATACAAAACCACCCGCGACTGAAGATGGCCAAGGCCGACATAGAGCGCATAAAGGCCAGCAAAGGCGAGATATGGGACGGCGGAAGCACTAACGTTCAATATTCGTGGGGACAGCTCAACAGCGACTACAAGAAAGACTACGAACTGAGCATCGAACAGTCGCTGGGCTCTTTCCTTACGCCGGTATACAAGAACGCGCTTGTAAAATCGCAGATTGCCACAGGCCGGAGCTATATGGAGATGGTTAAGAAGGAGATTACGGCAGAAGTGACGCGTGCATGGGCTTACTACCAGTATGCAAGATCTGCCTACGACCTTTACAACGAGCAGGAAGAAATAGCAAACAAACTGAAAGCAAGTGCCGAACTGCGCTATGAGCAAGGCGACATCGACAAGGTGCAGAAGGACATGATTTCAACGATGGCAGCCAACATACACGCCTCCGCACTGCAATGGCGTGAGGAAGTGGCTCTAGCTGAAAAAAGATTTACATGGGTGTGCTATTCTGACACTAAGATTGTGCCTGAGTATGAAACAGGACGCGCCCCCGGTCTGCTCAGGAGTATTAACAAACTTGACGCTGAGTCGGCCATCCCGTCTCTTGCCCACATGAGCTATTTTGCAGGTCAGGTAAACGAGAAGAAAGACATGCTGAAGATAGAGAAGAGCAAGTTCTTCCCCGAATTCTCCATAGGCTACAGCCGACAGAAGATTATGCCGCTGAAGAATCTTAACGCATGGACGGTGGGCGTTTCGTTCCCTATCCTGTTCTTCCCGCAGAGCAGCAGAAACAAGCAGGCCAAGATGGAGCTGCAGAAGGCACAGTGGGAGGAGCTTGACAACAAGAAACAAATAAACAACAAGATAGAGGAGCTGAAGACAAAGATAAGACAACAGAACGAGACTCTTGACTTCTATCATAAAGCGGCACTCAAAGAGGCCGAGTCGCTGCAAAGCAGTTCGCTGCTGAAATTCAATGCCAACGACATTGACATCACCGAATTTGTGCAGGGCATCAACTCTGCCGTCGACATAAAGAAGCAGTATCTCGAAGCCGTCTACAACTATAACGTGTCTGTTCTGGAGTTTGACCTCTACACAGAATAAAAACTTTATTAAACAAATGACAAACAAAAAACATATAACAGGAATATGAAACAGATATTATCTTTAATCGCCTTTTCATCAGCATTAATAATTGCATGCACAGGAATCACATCATGCTCCAATAAAGCCAACGCACCTGAAAAGCAGGCACCTGCACAGGCAAAGGCAAAGGAAGACACCACTGATACGGCCGGACAGCCTGAAGATATATTCAGCAACAAAAATCAGATAGGCCTGAACGGAATGATAACCACGTCGCCGCAGAACAACGTAACCATAACGCCTACCATGGCAGGCTCGATACAAAACATATATGTCTTTACAGGCGACTATGTAAAGAAGGGCCAGACGATTGTAACGCTAAAGAATCCTGAGTTTATCAGTCTGCAGCAAGAGTATCTTACGGCTTCTGCCCAGGTTGAATATCTTCAGCAGGAGTATCTGCGCCAGAAGACGCTTGCATCACGCGAAGCTGCATCACAGAAAAAATTGCAGCAGTGTAAGGCTGAATATCTGTCGCAGAAGAGCACACTCGAAGGCGCAAGGGCACAGCTCCGACTGCTCAACGTAAACACTGCCCGACTCAGAAAGAGCGGCATAAGTCCGTATCTTAACATAACGGCTCCGGCAAGCGGATATGTCACTAACATGAACATCAACAAGGGACAGTATATCAATACGGGAGAAACAATATGCAACATCCTCAACAAGGCTGAAACCATGATTCAGCTGACGGCATACGAAAAGGATCTGCCATACATCAAGAAGGGCGACCTGATAACGTTTACCGTCAACGGCATTTCTGACAGAACTTTCTCTGCCGTAATTTATGCCATCGACCAGATGGTCGACCAGAAGAAAGGCTCTATCAGCGTGTATGCCAAGGCGAAAGAGTCAGACAAGTTGTTCAGACAAGGTATGTATGTCAACGCAATAATCAAAAAAAATAGTAACTTTGCAGAGCATACAACTGACAAGTAATGATCAAAAGCAAATACATACTCTTTAAGAATGCCATCAGCCTGCTGGTGGCATTCGCCACTAACCTTCCAGAACTCATCGCACCTAATAATGTAAAATGGACATACGTGGCAAACGAAATACTGTTCACTTACATATCAATACTGATTCTGTTTATCATCAACGAAAAGATATTCAGGCCCAACAGCTCTGCTACAAATCTAAGCAAGACTAAGATTTTAGCATCGTTCGTCGTCGCATGGATATGCAACGACATTCTCGGACAATGCTTTGTCTTTATAAACAAGTATTATGGTCTGCCTGCGCTCGAATCAACGATGCATGTGTACACTCACCCGATAAGAGACTTTATCATTTCGAGCATCGTGGTGACTGCGGGATATCTTATCAACCAGAATCTGAAAAACCAGAAGATAATGGTAGAGAACCAGCAGCTAAAGACCGAAAACCTGAAGAACCAGTATGAGACTCTTAAGAACCAGCTTAACCCGCACATGCTGTTCAACTCGCTCAACACGCTCTATGCCCTGGTGAGAGAGAATCCCGACAAGGCGCAAGACTATATCAGTCAGTTGTCTAAGGTGATGAGATATACGCTGAAACAGGACTCTGACCTTGAGCGGAGTACGATAAGTCTGCAGGAGGAGCTAAACTTCATCAACTCTTACATCTACTTGCTGAAGATGAGATTTGAAGACAACATCTCTTTCATGTTCGACATCGACAATTCGCTCTTAATGAAGAAAATACCGCGCATGGCCATACAGCTGCTGGTTGAAAACGCGGTGAAGCACAACGAGATAAGCAACAGAAATCCGCTGCACATAACAATCAGGACGATTGGCGACGAGACTCTTGAGGTGGCCAACAACCTGCAGCCTCGCAGAGGGACAACCACAAGCACCGGCATAGGTCTAAACAACCTGAGAAAGAGATACCGGCTGCTATTTAACAAGGACATAGAGATACAGGAAAAAGAGAATAATCTCTTCAGCGTAAAAATACCCCTAACATAAAACATCACGCAAATGAAAATATTCATCGTAGAAGACGAGAAAGCTGCACTGAACAACCTGAAAGCCTTAATATCTGAAATAAATCCGAAGGCTGAAATCATTGGCGAGTCGGACACTGTATGCAACACCATAGAGTGGTTTAAGGGCAACGCCATGCCCGACCTTGTCATCATGGACATACATCTGGCTGACGGATCAGCTTTTGAGATTTTTGATTATGTCGACATCACCTGCCCCATAATATTTACCACTGCCTATGACGAATATGCCCTGAGGGCATTTAAGGTTAGCAGCATCGACTATCTGCTGAAGCCCATCAATAAGGATGAACTCAGAAATGCCTTTGCCAAATACGAACTGCTCTTTAACGGCAACAAGACTACTAAAGATGAAGACGACTCACTGATAAAAAAGATTATCAAAGAGATAAAGAAGGAAAACAACTACAAGACACATTTCCTCATACCCGTAAAGGGCGACAAGTTCATTCCGCTTGAAGTAGAGTCAATCATGCTGATATACATATCCGAGGGAGTTGTAAAGGCCGTAGACAACGACAACAATCAGTATGCATTCTCGCAAACGCTCGACGAGCTGACCGAAATGCTCAACCCCAAACTGTTCTTCAGGGCCAACAGGCAGTTTCTCGTTTCTAAGAAAGCCATAAGGGATGTCAGCATATGGTTCAACGGACGCCTCGTGCTGAACCTAAAAAACAAGGCTCTGGTAGACGAAAGGATTATAGTGAGCAAGGCCAGAGCCGCTGACTTTAAGGAATGGTTCTGAACACATCATAATCTTAATAATTTGTTATCTTTTCTATCTGTTCCTCCCGTCGACATCCCCAAGCGGACGTTGGCGGGATTTTTATTTTATAGTCTGCCGACACCCCGCCATGCACTCGTATGCCCTACCGTCCGCGGCATAATTGTCCGTCAGCAGCCAACCGTTCACCAATTCTGCTAATTCCTCAAAAAAACTCTATTGTTTTCAGTTAAAAACTCAGCCACTTTTGATGCAAAAGTGGCCCATTTACGGGTCGTAAACCTATCATTAACAGTTTGAAAGCAGCAAGACTGATTTTGCTTAATGAATAGCTCCATTGCGAGCAATTTTAAAGCGGACTTTAAGGAAAACAGCATGAAAATGTTTCAAATTTTCGAGATGTTTTCATGTTATAAATACAATATATTCCTTACATTGGTAAATTAACAAAAAATCACGCTCTATAAACGACCATGAATATTTTTCATTTATAAATTTCCAAATTCCCATTTTTTCCTCTAACACGTAATTTTTAAGGCTCGAAACGGCTTAAATATTATTGAACTTGGCATACAAATAATCCTAAATTCAAAAACATATTTTCTGCAATAATATAAATATTTCAATAAACAAAAAATTTATACATGCCAACTTTTAATAAAAAACTATATATGAACTCAAACATTTTATCCTAAAGATAATTTAACAATAACACAAATTCTCTATAATATCAAGATTTCATCTTTCGTTTATTAAACTCTTCAAAAGCTTCAAATACAGGATTAAAATAGTCTCGTTCCCAACCTTTATACGGGGCTGAAAAATGATAACAGTCTATGAGAGTATATGACTTTTTAGATGTAGCAATTTTCTGTAAACATACTTGCTGTTTATTACCAAAATGTTTTGAATCAGAAAGTTTCCCTATTTTATAATATAATTCGTCAAGATTCATTCCTATAATGATATCGGGATTAATGATATCAATTTCTTTAGCAAACATATTTTCGTCTGATGAACTACCATTTAAAAACTTGGATATCAAGTCATAATCAGATTGCCAGTTTTTAGACTCATTTGAAAATTTCGAAATATTAATAAAAGCGAAACTAATACCTTCATCAGTTCCAAAAGTATCTGCAATAGTATTTGCCCATGGTATATCTCCATACGATTTCTCGTTTTTTATTAAACCATAAGCAATATACATTTGTAATGCAAAGAATTTATTCTTGTTCAAGCTTTTTCCACCGACATAATGATTTTTAAATGCATTAAATAGTGTTTCTATATAATCACAGCCTCCAAGTCCTAGACTTTCTCTAGCAATAAATAAAATTTTTAACTTTTGATTGCTATAATTAGGATATATCCCATCAGTAACATAACAATCAATAAGTTCCTTTGATATGTGATTATTTTTTAAGATATCAATCCATTGTTTATGCAAATCATTGAGTGCATAGACATAATGCATATCATTAAACGTAAATTCCAACATATTTTTTAGACTAAATTGAGTTAATAAATCAATTGTCGTATCTATATCATCAATAGAAACCATCTCAACCGGCGTATGCATATATCTACACGGAATACTGACAAGACCTGTTTTAACACCACTACCTGTTATTTGGATAACATTAGCATCAGTTCCTGTCGGATATGAAATTGGTTCTAACTGATATTTGATATGCAAAGAGTCTGCTACAGATATGAGTGTATTACCAACTAATTTATCTATATTTGGACCAATAGCAAGAACAACTCCTTCATTAAGCTTTATATCATAATCGTTAAATATAGAAGGATAATCTGTTGCATGGGTTACATCTATTACAATACAATAGTCAGGCTTTATCAAATCAGCAACGATACGAGCCCCTCTCATTCCAAGTTCCTCTTGAACAGAAGCCACAAATACTATATCATATGGAGTAAATGTATCTTTTAGAATTTCTGCTGTTTTTAGTAGTATTGATAAACCTACCTTATCATCAAGAGACTTTGAACAAATAATTCTTTCATTTATTATTTCTACATTTGGAGCATACGTAACATAATCTCCAACATGTATCTTTGATAATGCTGAATCTTTGCTTGAACAGCCTATATCTACCCATAAATCTTCAAAACTAAAATTTTGTTGACGTTCCTCCCTTTTTATGAGATGAATAGGTTTTTTACCTACCACACCGTAAACTACATCATTATACCCATATATTGCTAGTTTCATCCCTGGCATTAAATTTGCATCTATACCTCCAATAGGACGTACAGAAACAAATCCCCTTTCATCTATTTTAGTTACCATAAATCCTACCTCATCAGCATGAGCAACAATCATCATTTTTTTATTACTCACACCTTTTTTTATAGCAATAATATTACCTAAGGTATCTTTTTTTACTTCATCAACATTGTTCTTTATATTCTCAATAAATGCATTAGTTATACGCTCTTCACTACCTGACGGACTTGGCAAAACTAATAGATTCTGAAGTATTGGCAATATATTATATTTCATTACTGATAAATTCTTTTATTTGTTCTAATCATAATATCATAAAAATGCTCTTTATCCTCAACACTACACAACCTTGGTTGAATCGTATGAATATTTAGTTTACTAAAATCCTTACAAAATTTAAATTCCTTAAAATACTTAATTCTACAATTACCTCCACAAATATACATTAACGGGCATTTATTGCATGGCGATAGATTTTTTATATTTGATGCCTCTTGTGCTTTTTTTGACTGCAACCAGATATCTTCAAATGTATTTATGCGTATATTACCAAATGATTCAACATTATGAATTTGATTACACGCATATACATCACCATTCGCAGAAACAGATAAACAACCAAAAGTACAATTATCAAATATTCTATGCATTTTTGCAGAAGCTATAAAAGATTCATCTAAAACATTCTTACCATAAAACATGTTTGTTACTTCTGACATTATCTCTGAATACGAATTCTTTAAACTTTCTGTTAATTTAAGTTCTCTACCATCCAATAAACCTGTCGTATATTTAACAATCAATTTATATTCGCTATATTTTTCCTTTAATGTTTTTCCAAATTCAGCATAGTTAGAAATTTTGTCTACGAGTGTTTCATCATACCACGGAGTTATAGCCACCTCAGTTGCGACCCCACTTTTCAGAAATCTATCAATTGTATGAAGAGCTAGAGCAAAATGTCCTTTACCACGTACTTTTGCATTTTCGAATTCGTTGAAACCATCTAAACTAACCTGAAGACGATGTATGTATGGAGATACATTATCTATCATTTCATCCGTCCATGCGATTCCATTCGTCAATATATCAATTTGAAGTTTACAAGTTTCTGCGCCAAATCTGATAATTTCTTCCAAATCAGTTCTGGTAGAAACTTCACCACCTGTCATAGTTATTTTTTCACCACCATGAACAGAAAATTCTTTTAGAAGATTACAAACCTCATATGTCGTAAGCTCATTATCAAGCTTTTCACCAGCAAACATATAGCAATGAGGACACCTCATATTACACTTGTTAGTAAGATACAATTGCATTGTATTATGTGGTGATGTAATAACTTCTTTATTTTCAAATTTTTTTGCTTCAAGTTGTGTAACAACTTCAACTGCATTTTTTTGAGAAACTCCACTGATATTTAAAGCTTGTTGAATCGTATTGTTTTTTAACAATTCAAAAAAAGTCAACTGCTCATCATTTTGCAAGACAATCCAATTTGCTGTATCAACAGAAATAACAATTATATATTTTTTATATCTTACTATTGATATATTTGTTGGTATTTCATATTTTTTATTAATGTCTATATGTTTTGATTTTTCCATAATCATAAAAACAATAAGAGCAGTGTTACCACTGCTCGACAAGTTAATCATAATGTGATTCAGAATTTGTGTAAGCACTTACACAACATTGTGCATAGCAAGCTGCTTGAACTTCAGAGATAGTATGCTCTGTTTCATATCTAATGTCCATAATACAACATTTTTAAATACGCTACTCTTATCTGGATTTTCGCTTACTCCATCCTAAGTTTGATAAACACAACAACATACTGCTATTATCAAGCTCAAGCTTTCCATGCAAAACTAATATTTTATTTTCATATTCCAACATTTTAATTCTAAAAAGTTCATTAACAACTACTGAAATTGTCTTTATTCATACAATTTCATCATAAAACCATAAGAAATAAGCTCTCCCGACTGCATTTTGACATTCTTTATCTGTAGCCATTTATCATTCAATGAGACATAAGAAGAAAGATTTAACTTTAAGCATAATTTATTATCTTTCATATCAAAAAACACTTTATCGACCTTGTAATAACCATCAATACATTCATCAACGATTGGGAGAAAATACTCAATATCCATTATGTTAATCGTCGTTGGTATTGTTTCCATTGTATAAGTTTTAGATGTATGTTTTGCAAACATCTCAAAATCACTATCTGTAGTTCTGACCAGGCCAGTTAAAATATTCTTTTTCTCTTTAGATTGTCTATCTAAAGTTCCAACATCCTCTACGTTATCAATATGGAAATTTGTTCCAAGTTTAAACGGATTACTGACATAAAAATAACTTTGAAGAGAATTCAAAAGTTCATTATTTTTAGTCACTTCTCCTTCAACAGTTTCGACTTTAACATTAAGTGATTTCCAAACCTCAGGTTCATCATTTTTTATCATTGCAAGAACAAGATAGTTACAATTAGCCTTTGGACGATATAACTTACCATTCAACTGCTGAAAATTATTCTGAATAAATTGGTAACAATCCATACCTTTACGTGGCTGAAGTGTTCTGAATGAATATAATCTGTTTAATGTTTCTTGAATTTTACGTCTAAATTCCTTACGGACATATTCTCTCCAGATAGCTTGTGCGTTTTTATTGCTACGACCATATAATGATACAATATACAAAAAATTGACATCATAATGACACAACAAAAGAGTGTCACGGTCAAACAGACGGTTTTCAAATTGACGATTAAGTTGAATTCCTCCTTCCTGTGATTTCAATTCTTTATCATCAAAAGAAAGAAACTTATCTTCACCATCGCGTTTATTTGGAATACGTGCGCTTATAAAAAAGTTAGGAATAGGATTATATCCTTCTGTCAAATTATCTCTAAGCTGTGGCTGGTCACCATTATCATCACCATCCAAAAACAGATTCATGTTCCATTGGATTACATTTCTGGCATAGGTGTATTGTTTATAAATAGATTTGTCCCCAAGTTGTATTTTGCCATTCTTTGAACGCTTATAATACTTGCTGTCGCCTATATAATAAGTTAACTCTGTTGACAAATCAGACTGTTCAATAAGTCCCTGTCCGATAAACATATGATCAACAAGTTTACCGTCCTTCTGTTCTACAAGTTCTTTAGGCAGTTTCTGCTTGTCATCACCACCAACAAGCGTGTCTACCATCACTTCAAAAATATGCTCAAAGTCTTTAGCCAATAAAAAATCCTCAGAATTTCTGTTCATCGCAACCTTATATTCCCTGTCAAAGAATGCATAACATAAATCCCATATTCTTAAAGCCTTATCTGAAAAATACTTATATTTAATCTGCTTCAATCGACGGCATCCATAGTTCTTACCAATATAGACGGTCTTCAATTTATCAGGATTAATAAATTGGTAATGAATATTCATTTCGAAAGAAAATCCATGCGCTTCATGTATATAATTCAATATTGAGAAATATATAACCAACAACTCTTCATCAAAATTTACCATCTTTTTTCTATTCACAGGTTGAAGATAAACAGGAACGCTATTTTGGATAAAAACTTGTGAAGATGTAACGGTTTTATTCCAATTAATCTTATTATACCCGGAGTGAACGTTTTTGACAATAAATGTAAAATAGTCCTGATTGCTCTTGTTGAAATCTTTTAATGCTATTATTACATCAAGCAAAGTATTATATTTTTGTTTTCTACCTCCACTTTCAGCCTGATACTCCTTACTTTCAAGTATATTGTCATCATGAGTCTGTTTATATACACTTATAGTACGGTAAATCCATATTGAAAGCGTCGACAGAAACTCTTTATATTCTTTACATCCCTCTTCTGTAAACTTTGACTTTACCCTTTCTGATTCGAAATCAATAATATCTTGTGGCGAAGCACCAAATATTGTATCTGCGTTATTTTCTTTATTTTGCTCACCTGTAAGCACTACTTTCGGTAAAAAGAAAATAACATCATTAGCTGCTTTACTATAACAATATCCAACGTAACCAAAAGAGTACTGTTCTTCCTTAACGGGAATAGCTACAACATCTTTTAGCACATCACTGACTGTCAGGTTATCTCTGACAATATCGTTCAAATTGTATGGATATCCTTCGATAAATAAAAGCATTTTGCTTATTCTATAGTCACTAAAAGATTCAAAGATAATTTATTGCTTATTTCCAAAAGTTGTTTTTGCTTAACTGCATTAGTTGATTTCGTAATAACATAATAACCATTCTCTAATATTTTCTGGGAATAGCCATAATTACTTGTATCTTCGTCAACAGTAATTTTATGTTTAGAAACAAATTCAAATCCAGACATCATAATACCCAAATTTGCAACCTTTTCAGGTCCAATTTTATTTATTGTTTCGACAAGTGTTTCAATTGAATTATCCGAATAAAATACAGTATTGTCAGGAAATACTACTTTCAAATGTTTTTTTGTTGATTCATTAAAGCCATCATTTATGCCATCCTCTGCTTGTGCATTTGCATCATCATAAGACCTTTGGACACCAAGATATTCCATCATACTAACAAGTTTCTGTATACCGTCATCACCATGTAAGTCTGAAAATGAAATATTCTCAGTATCACTCAACTTAAATATATCGCCTTCACCATCTTTACATACATCATTCCAAAGATAAAACAGGACTTTATTAAGAAACATCTTTTCTGTTATTACCTTATTTCGGGGATTAACAAAATAATCTCCTAACATCTTATCCTCAGAGCTTGTGGCATCAAATATTCTTTTATTTATTTCCTTTTGAAAAGAGATCCATGAATACTTAATGCCATGAATATCTATCACCCAGCCTGTATTCTTATATTTTATCGGCTCATAATCCCAATCCCAACGTCTTTTGAAAGCACTGTCAATAGGAAACAAAGATTGATCTGAAGTATTCATTGTTGCATAAATATAAAAATTAGATGGTAAACATAACTCTCCGTCCTTTATGCCAGGATTATCTGCACCTAAATTTTCTTCTAAAAATGCTCTCAAATCAGCATCTGCTTTAATTGTATATTCAGAATATCCATCTTCATCTCTGTCTAACAATTGAAACAAATCTCCAAAAATCTGCGCACAATTTCCTCTATTTATTTCTTCTATTATAAGATAAATTTCTTCATCCGGCTTTCTGTATGCCTGCATATAAGCATTAAGGAATACTTGCGGAATAAATCCATAAACAATTTTAGACTCTTTTGATTTCTTAAGCAAATCCTCTCCTATGGCAATTCCTTTTACTATTTCAACAGTATAATTGTCAGATAATCCACATGCCGATAGAATATCTTTTATATCAGCATTAGAAAGTTGCTTCAAAGAGTACCAATATTTAGCACCAAATTTGTGTGGAGAATAAGTGATACCCTGCTTTTTCATTTCGTTTAATTTACTTATTAGCTCATTTTTATTAAACAGATGTTCACTTATTCTTTCCATTATTGGCTTATATGTTCCCACAAACGTAGAATAATCACTATCAGGGTGAAATGTTGTTCTAAAGATATTTTCTTTTGGAACTTTATTCAACTCAAGAAACTCTTTTACCTTATGCGACTTTCCTGTACCAGGCGCTCCATAAAATATCTGTTGAAACGGATGTTCTTCATGATTTAACAGAGATAAATTCTTCTTACTCATTTCGGCCGAATTATCCAAAACCATTTTGGCCATAATCATTAAGGTTGACGCATACCCGTATTCATATTTATCAATCTCCGTTTGTCCGCTCAATGTGTTTCTTGCATCATTAGCCGTAGCATCAGGATTTGCAGCGTAGAACGCAACAAATTCATCGAGCAATTGTTTAGATATTGTTCGTAATCCTGTTGCTCCTTTACTTATGTTCCTAACTAAATAGCACAATCTATCTTCATCTACGATTTCTACTTTTCCATCAATTGAGATATCGCCAATATTTAATTTTCCAGACATCATTTATTATTTTAATTCGTAATCCATAATATCGGTTATTCGCTTAATATCAGTCGAAAGCATTTATTCGGTTTCTATCCTGAAAACATTCTAAGTCTATTTTACAATCAGGACATACCACGGAATATTATATCAACAGTAAAATCACAAACCGACTTATTTTGCAAAATTATAAAAACACTTTAATAATATCGAATTATTCGCATAAAAGCATTTATATTAAAAGCAAAAAAACTAAAGAATAAAGTAATTTACCATACTGTTCATTATAAATGATTACAGTTTTCAAATCTACTTACATTTTCCATTTTACCCCATAACTCCCCAACAATCTCCCAAATATTCACTACCTTTGTCTCCCAAAGACAATATTTGCGGAAAGATGTATAGCGTTCACGACAGTTTTTTTGACGAGGTAAGGCATGAGGGATATGAAACCGTGATGCCATGCGATGAGGTTACGGTGTTCAGCACTAAGACCGGCATGGGCACGGAATATAAGGTTGCGCCCATGCTCAGCGACTCGTTCAGCATAATGCTGGTGAAGAGCGGAACGGTGAAGCTCTCGGTAAACTACAGCACGGAGACACTAAAGAAGAACTCTATGGCTTTTCTGACACCAAACATGGTGGTGTCGCTGAGCGATGCCGACGACGACTTCATGATGGAAGGCGTGAGCTTTATGCCGGCATACTTTGACGACCTGTCGGCCTATGCACCCGTGTACAACCAGATGATTTCGTTTGCCAACGAGAACGCGCTGCCGATAAGGAGTCTGAGCGAAAGCGAAATGAAATGTATGCAGACGATGCTGGGGCTTTATTCTGACATCAACACGGAACACCTGCACTACAACGGCCTGATGCTGCATCTGTCTAACCTGCTGCTGTTGCGCTTTGCCGAGATACTGAGGGCAGGATGCGCAGCAGATCCGTCGAAGGTGCCGCACACCGTGGAGATTTACCGCGAGTTCAGAAAGCTGCTAATCGGCAATTACCTTAAAGAGCACTACATATTGTTTTATTCGTCGCAGCTTAACGTGTCGTCAACCTACCTGTCGCGCATAGTGCGCAAGGTGTCGGGACGCTCGGTAAACGAGCACATAGCGCACATGCTGACAACCGAAGCGCGACGGCTGCTCGACTGCACCGACCTGCCCATGAAACAGATAGCCTACAGACTGGGCTTCGCCGACCAAGCCTCGTTCGGCAAATTCTTCAGAAAACAGTTCGGCGTCTCGCCTACGGAATATAGAGCAGGCTGCTGTGAGAATGAAAAGTGAAAAATGAAAAGTGAAAAATCCAAATGCATTGTTGGGTATTGTCATTTGGAGTTAAAGGAGTTATCCTTTCGCAAGCACTACGTTTACTAATGTGCCGGCTGATTTGTAATCTGCCGGAATTTAGTATCAGGATTTTCAATCCGATTACTTCCAATTTTGTCTTTATACTGTTGTTTTAAACTCGCTTAGACATTTAGATTTTTAACTTTCGCCAGAACTATCCGATTACTTCATATTTAAAATTACCTTATAACATTATACCAATTTGGTATTTGGATTTTTAACTTATCATCCTTAACTCAAACAAGCGGTACTTTAAGCGGATCAAAGATCCTTATAATATATTCCGGCAGATTGCAAATCAGCCGGCACAATAGTCTTGTTGATTATTATCTTTATAGCACGTACTACGTTGGCTATTGACTCTAACTCCTTTAACTCCCAATAACAATATACCCAACAAGACAATTGCAAAAATAATTAACAAATAACAGAATTATTAAGACATTATCATTAACATGGCATTGGGGCTTATGATAAAAGAAAGAACACAGAAAGAACCTAGAAAATGGACAAAATGAGGCTATTTGTTTCGTATATGACAAATTTAGGGCGGATATAGAATAGTCTTAATCAAAGTTAAATCCGTAATTTTGCACACCAAAAAAGCGACATATATGAGATTACGGAAATTAGCCGTGTTGTTATTATTTGCCGGCAGCAGTGTTATGGCGTGCCGGATGTCCGCTCAGAAACCGTTGAGGATGACAATTGACGAATTGTTTAGAAGAGTGGAACAATCGAATGTAGAAGTTAAAGCGGCACAAAAGGATGTGAACATTTCCAGACAACTAGAAAAGAACGCAAGGGCAAAGCGACTGCCCGACATCGGTCTGGAAGCAGGAGTAAATTATCTGGGGGATGCAACAATTCTGGAACGTGACTTTTCGAACACTACACGTTCGGCAATGCCCCATCTGGGCAACTTGCTTTCTCTTTCGCTCTATCAGCCTCTATACTCCGGAGGTGAGATAACGGCAGGAATACAGAAGACGAGATATCAGACGCAGATGGCATCTACCGACCTGAAGATTGTTACGGATAACATTAAAATGGAGGTGCTCGACTGCTATCTCAGTCTTCTGAAAAACCGCAACCTGCTGAGTGTGTACGACGAGAACATCAAGCTGACAAAACAACTGATTGAGGAGATGAAGGTGCGCTCTGAACAGGGGCTGGCACTGGCAAACGACGTTACGCGCTACGAACTGACCCTGTCGAACCTTACTTACGACAGAAGCACCGTGGCCAACGCCGTGGAGCATCTGAACTACAGTCTGCTGGTGTATCTCGGACTTGACGAAGACACGATGATAGAGCCATGGCTCGGCACGGACGAGATGAATCTGCCCGACCTTGGAGCAAGCCACTGGAGGCAGGAGGCCGAGATGTCGCCTAAGCTGAAACGGCTCGACCTGGCCTACTCGCAGGCTAAGACCGAAGAGAAGATTGTGCGCAGCCGCATGATGCCCATGATAGGACTGACGGCAGGCAACAGTCTCGAAGGCCCGATAACCAACTGCGCTCCCGTGAAGAACAACAACATTAACACATGGTGGGTGGGCGTGAAACTGTCGATGAACCTGTCGGCCTTCTACAAAGACAACACCTCGCTCAACGCCGCAAGGATGCAGACGGCAAAGCTGGTGGACAACCGCCAGGCCGAAAAGGAAACGATAGACCGAAAGGTGGACCAGATGTACAAATACTACACCGAGGCATGCCGTCAGGTGGAGACGCAGAAAAAGAACGTGGAACTGGCCAACGAGAACTACAGGATTGTGGAGCAGCGCTATTCGGCCGACCTGTCGCTGCTGACCGACATGCTCGACGCATCGACGTCAAAGCTCGACGCCGAGGTAAGACTGGTTAATGCACGCGTGAATGTGGTGTACTATTATTATCAACTAAAATATATTTCAGGAAACTTTTAAACATGAACCGCAAGACAAGACGAATGATCCAGAACATCGTGGTTCTGGCTGTGCTGGCAATAGGTATATGGTGGATATGTGTACAGTTTATAAAATTCAACGTTTCAACCTTCACTGACAACGCGCAGGTGCGCCGACACATCGTGCCGGTGAACGCACGCGTGCAGGGCTACATCAAAAAGGTGTGCGTTGAGGAATATTCCTTCGTGCATAAAGGCGACACGCTGGTGATACTCGAAGACAGAGAATACAGGCTGAAGCTGGCAGAAGCCGAAGCCGAACTGCAGAACGCCGTGTCGGGCAAGACGGTGATGAGCTCGGCGATAAGCACCACGGAAAGCAACATAGGCGTGAACGAGGCGTCGATACTGGGCACAAAAGCCGAACTGGAGAACGCCGAACGCGACCTGCAACGCTACTCGGTGCTGCTGAAAAACAAGGCTGTGACGCAGAAACAGTATGACGACGTGAAGACAAGATATGAAAGCACAAAGGCCGAATATGACATGCTGTGCAGACAGAAGCGCTCAACGTCGCTGACCAAGAACGAACAGACAAAGAAGCTGGGACAGCAGGACGCAAGCATAAAACTGGCCAAGGCGCGCAAGGACTATGCCGCACTGGACGTGTCGTACACCGTGATAACGGCACCTGCAGACGGATATACATCGAAGATAACGCTGCAGGAGGGACAGCTCGTGCAGCCCGGACAGACGCTGATGTCGGTGGTTGACGAAAACGACGTGTGGGTTGTGGCCAACTATAAGGAGACACAGACGGCAAAGATGAAGCCAGGCGACCGCGTGAGGATAACCGTAGACGCCATTCCGGGCATTGAATATGTGGGCGTGATAGAGGCCATGTCGAACGCCACGGGGGCACAATACTCCATAGTGCCGCAGGACAACGCCACGGGCAACTTTGTGAAAGTGGAACAGAGACTGCCGGTGAAGATACGCTTCACGAAGGAGAACAGCAAAGAGAACATAAGGCGGCTGCGTGCCGGCCTGAACGTTGAATGTGAAATGATCGACTGATAATGGCCAAGCTATATCATACGACAAACACCGTGATACGCACGCGGCAGCTCCTGATGTATAAAGACTGGGTGCCGCCACGGCTGCGCTTCTGGCTGTATATGGCGTTCGGCTTTCTGTATCAGTATGTGGGAAGCATCAACACGTCGTACTCAAACCAGATTGTAAGCGAGATAGCGCTGCTCAACGAGGACATACAGATGGCAGGCTACTGCACCCTGGGCGGCATAACGGTGTGCTTCCCGGTGATGTACAGGCTGAAATTCTATATGTACACGCGGCAGCTGTTTTTCGTTTCAGCCATCGGAATAATAATATGCAACGCCCTTACCATGTCGGTAACCGAGCCGTGGATGATATGGGGACTGGCCTTCATTGCGGGTTTCTGCAAGATGCTGGGCATGTTTGGCTGCACGAGCGTGTTCCGTCTATGCGTAACGCCGTCGCGCAACTATGCCGTGTTCTTCCCTGTTGTCTACATCATGGTGTGCGGCGGAACATATCTTTCTGGCATAACGACGGCATATCTTACATACTACGGCAACTGGCGACTGATGAACCTGTTTGTCATAGCGCTGATGATGATTCATTGCGGCATAGTATATTTCATGATGAAGCCCGACCATCGTCCGGGTCCGTTCCTGTCGCTAAAGGGTGTCGACTTCATAGGCCTTTTCCTCTGGAGCGCGTTCCTGATATCAGGCATGTGGCTGTTCACCTATGGCGAGCATTACGACTGGTGGACGAGCAGCACTATATGGCAGGCCACGGGCATAACGCTTGCGTTTTTTGCCGCAGCCCTGTGCCGGTCGAAGTTTCACGAGAAGCCGTATCTGCCGCTATCTATATTCAAGTTCAGGTCAGTGCAGCACCTCATGCTGCTTCTGCTCGGCGTTGGCATTCTTCAGGCTGCGCCCAAACTGTTGCAGTCGATATATCTGTCATCTGTGCTGAAATACGACTCGCTCAACACAATATCGCTCAACTGGCCCATACTCTACGGCGTGGTGGTAGGCTCGCTGCTGGCCTTTGCCACATTCGTAAAGTGGCACTGGGGATTCAAGAAATACTTTATTGTGGCGCTGGTGCTGCTCACCTTTTACGAAGTGTCGATGTATTTTCTCATCGACGGCGACACCAACAGAGAGGCTTTCTTCATCCCGCTGTTTGCCTTTGGCGTGTCTGAGGTGATGATAGGCTCGGCGTCTAACGTATATCTGTCGCAGTCGCTCCCCTTCTCTCACTTTTTCTTCGGCCTCAACTCCATAGGCTACATACGCTGCGGCATAGGAACAGCCTTAGGTTCGGCCACGGTGCAGCGCCTATACAACTGGTCGATATCAAAGAACAGCCTCAACGCGGCCGACAACATGGACGGCACGGTGATGCCGTTCGACCTGCCGTCGTGGAGCGACACGATGGCTGTGATATCCAAGCAGGCCGTGATGATATCCATAAAAGAGTGCTACGGCTACATGACGGCCATAGGCATACTGATGATGATGCTCATCATTATTCATCACTACCGCCTGCCCGTAATCCGCCTGCTGCCCCGAATGGCAGCCATACGCCAATGGATGAACACCGAGAAGACCAACGACCCGAAGGGCTCCGTTATTCCGAACAAAGCGGAAGAGGACGACGAGAATGAAGAAGATGACGCAGACTGCCTGGAAGATAAAAAAGAAAAGGAGAACTGACGGAAGACAGACATCACAAAAAACTTCACCTTTCGCCTGCTCCTCGGAATGAAGAGCAAACAGAAGCTAAAACATTAAGACGACATAAAAGTTGTAAAATTTTGAACAGTTAAGTATGTTTTATATATATTACTGTTCAAAATTTTACTATATTTGCAAAAACAAACAATGTTCTCAATATCCATGCTAATCTAAATAAGCATGCTTACCAGACATCTTGTTTGAGTAAACTTTATCCGTACATCATGAATAATGTTTTAGCAAAACTCGGCAACATACCGGTAACGTCCTCAATAATTGAATCACTATACCCACAATTAAAAGGAGGAAGCCAAAAAATAAGACAACTTGAGAAAAGCGGAGATATTATCCGCCTTAAGAGAGGACTGTACATATGTAATCCTGAGATATCAGACAGGCCTCTGTCTACCGAGCTTATCGCCAATCATCTTTACACCCCGTCATATGTATCTATGTCTTCTGCATTGCGTTACTATGGCCTCATACCTGAAATGGTTTACACTATGCAGTCAATGACGCTAAAACATTCACGTAGCTTTGACACTGCATTTGGACGGTTTGAATATACATACACCCCAAGAAAATCATTTTCAATAGGACTGTCGAGCATTGAAAAGGACGGATATGCGTTCGTGATGGCTACACCGGAAAAAGCACTATGTGACCTGATTGCCAACTCACCAAGCGTAAATCTAAGATCCATAAAAGATGCTGAAACGTATCTTGAAGAAGACATACGCATGGAGATGGACGACTTTTTAATGATGAACGTAAACATCTTTGAAGAATATGCCAAGACTGGCAAAAAGTCGGAATCAATAAGAACCTTAATAAAACTGCTAAACAATGACAAATGACATTTACGACAGTATGCTTTCGGCATACGACCTTTCTACCGAACAGAAGAAACGCAATGCCATATTTGAGGTTAACCAGCAAATAATACTTGCCGGTCTTTATAACGGAGGTTTCTTCAACGTGGCTGCGTTCTATGGCGGTACATGTCTTCGTATTTTCCATGGTCTTCAACGCTTTAGCGAAGACATGGACTTCTCTCTTTTGGCACCTGACGACGAATTTGATTTCAAGAAATATTTTCAGCCCATCATCGATGAATTTGCCGTTGTGGGAAGAAACGTGGAAATAAAGAAGAAAGACAAAAAGAGTTTCGGAAAGGTTGAATCGGCATTTCTAAAAGACAACACTGATATTTACGACATATCTTTCCGTACAGACAAATCGATAAAAATAAAAATTGAGGTTGACACACAGCCACCGCTGAAATTTGAAACTGAGCAAAAGTTGCTGTTGCAGCCACATTCATTTATGACACGCTGCTTTGTTTTGCCCGACCTGTTTGCAGGCAAAATGCATGCACTGGTGTACCGTGCCTGGAAAAATCGAGTAAAGGGACGCGACTGGTATGATTTTGAATGGTATGTACGCCATAATGTACCACTTGACTTCAAGCATCTGGCAGAACGCGTAAAGCAGTTTAATAATGAGGAAATTGACATGGATACATTTATCGCGTTGCTGAAAGAAAAATTATCAACTGCCAATATAAATCAGGTTAAAAATGACGTCCTGCCTTTTGTCAGGAATCCGAAAGAACTGGATATCTGGTCAAATGATTACTTTGTACAACTGGCAGATATGATAAAGATTATAAATGTGTAAGAAATAACAAAAACTCGATGATATGAAAGAAATAAGATGTCCTAAATGTCAGAGCGTGTTTCAGGTAGACGAGGCCGACTATGCTTCTATCGTCAGTCAGGTAAAGAACGCCGAGTTTAACGACAAACTCAACCGCAGACTTGAAGAAGTGAGGAAACAATATGCAGCAGAACTGAAGGCAGACGTGATGAAGTCGGAACAGACGTTCGGACAGCAGCTGTCGGCAAAGGATCTTGAAATAGGAGAAAAGAATACTGAGATAGAACGGCTGAAGGCGCAGATAGACAGCATGGCGCAGGCAAAGGCGCTTGAACTGGCTGAAGAGATGAGTAAGAAGGACCAGGAGATATCGGAACTGAAAGCTAAGATTGAGAGCACAGCACAGGCCAAGGCGCTTGAACTGGCCGGAGAGATGAACAAGAAAGACCAGGAGATATCCGAACTGAAAGCCAAGATTGAAAGCACAGCACAGGCCAAGGCGCTCGAACTGGCAGGAGAAATGAACAAGAAAGACCAGGAGATATCGGAGCTGAAGGCTAAGATTGAGAGCACGGCACAGGCCAAGGCACTCGAACTGGCCGGGGAGATGAACAAAAAGAATCAGGAGATATCCGAACTGAAGGCTAAGATTGAGAGCATGGTACAGACTAATGCGCTCGAGCTGGCCGGTGAGTTGGCAAAGAAGGACAAGGAGATTTCGGAACTGAAATCCACAATTTCACAGAGTAAGGATGCCTGTCATATAGCCGTACTTGAGGAACAGCAAAAGGCGCAGGACGCTCTGAAGGAGAAAGAAAACAAAATTGTTGAGCTTACGGGCATGGTGAACCAGCAGAAGAATGAGGCCGCACTGCGTGAGAACAACATAAAGGAAACTTATGAGATACAGCTGAAAAAGAAGCAGGAAGAGGTTGACTACTATAAAGACCTGAAGACAAGGATGTCGACAAAAATGGTCGGCGAGACGCTCGAAATACACTGCAGCACAGAGTTCAACCGCATGCGTCCGCTATTCCCCAACGCCTACTTTGAGAAAGACAACGACGCATCGGGCGGCAGCAAGGGCGACTTCATCTTCCGCGACTACGAAGACGGCTTTGAATATATCTCCATTATGTTTGAGATGAAGAACGAGATGGACCAGACTGCGACAAAGCATAAGAACGAGGACTTCCTGAAGAAACTCGACGAAGACCGCAGAGCCAAGAAATGCGAGTTTGCCGTACTTGTGTCGCTGCTCGAACCTGAAAGTGAGCTTTACAACACGGGCATCGTAGACATGTCGCACCGCTATCCGAAGATGTACGTCATCCGTCCGCAGTTCTTCATTCCGCTGATAACGCTGCTTGTACAGACGTCAAAGAAGAGCATAGAGTATCAGCGCCAACTGGCCATTGCGCGCAGCCAGTCGGTAGACGTAACCAACTTTGAGAGCCGCCTCAACGACTTCAAGGAGAAGTTTGCCAACAACTACCGCCTTGCGAGCGAGAAGTTCAAGACGGCAATCGACGAGATAGACAAGTCGATAACTCACCTGCAAAAGATAAAAGAGGCCCTCGTAGGCTCTGAGCGCAACCTCCGCCTTGCCAACGACAAGGCAGACGGCCTGACGATAAAGAAACTTACATACAACAACCCGACTATGAAAGAGAAATTTAAGGAAGCACGGGCTGTTGAGGAGGATGAGGACGAATAATACTCCTGAGTGACACACATCAGGCAAAAAAAACAATAAGCCCCGAAACATCATTATTTGAGCACATAAAAAGTCGTGACAATGATGTTTCGGGGCTTATTATTATGTCTAATACAGCCACCTAAAAAGCAGCTTAATATAAAAACGTCCGGCACAATTTATTTCAGCAAATTTACAAAATCCAATGCGTCGTCAGGCAAAAGATAAGTCAACTTACCATTGTCCCTTAATTCCATAAGCAGACGTCCCTGAAGATTTGGACCAACATATTTGTCATCAACCAATTTTACGCCCCAAGTATCTGCATACTTTTTACGGAATGTTGTCTGATCCTCAACTATATATCTGTTGCCGGTATCTTTAAGTTTTTCCCTGAAATCTGCATTTTGATCATACTTACATTGAAGACAGAACTTTATTGCGTCAACAATCATCTGTCCCCAATCGCTGCGCCTGTAAACTCTCTCCCATTTCTTTGCTTTCATCTTCGGATTGCCGGCACCATATATATCCAACAAAACATCCTTATCCTTAAACTTCATCATCTGGAAGAGCTGCTCAGCAGACTTAAATTCAACACCGTTGACTACTATTGGAGTCCGTCCGAAGTTACTTAATATGCCCCACTCTTCTTTAACTTTATGTATGGTTACACATTGCTCTTTCGGATAATCTTTGATAGAATAATACTGTGGATAGTATTTTTCTATGAATGGCGCTATGCTATAAAAACTCATATCTGCTATACTTCGTTGTTTAATTGAAAAACCGGGACGACAGTGTCTTGTATAAGATGTTTACTTGCATCCAGACAAACCCGGTCAATCCTTATTATCTCTATTTTGTTGACATTAAAAATCGCACGATTTGTACCAAGAGAAGGATTTCGCCACGAATATGGCCACACAATACAGTCGACACCGATTTTGTTATCCAAAAACTCGGCAGCGGCTTTCTCTCCGATAAAGTCATCATTCCCAGTAAGTGTGTTTGCCAGATATTTACGGAATAATTTCCCGTCAGCCTTAACCTTGTCAGGAATTTTCTCACCAAGCACATTTTCTGTACGCATAACAATCTTAGCATTAACAGGCTGCTTAAACATTATGTAATTATCATCCGTCAATGAAGGCACTGCCACGGTATAGACAAAGTTTTCACCTCCTGACTGTGCTTTTTGACCTGAATAATGGGCAGCAGAACTATATTTTGAAGTGACATACACACCATAACCGAACTTAATCTTTCCGCTTCCCTCCAAGACATGCTTCAAGTCAAACTCAGTAAAATAGTTATGTGAGCCATGATACATAATATCTGTGTTTTGCATATTATTTTTTTCCAGCCAATTTCAATTCATAAATATTAATTAGAAGCAAATATATAAATTTTTCAGAAAATATAAAAACTGTCTATCTGAATGTTGGATATTTTAAATCCCAGAACTTTCATATGTTGTCCTCATGACGCACCACAATACGCCATGAGGAAACACAATAATAACCGGCAGAAGCAACATATAAATAAAGAACAAAAAACATTGTTGCTTACCAACCGGTTATGACACGAAGCAAAAAGCTAAAATCCTATTCTTACCTTATTTGATTTTCCTATAACCTCGTTTTTACAATATTCCTCAATCTTAGCAAGATTGACATTATCTTCGCCATACAGGATTGAATCGACTACAGCTTTACGCGCCACATTTTCAATCTGACCACCAGAGAACTGATACTTACCTGCAAGAAACGCAGCAGAACTGTCATCAATAGTTGTCATTATAGTCTGCCATAATTTCTTTCTGGCCTTTTCTGTTGGCTTTGTAAACTCTATTTTATACAAGAAACGTCGTTCAAAAGCCTTGTCGAAATTTTTAACAAGGTTAGTAGTAGCAATGAGTATGCCGTCGAAATTCTCCATTTCCTGAAGTATGATGTTCTGAATAGAATTTTCCATTTTGTCAACAGAGTTTTTTGCATTGTCAATTCGAGAACTGATAATGGCATCTGCTTCGTTGAAAAGCAAAATCGGAATACGCTCAGAACGCTTGCACATCTCTTTGTAATTGTCAAAAACAGCCTTTATGTTTTTTTCACTTTGCCCAACCCACATAGAGCGCATCCGTGAGATATTAATCTGCATAATCTCTCTCCTGGTACATCTGGCTATCTGCTTAACGGCTTCAGTCTTTCCGGTTCCCGGCGCACCATAGAAAAGTATAGAAAATCCTCTGCTCATATTCTTCTCCTCAAGCCTTTGGCGAACAGTATTCAGATTCTTATCACTAAGCAGTCCGCACAGTCTGTCATATTGCTCAGAGACGGTATTATCGAATATCATCTGCTTTTCATTAATCGCGTCAGGCTTCAATATGTCCGTATGTTCGTCATTCACCTCGTCATAACATGCAATCTTTACGTTGTCAAGAAGAATTTTACGTGCCTTGTCAGTAAGCATGAACGTTCCGCGGTCTTTAAAGCCATTGCTCATTGAGAAATCTATCAGTCCAAGCTTCATCAGTTCATGACTTCCGTTCTGCAATGCCCTTAACTGACGGGCGCGTACAGACTCCTCGTCAAACAAATAAATAAAATTATCCAGCGCAACATTTTTTATGTTGCTGTTCATAAGACATCTTCCCATCTGTGACAATAAGAGGACAGATTCATCCTCCAAGATTAGCTTACGGAGCCCATCGACAAAACATATTTCTTTATTTTCATCATACAACTCGTTTATTTCAACAACAAGTTCTTCCGTGTCAATTTCTTCCATCTTGCGTAAACTGAGCAAATTATATACAAACGAAAACAGTTCATACAAATCAGAAGCCTTACGCGGTTTACATACATACGGCTCATTTGCCACCAAAGCGTCCATCACGCCGTCGTTTATCTTATAACCGTCAAACGGGCCATGTGCGCCGGATTTACGCAAGATACGTTTTTTCTCCAATTCGTCAATCTCCTTCTGATAGCACAATATCTTCAGATTTTTACATTTAAGTTCACTTGCGATATCGGCAAGAGTTATGCACGGATCATTGCTGAAATTAATATAAAGAGCCATTAGCACAGTCTGCATACTGTTTAGTTTCTGACGTTCGGCAACATATTGAATATACCTTTGTGCTCTTTTTATTGACGCCGCACTTAACGACTCACCTGCAACAATCTCCAATATTCTTTCAAGACAATTCATCATTGTCATATCTTTCTTTGGTATCGGCTTCAAGCGGGTTGCCTTACCCTTGCTCTTTGATGCTAATTCGGTTTCTGAATTGTATGTATGTCTCATTTTCTCAATATTTTTTGTTTGTAAATAGTACCTGTATGTTTTTGCTGAAGAAGACACGAGAACATATCTTGACGAGAAAAGATATGTAGATATAACGCCTTCGCACCGATGTATGCGAAAACGTTATATCTAAATTTAATCTTTATACGGGATCACTCTGAACACCGAGCAATAAGTGTTCGCTGTCTTCTGCATCATCGTAGACATTACCTTCCGTGTCTATATAGAATGTCTTTCCGTCACGGATAAATTTAATCGGCTCATCTATGTCGTCATGCTTTATGTCATCATATTCAGGACTTACATATACATCATTCTCAAAGGCATAAAGTCCTTTCTTATCATCTTTTCTAAACACAGCAAACTGATCTTCAAGTATCTGAATGTCATCATGCTCAACAGGGGCCACAATCTGTCCATTGGAATTTATCAAGCCCCAATAGTCGTCAGCCATTACAATAAAGCAGCCATAATATATCAACGGCGCAATCTCATGATACTCGCATGGAGCAAGCATTTCTCCGGAGCCGTCAGATTTTACCATTCCGAAGTTGCCATGATTAATAACAATATAAGGCATATTTTTCACGAAATAGCAATATGTGAATGCTATTTTATCAAACTTAGCCGGAACAAGAATTTCTCCCAATACATTTTTTACTCCTGCCTTACCATCCTCATAAAAGATAACATCTGACCAGTCGAAACCGTTTTTGTATTTTTCTGCTTCAGCCAGTGCTTCGTCTCTCAATTTCTCGTCTGTCAGTTTATCAGCCTTAGCCAGCATGTTGTTATACACGCTCAGAATCTCCGATGTCGCTTTAATATTTTTCATAACTTTTCGTTTTTATAGTTAATAATAATTTATAATCAATTTGTTTATTCTTTGTGTATGCCATTCTGTCATAACCTGATGATTACAACGTCATGCTTTCCGTTTTGAGAATAGTCTGGAAAAGAAAGATTCTTTCTGAATCATTTCCATGTTTGAGGTATCAGTATACTTATCTATATTCAGTCCATAAACAACATTCATGTATTTTGCAATAGTCCTGAATTCCTTACCATGACTCCACGTCGGGTTTACATTATTATAGTATAAGAAATAATGTATCATCTCGTGGGTCATTAGCGTCCGTAGTTGAGCATCTGTATATTTATACCTGTCGCTTATCATGATACAGGCAGATAGAATTACGTCATTATAATAGTCACATGTAAAAGAACCTACAGGATCTTTCTTATGCATAAAATCCAGCTGAGGACACGGCAACGTTCCACCGAAGAATCTGAAATTACATTCATCATACATGTCATACAGGTCAGGCAATGTCAGCACCTTTGCTGTTGCAGCCTTTGTCTTTGTAGTTTTTTGTCTATGTTTCATTGGCAATGCTTTTTAAGTTAAACATATTTATGTCAAAATAGGGGTGTTTCAAGTTTCAGTTTTTATTGTCGGATCTTTGTTGGCACCATTTTCATCACCAGCAAAAAGTAAGCCAATAGTTTCTCATACTTGATTTTTGTGCTACTACAGACAACGTCCCTTAGAAATTATCTGCTTTTTCATTCTTTAATGCATATCCTGAGGTCCAAATGTCATCTGGTTTCCTATAGCATCCTATCGAAACATTATCTCGTTTATTTTGTAAATATTGTTCCGCCATATCTTGTTCGTTTTGTTTTCATATTGCAAATTATACGGCAGTTATTTTTACTATCCAAAATAGGCTTAATAAATTTAACAACATTTTAAGATTTCTCAGCCAAATTAAAATATGTTTACCATTTTCCAACTTATTATATGGAATATCTGTCCCATATCATTTTTCTCGTTTTTCATGCAAATAACCGTATATCAACAATAAAATATTTGCATATAATTTATTCTTTAAGCACCAATAAATGCTTATATATTTTAGTTTAGTTTTTAATTCATAGCATGCCATTTTGGCATAACTTATATATAGGACGGCCATAAGCAGAAACACTTATGGCCATCCTCATATAATTTCAATTATAAAACTAGTCCATTAGGACGAGGGTTAAAACCATCTCTCAAGAAACAGTTTACGGTTTAATTTTGCGTTAAATTTAATACATGCAGTTTCAGGAAAATCCAAGCAAGCGAAACAATGCGCCTCATGGTCTAAACTGCAAATCGGATCGTTAGGACAATAACGTGCCCTCTCTACCCCACGATTTATCAGGTCTATGATCTTTCCGTTTTGTGTAAGTGATATCAAACCGCCATAACTGCCCTCGCTTCCGGCTATAGTATATATCAAAAAGCCACCTTTAGAATTATCATTGTCTATATATATTTTTTCTTTTAACGATGTCAGTGGATAACCACATTGAAATTCCATTTCTTTCATGACTATATGACAAAAAGTATGTACAAAAGTCTCATAATCGTCTGGCAGTATACTATTAAGATCTACTTCAAAAAGTACTCCTTCTCCATAAGATTCTACTGCAGGCATATATGTAGACATAATTGCTGCTTGCGGAGATCCATCGCCGAAAGGACATTTTGACATAGCCGTTTCGCCTTGACTTTCTGCTTGTAGACCTACATTATACCATTGCCTTGGTTCACCAAATTTACCCATACGTGTATATGACAGCAGCACCGAAGTTTCTTTTAGTTTTTCTATAGCACTTATTCGAGAAATAAATGGCATTGTTAGTTTCGGCCTTCTTTTTACAACAAGATCGTCCCTCACAATCATATTGTTAATAAAATTATCATCATTTGTCAGATACCTAAATTCATGTAAATCTAATTCATCCGTATTTTGGGCATTGATGTTAGCACCAGCCTCCATTGGTATATAGAGAGAACGTACAATTTCAGGGAAATACAAACTTTGACTTCCTCTAACAACCATTTTATAAGCATTATTGTCATTTATTATATAATTTCGTTCAATTTGTGAAAGATATATCCTTCCATTAGTATCTGCATTCTCGATAAATAAGTTTTGAAGTCCGTCTCCATCTCCTCTCCGAGATCTATAGCGCAAATTTCCTGCTGCATTCATAATGTTACCAACCTGCCATGCTCCGCCATTAGGATTATTATCCCATAATCTATCGAAAGGCACATCCTCCATATCGCCAGAAAGAGATGCCATGACAAAACGTATTTGCTGTAAAGGATAACGACTTATGTCTTTACCTTTATTTTTCTCATAACTACAATAATAACAAGATGGGGAATTTTTCCTGAATCCATTTTTTTTTGCATCTTTTTTAAACTTTTCATTCCAATGGAATTCCCATTCTGATAACTTATATAAACGTCTGCAATGTGGACAATAATACCATTCAGGAAAATACTTGGATGAAACAGTTGTTCCTACGTTTGCATTATTAGCATAATAAACAGAATTGCTTAAATCATTATCTGGTATAGGCACAAGTCTAGTAACATTAGGATATCCATGTGTACGAACATAACTAAGCAAACGGTTGTCCATTATTTCCATCGGATTGTTATTGATATGCTCAAAACATTTCCATTTATCATATGGTAAAATTATAAGAGAACCATTTGTATTGGTTTCTATTATACTGCCTACACCACCATAAGCAGAAATCAATTTATTTAATTGTATTTGTTCTAACTTTCTCATATTCAATAATTAACTTGTTTTATATTGATAAAAGCATCATTTGCTATATCCCTTAAAGATGTAGCACAATTAGCACCGACAGCAGCATTAGCTATTATATTAGATAAGCTTTGCCTCAATTCATCATCCATATTAAACCTATTTTCAAAAACACCCTTTATCATAGCATCAGCCAAAGCATCGTCTCCTAAGCCAGGAGCTTGTAATATATAATCTTTATAAATTTTTATCATGTTATTCAAAATATCATGCTTTATAGTTGAATATGTAAGCGGCGTTATGCTGAGCGGCTCAACTGATTTATAATAGGTTGCATGGAAAGACTTATAATTTTCAAAAAGAGAATGTTCACGAATGCGCAGTGGGTTAAGAAGATTTATTACTAGTCCATAAGTATTTCTTGCAACACGGCTTGACGACTGCACATACTCAGAAGTAGAACGAGGCTGACCAACCATCACCATCTGATTCCATCTGGATATGTCAATGCCCACAGATATCATATTGGAAGCAAACACTAAATCATTTCCTGACGCCACATTCAGATGTCCGTTATCATTAACATTCAATCCGACACAAGATTCGGCCTCAGTCAAGAAGCCTTTTATACGGTTCGATTCTATGCGACTGGTAAACTCCAATACCCTTTGGTCAAATCTGTTTTCTAACAAAGACAAAGACTTCGGTATCTGATAAAGATATTTATGAGCTCTGAAATTCTCAAAAACTTCTTGCGAAACACGACTGCGAGAACGGCCGAGGTCCTTAAGACTGTTAAAGTATAATACAGTTGTCCAATAATTATCGAGCAACTGGAGAAGTTTGCCATCTTTATTACAAACATTTATAACATTCTCATCATTTGTCCAGTCAAGGCCTCTGTCTTCAATCTCTTTTTTAAAGACCTTAATCCTTGATAAAAGCAGAAAAGCAGTAAGACGTATTTCTGCTATGTTTGAACTTGAATTTCCTGACGGCATCATTCCTATATGACGACGTGTGGCTCCGGGAACAATATGAGAAAAATAATTGTCATTGTAATTTAGTCCCTGAGGAGGGAATACAGCGACTTCGCGATTATACAAATTCTTAATCAAATTATTCGTATTACGGGTAGTTGCTGTAGAAGCAATAATCTTCGGCCTTCTGCCATTTCTTGATATTAACGCTTCAACAACAGATTCAAATAAACCTACAATAGACCCCAAAGCACCTACTAAAAGATGCAACTCATCTTGAATTATCAAATCTGGTGCATCAATTTCTTTATCAGGATTTAGCAGACATTGTGCATCGGGCCTGTTTAATTGAGCAAATTTATCAACTGTAGCAAACAGCAATGTAGGTTTTAGGTCATAAATATTTTCATCAATATAATATATTGGCAAGTGCTCACGATAAGAGCATCTTTGATTTATACACATCAGTGAGCCATTTTTCTTATAGCCATGACGTTTACAATTAGGCGACACAAGTCTACTACCACACCAGGGACAATAGCTTACAGGGAATGGATTTTCGTCGCGGCGTGTATTAGGTTGATTAAAGAATTTATTATATGTATAATTTTTTAAGTCTTCAACCTTATTTGGCGTAACACCTGATCCAACATATATACCAATTGAAATTTCTTGATTACCAAGTCCAAGATCATAATCGTTTTGACGCAAAAAATCAAGAGCACAGATTAAATATGAAGCTCTTTCAAACTGTTGAGACGTAAGCAAACGTAGAGTATAACGCATAATTACAGACACACCGCAGCCCTGTCCACGTCTGCGTCTGTGTACTATTGTCAATGCTGTCAGAGCAAGATAAGCCTCGGTTTTACCACCACCAGTAGGGAACCATATCAAATCTACAACATCATTATGATATCTGTCATTTATTTCAAAAGTAGACTTGACATTCATAAGCAAAAAGGCCAATTGGAAAGGACGATACTCCGGCTCAGGCATCTGAGCCGTATATTCTGCATTACGAAAATAATCTAATCTATCATAAATGTCAGGCTCGTTTGCATAGATATCTGCGTCACGGTTTTTTCTGAACAAAGGATGCCTTGCCACAACCATTTGGAGTAACATTGCGGTATTGGCTATCTTAAAACATTGAAGTGCTTCATTATTCTCACTCAAATAATCAATATTTTTTCTAAGCCTGGTGAGCAACTCTTCCTGTCTACTGAGAATTTTTTCTGTAACATTCTGATACTGTTCCTCATTTCTTGCCGCTTCCACCTGAGCATGCTGCCATGTACTATAACCTTCAACAAAATTTCTCAAGTAATCGATCATCTCATCATCATTCAGATTTGACCATATACTGACATTTCTCAAAGTACAAGCACTTCTTATATTATCGTTATTATATTCAGGTGCTATTTCATTAGAGAATTTTTCAACATCAACAGTAGGAGTAAATGTTGTGAACACTCTCTGACCATCATTATCCCATCCTATAGCACAATTTACGCCTTTACCATAATTGTGAACATTGCGATAGATAAATTCATTAATATTATTTTCTATATCATCAATATTTGTTATCGGCTCTACGTACGATTCTATTCTGCCTTCACCATTATGTGGAGTGACAACAATCTCAGGCTGATAAATTAAAGTATTCTGGCTTATAGATTTAACTAAGATCTTAACGAATTTCTTATCTCTGGCAGTAAATGTAGTCCAATACATTCTCATGTTTACGTCCAGATCTTCACTGCCGTTTTCGTTATCAAAATTTAATGTTCCATGATAGTCATGGTGATATCTCTTGTAATGCTCACCCAAAAGAATATTAATCATACTGGCCTCTACAGGATATTCTGTATTTGGTATACGCAATACATTTTGGGGTTCATGATTCTCCATAGCTTCTGACAATGATATAGTTCCATTCTCATCATCAATATTAAAACAATTAATGAATTCTTCAGGAAGGCCCTCCTCATTAAGCTGCTGTTGGAGAGCATTATTATTTCCAATATCTTCAATAGCCTGACGGATGGTTGCGCTAAAATGTCCTGTGCGGACTTTTACTTCCCTGACGGATTCATTCCAGTTCAAATGGCTATAAGTTCCATAACTGATGCTGACATCAACATTATTTGTGTCATTAGATACACAAATAATCAAACCTATATGAGACGACATTGGGTTATTACCCATATCCTGACTCTTATTTTCAACGCTGCCACCCAACAGTTTGCTCATACGGTCTTCTTGGTTAGTCATATCCACATTATTTGGGATAGCATCTCCATCTGGCTGGTTATCATCATTGACGTCATTATTATTACCCTGTTCATTGTCTTGGTTACCATTCTGACCATTGCCCTGATTACCATTCTGATTTCTGTTATCAGGCAATAAGACACCTAACGAATAAGCCAAGCGGGGGCTTTCAGATATAATTTCATTATGAGCATCCGGATCGCATACAATTAAATCCTTGGCATAACCCGGACCGAGCATTTTAAGTTTTAATTCCTCTTCAATGAGGTTTCTTGCTTCTTGTTCTGTCATATGCTTGTTCTTTATTTTATGGTTTTTGTTTTAAGGAAATTATTTTCAAGTTCATCCATTGTCGAACCTGTTCTATCTAAAAGGTCCTGCATAAAAGAAGGCAAATCTCCATCAGGATTAAGTTTATAATCAAGAAGAGCGCTTTTTAACTTTAATCCAAAATCTATATAATTAACCTGCATAAATTTACGTGCTGCTTTTACATATTTGGCCTCATCTTCAGTAAGCAAACCAGCACTGATTAATTTGCTCAGAATAATGTTAAGAGGTCTTTTCCTCATAAACATTGATCTTCCTTCAAGATGATTATTCAATACATTTCTTTTAATACCGACCTCCTGACATAATCTAGATATACCGTTTCTGTCTAATTTACTGACAAATGTTTTCAGTCTTTCTTGCCATAAATCAGAATAATATCGTATGTCTCTATCAATAGGTAAATTACAGTACGCACTAGCCAACTTGTTAAACAAGTCTGACTCTTCTGCGTTCTGAGAATAATACGTAATAGTTAAGCCGGACGGATTCTCAATAGCATTGAACGGCATGCGTCTTAAAGATTCATCAGGTTCATAAACCAATACGTCTCCATATATTATTTCCTTAGTTTTGTCTGTAAATTCAATTCTGTCAACACTATAAACTCGTCTGACAGAATAATTGACTGTTTCATCATTTTCAAAATAATCTTCAATTCTAAACGCAGCATCATCTGCAGTAACATTTTGTTCCTCCGGAATATCTTTGTAATATAGAGGATCTCTGCGAAGATTAAATGATGTTCTGTCCATAAGGCGACTTTCAACCTCGCTATAATATAGGGCCTTAACCCTTGCAAAGTTATGAAATCTCATCAATGTTGTTATTGGATTAACATATTGAGGATTATTCGTATGAGGAGGAGCGTCTATCACAATTATATTTCCTTCACCGCCTAAACCTTTAACTTGTCTGTATATGCTGTGATCAAGGTCAACAGCCTTAACTGCGCCTAATTCCGTTGCCTTCGCTAGCTTAGGATTTGAATCACTATTGTAGGTTAAACCACTCGCCCAGTCTTCCAATTCAGAAAAGACATCTTCATTATATATATTATCAAGAATTTTATCAAGGAATTTCGGGAAATATTCTTTAAAATTATTTAATCTTTTCCTTGAAAAATTTATGTCAGCAAATATTTTTCTTGACATATTATATATGTGCTTTGCATTATCATCCCCAATCTGATCTCTATATTTATCAAGTATATTTTTAAGACTTTGCATAGAGTCAGTAAGCCATGGGAAATCAATGGCTATAAACTCAGGATTAACATATTCAACGTTTCTATTTGCTGCGCAATAATCATGAATATCCTTGAATGTCAAGGTAACGGTCTGAGGATTTCTTTCCAACAAATACATTGGCGGCTGAGACCCGTAAACAATTAATTTTTGTATTGGTCCATAAGGGTGCAGTGCATTTAATAATTGCTGAATACGGCCAAAAGCTTTGTCACCTACAACTATTGCAATATCTGCAGATCTAGGAATTCTGCTGTTAGCATTTAACATATTCACAACTGGTAAGACATCTTCGCCGGCAAACTTATATTTTCCGTAATCAGGGCTACACACAATAAACCCCGTTGAATATCTTGCGTTTTCATTATCATATAAATTTAATATATTTATCTCATTGTTACATGACGTAAAACCTCTATTCAACTGTCCGGGAATGTCATTTAACCTGTATATTGCTTTAGCACTTTTTATTACTTCATTTTTTTTCTGTATATTATATCCACATAGCCCCTTCTTTGGCAAAGGCCTCCAGATAAACGTTAACGTAGTTTTATTATTGTTTCTTACCCCGTTCAAATAATAATATGGCTCGCCATCGTTTTCATCTGGTATAAGTAAGAATTTATCGTTTTCATTATACCATGTACCAGGATATGACAATTCACTCGGGTTAAGTCTGTCTTGCCTAAGTGCCAGACGTAACGCCAACGCAACAATATCACAAGTTTTTCTCCAATATTCATCCTGCTTCTTTACATTATTTGTATATTCTTCGGCAGGCATGTTAAAATATAAGACATGTTCCTCTGAATCATTCAAAAAATGTAACACCTCATAACAGATTCTTAAGTACAAAGGTGGATATCCATCTCTTATTATCCGATTATATAACCTATTGCCAAGATAGTTTTTTATGGTTTCTAATGTGACTTCATTCATGATTATTATACTATTTACGTTAATAAAATTAATTTATCAGATTAAGGCTATATTTTACAATCAGTAAAATCCTGATGTTTCAGAGCAGCTCTACGTAGCATTGAAGCAATATCTGAAGAGGTGTCTGCCAAAGTGATAACCAAAGTATCTATTGCCCTTGTCAGAGGCATCATTATCCATTGGAAAACTTGTTCCCATTTTAACCTGCAGACATCTCCAATAACATTTTCTTCAACAGACACTTCTTTGTATTTCAATTCCATTATTTCATCAATATTATAACATACAGTAACCCACCCTTCAAGACCTCGGCATGATTCATATTGAAAAATACGGCAACTGTCTATCAGCTCTTTCGGACTGCACGAAGCCAATGCTTTGGTATTTGTCCCGTCTATAAAATTAATTTTACCCGTATTTTTCCATAAATCAGCTTTTATAAAATGATTGTCTTTTACCTGAGCCGGTGAAACAAGAACGAGGATGTCATAATTAGAGCACTCTGCATCCTTACATGTCTGTTCCAACATTGTATGCAAATCTGTTGTATAATGAGGAGCAATGATAACCTTACCGCCTTCAAGACCTTGTGCCGGTTCAAATCCTGCACATGTGTCTGAAATGCCCATTTCTTCTGTCAGACTTTTTAAGAAACTGACAATATTGGCTTTTTGGCGAAGGCCTTGTTTAAGTTTTATATTAGGTACGCCCCATCTTGCAGCTGTATTCCGTCTGATTTTCTGTAAGGCACTTTTTGCAACAATAATACGTTCTTTACCATACACACATTCTAGAAAATCTTTTTCATCGGGAGTACAATCTTGAGCTTCATCCAAGAATATGAAGTCATCAATGTCATCTGCATATTTTGTTCTCAGCGGTTTTTTATTATTTTGTTCATAAAGACAATGTATATATTCAATTATCTTGTTCGATTGATTAGACTTTTTCCATCCCAAATAAGATGCAAGCGAATAAAGATAAGAATGAAGCGTAGATATTGTCAGATTACTCCTTGCATCAGGTGAAGATGGAATAAAGCTGACCAAACGCTGCAAATCCATTGTAAGCGCGTTGTTATATGTCAACAATGCACAGCTATACCCATCAGCCGCACGTTTTAATGCAGTCTGAAGCAACAAGAATGTCTTACCTGTTCCGGCTTTTCCGTCTATACAATTAAAATCATTGTTATTTATTATTGCCTTTGCGTCATTTTCAAGCAAGCCTGAAACAAGATGTTCTGTTTTAACCCTAAGCGTAGCTGGCGCTACAGGGCGTTCCTGAATAAAATCATTTACAAGCAGAGAAAGATCTTCTTTATGTTCTTCTTTCCTTTTCATCAAAGCATCAAGTTTACCATGAAACAAGCTTTGTCCTGATTTTATTATTTGCTTAATAATGTCTCCAAAGCAAAAAGAAGAAAGCAGGACAGGAGATGTCGTATTCCATCCCTTTGATTCCCAAATATCAAGAGAAACAGATTTTAGCCAAAGAATATTTGATATGAAAATCGAATAGTCATGATGTTTACAGTAATTTAAGATTGTGTATTTCTGATTTCTATTTTGCTCTGAAGCATTTTTACGTTCATTCGTACTTGGATAGTTAACATAAATATTTGTCGAGGTAGCATATACATCATCAACCGTCTGTTCTTTAAGTTCGATTGCCGTACAAAAACTTCTGACATCAATTTCGTTATCATCAATAATCAGATGACAATCATGCAAATCTGCAACTAACAGAATATCTATATCCGAAACTCTTCCAAAAGGAATATTTACTCCTGATAAAATATCTATAGTTCCTTTTGCAGCAGATGGAATTGTTTTACTTATCATCTCGCTCAACAATTTAGCTGCATCAGCTTCACTGCATTTACCACTCAAAGGATAAAGATTTATTTGTAGTTGGTTGTCATTCATAGCTTTTAGTTTTCTTGAAAGCAAAGTTAATGGTTTTTCTTGAAACTATAAAACGTTTCTTATCTTTTTGTAAAAATTTAGTAAACTATTAGCAGGCTCCGAGCGCTGTGGCGTACTAAATAAATTGTCAATTCTCTCCAATAAAAGAAAGTATGTCAGTACACCGCAATTGACTAAAATTAGTGTCCCGGTAACGAATAAAAAACGGGCCACTTTTTAACCGAAAGTGGCCCACTTACGATGCGTAAACGATAGGTTAATGATTTAAAACCTAAACACTGTTATTTGCTTACACATTTGCTTGCAAAAACATTTTTCCTGCTTATCTTTTAACCATAAGCGCATGTTTTCCTTTCGATTTTCAGCACTTAAAATCTGATATGCCAAAGACGGTGCAGACATTATACGCCTAAAGCAGCAAAACAGACATATAACATTTTACATTTTTATCAAAGCTACGACAATCAACCTTCCCTACCCTCTCTGTTTCTGTTTGAACAGCTGAAGAGGTTTGCCGTAGTTGAGCATGCGCCAAATCCACTCTAAGGGGCCGAAAAGACAGTAATGGAGCCACAGACGGCTTAGCAACATCTGAAGGACAAATACGGCAAGGGCTATAATCTCTGTAAGCGAAAGGCCCACGCCGGCACCAAGGCCGAAGCCTATGCCGTAGAAAAGGAACATGCCTGCTATAGACTGACAGATGTAATTGGTCAAAGCCATGCGGCCGGGAGCGGCAAGGGCGCGCCATACCGCCGAACGGCTGCTGCGGAGATAATGCAGGCAGAGGGACGACATATAGGCGAAGCCGAGCGGATAGACGCTGACGGCGTAAAGCAATGAGTGGGCAGCGTTGCCAAAAGGATGACCGCCAACGGCGCTCCATGCATAGACAACAGACAAAGGAAGACCGACGCTGAAGCCTATAACCGACACGCGGCGCAGCAGGTGCCTGTGGGCTGAAAGGTCGGCGTATATCTTCTGACGCCCGATGTAATAGCCTATCAGAAACAGGCCAAGGACCTTAAAGTAGCGGTTTCCGTCGACAAACTCCTGCACTCTCACCAACGCTCCCTGAATAAGAAACTGGAACACCTGAGCATAACTGTCGGCATCGCGCAGCCAATAGCCGAAGTTTTCTTCTGTTATGCCGTACTTGCGGCAGTAATGCCATTGAGCCTCAACGGCAGGAGCCGAGAGACTTACGCCGAAGATCTGTGTCAGTGTGTCGACAGCCACGGGCAGCAAAAGGAAGAAGGCAGCCCACGAAAGCATCTTCCGGTTGCTCACGTTTCTGAACAACGGCAGCACCATTCCCATAAGGGCATAAAGCATAAGTATGTCGCCGCTCCAGATGAACATAAGATGCAGGAATCCTATAGCAAGCAACACGGCCATGCGTCTGTAGAACAGTCTGAAAGCCCCGTTGCCTTTCTGTTCGGCATGACTTATTATTATCGAGAAGCCCATGCCGAAGAGCAGCGAGAACAGGGTGTAGAACTTGCCGTCGATGAACACATACTGCAAGAATCGCACAATCCTGTCCACACCGGCTGAAGGCATTGACGCCGCAACGTCGGCCGGCTGAAACGTATAGAGCGAAAATTCGGGATAGTTGGCAAGGCAGATGCCAAGCAAGGCGAAGCCTCTAAGTGCGTCGAGAATGACATAGCGTTCCGACGGCTTTACTGGGGAATAGTTGGTTTTGGACATGGATATATTTTTTAGGAGTTAAGGAGTTATGAAGTTAAGGAGAAGTTCCTTGAGCATAGCGAAAAAAGACGTATGCCTTGAGGAGTATTGTCATTTGGAGTTAAAGTAGTTAAAGAAGTTATCGCCAACAAGTTGGCTAGGAGTTAGAGCCATATGCTTTGTGAATCCTTATCCAGGGATAGACACAAGACATTTGGATTTTTCACTCTTCACTTTTCACTGTTCACTTTCGTATGGCGCTGTTTAATTTTTACTTTTTAATTTTTAATTACGCATCGCGCTCCCCGCCTGCTCTTCACTTTCACAAGGCAAATCATAATTAGCTAACGCTGAACTTTGTTTCTCCATTCTCAACTCTCAATTCTCAATTTACTTTCTGTTCACCATCATCACGCTTATCATTATCACGGCAAGACCGGCGAGCTGTATCAACGTTACGTCCTCATGACCAAGGCCGGCACCGATGACTACGGCAACAACGGGATTGACGTAAGCATGAGTGGCAACTTCGGTGGCAGGACGCACACGCAACAGCCAGATGTATGCCGTGTATGCCATCATTGAACCGAAGACTATAAGATAGGCCAACGAAAGCCATGATACGACTGATACTGCGGAAAGCTGCAAACTGCTGAAATCGCCCGACAATCCTGCGCACAAGGCAAACACGACGCCCGCACCAAGCATCTGCCAAGCCGACGACGACAGTCCGCCGTCATCATTGCCGCGGATGTGATATTTTGAATAGAGCGTGCCGCATGCCCACGATATGCATCCGCCTATAAGCAGAAGCACGCCATACTCATAATGACTGCCGCCGGGACGCTGCATGTTGAGCTGTTCGAGATAGAGCATGGCCACACCAAGAAAGCCAAGCACGATGCCTGCCACGGTGGAGACACTTCTTAAATTGCGACGCCACTGCGGTACATCGAGCAGCATTATCCACAAAGCCGTAGACGAAGCCATTATTGCGACAAGACTGCTGCTGACATAGCGCTGGGCAAACATGATTACGCCCTGGTCGACAAACAGAAGAATGATGCCGCACACGGCCGACTTAAAGATAAGTCCACGGCGCAACAGCCGCTCGCCACGCAACCGGCATACAGCAAGCAAGGCCAGACCTGCCACGGCGAAGCGCACCGTGCCGAGCACGAACGGCGGAAAGTCGTGAAGACAAACCCCGATGAAATAATATGTGGAGCCCCATACAACGTATATGAGGAAATAGGCTGCAGCTACCGTAAGGCGGCCGAGTGGCTGTGGCATAGGCAGTTTGTTTGGTAAATAGTAATAATTGTCAGGCCGAAAGCAGCGCACCAGCCCTTTGGCCGGCACGTTGCCCTATATACGTCAGCACCATAAGCAATGATGTCAGCCTCTGGTCTTTATCTCGCAGTTGGCTGGTGCCTTGATGTTCTCGTCTATAGTTACCGAACCTATTGAGTCGGCCACAATAACGCCCGACATCGGATTCTTGATGTTGGTGATGGCTCCGCGTATGTCGGCATTAAGCGTAGAATACTCGAAGGCCCTGTCGCACTCACTGTCGAACGTGCAGTTTTCCAACACCAGGTCGTGAGCATAGCACAGCGGCTGCTCGCCTGAGATATGGCAGTTTACAAGGCGCAGGTTGCGCGAGTGCCATCCAAGATACTCGCCGTTAAGCTCTGAGTCGTAGATAGTAACGTTCTCCACCTCCCAGAAGGCATCCTTCGTGGTTATCTTGGCGTTGTGTATCTCTACGTTCTTTACATACTGGAACACGTATTTGCTGTCGCTCTCAAAGCCGTCTATGCGTATGTCGTTGCTGAACATGAAGGGATAAGTGCCGCCGTGCAGCTTCAGGTTCTTCACGTTGATGCGGTTGCAGCGCCAGAAAATCTCGTCGGCGTCATTTATCTCAACGTTCTCGATGTCGATGTCGTTCATCTCGCGGAACATCTTCGGCGCGTCTATCACGGTGTTCTTCATCGTCAAATGGTCTGAATACCACAATGCAGAACGTCCGCCTACGGCAAAATAGCAGTTGTCTATCGTGAATCCGTGGACATGCCAGAACGGATAGTTGCCTTCAAAACGGCAGTTGGTTGCCACAATGTTGCTGCATTCCTTTATGGCCGACTCGCCTTCGCGTATGGTTACGTTGTTGATGTGCAGGTCGTGCGACGCGAACAACGGGCGTTCGCCGCCAAATTCGGTGTTCTCAATCAGTTTCATAATATGTAATCTTTTTATAATTTATTTTTTCGTTGTCAGTAGAGCTGCGGAGCATTTCTTGCGCGTCCGCCTTTAACAGACTATCGTCAGCAACGATATTTCTGTTGTTTTTTCTTTTGCAAAAATACGTATAATCAGATAAAAAAGCTGTATCTAATTTACTGATTAGATGAAACAATTCACAGAAAATATGATTTGCTCAAATTAATTAACCGCCAATATCGGGCTTTTCGGCACAAAATGATGACACAGAAACATTGGGCGGAGCTACCTGATTACCCCGAAACAACAGTTTATACTTACACATGAAAGCAGCTGAATAATAACAAAAAAGGTTGGCATCAACGGCAAAACGGCCGACGGCATCAATGGTTTTTCAGCGCAAATCTGACTCTTCAATACATCTAACCACCGCAAGATCAGCCTCAGCCCAGTCGACTGAGCGCAACTCTTTAGCGCCGAGCCACACATAGTCTATATGCTCCGAAAGAACGAACCCGTCTGACAGCGGCTCGCAGAGGTATACATAGAGCGTTATCGAAAAGTCGGGATAATCATGACGGGCAGCCACAATCAGGTTGCCTACAGATATGTCATAATCAAGTTCCTCGGCAAGTTCGCGTCTCAAAGCCTCCTGCGGCGTTTCGCCGGGCTCAATCTTTCCGCCCGGAAACTCGTATTTGTAGCTTGTATAACTGTATTTTGTGCGGCCCTTTTTCACGCAGAAATATTTTCCGTCCTTGCGTATTACAGCTGCCACCACATTATAATGTTTAGCGTTCATATTCAGCCTTTCTCCTTTTCTTGTTTCTTATATACTGCCGCAAACGGTCATTCGCCCTGCCCTTCTACCGCTTTACGTCTCTCTGCCAGTTCGGCCTGCATCTTCTCGTTGAAACGCTTTGTTATGGGATAAAACACTACCGACGCCAAAGCTATGCCGAACACTACAGCCGGCACTATGCTCGACACGAGGCGTATGCCCTCAACAGCCCCGCTGCTCTGCATGGCTGTGCCGCCCGACACGTAGCCGAATGCCGACAGCAGTATGCCCGACAAGGCTCCGCCAAAGCCGAGCCCTATCTTCAGTGCAAACATTATGCCCGAGAAACAGAAGCCCGTTGCGCGCCGGCGGTTGAGATATTCCATATAGTCGGCCACATCTGCCACCATTGCCCACATAAGAGGTATCGTCGGGGCATAGGCCAGGCTCTTCAATACACACAGCAGATAAACAAGCACAACGTCATCGGGCGAAGGCAGATAGAACAGAGCCTGAAACAATACGGTGAGCGACAGGCACACTATATATACGGTCTTCTTGCCCAACTTGCCGGCAAGCCATCCCGAAAGGAACACCACGCCTACAAACTGCATTATGGCGTTGAGTATGTTAAACAGCGAGAAGCCTGCCGAATAAGCCTCACGCTCGGTGCCGGCAAGTCCGAAGTTATGCAGAAACTCATAAAGCGAGCGCTGGTCGAGATAGCTTTGGAAATAGAAATTCATCGACGAGCCGAACATCGCCAGCGAAGTATATACGGCAAGACACAGCACAAACATTACGCGCCACGACACGTTGCCGAAGGTTTCCTTTACGTCTTCCTTAACGCTTGCCTTCTGTTGCGGCGGCTGGGCTATGCGCTCTCTGGTGGTGAAGAATGTTATGAGCAGACAGATAAAGGCGATGAAGGCAAACAGCAGAATGGTGCGGCTCCATCCGCGACTCGCATCCGAGCCGCCAAGGCGGTCAATCAGCGGCAGCGTAAAGCCCTGCACGGCAAACTGGGCTATGGTGCTTGCCACAAACCTCACCGTGTTGATGCTTGTGCGCTCCTTTATGTTGGCCGTCATCACTCCGCCGAGCGAGGCGTAAGGCGTATTGTTGAACGAATACATCATCAGCAGAAGCACATACGACACGGCGGCATAAACGGCCAGCAGCGTCTTGTCCTGTATGTCGGGCCTGTGGAAGGCAAGGATGTAGAACAGGCAGAACGGCAGGGCCGACGCCAGTATCCACGGACGATATTTGCCCCAGCGCGTGCTGGTGCGGTCGGTTAGTATGCCCACTATCGGGTCGGCAAATGCACTCACCATAGGCGCCACAAGCAACACCGAGCCAGCAATGGCTCCGTTGAGTCCGAACACGTCCGTGTAGAACTTCAGCTGATATATCATTATCATCTGAAACACCAGATTGGCAGCCAGGTCGCCCAATGAATAGCCGACCTTCTCGCCGAAAGAAATCTTACCGTTATATGAACTATCTGCTGACATCGTTCTTATCTAGCTTTTCGTTTACATGGCGTATGCCTCTGCCAGGCTCATGCCCATTGCTACGGCTCATAACCATGAGGCCTGCACAACGCCCCTCTCAGGGCCATGTTATTAGCAGGAACAAAAGTAATAAAAATTCCTGACAGGAATAACAAAACAGCGAAATAATACAATAAATTATATTGCCGTCAGCAATTCAAATTCCGTCCGTTATATCTTTATCCCTTTCTTTCGTCCATTTTCAGTGCCACGTTCAAAATTCTGTCGTAGCCATACATATAGTCTGTGGCATAAACGGGAATTGCGATGTCGGGCTTAATGCCTCTTGCGTGATGCAGTTCCCCGTCCATGCAGCGCATTAGCATCCCTGTCATTGAGAAAGGAAACAGAGGATATCAAATAGCAAAACAGAAATATAATGTTTCCGCCCAAAAACTTTTTATGACATTCTTCTGAATCTATTAATTAAGGCAACCAATATCAGCAGGCAGAATATGGCGATAATGATGAATCTGGTCTGATTCATTATGTCGGCATAGAAACTGCTGCCGGGGCTTATATAATCTATGACGCATGATGCAGAATTGTTTACCAGGTGCATGCCGAAGCACACCATAACGTTGCGAGTTTTATAATAAACCCAGCCTAAAAGTATTCCGCTTATGAACGTGCCGATAATCAGACTTGGATAGAAATGCAGTATTGCGAACATAAAGGCAGAAATCAGAATACCTATCCACGGATTTGTCTTCCATTGAAGCAGTTTTTCCTCTATACCTCCGCGAAACGCTATCTCCTCTGCCAGCGGAGCAAGTATGCTGATGCCTATTATACTTGCAAAAGAGAGCTGTCCGTCAGCTGCAACGGCTTCGCTATAGTCGTTAAGGTTTAGGGCCGAAACAAAAAGGTTGAGCGGCAATATTGAGACCAACATCATCAGCATTGCCATCAGATAGACTGATGCCGGAGAGTTATCTGAGCCATGCTGACCGAAAGACGGCAACTTCACATATTTTCTCTTTATAAAGAGTGCGGCGATAAACAGATTGCTCAGAATCAGCGTGGCGCTGTCCATACTGCCCGACTGCATGACATCCTCTATCGGCATGTTGTTGTTGAGTACGTAATTCTCAAAAATCCAGCCGGCTACATAAACAATGGCCGGTACAAGTATCAATACGCCAAGAATGTATAACGCGTAATATGTTATGGCGACAAATGGTTTTGGCATTGTTTCCATCATAATTTATAAGTTTTTATAAGTTCTCCATATTTTATTTAAGGCATCGGCCTGAGTATTTTACGATTGTTGCCAGCCGACATCATGTCTGCAAATTTATAAAATTATTCGTATTGCCGCCCGTTAATCTGAAAAAATATATAGGTCATAGAGAAAAACAACACCTTTACCGATTCCGAAGCAGATTAATTCTTATTTTTTTGCGTTTATCTTTTTATTTCATAATTTATATGTATCTTTGCCGCCGGATATGACACAACGCTCACGAACGCTGACAAGAGCATGCGCTGCCATGCTGCTTACCGTGTTTATGGCTTATTATGCCATAATCTCGGTGTATGCCCACGTGCATGTGGTCAACGGCGTGATGGTGGTTCACTCACATCCCTTTAAAGACAAGCACAGCCACCCTACGGGGCAGACGCTCGTGCTGCATCACCTCACACATTTTAATTCGCTCGAAGCCGGACCTGCAGCCGAGATTGAGGCGCCCGACGTGAAGTTTATTCACACAAGCTACAGCGAATATGCAGTGGCACACGCCACGCCCGACTACAATTCGGGCATATATCTGCGCGCGCCCCCCGTTTCTTCATTTTCATAAATCATTTTATCCTGAAATCGGCCGTTGGCATTCGGTTGGATTTTTGTTTTGCATTGGGCTGACTGACGTATGACTTTTTGCCGGCATGGTGAACTATGCCTGCGAAAAAGCAGACGGCATGACGGCAACAAGAAAACGAAAATACGGCCGGTAAGGTTATATCCTATGGCACTAATAACCTCCAAGCGACCCGATGACCGATCAGGGTTTATCTCAACATTATTATTTATGCTGTGACGACGCAGGCATGCCGTGCCGTCATGGCCGGATATTACGCATTTTTTAAGAAATAAATGAAGAAACTAATATTACTTTTTCTGGCGGGCCTGCTGTGCCCGCTGGCAGGGATGGCCCATCCCGTTGAACCAAGTACGGTGAAAGAGGGCAACATCATAACAGGACACGTCATTGAGAAAGGAACAGAGGAAAACCTGGCCTATGCCACGGTGCTGATTGTGGAAAACGGCATGGGCACCGTTACGGGCGACGACGGCCACTTCCGCCTTAAGAATGTGCCGGCAGGCAAATACACGCTGAAGGTGCAGCTCATGGGCTATGCCTCGCAGACCAAGACCGTTGTGGTGAGCAACGAATATACCGTTGACCTGCACTTCGTGATGGAGAAAGAGGACATCATGATGGACGAGGTGGTGGTGTCGGCCAACAGAAACGAGACTAACAGAAGGGTGGCTCCGGTGGTGGTGAACGTGATGAACAGCAAGCTGTTTGAGACGGTCAACTCTACCGACCTTGCCAAGTCGCTCAGCTACCAGTCAGGACTGCGCGTGGAGAACAACTGCCAGAACTGCGGCTTTCCGCAGGTAAGGATCAACGGTCTTGAGGGTCCTTACTCGCAGCTGCTCATCAACAGTCGCCCCGTGATGAGTGCGCTGTCGGGCGTGTATGGTCTCGAACAGATACCCGTCAGCATGATCGAGCGCGTAGAGGTGGTGCGCGGCGGAGGCTCGGCGCTGTTTGGCGCCAACGCCGTGGGCGGCACCATCAACATAATAACCAAGGACCCGATAAACAACTCGTTCCAGGTAAACTCTACGATGTCGAACCTCGGCGGCAAGACATGGGAGCAGTATTTCGGCGCCAACGCCTCGCTCGTGTCGAAGGACCGCACCTACGGCGTGGCATTCTATCAGGCTTACAGAAACCGCAACCCTTATGATGCCGACGGCGACGGCTTCTCCGAGCTGGGCAAGCTCAACATGAACACCTTCGGACTGAGAGGATATTACCGCCCCACGCAGTTCAGCCGCCTGAGCATCGAGTATCACACCACCAACGAATTCCGCCGCGGAGGCAATAAGTTTGACCTGCAGCCGCACGAAACCGACATAACCGAGCAGACACGCCACGTGATAAACAGCGGCGGACTGACCTACGACATATTCATGAACGAATACAAGCACAAGCTGTCGCTGTACGGCTCGGTGCAGCATACCGACCGCAACAGCTACTACGGCGCGGGCATGGACGCCAACGCATACGGCACTACCGACGACCTTACGGCCGTGGGCGGAGCCATGTACTCTGGCAACTTCGACCGCCTGCTGTTCTCGCCTGCCACGCTGACGGGTGGCTTTGAATATCAGTTTAACGGACTTCACGACGTGATGACTGGCTACGGCCGCGACCTGAAACAGTATGTGAGGATTGCCGGGGCGTACCTGCAGAACGAATGGAAGATGAGATATCTGACGCTGCTTGCCGGATTCAGGCTCGACAAGCACAACCTCGTGGACAACGTGATATTCAGTCCGCGCGTCAACCTGCTGTGGAAACCCACCGACAGGCTGCAGGGCCGTCTGACATGGTCTACCGGATTCAGGGCGCCGCAGGCTTACGACGAAGACCTGCACGTGGCTGCCGTGGGCGGCGAGGCGATGATGATAAAGCTGGCAGACGGACTGAAGCCCGAACGCTCAAACAGCTTCAGCGGCTCGGTCGACTGGGCTTTCAATCTGGGACACTTCAGCTCTAACCTGCTCATAGAGGGCTTCTACACCATGCTCAATGACGTGTTCTATCTCGAAGAGACAGGATTCGACGAGACCACGGGCACCAAGATACAGGAGCGCCGCAACGGCCACGGGGCAAGAGTGTACGGAGCCAACATCGACTATAAGATAGCTCACGGCAAGGAGGCGCAGCTGCAGCTGGGCTTCACCGTGCAGCAGAGCCGCTACACCGAGGCGCTGGCATGGAGCAGCGACCCCGACGTGGCGCCTACAAAGCGCATGACGCGCACGCCCGACTGCTACGGCTACTTCACCTTCACGTCGGCTCCGCTCAAAAACTTCGACTTCTCTGTGTCGGGTGTCTACACGGGCAGCATGCTCGTGCCCCACTTCGCGGGATACATAGAGAAAGACAGAATGGAGAAGACGCCCGACTTCATGGACCTGAACCTGAAACTCAACTACACCTTCGTGCTGAACGACCATCTGAAACTGCAGTTCAACGGCGGCGTGAACAACATATTCAACGCCTTTCAGAAGGACCTTGACAAGGGTGCCGACCGCGACTCAAAATATTTCTATGGCCCCACTCAGCCGCGCACGCTGTTCATAGGCGTCAAGATATTCAACTGACACTAACGGCCATAATTATCGGCCGCAACCATGCCCTGCCCCGCTACACACTGCATCTGCCGCAACAGTCATGCGGCAATGGTGCATGTGCAGCGGGGCATTTCGTCTGCACAAGCCAGACTGATGACAACGAAACGGAACAGAAACGCCAGCTCCACAGAAGAAAAGTCTTTACATTTTTCATGTACAGAGTTTTCTTTAAAATAGGAAACGGACTTATAACGGATGTTAAAGAAACAGACAATCAAGTCTTCGGGATTTAACTTTGATTTACAATTAACGCCGTCTGACACCCCCAGACCAATGGTTTTAATGCCCTTAATCAGGCTTTTTAGAGACACAAGTCTATGACTTACGAGGCAAAAACCTATTGTTTTTCACCCGTAAGTGGCCGAGTTATATTTTTTAACATTCACGCCCCGACGTCTCTATCGGCATAAATCACACTATATCAACAACTTAACAAAATCATGAAATTTCAGCGTTTTTCCGTCCGAAAGCCGTGTCTGCGCTGACGGAGACCATTCTGAGAGCGTCAAAATCAAAAAGTTTTCTGTCTGCCAAGTTCTCAATAGGCAATAAAATTGAGGCGAGTAAATCCCGCTAAAATTCATCTCGATTTACTGTTTGAAACTAGATTTAAAAAGTATATATTTAGGCTTAATTTATTCTCTTGAGAGGCCGAATTTATTCTAACCATTTCATTTCTAAAACACAAGGGAAAAGTAATATAAATTGCTGACGCCAATCTAATGTTTTACATAAGTTGTTATAGAATGTCGATTAAGATGGCAGAATATAGAACTGATGTATTATTTATCAAATATTTATCAGATTTTTTGGAAAAAATTGTGAGAATAAGGAAAATATAGTATTTTTGCATCAACATACTTACCCCGCTTCCCATTAGAACAGCGCGCTCAGGGTAAGTTTTTTTATTATATTAGATATGTCGAAGCAAATATATAACCAACCACAGATTTCGGTAAGTGAGCAGATTCAGCTATTAAAATCAGAAGGTCTGTCTTTCAAAGACGAAAAGCGTGCATTTCATTTGTTGCAGAATATCAGTATGTTTAGGATGAAAAGCTATCTCAAACCATTCAGACAGCACGAAAGTCATCAGTTTAAAATCGGCTCTACTTTTGAGGAAGCATACAATATTTACAAGTTCGATTCTGAACTTAGGAAGATGGTTTGCTCGGAACTGGAGAAGATAGAGGTGTCTGTTCGGACGCAGTTGTCATTGATTATGAGTGATGCAGCCGGTATATATTGGTTTAAGGATTCTGCGAATTTCCGTGATGCGAACCGTCATTCTTCCTTACTGAAAAGTTTGGATGAAGAACTTCACCGCAGTGATGATGATGCCATTGTTGCCTTTCAACAGAACTATTCTAACAAATTTCCTCCGAGTTGGATGACCTTTGAAGTCAGCTCCTTTGGTACACTCTCCATGATGTACAGATGGCTCAATGCCGGTCTGTCGAGACGCCAGGTGGCAAAGTTCTATGGTCTGTCAGATACTGTAATGGAATCATGGCTGCACTCCATCGTCTATGTTCGCAATATCTGTGCACATCATAGCCGTTTATGGAATCGCAGACTTAGCATCAATGCCATAGTGCCAAGACGCACCAATCTAACTTTTATTCCAATCCCGAGTGATACCAAGAAAGTATATTACGTGCTTTCAATCATACTGTACTTCTTACAAACAGTAAATCCCAATACTACTTTTCCTGCCCGTTTTAAGGCATTGCTTAATAAATATCCTTCTATTGATGTATCTGCAATGGGCTTTCCAACTAATTGGGAATTAAATTCCTTATGGACTGATATAACAACATGTAGGATATAACTCATCAAAAAAGCTTCTGTGAGAAGAAACTCAAAGATTCCATACAGATACCTATACGCTGCATGCAACTGATGCTGAATGCCAATATGCCATGGGCATGACCGCAGCCATAAGCCGGAATGACATGAGGCAGACGGAGCCGTGGAGCCGCTGCAGAACGGGCAAACAGAACCGGCACGACAAGACTGAAAAACAATAGCCACAGGATATACGCCGCTCACCAATAATCTGACACACAGACATTTTCATCACTTAATTCTTGCACAGATGTTTTTTTGTTATTATCTTTGCAAGACAAGTTTATACGAGCTATATACGGCAGTCTGACGCCATTGGACACGGATGCCTGCATCACGGCGCCGGCTGACTATCACCTTACATTTTGTTAATCTCTAAACAACTTACAGAATCAAAAAAATTAACACCATATAAAGATGAAATCCCTGTTGCGCCTTATATTGCTGATAACGTTATTACCCGCTGTCGCCGCGGCCCAGCCCGACATGATAGTGGAGCACTACACCAAGGAGAGCGGACTGCCAAGCAACACAGTGTACTGCGCGCAGAAAGACGGCGACGGCTTTGTGTGGTTCGGCACATGGCACGGCCTGTGCTCGTTCGACGGCACTACGTTCACGCCCTTCATAACACGCACCAACCACAGGTCGGACATGCCGCCGCGCAAGGTGCGCAACATCATAGGCGACAAGAACGGATATCTGTGGATACGCAACACGGACAACCACCTGTATATGTTCAACAAGTATGACGAAACCTACCACGACATATACAACGAGCTGAAAAAGCAGTCGCGCAACGTGCAGGTGATAAAGATACAGGCCATGGACAACGGCCACATAATGCTGCTGACGCGCAACAAGGACGTGTTTGAGTCATACGTCAACGAGGAGAAGAAGATTGAGGTGAGAAAGATATTCGACTCGCGGCGCCACATCGACCCTGCCACAATGAAACTGAAGACCAACATCCTGGGCGAAAACAGCCGCTATGTCTACTGGATAAGCAGGAGTCTGGTGCTCAACATCGTTACGAAGAAAAACAGCGCCCCGCTGCTGGGCAGGATAAAAGACAGAGACATAACGTGCTTCAAGAAAAAGAAGCAGTATCTGTGCATCGGAACAGCACGCGGCATCCTGTATATCATCAACACCGCCAACGGTCACACCGACCAATATGCCTTCAGGGGGATGCAGTCGGCCGTGTCGAGCATAAACATCATCGACGGCAAGGTGTACTTCACCACGAAAGACGGGCTCTACTCCTTTGCCAGAGGCTCGGCACCGAGGCTCATAACATCGCAGGCATCGGGCATCACGCAGTCGTTCACCGACAAATATAACAAGCTGTGGCTGTGCTCCGGCAGGGGCCTGCTTATATGCCACGACCCCAAGACAGCCACGTCGCAGACGTTCACCATGCCCACAGACAGCCTGTTTGCCGAGATGAAGTTCAGAGACACTGGTGCCAACGGCCTGTTCATACTGATGCGCAACGGCGAGGTGTGGCGCTACAACCATCAGACAAGGATGGTGCAGAACATCAACCGGCAGAAAGACTTCAGCAACTACACGTCGGAGCCTCACTTCTTTGACATCGACATCGACTCCAACGGCATCCTGTGGCTGTCGTCCACCAGCAGCGGTGTCTACAAGGTGTGCTTCCCGCGATACAACTTCAGGTTTATGTTCCCGCAGATGCTCATAACCGACAACGACAGCGACAACAACGGCATACGCGCCGTATATCAGGCACGCAACGGCGACCTCTGGATAGGCACGCGCAAGGGCGAGCTGTTCTGCATGGACCTGAAGACCAGGAACATAAAGCGAAAGTTCGGCAACAACGAGATAGGCCCAGTCTACCACATAATGGAAGACAAGAAGGGCAACTACTGGTTCTCTACAAAGGGCGCCGGACTGATAAAGGCCACGCCCGACGCCATGGCGCCGCAGGGACTGCGCATAACACGGTATACCAACAAGCGGGGCGACCGCAACTCGCTGAGCAGCAACCGCGTGTATTACACCTATCAGGACAGCCACGGGCGCATATGGGTATGCACCTTCTACGGCGGACTGAACCTCATAGAGGAACGCGGCGGCAGAATAATATTCAGAAACAAGCGCAACGGGTTCAGGCAGTATCCGCGCTACGAGCTATACACAGACGTGCGCTCCATAACAGAAGACCGCAACGGACGCATGTGGGTGGGCACAACGGACGGACTGATGTCGTTCGACGGAAAGTTCAGCAAGCCGTCTGACATAAAGTTTGAGACCTACCGCGAAAGCCACAAGTCGGGAATAACCGACAACGACATCTTCACGATGTATAAAGACCACAAGGGATATATCTGGATGGGCATATTCGGCAGCGGCCTCAACAAGATAGAATATTACGACGAGAAGAACCGCCAGCCCGTGCTGAAGACATACATGATAAACGAGAAGCAGGGCGTCGACGTCATATCGTCTATCGTCGAGGACAAAAGCCACTGCCTGTGGATATGCACCGAGAACGGACTGGCAAGCATGAAGCAGGGCTCGTCTTACCTGAAGAGCTACGACAGGTTTGCGGGCTTCCCCGAGGTGAACATCGAGGACAACACATCGATATGCCTGCACAACGGCACCATTCTGATAGGCAGCCGCCAGGGCCTGCTGTCGTTCGACCCTGAGGCAGTAAGAAACGACAACGATGCCCGATACCCCACCTTCATAACCAACTTCAAGGTGGTCAACCGCGAGCTGTGGGACTTCAACCCGCCGATATTCGAAGGCTCGCTGAAGTATGCCGACAAGATTGTGCTCGACCACGACCAGTCGACATTCACCATTGAGTTCTCAGCCCCCTACTACGCCGACAACAGCCTTATACCCTACACCTACATACTCGACGGATACGAAGACGAATGGCACAACAGCGGCACCAACCGCATAGCCTCGTATGCCAACGTACCGCCGGGCCACTATAAGTTCAGAGTTAAGGTCAACGACAACAACTCGCCCGAACGCGTCATCGAGATAATCATCAGTCCGCCGTGGTGGGCCACATGGTGGGCTTACACCATATACACCCTGCTGGCGCTGCTGGCTCTCTACGGTGCGCTGCGTCTCGTGATGTACATGATAAAGATGCGCAACGAGGTGTATATCAACGACCGCCAGGCCGAACTGAAGATACGCTTCTTCACCAACGTCAGCCATGAGCTGCGCACGCCGCTGTCGCTCATAAAGGGCCCGATAGAGGAACTGAAGAACACCGAGAAGCTGAGCCCTACGGGCAAGGAGTATATTAGCCTCATCGACCGCAACGCGCGCAAGATGCTGCAGCTGGTAAACCAGATACTCGACTTCCGCAAGATTCAGAACGGCAAGATGAAGATGCACGTGTCGTATGTCGACCTCAACAGCATGATAGAGCAGCTCATGCAGGAGTTCAGGATGCATGCCGAAGAGCGCGACATAGCCTTCGTGTTCGACAAGGCTGAAGAACACGTTACGGCATGGTGCGACGCCGAAAAGATAGCCATAGTGCTCAACAACCTGCTGAGCAACGCCTTCAAGTACACCGGCGAGGGAGGCAAGATATGCATAGCGCTCGAACACGACTACGACAGGCACATGTGCACGATAAGGGTTGAAGACGACGGAGTGGGCATACCAAAGTCGCAGCTCGAGGTGATATTCGAGCGCTTCTCGCAGGCTAGCAACAAGACGTCTGACGACAACGCCTACGCCGGCACTGGCATCGGCCTTTCACTGTCGAGAGAGTATGTCAACATGCACCACGGACGCATATGGGCCGAAAACATCGACGGCGGCAAGGGTGTGGTGTTCTCTGTAGAACTGCCTACTGGCCGCGAACACTTCGACGAGAAAGACATCGAGGTCTACTTCGACGACAACACTGCTGGCAGCAAGACTGCAGACGAGGCCGAAGCTGAACAGGACACGCAGGAGCAGAAAGCGGAAGAACCGCAGGACGACCTGCCTACGATAATGCTCATAGAGGACAACATCGACATGTGCCGCATGCTGCAGCTGCAGCTGCGAAGCAACAAATACAACGTGTTTACGGCGCACGACGGCGAAGAAGGACTGAAGAAGATTTATCAGCACCACCCCGACATAATAATAACCGACCTCATGATGCCGGGCATGGACGGCATGGAGCTGCTGCGCAACGTAAGACAAGACTTCAACATCAGTCACATACCCGTCATCGTGCTCACGGCAAAGAACACCGAGGAAGACAAGCTGACATCCATAAAGAGCGGAGCCAACGCCTTTATAACAAAGCCCTTCAGCAGCAGTCACCTCATGGCCAGAATAAACCAGCTGCTCGAGGAGCAGCGCATCTTCCAGCGCAAGATGGTGGTGCAGACCACCGTGGAGAGCACGGCCGAGGCTGCCAACGACTCTTACGAACAGCACCTCGTGAAGAAGGACATCGAGTTTGTACACAAGATTCATGAGATTATTGAAGAGAACCTCAACTCTAACGACTTCAACATCGACACCATAGCCGGCACGATAGGTCTTAGCCGCTCTGCCTTCTTCAAGAAACTGAAGAGCCTGACGGGCTTTGCCCCGGTAGACCTTGTAAAGGAGATAAGGCTGACCAAGGCTGCACGCCTCATAGAGACAACCGACGACAGCATAACAGAGATAGCCTACTCTGTGGGCTTCCGCGACGCCGGCTACTTCGGCAAGTGCTTCCGCAAGAAATATGACATGACGCCAAAGGAATACAGAGCCGAAAAGCGTCAGGCGCAGCAGCAATAGCATAGCCGGAACTAAGGCACGAAATAAAGCTATGGCACGAAATAAGACTTAAAAGCAAGCTAAGGAATTGCACTAAACAGCACTCTGCATCAGCCTGCCTTCCGTCCCATTCGTTTGTATTAACCGGAATGGACGGAAGGCACGTTGATTATATATAAACAGACAGCACGACAAAACTAGCTTTCTTTCCAATATTGCAATAACATCGCTACGACAGCAAATCCTCTATGATAAAAGTACATTTTTTGCTTTAAAAGAATAAAATTACAGTTTATTTTCATATATTTGGAGTGCCGTACAACGGAACGGACAACGATGACGATGTGGACGGCAAAGTGCTCATTGAAAAGCGGAACAACATTTGGAATACGCCTTATCTCTTCAATGCGAAGGAATTCGATGAGGAGACGGGACTGTATTACTATGGTGCGAGGTACTATGACCCGAAACAGAGTTTGTGGATGAGCGGAGATCCATTAGGAGAAAAAAATCCGCATCTATCTCCCTACAATTTCGTTAGCAACAATCCTCTTAACAGAATTGATCCTTTGGGATTAACTGATTATGAGGTTAATGGAGAGATACGAACTATACAAGATGGTCATAACGATCTTAGAATGACTGTTGGAAATGCCGATTTCACTAAATTACAAAAGACATTTAGCGAAAATATAAATTCTTATGAAAGATTCATGAATGAATTGTCTGTTAAAAACGGATACATGACATCTAGCATATATAGCGATACTGAATCATCCACAGGATATGGCATTTCTATAACGGCTCATAGGCCGGGAGGGCAATCATATTCAGAATGGTCCATAAACAATAATTCCATATATTCTCCTTATTTTAATGTATTAGAAGGGGGAACTAATATAGCAGACGTTTTTAAGGGACAATTAAATAAAGTAAATATCGGGAATAATAGTAAATGGTATTTTGAGCAGAATTCTGGTAGGATTTTTAACAGGAATCAATATGTTACAACGACTCCTGCTACAATTAAATACTCAAACCTCATTAATGGGACTACTATTGTAGGTGGAATAGTAACTATTGCCTCTTCCAGTTATGATATATACCAAGGAATTGTCCAAGATGGAGGTAGGTATGGATACAATGCCCAAGTTCAAACAGCAGGTGTTATAGGTGGATATGCTGGTGGTTTAGCAGGAGCTAAGTTCGGCGCTATATTAGGTTCAAGCATAGGTTCTTGTTTTGGAGGAGTTGGTGCTGTTCCTGGTGGCATAATTGGAGGATTTATTGGCGGTGCTCTTGGTGCATTTGGTGGTGATTATTATGGAGAAAAAGCTGCAAAAGAATTATTAAAATAAAGTGATAATATTAAAGTATATTGAAATGAAGCAAGTAATATATTTTTGGAATAGATTGTATTATGGCATGTTCGAATGTAATAGACGAACAGATGTCTTCTTGTATAAATATATACACTCGCTAACTCGTTCGTTATATAATTTGCTCCATAAGAAAAAGATGGATAAACGACGCGATAAGTCTATTTTTAACGATGCTATTAGTGCATTATCTAATCCAAGATTAAGTTCAGCCTCAACGATTACTGATATACTAATATCTACATTCACGGCACTACTAACATGGACATCAATAAATTTCATGTCCATATTAATCCCGGATGTGTCTTTAGTCGGTGTAGATAAGATAACTTTCGTCATAGTCTCTGTAATACCAGGGCTAACGATTAATTATTTTTTTATATGGAGAAAAAACAAGTATCTTGAATATTTTGAACTCTTTCAAAAGAGTTCAAAAAAGCAAAATACAATATGGTGTATTACAAGCATGATATGTTTTGTGCTAGCCTGGGTACTTTTTATTTTTAGTTTATGCATAGCTTATCCATAATGTAATGGCAAATAAACAATATGTCCATAAAATCATAAGAGGCTGTCTTCAAAGACAGCCTCTTAATTATTTTTCTATTTAAAAAATTTGTAATCAAGTTTTATATATAACTACTTTCTATTTTCAACCATGGTAAACGCTTCACTTAACACATCAGTATAGATAACCAGCACATAGTTTCCTATATTGTATACTTAGCCATCCTACTCTTCATACTCAAGGCGCATACAATATGCTGGAAACGAAGTAGATACCATAATACAATCATTTCCTTGATTAGCCATTATGACAATAAAGAACTGCATAGAAGATGCTAAACCTAGCAGATTCATCATTTATAAGCAATTTGAAATTTTAAAACAATAAGGATGACCAGCTTCATATAAAGAAACCAATATGAAGATAAGGGGGTAAAAACACACATTCATCGCCAAAAAAGAAATTATACATTGGTTTGTAGCCATAATCTAAACAGCGGGTCTGTAATGGAATATATACCTCCCCGCTGGGTTTTGGATGTCTTATCTATAATCTTACGGTCAGCCATCAATTTAAGGTACGGGGATATCTTCCCGTTGTCTTGACCTGTCATCTGACGGATCTACTGCAGACTGACTCCATCTTCAGCCCTTGCTATAGCCGATAAAATACTTTAGACCTATACAACGGACATAGTTAGAAAGAGCCCATGAACGCAAACAGAAATGGGACGAGGAGAACCGTCTGCTAGCCTCTGACGACGACGGATTCGTGACCAACTACTGGTATGACGCTGACGACGAGCGCACGGTGAAGGCAAATACAGAACATTTTACCGAATCTTAAACGGAGAATCAGAATATAACGGTAAGACATAAAGAAACGTTTTGTTAAAAAAGAGCAAGGAACAAGACGATTGACAATGAAAACGTTGCGTTTCAAATAAATTATGACTATCTTTAGGCGGGAAAAAGGAAAATCGATATAACACTTTATTGCAAGCCGACCATTAGCATTAATAAGGTTTTTAATTTCCCGAAAGAAATATGGTTAAAGTTAAAAGGCCACTGCACTGGCAATCTCTCTCAACTCAGCTAAGTTTAAACGACATGAAAAACAGCCAAGCATAAAATAAATTTATGCTTTGACATAATTAATAAAAATTTATATGAGAAATTTTGCTGCCTATTTATTATTATTGTATCCATTAATATTATTTGCCTGCCCGCAAGACGGACAGCGTAATCTTGTGAACCATAATACCATATTACTTGACTCTACTGCGACGGACGACCGCGTTAAACCTGAAGAAACTTTACTTATTGATTCTGCTAAAGTGGCTATTTTTGCAACTGTACTTGATGCAAATACAATAAACATTTCAGTATATAAAGACAGAGAAGGCGTTATGGAACAGGAATCGTCTCCACACCTTAAAGAAAAGATATCAGAAGCAGAATCGAAGTTAATTATAAAAAAAATCAGCAATGTATTTATAGAGTCTAAAGGTGATATTATTATTTCTAAAAAATATTTTTCTGTATCAGTAGCTGCAGACTATCCTTGGATTACATTTGAAATTTATATGAAGGGAAAGAAAATTGTTAAAGAGTATATTGTGGGAAAACGACAAGGCAATTATGAAATAACATATTCGGAATCATTTTCAAATTTGTATAATTATTTATTTGAAAAAGCAAAAAATTTATTTGAACAAGGTCTATTCTTACCAAGGAAAAGAATAGTCAAATGAAATTTAACGGAGAGTTATTAAATGATGGAAGTAATGTCAGGTTTGGATTAGAGATTATTGACAAGTTATATTTGCAGGCAATCTGCATTGTTAGGGAATTGTAGAGATCTTTTATGAAATCTATATTGAAAATATTTTGTTTTATTGGCAACTTATAAAAAATAATTAATATGAAAGTAAAATATATAATTTTATTATTATTGTTTTTCACTTCCTGCGGAAGCCTCACTGAATTGAAAATGTTGAATTGTAAGATAGAAGGCGTAAAATATAAGATTAAAGTTCCGAAAGGATATGAATTGTATGAATATTCTACAATAGAAGAAAACATGGTGCAATTGAATTATTCTGATTCGTCATGCATTTATTGCGGTTCTCCAGACATGACGCCCAATCATAGAAATATAAAATCGGTTAATGATAGTATATATTCATTGAGGTTTCAAAACGTACCTTTAGCAGAAGATATAAATGAATCTATAGGATTCAAGTTGATAACCATACGTCCTGATACATTAGACATTGCGGGACAAGATTCTGTAGGACTATTATGGAGAGACGTCATAATTAGAGATATATGTGTAGGTTATAAGAATGTAAAAAAATCAAATAAATTACTTTTTGACAACGCCATCAATTCATTACGATGATTATTGTTAGTTTATAAATATAATGGTAATAAATAATTTAGTATTCATTTTATTATATATGAAATCACAATGAAAATGAACGCAAACTGAAATAGAACGAGTATAACCGTCGACCTATTGCGATGACGGATCCGTGACCAACTACGGGTTTGGTATGGGCGGTGAAGACCAATACTGAAAATTTTACAAAGCCATAAACCGAGATTCATTATATAAATATAAGACGCAAAGAAACTTTTTGTTAAAAAAGAGCAAGGAACAAGACAATTGATAATGAAAAACGTTGCATTTCAAATAAATTATGACTATCTTTAGACGGGAAAAAGGAAAATCGATAGAACACTTTATTGCAAGTCGACTATTAACATTAATAAGGTTCTTAATTTCCCGAAAGAAATATGGTTTAAGTTAAAAGGCCTTTTGCAGAGCGCTGCACAGGCAATCTCTTTCGACTCAGCTAAGTTAAACGACATGAAAATTAGTCTTATACCAGGATGGGGATGGATTGCTGATGGCGTATATTTCGGTTCTGATGTCATGGTGACATTATTTACGGGTAATTCTATAGGTGAACATTTAGATTATTATATCGAAGATAATTTTGATAAAAATAACGGAACTTTGTTAAAGTGGTGAAAATGGATTATATATATTATAGAATGTATGTATGGTACAAGAGAAAAAATGATTGTGCCATAGTAAATAGTATATTATTTATAGCTTCTGTTAAATTTTTTTTGTGTTTCCCCATTATGGGGATTGTAATAGCATTTTTCGAGAGTGACAAAAATAATATGACTTTAATGTTATATTTAGTATATGCTATTTCAATGCTTATGCATTCATTGATAAAGTATATTAGGCAAACCAATTCTATATTAGAAAAGTACAAACATTCGAAATACAATAAAACAATACACAACTATGTAATATATAGCATATTACCGATAAGTATAATTGGAGGGATACTTTTTTATGTTATACTTTATAAAAGTGTTATCATTCCATATTCATTAAGAGGAAAATTCTTTTTCCTAATTGATTGTTAACAATAAGAGCGCATTCTCTACCTCTGAATTTTGAGAGTGTATCAAATTGCAATATATTTGATGCACCCTCATTTTTTATTTCGTGAGGTATAAAAACTCTTTAGATAGCTATATTTTGTGAGTTGTCCTTAAATCTTTGATTCTTTGCATATAAAATCATAAAAAACACCTATAAATAAATTGGCTTTGTTTGGGCTGGCATCCATCTTTAATGTTTTTTACTATAGTTACGCGATACGGGATAAGAAAGTGAGTAAAAAGTTGGAAATCTTGCAGATATCTTTTATCTTTATAGCTGAAAATAAAATATTTATAAAATAAGCGATAAATTCCAAGAATAAAGTTGTAGAGAAATTCCATATAATTGGCGGGGTTGATAAAAATTAACCCCTGAAATGCGGAAGACTCTGCCTGCCATCCGCTGGCAAGGACAGCAAAAGATGTAGAAACCGCATCGGCAGGCTGATGCTCCGCGAGGACGGAACAGGGGCCATAGAAATGATCCAAACTCAAGAAATAAATTTTATAAGATAAAATGAGTACGAACTTTAATTATTGTGTATTTTCTATCTTTTGCATCGAGGATTTTAATAAAATCCTCGATGCAATAAAAATAATATATAAATCTGAGCTAAAAGAAAAAAAAGCGGATATATATAACAGCATTTTTGACATTGATAAATTCATCAATCCTCCAAGTGGGGGAAAACATTTACCAAGATTTTGTTGTTGGAAAAATGAACTGTATAAAGATAAAATCTTTTTTATTTCAAACTATGAAGATGGATTAATAAATCTTTGTAAGCAGATCCAAATAAAATTAGAATGTAGTTTGATAATGTGTGCTATGTCAAATAATTTGACATATCCCAAATATATGTTTTATTATTTGAATCAAAGTGAAAATGAAAGATTGATTCAAGTGTATAAGGAGGATAAATGGATATTCTATGAAAAGGGATATGCCTTACCTTTTGAAAATGTAAACTTTTATAAAAAAAGACAAATTCGCGAGCGTTTAAATAATGAAATAATTTATTATTATTTAAACAAAAACGGTATAGATTTTGAATCTATAGACAAAAAAGTTATAACTTTTTTTGAGTTTGCTCGTAAGCATTGGTAATATATAAAATGTTTTTTTACTGAAAGTAGTATATGCGACATAGGTGTCGTTGTGGAAAAAATAAATTTATACAAAAAGTGTCATTGAAGTTTCTTATGAATGGATAATAAATAACAGTTATATCAGATAGCAATAAAAGAGACGGTCAAATAGCTTGCATTCGATGACTTTTTAAGCTTCAATTTGTCGTCTTTTGCAGCTCAAAAGACCGCCTCTAAGATGCCATAAAATTTTTGACATGAAACGACCTGTATACGACACCAACGATCCCGACCCCTTACGCAGATAACGCAGCGGCTGGGCAACGGCACGGTCGTGACCAACATCGACAGAATGGGCCGTATTACAGGCGTGCGCGGGCCGACGCGGTAAATGTGGACTATGATGTTAAATATAGTCAACAACTGCAGGCAATCAAAGAAAATTATGCTACATTTGGGGTGCCGTACAACGGAACGGACAATGCCGACTATGTAGACGGCGAAGGATTCTGCTGTGACGACGGCACGATGGAAGCTGCCATGGCTCAGGCCAACGCACCGGAGGACAACTTCCAGGAAGGCGACGCCTACGAGGACCTGCAGTTCTACTACCATCCCGACCATCTGGGCAGCAGCAGCTACATCACCAACCTGGACGGAGAGGTGGTACAGCACATAGAGTACGTGCCGTTCGGCGAAGTGTTCATTGAAGAGCGGAACAACATTTGGAATACGCCTTACCTCTTCAACGCGAAGAAATTCGACGAGGAGACGGGACTGTATTACTATGGTGCGAGATACTATGATTCTAGGTTGAGCTTATGGATGTCAACAGATCCATTGGAAGAAAAATATCCAAATATCAGTAGCTATTGTTATTCAAATAACAATCCTATAAAATATATCGACCCTGATGGAAATGATTGGTTTGTCAATGACCAAAACTTTTATGTTTGGTCTATGGCTAATTATGTGCCTGGATTTGATTATGCTGGTAATTTAATACCATCAGGTGTATCTCGATATCAAATCTTAGAAGAAATTAGAGGAAAATATTATCATAAGTATACAAGTAATATTTTTTCTTCTATTGGAAATTTTATTTTTGGGAAAAATAGTTTCATAGAAAAAAAGCCTATAGCCATGCAGAAGAATCATTCAATAATGAGCTGATTTATCAAGGGGCAACAATTATCTCTTTGTCTATAGTAGGAAGAAAGGGAAAGACTATTCTTGCTGCTTTTAAAGCAAGCAGTAAAAGTGTCTGGTCTTTACCGTGGCTTGAACGTGGTTTAATAATTGAGGAACAATTAGGAAAAAACTTGAAAGGAAATTTCCCGGTAATAGATAAATTCCTGAATGGTGTTGCAACGAGCATAAAAAGTATAGACCTTAATGCAAAGAGTTATCAAAATGGAAAAGTTTTATTTTCTACCTTAAAAAGGTATATCGATAAAGTAGCAAAATTCAAAGGACAACGTTGGAATGGGGTTGTCATCTCAGAAGAAGATATAACAAAAAGAACTTTGGACATAGCTATTCCAAGGGGTGCTTCTCCATCACAAGTAAAAGTTTTACAAGAAGCTACTAAATATGGAAAATCTAACGGAGTAGAAGTAAATATACAAGTTATTAAGTAAATATCAAAGAATTGTTATTTGCCATTGAGTATAAACTTATGGCAAATAACAATTTAATCAATTATAAAATTATATATGGCTATAAATAAACAAATAACAATATGTAAATCGGCAACAGAGTTTATTGTTTATCCAGAATCGAAAAATGAAATAGGATTATGGGTTGCGCATACACCTTGCTTTATTACATCGAATTGTGAAATTCATAATATTGAGAATATAATTAATGAAGCTTTACAATATAGTAATTCAGGGATACAAATTACAAATGGGATACAAAAAAATGTCCTAAAAGAATTGCACATTAAAAGTTGGAAGACATTGTATAAAATGTATAAAACAATCAGTTTATCCTTAACTGAAAATAAAATAATTATTACACCATATGTGTATACACAAAAAGGCGTATTTCCAGATACTGAAATAAAAACTTATTTCGATATTTGGGATTATAACAGTGCAATTATACAACTTCTTAAATTGTGATTCTCTATTATTCAAGTATGACGTTATGGAACGTGTTACCAGTATCACCCATGAATATATATACGCGAGTTCTGGATAAAACTCATACGAGCGGCAGCGGAAAGACGCTGAAGAGCATACAGGAAAGCGGTCCGGACGGAGCCATAACCACTACGTTCGAATACGACGGCATACAGCGGCTTGTACGCGTAACCGATGCTGACTAGTGATGCACCTGCCTCAGCATCATCTCCTAAAGGAACTTTTAAGCCATTTAATAATTGATGTTGAATATGTTAGAAAAAGAAATTAATAAAATTTTGGCGGATTGGAATCCACTATCCGTCCCCCAATATATCTCAGAATACGAATATGTCAGTTATGTACCTCATCTTAAATTATTGGGTAATAATGAGTATGAAATAAAAAAATATCTTATTAAGATAACAAAAAAAATGGGTATTACTGGAGATGATAAATTAATTGCGCACGACATCGATGGTGTTACAAAAAAAATTATAAATTTATACAAATAGAATTATTGACTTTTTCAAAAAAATAATAAATATCAATTATATATAAAGAGAGAGAGACAACCAAAAAGCTTGTATTTGATGGCTTTTCGTATGTCAATTTGCCACCTTTTGCAGCACCCAAAACTGTCTCTTAAATGTCATAAAATTTTTGACATGAAACGAACTTGCATATTACATCAACTACCCCGACCACCCGGAGAACAACGTAAGGTACTACTACGGCGAGCGCAACGCCTCTCAGAACCGCATCGGCAGGCTGATGCTGCGCGAGGACGGAACAGGCGCCATAGAATACTTCTACGGCAAGATGGGCGAAGTGACCAAGACCCGACGTACGCTGATCGTGCCTAACCAGGCCATCGCCACCTACGTGACCCAGTGGACCTACGACAGCCACAACCGACTGCTGGAGATGATCTACCCGGACGAAGAGAAAGTGACCTACACGTATGACCTGGGCGGACAGCTTACGAACGTACACGGAGAAAAATCGTACGGATATGACTATGTGAACCGCATAGGATATGACAAATTCGGCCAGCGAACGTACATGAAGTACTGCAACGGAGCGGAGACATTCTACACCTACGACCCGCAGCGTCGCAGACTGCAGAACCTAAAAGTGAATGCCGGAGGAAATACCATCATGGACAACGCCTACACGTATGACGCAGTGAGCAACGTGCTGAGCGTGGCAAACGGAGCTGCCCTGCCACAGAGCGGCAAGGCCGGCGGACAGATGAGCCACAGCTACACCTACGACGCACTCTATCGTCTGACAGGCGCAACCGGAACCTACACGGGGGCAGACAGCAAGACGGCAAGCTACACACTGGCAATGGGCTACGACAACATGCACCGCATCACCTCGAAGAGCCAGCACCTGACGCAGGGCAACCTGCAGTTTGACGGCACACTGAACGTGGGCTATGACCTGACGTACACCTACGGACAGGAAGATGGAAAGAAATTCCAGCTTGACAACGTCAGTGACGTGAACTACCGCACGGAAGCCACTCCGGACGAGAGCCAGAAGACCCGCAACAGCCATGCCTATGAGTATGACGCGAACGGAAACCTCGTTTACGTCAACACCGGACGCACGAAGAAAGACGGAACGACAGATGAGAAAGCCCATGAGCGCAAGCTGAAATGGGACGAAGAGAACCGTCTGCTGGCCTCTGACGATGACGGATTCGTGACCAACTACTGGTATGACGCTGACGGCGAGCGCACGGTGAAGACCAGCGGAGAGAGCGAGCAGGTGTATGTGAACTCAGAGTTTGCCGGCGGACGCACCAACACTGCCAAGTTCTCACTCTACGTGAGCCCTTATCTCGTGGCAAACCAAGGCGGACGCTACACCAAGCACATCTATATAGGCAGTCAGCGCATTGTATCCAAGATAGGTGACTTCGCATCCTACGGCGCAGATCCGAGGCGCATACAATATGCCGGCAAAGAGGCTGACGCGGTAAATGTAGACTATGATGTTAAATATAGTCAACAACTGCAGGCAATCAAAGAAAATTATGCTACATTTGGGGTGCCGTACAACGGAACGGACAATGACGACTATGTGGACGGCGAAGGCTTCTGCTGTGACGACGGCTCGATGGAAGCTGCCATGACTCAGGCCAACGCACCGGAGGACAACTTCCAGGAAGGCGACGCCTACGAGAACCTGCAATTCTACTATCATACCGACCATCTGGGCAGCAGCAGCTACATCACCAATCTGGACGGTGAAGTGGTACAGCACATAGAGTACGTGCCGTTCGGCGAAGTGTTCATTGAAGAGCGGAACAACATTTGGAATACGCCTTACCTCTTCAACGCGAAGGAGTTTGATGAGGAGACTGGATTGTATTACTACGGTGCAAGGTACTATGACCCAAGACTGAGTTTGTGGATTTCTACTGATGCTTTAAAGGAAAAAACTCCAAATATTTCACCGTATGTTTATACTGAAAATAGCCCCATCACATATATTGATCCTGATGGAAATTTCAAATGGAAAGCCTTAGCAGAGGCATCGCGTAGTTGGTACAATCTATGGCACAATAACAAAGCTTCTGAAGTAATTGAAAACAGAGATACAAAGAATCCCTATCTTAGATATTCCTATCAGGTCAGTTCTTATGAAAATGGAGAATTTGTCGTAACTCTTCATTATAAAGTCGGTAAAGAACTTGTCAATGCAGCCCAGAATATAGGAGATGCTGCCTCTATAGTCGGCTATGCATTAACATTATCTGTTGCTGGTGCTGAGATTGGTGTACCTTTGGCTGGTATTGGAAATACAATTTCTGGTGCTGCAGGCATTGCAGAAATGTGCATAGATGCAGTAAATGACGACTGGGATAATATATTTAAAAGTGGAATATTTATATTTATTGATAAAAAAACAAGAAAACTGTTTCATAAGCATTTGCCTGGTTATGACAAAAAAATCGGTGAAGAAGGTTTCGATTTAGGAACAGAAATATTGGAACAAGGTCGAAGACTCAAAGTCTCAGGAGCCGAAAAAATAACCGATAAGGTAATAGAAAAAAAAGAATCTAATAATACAAAAGAAAGTAAGTAATGAGAACAATGGAACCAGTACCTCTATGGGGTATAATATTTATTAATTGCATGATAATCTGGAGTAGTATAGAGATACTTATACGCCTATACAGAAGCAGGAGCAAAAGAAGTACTTCATTTTACATATATGGAATAGCTTCATTAATAGGACTGTTCCTAGGTGTAATAAGTTTCTTTTATCACATCTGTCATGCACTTTGTGCAATATTATGGGGGCTATATTTATTTATTGATACATATAAGGAGCAGAAAAATTATCCTGTACCAAAATGGACTACTCGTTATGCCTCAATCCTTAACAGCTATTATGGCGGTATTGGTTTTATGATTTATGGGACAATGTTGATTTTATTGTATTACAACATAATATAGCACGTGTTGTAATGTAACTATTTGAGCAGAAGGAAGATACCGATAATCAGTTTTTCCTTCTGCTCTTATAAATAAAAAACTCAGTAAGTACCGGATTGATATTGCCGGTTCTAACAGCGTGAGGATAATGCAAACTGTATAGCAATATTCAGTACGACAGGAGACTATTATTCTAAATTTGCCTTTAAGAGTCCAGGATTAAAATCGGATATTAATCTTAGCAGATGATTTTCACGGTATTTCTTCCCTAAGAGAGTTTCGTGTATTTCATCTATTTCGTTCTTCTCCAATTTAGAAAAGAATTCATTGTATTCAACTTTTCCCATTCTATTCTTGTTAAACGGGACGAGGAGAACCTACTATAGGTCTATTGCAATGACGGATTCGCGACTAATTACTGGTAAGACGCAGACGGCAAGCACGCGGTGAAGACCAACACTGAAAATTTTACAAAGCCATAAACCGAGAATCATTATATAAATGTAAGGCGTAAAGAAACGTTTTGTTAAAAAAGAGCAAAGAACAAGACGATTGACAATGAAAACATTGCGTTTCAAATAAATTATGACTATCTTTAGGCGGGAAAAAGGAAATCGATACGATACAACACTTTATTGCAAGCCGACTATCAACTTTAATCAGGTTTTTATTAATAATGCAAAACAATTTCTCAGAATAATAAAGAGTCAGATGTTGAAATGAAACTGCAACGAAAACACTTTCAAGAAGTGCTTCTGATAGATTTAAATAACAAAAAGAATCATGACATCTAATAAAAAAGATGTCGTGATTTACTCAAAAAAACAAGAAAATGAAACGTGTTACAAATAAGGAACTT